>ERZ826396.564-NODE-564-length-52921-cov-22.450289_pt1 | contig 52921 bp, 46 predicted proteins | sample MGYA00519926_ERZ826396 | MGnify/ENA primary metagenome ERZ826396 (study PRJEB31778, sample SAMEA3449230) | human gut metagenome | biome: human gut; feature: human-associated habitat; material: faeces | place: United Kingdom | collected 2010/2012 ... | reverse complement strand
TTTCATTGTTCTTTTTCTATTTTTGGCTGTTTATTTTATTTTGTTACAGCCTCTTATTTTTGTTCTTTAGCGTCTTTTAACACAACATCATGTGCGCCACCTTCAACAATTGAAGTAGCTGATACTAAAGTGATTTTAGCTTTTTGTTGTAATTCAGGGATTGTTAAAGCACCACAGTTACACATTGTATGTTTAATTTTTGATAATGATAAACCAACGTTATCTTTTAAACTTCCAGCATATGGTACATAAGAATCTACGCCTTCTTCAAAAGAAAGTTTAGCATCTCCACCCATATCATAACGTTGCCAGTTACGAGCACGAGCAGAACCTTCACCCCAATATTCTTTCATATATTGTCCATTAATTTGAACTTTATTTGTAGGAGATTCATCAAATCTTGAGAAATATCTACCTAGCATAATAAAATCAGAACCCATCGCTAAGGCTAATGTCATATGATAATCATGAACGATACCACCATCTGAACAAATTGGTACATAAATTCCTGTTTCTTTAAAGTATTCATCTCTTGCTTTAGCTACTTCGATTGTTGCTGTAGCTTGTCCACGACCAATACCTTTTTGTTCACGAGTGATACAAATTGATCCTCCACCGATACCAATTTTAACGAAATCAGCACCACATTCAGCTAAGAATCTAAATCCTTCTGCATCAACAACGTTACCGGCACCTACTTTAACAGTATCACCATAATTTTCTCTAATCCAATCGATTGTTAATTTTTGCCATTCTGAGAATCCTTCAGATGAATCGATACATAAAACATCAGCACCAGCTTCTACTAATGCAGGAACACGTGTAGCATAGTCACGTGTGTTGATTCCAGCACCAACAATGTAACGTTTATTTTCATCTAATAATTCATTTGGATTATTTTTTCTATTTTCATAGTCTTTTCTAAATACGAAATAATGTAATCTTTGTTCAGCATCTACTACAGGTAATGAATTTAATTTGTTATCCCAAATCATATCATTACATTCTTTAAGAGATGTTCCTAAATCTGCACAAATTAGTTTATCATATGGTGTCATAAAAGTTTCAACTTTTGTATCCATTGATAAACGAGAAATACGATAATCTCTTCCAGTAACAACTCCTAATAATTTACCGTTAGCAGTTCCATCTGCTGTAACTGCCATTGTTGAATGTCCAGTTTTTTCTTTTAAATCTAAAACATCTTTTAAAGTTGATTCAGGTGATAAGTTTGAATCACTTGGAACGAATCCAGCTTTATAATTTTTAACACGTCTTACCATAGCTGCTTGGCTTTCGATTGATTGAGATCCATAAATAAATGAAACTCCACCTTCTTTAGCTAAGGCAATTGCCATATTGTCATCAGATACAGCTTGCATAATTGCTGAAACTAATGGAACATTTAGTGATAATGCAGGTTCTTCACCTTTTTTAAATTTAACTAATGGTGTTTTTAAACTTACGTTTTCAGCACGACACTCAGCTGATGAGTATCCTGGAACTAATAAATATTCATTAAAAGTACGCGATGGTTCTTCAAAGTAAAATGCCATTTTTTTATCTCCTTATTCTTTCTATATTTTTGAAAAATTATAATCCCCAAATTTAAATAAGTCAATAATAAAAAGAAAAAGTAGGTTTCCCTACTTTAAAGCATTATTCATTTGTTGATTGATTGTTTGTAAGATTTCATTCACTTCATTTTGTAAATATAAATAATTAACAACTAATGGATGATTTTCATAATATGCTTTTTTTTCTTGATATTCTTGAATTGTTTTTGTAACTCGATCATCCTGTTTTGCTTTTTGATTGACAATCTTTTTTTGTAATACTTTTAATTCTTTTTCTAATTGTTTAAGTTTTTCATCATTTAAAACAAGTTTTTCATACTTTTGATATTCTTGAACAACTTCTAAAGCTAAAATTTCTTGATTTAATTTTCTAGCAAGCTCTTCAATTCTAGTCAACTTGTTCACCTTTTAAAGCCCAAGTTTTTACTTCTGTGACTTTTACAGGCACAATTTTACCAATATCTTCTTTACGCCCTTTGAAGTTGATCAATTTTTGATGTGCAGTATATCCTGTCATCATTGTTTCATCACGTTTAGATGGACCATCTACTAAAACATCCACAACTTGATTTAAGAAACGTTGATTTTGTTTTAAAGCTTTTTCTTTAACAACTTCATTTAATCTTTCTAAACGGTCTTGTTTTTGTTCAAATGGCACATTGTCTTGCATTTTAGCAGCAGGTGTTCCTTCACGAGGAGAATAGATAAATGTATAGGCTAAATCGTATTCACATTCTTCATATAAAGAAAGTGTATCTTGGAATTGTTCTTCTGTTTCATTTGGGAAACCAACAATAATATCTGTTGTAATTGAACAATCTGGCATCACTTCTTTAATCATGTGGAAAAGTTCTAAATATTGTTCTCTTGTATATCTTCTACCCATTAATTTCAAGATTTCTGTATTTCCTGATTGTACTGGTAAATGGATATAAGGCATGATGTTATCATATTGATTAATGATTTCAATCATTTCTCTAGAGAAGTCCCATGGATGACTTGTTGTAAAACGAATACGTGCAATTCCAGTTTTGGCAACTTCTTCTAAAAGAGTCGCAAAATCATAGTCTTCTTCTAAATCTTTTCCATAACTATTGACATTTTGTCCAAGTAAAGTGATTTCTTGATACCCATCTGCTTTTAATCCTTTAACTTCTTCAATAATATCATCCATTAATCGAGAACGTTCTTTTCCTCTTGTATAAGGCACAATACAATACGTACAGAATTTATTACATCCATACATGATATTGACCCATGCTTTATGTCCATTAGCACGTGTAACAGGCGTATTTTCAATAACATCCCCTTCTTTAGACCATACTTCTACAACCATTTCTTTACTAAACATTGCTTCTTTTAATAAAGTTGGTAAACGATGAATATTATGTGTTCCAAAGATTAAGTCTATATGTGGGTGTTTTTCTAATATTCTTTTAATAACAACTTCTTCTTGTGCCATACAACCGCATAAACCAAAAATAAGATTTGGTTTTTTCTTCTTTAAGTTTTTAACATAACCTACTTTCCCAAATACTTTTTCTTCTGCATTTTCTCTAATAGCACAAGTATTTAATAAAATGACATCTGCCTCTTCGATTTCTTTAGCAACTGTATATCCCATCATTTCAAAAATACCTGCTAATGTTTCACCATCACGTTCATTCGCTTGACAACCATAAGTATGAATATAATAAGTTTTTCCTTTACCTACACTTACCATATCACTAGGTATTTCAAAAGCATCTTTTAAATGATCAACTTGTTTTCTACTTCTTTTTTGAGCCTCTTTTAAATTTGGCCCTTTAAAATATTCACTATAATCTTTCATTTTTTCACCACATTTCTTTCCTATTATATACATAAAGTTATCTTTTGGCTAGAAAAAAATAAGGACTTATCAGTCCTTATCATTTTTATCTTATCCAAAGAATCCGTCTGGTTGAATTGAGAAGTATAATACTTTACCTTCTGGAGTTCCTTTAAATACTCCTTTACAATGACCTGCTGCTTCTTCAGGTGATAATTCAGTTTCACATTCAAATTCAGCTTTGATTCCTACTTTTTTAATATATTTACATGATACTTTATCATCTGAATATCCATCAAAGAAATCAATAATTTTTTGAACTTGTCCTGTTTGCATTAATAATTTACATTTTGCCATTTTAAAAAACCTCCATTTACATGTCAGTATTATACAATGAATTTTTAAAAAAAGAAACCCTTTTCACTAAAAATTAACGTAATTCTATTACAAGTCTTAAGGCAGTAATCCTTTTATCATCGACCATTAAATCATGAAAAGAAGGAATACAGATAAGCTCTTTACCTGTCGGTATAATATATCCTCTAGCAATTGCAATTGATTTAATTGCTTGATTAAGTGCTGCTGCACCAATTGTTTGAATCATAAGTTTATCTTGTTCCCTCATTAATGATGCTATTGCTCCTGCAACGTGATTAGGAACAGATGTTGAAGATACTTTAATTATTTCCATATTTTTGCCTCCTAATTCACTATATGAATTATCATTAAAAAAATAACAAAAAAAGCATCCTAAGATGCTCGATATAGGTGATCATCATTGATCAAAACTCTTTCAATAGAGATAGGTTGGTGTTTGTCATTAAATTCAATCACGACGCCTGCAAACTGTCCTGAATTTTCAGAAATTAAAAATTTTGAACTTAAACCTCTCATACGCGTAATCACACTATCTAAATCACACCCTAAAGAACTTAAATAAGGTCCTGTCATTCCTACATCAGAAATAAATGCTACTTTTTTATCAATAATTCTTTCATCTGCTGTTTGTACATGTGTATGTGTTCCTAAGACCGCTTGTACTTTATCTTTACAATAATAAGCTAAACCTATTTTTTCACTGGTTGCTTCTGCATGAATATCAATAATATGAATATCTTGTTCAAGGTTTAGATAATCATCAATATGATCAAAAGGATTCGAATAACGGTTATCCATAAAGACACATCCAAGTGCATTGGTTACTCTTATTTTTGTACCTTTAACATTAAATACTCTTGTATGGACTCCTGGTAAAATACTTGGTTGATTGAAAGGAACAACAAGGCGATCAGCTTCATCAATAAAATCAAGAAGTTCTTTTTTATCAAAAGTATGATTCCCCATTGTCATACAATCAACACCTTCAAAAGTAAAGAAATCATAATGTTTTCTATTTAATCCTTTACCATGTGTCGCATTTTCAACATTTGCGATTACAAAATCAATTTGATAATCTTTTCGAATACGATAAAGATAATCTTCTATCATTTGTCGTCCTACATTTCCAACGATATCTCCTATAAATAAAACTTTCATTTTCTTTCCTCATTTCGTAAAGACATTTTAACATATATAAAAAAAAAGGGAATTGATTTCCCTTTTATTTTGCAATTTCACTCGCACGAATTTCTCTTATAACAGTAACTTTAATATGTCCTGGATAAGTTAATTCTTCTTCAATCTTTGTCTTAATATCACGTGCAATCTTATGACTTGCTAGATCATCCACTTTATCAGGTTTTACAACGATACGAATTTCACGTCCTGCTTGAATTGCATAGACACGATCGACACCATCAAAGCTTTTAGCCATTTCTTCAAGTTTTTCAAGTCTTTGAATATAATTTTCAATTGTTTCACTTCGACTTCCTGGTCTAGCAGCTGATAATGTATCAGCAGCAGCTACTAAAATAGAAATAACACTTGTTGCTGGCACATCCCCATGATGTGAAGCAATTGCATTAATAACAGTTGGATGTTCTCCATGTTTTTTCGCGAATTTTGCACCTAATTCAACATGGCTACCTTCCATTTCATGATCCATTGCTTTACCAATATCATGTAATAGACCTGCACGTTTAGCTAATTGTTGATTTAATCCTAATTCAGCAGCCATAATCCCTGCTAAATGTGCAACTTCTAATGAATGTTGAAGCGCATTTTGACCATAGCTTGTACGATATTTTAATTTACCAATTTGTTTAACAATTTCTTTATCAATACGAGAAATACCTAATTCAAAAATTGCATTTTCTCCAGTTTTACTAATAACTTCATCTAATTCTTTTCTTGTTTTATCAACAACTTCTTCGATTCTTCCTGGTTGAATACGTCCATCTCTAATTAAAGTTTCTAATGATAAACGAGCAACTTCTCTTCTTACTGGATCAAAGCAAGAAATCGTAATTGCTTCAGGTGTATCATCAATAATTAAATCTGCACCTGTTGCTTGTTCGATTGCTTTAATATTACGACCTTCACGTCCAATGATACGTCCTTTCATTTCTTCACTTGGAAGATCAACAACAGTTACTGTTCTTTCAGTAACTTCTTCTTGAGCGTATCGATTAATTGCATTGGCAATAATGTCTCTAGACATATCAGCAGCTTTACTTTTAGCTTCTTCTTCTTGTTCTTTTATGTAAGCAGACATTTCTAATGAAATTTGTTGTTCAACTTGTTTGAACAATTCTTCCTTAGCTTCTCTTGCTGACATAGCGGCAACTTTTTCTAATTCAACAACTTTAGAATCAATTTTATCTTTTAATTCAGCCTCTAATTTATCTATTCCAGCTTCTTTAATATCTAATTGTTTAATTCTTTGTTCAAGAACGTCTTCTTTACCTTGAACAGCAATATCTCTTCGTTCAATACCTTTTTCACGTTCTGAAAGATTATTTTCAAGTTCAGTAATTTCTTGTTTTTGTTCTTTAATTTCTTTTTCTGCTTCTAATTTTAATTCATAAGCTTGAGTTTTAGCATCTAAAATAGCTTCTTTAACTAGATTATCAGCTTTACTCGTTGCATCATCAATAATCTTTTGAGCACTTACATTAGCTTTTGAAATATTTAGTTTTGCATATACAAAATAAATAAGAACCCCAACAGCGACAGCTAGAACATAGGATAAAATAGTGGCAATATTTAAACCTGGCATATTCCACCCTCCATTTTCTCTATGCACATTTTTTATGATTGATTATCCAATCATTCACCGTTTGTTTCGGTTATAATAATTAATATTTACATAGTCTTTACTATGTTTATTAAACGTGTTTTGCGCACAAGTATATTATATGTCAAATTGCTTATTTTGACAATAACAAGTTAAAAAGAGGAATTTTTACAATTCCTCTTCTTCTACAGGCATTAATGAAGCTTTAATTGCTTCCGTAATTTCATTCATTATATCAGGATGTTCAACAAGATATCGTTTTGCATTTTCACGTCCTTGTCCAATCTTTTCACCCTTATAAGCATACCAAGCACCGGATTTATCAACAATATCTTTATCAACTGCTAAATCCAAGACTTCACCATCTCTTGAAATACCTTTACCATAAATAATATCGACTTGTGTTGATTTAAATGGTGGTGCCACTTTATTTTTAACAACTTTGATATTGACTTTATTCCCAACAATTTCCGTACCATTTTTAATTACTTCACTTCTTCTGATTTCTACTCGCACAGAAGAATAGAATTTTAAAGCTCTTCCTCCAGTAGTCGTTTCTGGATTTCCAAACATAACACCAATTTTTTCACGTAATTGGTTAATGAAAATAATTGTACAATCTGTTTTATTCATAACCCCTGAAAGTTTACGTAAAGCTTTAGACATCAATCTTGCTTGCAATCCCATTTGTTGATCAGCCATTTCGCCATCTAATTCCACTTGAGGAACAAGTGCAGCAACAGAGTCAACAACTACTAAGTCAATAGCTCCAGAACGTACAAGTGTTTCAGCAATTTCTAAACCTTGTTCACCACTATCTGGTTGTGAAAGAATCAATTCATCAATATTAACTCCTAGATTTTTAGCATAAACAGGATCAATGGCATGTTCGGCATCAATAAACGCAGCTGTACCACCTTGTTTTTGCACTTCAGCAATCGCATGTAATGTAAGTGTTGTCTTACCACTTGATTCTGGACCATAAATCTCAATAATTCTTCCTTTAGGATAACCACCTATTCCTAAAGCCATGTCAAGTGTTAAAGAACCTGTTGGAATAACAGCCACATCAACAGCTGCACGATCTCCAAGCTTCATAACAGAACCTTTTCCAAATTGCTTTTCAATTTGTTTGATTGCATCATTCAATGCTTGTGCTTTTTTAGCATCTTTTGTTTCTACTTCTTTTTTTCCAGCCATAAATAATACCTCCTATTCCTATATATGCTTTATTTTTCATTTTTTCTTTTATTTTTTTAAAATTTTTTCAATTACTTTCTTTTGAGCAAAATCTATTGCCTTTAAAGCAATCTCTTTTCGACTACCCTCTAAATTCAATTTATAAACAACAACATCTTCATAAGCAATACCAATATAGACTTCTCCTACTGGTTTTCCTTCCATTGCATCCGGTCCAGCATTTCCTGTAAAAGAAACACATAGATCAACATCTAAAATGCTTTTACCATTAACACACATTAAAGTAGCAATTTCTTTAGAAACAACACCGTACTTTTCAATCAATGGATGTTCAATTCCTAAAAGCCTTTCTTTCGTTTCACTTTGATAAGTGACTAAAGAACCCTTATAAACCTTAGAAATGCCAGGAATATTTCCTAGCATTGTCGCAAAATTTCCTACTGTAAAACTTTCTACAGTTCCAATAGAAATATTATTTTTTATTAATAATTCAGCAAGTTCATTCATTACATTGACTCCGTTAACATATCTTTACTATCCATAAAATAATCAATACCACTTACTATTGAAATCACGCAAGCAATCCATACACTTATTTGACCAATTGGTAAATGAATGATTGAAAAAGGAAAATCATTTAATAATAAGAATATCACACTGATCATTTGTGTCACAGTTTTTAATTTTCCTAAATATTTTGCTGCAATAACAACTTGTTTATTAGCAGCCACCAAACGAATGGCATCTACGATCGTATCCCTAGAAATCATAATAATAGGAATAATGATAGAAATTGTTCCATCACTTGCTAGTAAAAGAAAAATCGTATTAATTAATAGTTTATCTGCAATCGGATCAGCAAACTTACCAAAAGTCGTAATTAATTTAGATTTTCTTGCAATTTGTCCATCAAAATAATCAGTTAACGAAGCAACTGCAAAAATAATAAAGATAACAATATTAACAAGTGAAATATCAGCATTCAAAATATGATACATAGGTACATTGATTCCAAACGTTGCATAAGGAAACATATAAATAAGAATAAGAATTGGAACGAGGATTATTCTTGTAATCGTTAATTTATTAGGTAAATTCATTATTTGACCATCGTTAATTTAAATGTTCTTACTCTACCATTAGAGCTTGTTCCATAATGATCATTTTCTTCTAATGGAATTTTTTGATCATTAATATAATAACGATGTCCTAAGTTCCAACTATATGAAAATTCCAAATATTGGAAATCATTCACATTAAATTCTAATTCAACACTTTCACATGCAGAATCATCTTTTAAAGCATCTGATGCTGAAATATTAGCAAGATTACTACTATAAACACCTTTTTTAAATGTATCAGTTTGATAACTGTTAGAATCACCATTAACATGTAGATCAACAGTTGTCGCAAATGTAAAGTCTACTTTTAATTTAAAAGTTTCTTGATCATATCCATCAGGTAATTTAAAACTATAATCACCATCAGCATTTTTAGTAAAAGTTATTTCAGTAGATGTTTGTTCATCTTTTTTCGTTGTATCAGATTTTGTTGTTTTCTTTTTATCTGTTTCTGTTGTTTTCTTCTTTAAAGTTTCACTTGTTTCTGTTTTAGATGTATTACTATTTTTAAATGATGAATCATTTGATTTCATAAAGACAAATGAATATCCAAGTACAATAATAATAGCAATGACAATAATAATGACAATTGCATATTTAACATATCTTAAGATATAGTGATCTTCATAAACTCCCTTTCTTGTCGGTTGTTTTTTAGTTGGTTGAATATTTTTTACTTTATCTACAAAAGTAACAGATCCTATATCTTCTTTTTTATTTTCTAAATCTTTTAAATCAGCCTTTTTAATTTCTCTCGTAATTGCATAATAATCATCAGCAATCGTCTCATCTATTTCTAAGTATCTTGCTATTTTTTTAAGATACATTTTTACATATAGCTCGTCTCCAACAAATCGTTCAAAAGCACCGTCTTCTATATCTTTAATGATATTAACAGATAACAATGTTGCTTCTGCGACTTCCTCTATTGTAACGCCTTTGGCAATGCGGGCTGCTTTTATCTTTTCACTTATTTTGTCCATAAAGACATCCTCCTTTACACTTAGGCATAATTAAACAAATAAATTATAGCACAAATGTTTTATTTGACAAATACAAAAGCTCATTTTATTTCTAATATATTATATACATAAAAAATGTCTTTTTTATGTCCAAAAAGAAAAAAAGCTTAAAAAAGCTTTTTTATAACGTAATAATTCCAAATGTTGATAAAATATAACTTAATAAAATAATTAATAATGTTGGAATACAAATATATTTCATCACAAAATTATAGACTTTTTCTCTTTTAAAAGCAGATGATATCTTAATTTCATCTGAAATTGTTTTTAATTTTGTTACAAAAATAATTAATAAAGCTGTACATAACGCTGAAATTGGCATCATACATGAATTTGTGACAAAATCAAAGAAATCTAATAAAGTCATTCCTAATGGTTGAATCCATCCTAAAACACCATAGCCAAGTGAAATAGGAATTCCTAAAGCTAACATTTCAATAATCATTGCTAAAGCTGCTTTTTTTCTAGAAATATGGAATTGTTCCATTAAAGTTGCGACTGAACATTCCATTAAAGAAATAGCTGATGTTAAAGCAGCAAATAAGACAAGTAAAAAGAATACACCACCAATAAATCCACCTAATTGAAGTGAATTAAATACTTTTGGCATTGTAATAAACATTAAAGACGCTCCAGCATTTAAACTATCTTTTCCTGAAAATGCAAAGACTGCAGGAATAATCATTAACCCCGCTAAAAAAGCAATCAACGTATCCATAATTTCTACTTGAGAAATTGCTTTTTCCATATCAACATCTTTTTTCATATAAGAACCATAAGTAAATAAAATTCCCATTCCAATCGATAAAGAATAGAACATTTGCCCCATCGCAGCAATGACTGTCATAATACTGAATTTAGAAAAATCAGGAATGATATAATATTTTAAACCTTCAATAGCCCCTGGTGTCATTAAACCATAAATTGAAATAAAAATAGCTATCACTACTAAAATAGGCATTAAGATCTTACTTACTTTTTCAATTCCTTTTTCTACACCTTTAATAACCACAATAAAAGTTAATACTGCAAAAACAACTAACCAAAAAGCTGGACTAATTGGATTAGCAATAAAATTTGAAAAATAGGTATCTTGTGTCAAGATTTGACTTGATCCTCTTAAATATTCAAATAAGTATTTACATACCCAACCACCAACAACACAGTAATAAGGAACTATCAACATTGGAATAATTGAATTCAACCAACCACCAATCTTTAATTTTTTTGCTCCTAAGATTTTATATGCTTTGATTGGATTGTTTCCGGTCTTTCTTCCTAATGCTGTTTCACTTACAAGTAAAGCAAAACCAACCGTTAACGCTAAAATAATGTAAGTAAATAAAAAAGTACCTCCACCATATTTAGCCGCAAGATATGGAAAACGCCAAATGTTTCCTAATCCAACAGCCGAACCAGCAGCCGCCATAACATATCCTAAACGGCCTGAAAAACTTGATTTTTTATTTGTTTCCATCGAATTTCCCCTTTTTAACATGTTAAAAAAATTATATTGAAACCTCATAAAAAGTCAACTTTATTGTGAAATTAATAACAAAAATTCTCTTTTTTTTCATTTTAAAACAAAAAACAGCCCTCATTGAGGACTGTCTTATTATTATAATAATGATTTATATAATTCTTTGATTTCTTCTACACTTGTATCTCTTGGGTTACCTGGACAGCAAGCATCAGCTAAAGCAGATTCACTTAAGAATTGTAAATCTTCTTCTTTAACGATTTCTTTTAAGTCAGCTGGAATACCAACATCTTTAGATAATTGTTTAACTGCATCTACAGCTGCTTTACGATATTCTTCTTGAGACATACCAGTAGTATCTACACCCATTGCTTCTGCAATATCTTTATATTTTTCACCAGTATATGGTGCATTATATTCCATAACTGTTGGTAAGATGATAGCATTAGCAACACCATGAGGTGTATCATATAAAGCTCCAAGTGGATGAGCCATTGAGTGAACTAATCCTAAACCTACGTTAGAGAATCCCATACCTGCAACATATTGACCTAAAGCCATACCTTCTCTACCTTCAGGCGTATTTTCTACTGCACCTCTTAATGATTTAGAAATAATTTCGATAGCTTTGATATGGAACATATCTGACATTTCCCAAGCACCTTTAGTAATATAACCTTCGATAGCATGAGTTAAGGCATCCATACCTGTAGCAGCAGTTAATCCTTTAGGCATTGATGACATCATATCTGGGTCAACGAATGCTACAACTGGAATATCATGTACGTCTACACATACCATTTTACGATCTTTTTCAACATCTGTGATTACATAGTTGATTGTTACTTCAGCAGCAGTACCAGCTGTTGTAGGAACTGCAAAGATTGGTGTACAAGGATTTTTAGTTGGTGCAACACCTTCTAGGCTTCTTACATCAGCAAATTCAGGGTTTTTATCAATAATACCTACTGCTTTTGCTGTATCCATTGATGAACCACCACCAATAGCAATCATATAATCTGCTCCAGCATCATGTAATGCTTTAACACCTTGTTGAACATTTTCAATTGTTGGATTCGGTTTGATATTAGAATATAGTTCATAAGCTAATCCTGCTTTATCTAATAAATCAGTAACTTTTGATGTTACTCCAAATTTTACTAAGTCTGGATCTGAACATACTAAAGCTTTTTTGAATCCTCTTGCTTTTGCTTCTTCAGGAATTGATTCAATTGCTCCTTTTCCATGATAACTTGTTTCATTTAATACAAATCTGTTTGCCATAATTAAATCTCCTCTTTTCTAACTACACATATTTTAGTATCATGTGAAAATAAAAACAAGTTACACATAAGGCTATGTGTAACATTTCACAAGTTTTATTTAAAATATTTTTATAATATGTCATAATAATAAACATGGAGGAATATCATGAAATATTATGCTGTAAAAAAAGGAAGACATCCAGGTATTTATACTACTTGGAAAGATTGTCAAAAAGAAATCGATCATTTTAAAGATGCTAAATTCAAAAGCTTTGATTCTAAAAAAGAAGCTTTAGCCTATTTAAAACAAAATAATCAAAAAAGTTCATTACATTCAAAACAAGAAACAACAAATCAAAGAAAACAAAATAAAGATAAAATATCATTAAGTAAAGATCAATATAAAGCTTATCAACAATTATTATCTGGAAATAATGTTTTTTTAACAGGTGGCGCAGGTACTGGTAAATCTTTTGTTTTACAACTTTTTATTAATGAAATGGAAAAACAAAATAAAAATGTTATTGTTTGTGCTCCTACCGGTATTGCTGCTATTAATATTCAAGGTGTTACTATCCATCGTTGTTTTCAAGTATCTCCAGAGCCTCAAGTAGTTAAACATATTAAAAAAGTTCCTCAAGTGGTAAAAGAAAGTGACATTATTGTTATTGATGAAATTAGTATGTGTCGTATTGATCTATTTGATTTTGTTGTAAGAACAATTATGAAAGCAGAAGAAAACTCATTATCTCGTAAACAAATCGTCGTTGTTGGAGACTTTTTCCAACTACCTCCTGTTACTACAGATAATGATTTAGAAGTATTAAAAGAAATTTATGAAAATTATCATAAAGGTTATGCTTTTGAATCAACAAACTGGCAAGATTTAAATTTTCAAACAGTTGAATTAAAACAAGTCATACGACAAAAGAATCCTGAATTTATTCATGAACTGAATAAAGCACGTATTGGTGATTATTCATGTGTTCATTATTTTAATACGCATTGTCAAAAGACTCTTTTTGAAAATGGTATTATTCTTACAGCAACTAATAGAAAAGCTGAACAAATCAATCATGATAGACTTTCCAAAATACCTTATAAAGCTAAAGTCTATCATTCAAGAATTGTTGGTGATGTTAAAAATTCTGATAAACCTACTCTAGATGAACTTCATTTAAAAATTGGTGCTCGTGTGATGGTTTTAATTAACGATACAGAACAAAATCTTTATCAAAATGGTTCATTTGGAAAAGTTTATAAATTAGAAGATGAAAGTGTTACTGTTATTTTAGATACAAATAAAACACTTGTGACCTTTGGTTATCATGAATGGGCCATAGAAAACTATGTACTTTCTAAAAGAAAAGAAGGAGATATTGAAGATAATCATTTATCTAAAGAAAAAGTAGGTGCTTTTTATCAAATTCCTTTAAAACTTGCTTACGCTATTACAATGCATAAAAGCCAAGGTCAAACTTATGATCAAGTCAATCTTATTCCTTATTCATTTGATAATGGCCAACTCTATGTTGCCTTAAGTCGTGTTAAATCTATTGAAGGACTTTGTTTAATTAATCAATTAAGACAAGAAAATCTTATTTGTAGTCAGGAAGTAAAAGACTTTTATCATATTGGTTCATCTAAATCAAAAGACAAGCTAATCTATGAGTTAGGTAAAAAAGTTTTAAATAGTCATTTAACTTATCCAAAAGAAATACAAGATTTAATTGAGTATATTCATAAAATGAGTTAATACGTAATCATTTAAATTCTTCTAAAAGCAAAAGAGAACTACGTCCGATAGTTCTCTTTTAGACTGTTGATAAATAACGATTGGCTAATTTTTTATAATACACTAACTTAATACAACCAATATTGCATTTTCTAAATAGCCAGAAGTATTTGGTGATCCAGTGCTGACGAATGCATTGTTGGACAGATTGCTTCATCACTGATTATTATAGCGTAGCTGACCAGTAATTCCGATTTATCCTGATCATCAATTCCGATACACCTGATCAACCATTCCGATTAGGCTGAACAATCATATAACATAGACTCCTTTTCTTGTAAAATTAAGGTGTAGATAGGCATCGCATCTACAAAATATTTTACAGGAAAGGAGTTTTTTATTTTGAAACAATATGAGGAAAAATATAAAGAGATTTTTAGGTATCTGTCACTGGGTATATCTAAAAATGAAATCTCTAAATTATTAAAGACTTCAAGAAATACAATTAGAAAAGTTGAAAATGCAGTTGAATCTTTAAGGTTGACTTGGAATGATGCAAGTTCTATGACAAGTGAAGAATTTGCCAATAAGTTATTTCCAAAATCAACTGATGATAATGACAATCTTCAACCTAAACCTGATTGTGAAATGATGTATCTTGAATTACAAAGACCTGGTGTAAACAAAATGCTATTATGGCAAGAATATTCCAATGAAGTGAGAGCCGCTGGAAAGATTCCACTTCAGTACTCTCAATTCTGTAATTACTTTAATCAGTATATCGAAAAAAACAAAGCAACGATGCACTTTGATCATAAGGTAGCTGAAAGAATTGAAGTGGATTGGGCAGGTACAACTGTTCCTATTGTTGATGAACTAACTGGTGAAGTAAGCAAAGGTTATCTTTTTGTCGCAACTTTGCCTTACAGCCAATATACCTATGTTGAACTTATGTGTGATATAAAACAAGAAAATTGGATCAATGCTCATGTTAACATGTTCGAATATTTTGGAGGAACAACACCTTTACTCATTCCCGATAATTTAAAAACAGGTGTTATAAAACATCCTAAAAATGATGATGCTATTCTAAATAAATGCTATCAGGAAATGGGAGACTATTATGATGTGGCTATTGTTCCAACACTTGTTAAATCACCTAAAGGAAAACCAAGTGTTGAAGGTACAGTTGGTAAAGTAACGTCTTCTATAATTGCACGCCTTAGAAAAGAAGAATTTCATTCTGTTAAGGAAGCCAATATAAAAATAAGAAAATATCTTGATGAATTCAATGCAAGATCTTTTCAAAAAAGAGATGGTAGTCGCAAGGAAATATTTGAAAATGAAGAAAAAATGTTTTTAAGACCATTACCTAAAGAGCTCTATGAATTTGCTGTATGGAAAAAAGCAACAGTTCAGTACAACTATCATGTTGCTTTTGACAAAATGTATTATTCTGTTCCATATGAATATATCAAACAAAAAGTTGATATCAGAATAACTAAAAATATAATTGAAGTTTATTATAAACATCAGCGCATTTGTTCTCACAGAAGATTATATGGCTATCCCGGTCAATATTCTACCAATACAGATCATATGCCATTGAATCATCAAAAAGCTGGTGAATGGAATGGTGACAGACTTAGAAACTGGGCAAATAAGATTGGTCCTCATACCTATAAGGTCATTGATCAGTTATTAAATCATTATAGAGCGGAACAACAAGCATATAATGGCTGCAGATCGATTTTAAAGTTGGCAGACTCTTATTCATCTAGGCAGCTTGAAGAAGCATGTGAAATGGCACTTCATCATTTAGCTTTGCCCCGCTACAAGAATATTAAATTAATCATTGCACATAATCAAGATGTTAGAAAAACAATGGATGAAGAAACGAGTGATGAAAGCTATGCGATTATTAGAGGTTCATCATATTATGGAGAAAATGAAAATGAATAGAGATACATATGGCAAAATGTTATTATTAAGATTACCTGGTATGGCAAAAGCATATAAGGAACAGGTTGATTCAGCAGATATAAATGATTTGACTTTTGATCAAAGACTTGAACTTCTTGTTGATGCTGAAGTAGATAGTCAACATAATCATAGAATTGAAAGATTGATTGCCAATGCAAAATTCGTAGAATCTAAAGCATCTGTTACTCAAATCAAATACTATGCAGATAGACAATTGGATAAGAATCAGATTGTAAATCTTGCAACGAATGAATACATTAAAAAACAAGAAAATATTGTTATAGTTGGTGCTACAGGAAGTGGTAAATCGTATATTGCCTGTGCTCTTGGTGTAGAAGCCTGCAATGCAGGATTAAAAGTAAAATATGTAAGACTTCCGGATTTATTATCTGAATTAGAATTATCAAGAATCCAAGGAACTTACAGAAATAAAATAAGACAGTATGAAAGATGTGATCTTTTGATATTGGACGAATGGTTGTTGGTAACGACAAACAACATTGAACAACAAGATATTCTAGAAGTATTAGAAAAAAGATATCGAGTACATTCAACGATTCTATGTTCTCAATTTGATGTTGCAGGATGGCACAGTAAACTTGGCGGAGGTGCATTAGCTGACGCTATATTGGATAGAATTGTATCAAAATCACAAACAATAAAAATCAAAGGTGACAAGTCAATGAGAAGCAGATAAAAATAAGTCCTGGCTGGTATTATACAGTCAGGATTTTTAGATGGTCAGGTGCATCGGAATAATTGATCAACCTCATCGGAATTTAATGAAAAATAGCAGTTGATCAAGTCTATCGGAATAGTTAGTCAACCTAATCGGAATGAGTGATCAACTAGAGTGGAATAATCAATCACTGTTCAATATTAAACATAAATGGTCCATCATATAAGTTAAAGGATCAAATTCAATATATGACATATAACGATTAAAAAAGACTAAATAAAAATGTAAGAAAACCTACAAAATTATTTAGTCCAAAACCTACATTTTTATATTGACTTTTGCATCACAAAACTGCTTGGCAACATAAATATTTTTGATTTCATCGGTATTGATAATCATAGCAGGTTCTCCAATAAAATCTTAAGATTTTGTTTGGAACAGGAAATATGATGGTCAATATCAAAATCAATAACATCATTACTTTTATCAATGATGACAGGTAGAAAAGTATTTTCTTCTTCAAGAATCAAAGTCTTTTGTTTATAGAAGCTGGAAATACAAATATGATTATCGTTACAATACTTTTTAATTGTTAAATCACTTTGTTTCTGTGCTTCGATAACTTCCCTCCATTTTTCTTTTCCTCTCATTATCAAAAAAGATGCACCTCCTTATTAAGTACATCCTTATTGTATTGAATTCATCAATTATTTATAATCGCTTATTTATTTGACGCTTACTTTCCATATAGTTTTTGGAGAATATAAAAACTACAATATAGTTTATGGAGTCTCCACATTCTATATTGTAATTCCTAGAGTTCTATATTTTTATCCACTATTTTATTTGGCGCTTACAATATGGCATAATATGTTAAAAAGGATTATGCCTTTTCCAAAATTGCTATAAACTTCTTTTTAATAAGGTGAATTTGTCTTGAACATTGGATGATTTTCTACTAGTAAAGTACTTAACAACCTCTCGTTATTTTAAATTACCCACATAATTATAATATTTACTTATAGCCATTTTATCATTGCTACTCTTTTCAATCTTTTATGCAACTACAATTATTTCCTAATCTATTTTAAATCGTCGTATTCATAATCAATTTCTACTATCTCATCAGTTGATTTAAGAAACATTCCTTTTTTTGTTGTACGTCCCTGTTCAGAAAAGAGATATAAATTTTTTTTAGCACGTGAACAAACAACATATAATAATTTTTTTGTTTCACTTTCTCGATAATCATGGGATTTATTTATTATAGTATTCCAATGAGGAATATACCCATTTAATATTCCAAACGCAATAACTGTAGTATATTCCTCACCTTTTACCCCATGAAACGTATTGATAACCACACCATCTTTTTCTTTAAAATATTGCTTAAAGGTATCAATATCTGTAGATAGTTTGTTCTTTTTTACTCTATCCTCAATCTTTGAAATGAAATCTTTATACGCCTTTTGTAAACTCAACTCTATTTTTAAATTAACACCTATTCCAATCAAAAAATCATTTATTGCTTTTTTTAAATATACTATACCATTTTCATCTACTTCAGATATAGAATTAATTATTTTCAAAATTTTATAACTATCTATTTTTTCAGATAAATAAATCTTATATTCTTCTGTTAAAATATCAATAATTTCATTTGCTATTTTCTTCATTAAATGTATTTTTCTCCCAGGTTCAGTGAATAATAATTTTGAGGTCAAACAAAAGACATTCATTGGATCATATTTTATTGGTGTGATATCGGGTGCATCAAATTTTACATTTGGCAATAATTCTTTAATTTTCTTAGATAATGGAAAAAGTAGCCACCACTGCGGTGCAATAATACATATTTCCTTATCTGGAACACCTCGTGAAAGCTCTTTTTTTACGATATAAGCAATTTTTTCATACAAATCAGACTTAGCTATAGTATTATTATAAACCAAAATTCCATTCTCGTCCTTTATGTCTGAACTTGCATATATTTTCATACTTTTTGATTGAAAATTTGAATAATAATCAACTAAACGTTGCGTTGTACGATAGCAACCATCTAGCCTTTTTTCTTGGAAATTTACGCCAAACTCCTCTTGCAATTCATCACAGTTCTTTGCAACTCCACCAAGTCCCCCATATATAGCTTGATCTGTATCTCCCACGAATGTTACCTGTATGTTCTTGTTAGATTTTACAATACTGCTCAGTATTTTGTACTGAAGTTCATTTGTATCTTGATATTCATCAACCAAAATCGTTCTCACTATTCCTGAAATATTATCCGCAATAAACTTATTCTTATTTACTAAATCATAGGATATTTTTAAAATATCATCAAAATCTATCTCTTTTTCATTTAATAATTTTGTCTGATATTTCTTAAATATTTCCGGATATTCAAGTGGTTCATCATACCCAATATCAATTCCCAATTCTTCTATAATTTCTTTAGTATATTGTTTAGTAACATATTCATCTATAATATGGTACCCTTTTCGCAAACGATTATGATACATTGTATAAGGTCTAATAATAAATTCAAGACAAAATTGATGTATTGTTCCTACCCAAAACTTATCTTCAGCAATATCTATTTGTTCTAATCTTTCCTTAATTTCATCAGCAGCCCTATTCGTATAGGTTATCGCAATATTAAGTTTTTTTGAAGTATTATTTTTTTTGACAGAATATGCTAATTTATAGGTCAATGTTCTTGTTTTTCCACTTCCTGGACAAGCCTTAAGCAATATATTTTCTTCACTAACACAAACTTGCCTCTGTTGCTGATTTAATTTATCTAAAAAAGTTATGTTATCCATTATTCACATCAATCCTTACAATATTTTTCAACTTCTCTTAGGAATTTTGTAACAACATCGTTCTCATATTCGCTTTTAAATTTTTTTATAATCTCATTTTTTTCATCATTTGTTTTAATTTCTTTATTTTCTTTTTTCAAGTCTATTACTGTATTACCATCATATTTACTTAATGAATACTCTATCATTTTAAGAATAATATCTAATGAAATTACTTCTTTACTTGCAAACGCAATTGCTTCCAAAATATATTTTGGAATAGTAGTTGCATTATCAATGTAATTAGAAAGAGTGGTTGCATACCAACCCTTTCCCATATTTCCAGCTAATGTTAAAATTGTATTTGCACATTTTGCTTCTGTTCCAGATTTTAAATTTTTCTTATGTCTCTCAACTGTATCAGTATCAACATAATTTAATTCTATAACGTTACTGATATAGTCACTATTTGCACGTGTATCAGCTAATGCAAAATCAACTTCTAATGTATGTGGTGCAAAAAAAGACTTTACCCAAGGATTCGTACCATATAATTTTGTTAACTTGTCCTTCCGCTTTTGTCCTCTTTCCTCTGCTTCAGCTTTATAAAACGTACTTTCCTTTTCTACAATTTGTACATCTTCATCGGTAATAATAGCACATTTTCTCCTAATTCTTTCATTACCGAACAAACTAGCAATATATTCAAACGACACACTTCCTACATTAATCAAACCGATTCCAATTTCATCCAAAGATACCCCTAATGTCTTTTTGATAATATTTGGAATTAATATTTCCTCACCGTCTCCTTCCACTAAAACAACTCCTTTTGAAAAAAGTAAAACCGATCGTTTAGAATCCAAATATCGCTCAATGCAATCAGATAATTTTAAATTTTTTAACTTCAAATTTTGCTTTCCAAATTCATCAAGTCCCTGACTCGGTTGCATTGAAATACTATTACTACTAATGGATTTCATAATATTAATATTTTTTACTTCTGATACTTCCGCCAAATGGGTAGAGTGCGTTGTTGTTATAATTTGGGTATAGTCCTTTGTTACTTTTAATTTATCAAATAGCGTTCTCTGAATATGAGTATGTATATGAGCTTCCGGCTCTTCTATTATCATAATATTTATCAACTCTCGTGTTCTATTGATCTCATACTCTACAATTTTTAAAGCTATATAAATCATATTTAAATGTCCTAATCCCAAAGAATCTATATCATTTTGTTTTGATGGCTTCATAAATAAGTATCGTGACAAAGAATTAATATCATCTTTCAATCCAGATTGTAAAATTATCTCTGGCGAATAAACCATACCTATCATGTCAAGTAGTTTTTCATTGATTTTTCGCCCTACTAATTCAACTTGTTCCACTTTTGAAATAGAAATATTTAATTGAACAATTTCTGATTTAATTGTATCTAGCTCAGATTCTTTTATTAATGATTCAACAGATTCTATAATTCTTCTAATTGGATTTTTAGGCTTTCCCAATTCACTCGCAACATCACGCAATGCATCAATAAATACAACCGAAATGTGATCTTGTACATCAGCAATATTCAATTTACATCCTAAAATACTGTCATCGTCTTCATCAGGATTTGAACATTTTCCATTTTCTAAATCCCCAACAATTTTTGCATAAATATCATTATTTGTAAAATCAGTTTGTGCTCTACTTGTATAATAAAACTCATAATCTGATATTTTTATCTTTCTTCTCTCTTTCTCAAATTCAGCAGTATCTGTTATTTCACTTAATTTTTTTCTCACATGCTTTTGTGGGCGAATAAAAAGAGAAATAACACCAATATCATCTTCCCCGCTCTTTATATATGACTTTAAAAACTCTTCGTCCTCATTTTCTGGCACAATCCCAGCACAAACTTCTGTTTTCTTATCTTCAGAAGTAATTTTGCCAAATACTGCCGAGAGAATAATCCAATGCCCTTTCCAATTTTCTAACGAATCCGAAAAGTCATTTTCTTTTAATCTCTTGGTATTATAATAATATGTATCATCTAACAAAATTCTCAAAGCTGTCATTGCATTAGATTTTCCCGAATCATTTTCACCAATAACTGTATTAACTCCTTCAACAAAAGAAAATCGCGTAGATTTAAGATTTTTATAATTGACTATCTGTAAATATTTTAAAAACATAGTTCAATCCCCCTTTTGATAACAGGCGGTTCGAAAACTCCAACTCATTGATATACAAAGAATTTTCTTCCCGCTTTTTTTCTTACCCTCCCTCTTTTTTTCATAAAAAGCCTTGACTTTTTCATCATTTTTGCGGCGCTTCTCGCCCTTTGTTTAAGGTATTGGGAGGGCTTTGCTATGATACCTTATTTTCAATCTTATAATGATTTTATCAATCATCTTAATTCTCACTATATCTCTTATCGTCGACTGTTCGATTTCTCTCTTCTCAACGATGATTTCCAATCCGCTTTTTTTAAAATGATTTGGCTCGATGTTGACAATACTTTCGATATCTTGAGACCTTTATATTCTAATACTGGCAGACCAACTAAGAATCAAATTCAATTCCTTCGTTCTTTTATCCTTATGGCTCATTTTAAATACTTTTCTATTAAAAAATGGGTTAAAAGATTAAAAAAACATAATGCTTTGGCTATCATTTGTGGTTTTGATCCACTTGATGTCCCTAGTTTCAGTTCACATTACGATTTTATTCATCGTCTTTTTCTCAAAAAGAAATATTCTCGCAATGATTTTGTTTGCGAAAACAGACCCTATAAAAACATTGATACCAAGTCTAAACCTAAAAACGGCTCTAAACTTGAAAATTTCAATATGTCTGCCACTGATGAACCCCTTTACATTTTCACTGATAACAGTAACCCTGTTAATGAACTTGAAGAAAAAATCCTTCTTCAGCTTTTTAATGTTTTGGCTGTCAATTTCAGTTTCAACCATCATCTTATCGAAAATCATATTATCATTTCGGGTGACGGTACTTGTTTACATACCCACGCTTCCAAATATGGCACTAAGATTGATGATAGCCACAGATGTTATTCTGATCTTGATGCCAATATCGGTTGGGATTCTGATCTTAATACTTTCTACTATGGTTATACTGCTTATTCTATAAGCACCATCAATCACAAATACAATATCAATCTGCCTATGTTTTTGTCTATTGCATCTGCCTCTCAACATGATGCAATCACTTCTATGACAGCCTTGGCACAACTTTGTGCAGTTAACAATCTTATCTCTTTCGATCATTACTGCCTTGATTGTGCCAGTGATAATGTTGCAACTCATAAACTATGTTACTCTCTAGGCATATTGCCTGTTATCGACATAAACAAACGAAGTTCCAACAAAAATCTATATTTGCCTTATAAAGATATTTCAAAAAATGGCAGGCCTATTTGTGCTGCTGGATTTGAATGTATTCGTGATGGTTTTGAAAAAGCCAGAAACCGACATAAATTCAGATGCCCATTTGCTTTTAAAAAAGATAATTCGTGTCCTTTAAAAGATAAATGTACTAAATCTAAATATGGTTGTGTTTTTCAAATAAAAGTAGAAAATGATCTTCGACTGTTTGGGGTGATTTAATACAATTCCCAAAAGTGGAAGACCATTTACAAAGATAGAACATCCTGTGAACGTATGAACAATCGCATTCTCAACGATTATAAATTCAAGGACTGTTATATGCATGGAGAATCTCGCACTTTCTTCATGCTTGTAATGATTGGAATAAACATTCATTTTGATGCTTATCTCAAAGTTACATCTTTATAATAATCTATTTTTTTAAAAATTGCACTTCATTCTATTTTTTCTTGCGCTCTTTTTTTGAACGCTTTTTGTTTTAAAATAGGATTACATCATTCCCATCCTTTTTCTAACAAAATTATCACTTATTTCTCTCTAAGTTTTCAAACCTACTCATAATATTCAGTAGAATTTATTTGAATTATAACATACAGTATAATTATTTAATTAATAATTACTTTTTCTCATTAGAAATGAAACCCAATCCTATCACCTTATAATTTCTTTTTTATCTTTTCTTTCAAAAAATCTAACGTGTCCTGTGATTTCTTCCCATATACACTCTCAGGTATCTAAACCATTTTCCCTTGTCAATATCCATCTTCAAAAAAATCCACTATCTTCTTTACATTTTTTGTCTTACATGGTTCATTATCATATGCCTATCCACTAAAACAATCAAATTATCAAGATGATTGACCACCATTATTGGAATTTAATAAAAAAACAGCAATACTCATCCCAATTTGGAACAAGTAATCAATTGAGGTGAAAATAACCAATAATATTGGATACTTATTTTCTAACTAATAAATTCATCTTGAATAAAAAAATCAATAAATCATCAAATCAAAACAATTTTAATTATATTTTGAATTTTAATATTATCTTTAGCATTTATCACATGAAAAGAATAATTATTCTTTACTTTTATTTATTAACTTAATTAAAACCATATGATATATCTTTTTAAATAAAATTTGAATTTATAAAAGTAAAATTATGAGTTTTATATTTACAAAACTTAACGGATAATCATTACCTGTTTCAGATAGTCAATTAAGCTTATTAATAAAAAACGAACAAAACACTAAAATATTCCACTAGAATACCTTATTCAATTAAACGTTGTATTTAAATCATTTTTTATTTTTCGTTAATAAATATTGCCCATCTTCTTCTTTTTTTTCCACTTCATTTCCTTGTTGAATAATAGAAGTAATCAAATTATTCATACCACTTGTCAATTCATTTCCATCATATAAATATTTATTTATATTTTCTAAAATTGGTTGAATAATATTTACTGGTAGTACTTCATATGATGCATACATAAGATATAGTCGTCTTTCTCCTTCAATATAGTTTTTCTTTAAGAAATAATAAGTTGCTGCCATATTATGTGCTTCCTTTATACCAAGATCAGATGCCCGAATCATAAATTCACCGTAACAATCATAATTTTTTTCAATTTTCAAATATCTATCCATATATATTTTTAGCGTATCACACCATTTTTCTTTTCTTTCTTTCTCATTTTTGCAATCTAAAACTCGTTGTATATCTCGATCCATCATATTATTTTTTTGAATCAAATCAATTTTTTCGTTATCTATAATATATTTTAAATCATTTATTTTCTTTGTATATTTTTTTCTATATTCTAAACGTGTCAAATCAGCTATTTGTATTTCAAATCTATAAACACACTCAACAAACTTTTTTAAATTACAAAGATTCAACAAAGCTATTAAACATAATTATTCATCATCTTCATTTTCATTAATATGTTGTATAGTATTCCTATCCTCTATTAATTTTTCAATATTTACTCTGGTTTTTAAATTTGTTGTCACAATATTCTTACACCTATGAACAATAAGAGAAATAAGCGTCATATCCATATTATCAATAGAATAATTTTCTATTCCAATTTCCCTCATTTTTTCATAAGCAACTATAAATTTATCTTTATATTTTCCATTATTATCTATTTCTTTTTTCACATCATTTTAAAAACATGTTGCCAATCATCTACAATTACCATTTTCAAAAAATATTAATAAGTATGACAATTTAATTTTATAACATCAGCTACCCTATTCCTAATATTCAACTTACTTACCTACTTTTACCAACATGTAAAATTCATTAATTTTCAATTTCTTTTCTTTTAATATATTCTGTAATTATCTGTTGATAACTTTGCAATTGATTTATATGTTCGTTATATTTTTCACTATTTAAACATTTTCTTTTTGTCGATAAATTAATTATATTATTAGCCTTTTCCTCTAGGCCTGTTTTCCTTTCAGTACCAACAATCACTTGCCCTTTATTAGATAACAAAAGTTCCATAGATTTGAAAATACATTCCAAATTATCTTCATCTTGTCCTTGCTGATTTGGAGTATCTATAACATAAAAATTAAATGGATTTTCTCCTCTTTCTAAATTATACAAATATAGCGCTGATTGATACATATAAACCAATCTTGGTGTTTCACTACCAGTATGATCAATAACTTGAACTAGATCTCTAAATTTTATGTATGTTAATGGAAGATTAATTTTTTCTGCAAATGTTTTACATTTATCTTTTAATTGCATAGTAATTTCATTTTTACGTTTTTTAGATTTTATTTCTTTTATTTGTTCATCTAATGCTCCTATTTCACCTATTAAATTCTTATATTTACTTTCTATTTTTACTAACTCTTGTTTACATTTATTATATAATTCATACTTTCCCTTATTCTTATATAATTCTTCATATGATAACATTTCTTTACTATCTTTTATTAATTCTTCATTTTTTAAAATTTTATTTTTTATGTCTTCATATTCATTATTAAAATTCATTAACTGTTCTTTAAAGTTATTTATTTTATCTTCTAATATATTTCTTAATTTTTCACTATTCTCTAAACCAGCACTCAAGTTTAATTGCTCATTTAAAGAATTTTTGTGCTTTGTACCACATATTGGACAAATTATTTCTTCATCTTGCTCCATTGCAAACGAAATATCTTTTTGCGTTTCTTCTATATTTTTATAAATATTATTTAATTCTATTTTTTTCATAAAAATATTATTATCAAGTTTAATCATTTTTTCTTTAATTGAATATTCTTTTTTTCTTAAATCATCTGTATCATTTCTTAATTTTATTAATTTTTTTTGAACGTCATCAACCGTATTCAATTGATTTAAGTTTTCTAGTTGACTTTTCTTTTTTAAATCATGAGATATACTATTCACAAACATTTCATTGCTTTTGAGTTCCTTCAATTTTTCTTCTTTATCATTGCTAAGTTGTATTTTTTTTGCCTTCAATTTATAATAATCATTATTTAAGTATCCTGTAATAAATTTATTTGTATCGCCTTTCCAATCTTTGATATATCTTACATTTTTGAATTCATTTCCTATATCAGACCATCCATCATCCTGATCAATATATTGAAATCTAAACAAAAGAGGTGTAGTTACATTAATTATCTCTGAATTATTTGATATAACACATTGCATATTAACTTCGAATATTTCCATCAATTTATCGCAAAATAGTTGAAATTTTTCAGTATTAATTACACAAGTATAATTGTTTTTTTCTTCCTTCATAATACTAAACTCTTTACCACATCTAAGTACGCAGTATTGTTCATCTCCATACTTAAAATACAACAAATATGTTGATATCAAATTTTTCCAATCCTTTTCAATTTTAGAGCAATCACAACCAAGTGCAGTAAAAATACTTTTTATAAGAGATGATTTCCCTGTTTTATTTCCTCCAAGTATTATATTTAAACCTTTTTTAAAAGGTACTTCTAAAGAAGATTGCTCACTTCTACTTATGACTATTAACTTTTTTAATAATAATCTTTTCATTATTTTTTTCCTCTTGCTTTCTTAAATTTCTTATTAATAAACGATATTGTCTTTCTTTTATATTATCTCTTACTATATTCATATTCATAATAAAGTACCTCAACCAACTTTCTTAAGTTATCTATTTGTATTTTATATTCATATTTATTATCATTTAATTTTTTTACACATGATTCATATACCTGATCTATCCCTCTTTCAAAATTATTATCAATAACTTCTTTCAATGCTAATATAATTTGCTGATATTTAAGCATTGACATATTTTGCCATTTCAAATCATGCTGATTTTTTTCATCTAAAATTCTATTAACATCTTCGTTACTTATTCCTTTATCAATTAAAAAGAAATAAAATCCCCCTATATCATTTTGCTTTATTATTTTTGAATCTATTTGATTCTTAATTCTACTAATATCTATTCCTTTTTTATCAATAAGTTTTCTAAAACTAATAGGAGGATATACCTTTTCTTTACTTTTTTTCCTAACATCTTCAACCAATTGATTATAAATAGCTTGAGCTGTTATCATAGATATATTTTTAGTAATATTATCAAAAAATTCACCTTTTGTCTGTGATTCATATGTATCTAGCTGTAAATTTGATTTTGATACAAATGTGTTCTGAATAAACTTATCAAATACATTATCAAAATTATCAATTTTATCATTTTTATATTCATCTTTAATTCTAAATTTTATTTTATTATATAGTTCATTATCTTCTTCTTTTATATTCTTTTTATCTTCGATACATGCTTGCCATTTTTTTACATCGCTATCAAAATCTATATTCGAAATAAAAAAACATGATTTACACTCTGACCCAAAAGTTAAAAAATTATAAAAAATAAATCCAAGGAATGACTTTTTATTTTTCGCTTTTTTTGACATTTCAGAAATAGTCCAATTATTATTTTTCTCTTTTGTTTTAATTTGAAAAAAACTATAATTTTTATCTTTATCGTATTCAGCCATATCATCATGATATTCACAAAAAACTGTACACATTTTTTCATTTTTGAAATTTTCAATAATATGATAAACAATCCAATGTACTTGATATTCAAATCTATTATATGAATCTGATCCTGCCTGTTCTCTTTGATTTGTATCCAATACTTTACTCATTTTCGTTACTCCTTTTTTGTATCCGTTTTTATTTCTATAAAAAAAGAAATAGATAACACTTATTATTATTATACAACTTGTGTTATCTATTTACTGTTTTCGTTCACGAACGGCTACTTTTCGTGCGTGAACGACATGTATTTACTTTTATTTACAACTTTTTCTTAATATTCTATTGCTTATCAATATGCCCATTAAAAAACCTAAACTATTATGAATAATATCATCAAACTCAAATAAACCTCTACATAAAACTAATTGCAATAACTCAATAGAAAAAGAAATACCAATACCTATCAATAATCCTACCTTCCAATCTATCTTTTTACCATATGCTAATGGTAAAAAGATCCCAATTGGTAAAAGCATAACAATATTTAATATATTTTCCAATAACAAATCATATCTAGAAGCAGTTCCTAATCTCCCTATAGGATGAATAATCTCTTTCCAAGACCAAAATACTTCCAATTGATATTTTCTAGTACTTGGTAATCTAGAAAATACTGTCGATCCATAAACATGTAAAAGATAAATAATAAATAAGATACTAAAACACATTTGTGTTTTAGTTATCTTATTCTTTTTATAATATCTTTCTAATATGATAAAACTGATAATCATTACAATAATTACAGTTATTAATTCTATTTTACTCCATTTAGGATAATGAGAAATAATGGTTTGAAATATATCCAATGTTTTAACTACTAATATACTGTATATTTATACAATATACTTTTTCCTTTCTACCAACCTTGGTCATTATTTGTATCTTATTATTGTACAAGATACAAATAATGTAAACATAAAATTTAGATCAAATAGCAAAAAAGCAGCCCTAAATTTAAGGCTGCTAGCTTATTTTATTCATTAATACTACTTTGTTTATAATCACTATTCCTATTAAAAAACCTAAACTATTATGAATAATATCATCAACATCAAACATTCCTCTACATAAAACCAATTGCATCAACTCAATAGAAAAAGAAATACAAAAACCTATCAATAAACCTACCTTCCAATTTATCTTTTTACCATATACTAATGGTAAAAAGATACCTAAAGGTAAAAGCATAATAACATTTAATATATTCTCCAAGAACAATTCATATTTTGGATATGTCGTATTCATTGAATTTAATATTTCTTTCCATGACCAAAATACTTCTAACTTACATATTCTTTTACTTGGTAATCTAGAAAAAACAGTAGATCCATAAACATGTAATAAATAGATAATAAATAAAATACAAAAAAACATTTGTATTTTATTTATTTTATCTTTTTTATAAAATCTATCTAAAATAATAAAGCTTATAATCATTACTATAACTACAGCAATTAATTCTATTTTACTCCAATGAGGATAATGAGAAATAACAGTTTGATATATATCCAATTTAATTTACCTTCCTATCACTACTTATTATTGACAATATCTTGAATATGTTTACTTACTTGATCATGTAAATCTTCTCTATCTAAAGAAAAATCGATTGTTGCTTTGATAAATCCAAATTTATCTCCTACATCATATCTCTTTCCTTCAAAATCATACGCATACGCTGCTTGTCTATCTAATAATCTTTTAATGGCATCTGTTAATTGGATTTCTCCTCCTGCTCCCTTTCCTTGTGTTTCTAACAATTCAAAGATTTCAGGTGTCAATACATATCTCCCTAAGACTGCTAGTTGACTTGGTGCTTTCTCTACGGCTGGTTTTTCTACCATATCTGTTAGTTTTACCAGTCTTCCCTTTGCTGGATGTGATTTTGATGGTTCTACGATTCCATATTTGCTGACATCTTTTTTATCGACTGTTTGTACTCCGATTACGGATGCTGATGTCTTTCCATATTGTTCTATGAGTTGTTTTAATGCTGGTTTCCCTTCTTTATTGACAACCACATCATCTCCTAATAATACTGCAAATGGTTCATCTCCAATGAATGATTTAGCACATAGGATTGCATGTCCTAATCCTTTTGGTTCCTTTTGTCTGATATAGTAGATATTGGCCATATCTGCTATATCTTGGATCATTTTTACTTGTTCTAGTTTTCCTGATTCTTTTAATCTTTCTTCCAGTTCATAGTTTTTATCAAAATGATTTTCCATTGCATGTTTATTACTGTTTGTAATAATCAGGATTTCTTCTATTCCACTGTCTACTGCTTCTTGAATGATATATTGAATTGTTGGAATATCTACAATTGGTAACATTTCTTTGGCGATTGCTTTTGTTGCTGGTAGAAATCTTGTTCCTAATCCTGCTGCTGGTATAATTGCTTTTCTTACTTTTTTATTCATTTTTTCTATCCTTTCTTCATATAGAATATTTACTTAAACCATACCATTTTTTTAATTTTTATCAACCCTTTATAACCAATATGCTATTTTAATTACTTAAATACTCATCTAATTTAAATTTTTATAATTTTAATTACATGTATGATTATAATATCAATAAAAAAGCAATGTTTTTAAATCACATTGCCTCTAATAATTATTTCTTTTCTACGATATCATTAAGTTCCTTAAAAATTGAATTTTCTGGTACAACGCCTCTTACTCTAGATAATGGATAAATATTACTATTTCTTCCAATAACAGTTCCAGGGTTTAAAACACTATTACATCCTACTTCTACATAATCTCCTAGCATTGCACCCATTTTTTTAAGTCCCGTTTCAATCTCTTCGTGATTAAATCTATCTTTTACAACAACGAGTGTTTTATCACTTTTAACATTACTTGTAATTGATCCTGCACCCATATGAGACTTATATCCCAAAATAGAATCACCTACATAGTTATAATGAGGAACTTGTACATTATCAAAAATAATAACATTCTTTAACTCAACAGAATTACCAATAACACAATTTTCTCCTACTAATGCACTTCCTCTGATAAAAGCACAATGTCTCACTTCTGTTCCTGCACCAATAATACAAGGTGAACCAATATAAGCACTATCAAAAACTTTAGCATCTTTGTGAATCCAAACATGTTCATTCACTTCTTGATATTCATCCCCTAAAGTTTCTCCTAATTCAATAATAAAATCTTTAATTCCTTTTAAAACTTGCCAAGGATACTCATATTTTGATAAATAATCCTTTGCTTGACTATGTGTTAAATCATATAAATCATTTATCTTATACATAAAAACACCCCTCCTACTTATCTTCTTCATAAAACAATTGTAATACAAGCTGTTTTAATTTACTATAAAAATCATACATTTTTTGAAGTGTTATTGAATAATCATTTGTAAGTTTAGTTTTCAATTGATTAATATAAGTTTGAATATATAATTTTTGTCTTTGCATTCTTGTTTTATTAGAATAATCTTTTGAAGTATTACGTGAACGTACAAATTCTTCAACATTATCTCGATTAATAACAATTTTCTTTTGTTTTTTCAATCTATCCCCCTAAACTTTAGCAAAAAACAAGCAGGAGCCTTCGCCCTTGCTACAAACACTTATAAAAACCTATCTTCGAATATCTATTTCCAACTTTGCCTTAAAGCAAACCATGAAATGGTCTTCAAATATCTTGATCTGCTCGATATACTTTCGAACCAGCGCTTCATCTATAAACGTCACCACACTTGATGCAGGTACAAATGCTGGATCAATGACCTGTAGGATTGCATCGCACAGCAGATTACCCATCTCACCGAATTCGACGAATCACTGGTGCGACGCTGGATCCAACAGATAATCATCTGAGATGACCACATCACCGTCCAACTGAAATCAGGTGTTAGTATTGATGTTAATGCATAATTTCATAAACGTACGAAACCCTACTGGCCATGATGGCCGGGAGGGTTGTCTTCACTTTATTCATCTAACATATTATCTATATACTGTATAAATTCTGCACTTTTGGCTACACGTCCATTTCCTCCATGCTGTTTATATATTTCGTATACTCTATTTCGAATATTTTCAATTAAGGTATCCGTTACAGAATCCATATCCAAGTTCTTAATATCAGCGGGAGTAATATTTCTCTTACCCAATACATCTGCAATAACTGCATACAGTACATAATATAAAATATCACTTTTTTCTGCTGAAGAATAATCAGAACCACTTCTTACATTTTTCTGGATTTTTTTACCTAGTAAAGCTACTCTATAAAATACCTCTAGATCATTATTCTTTTCGTATAATTCGTTGTATGTTTTTTCGTCATTCAGCAATGTTGATGGTCTTGCTCGTGCATAGTCTGGCTTTTTCAGGAAAATTGTAATAAGACATTGTGCAAGAAAAGATACCCCAACAATCTCCGCAGGCTTATGTCCCTGATTTTTATAATAATTTTTTCTCCTATCGTAAAATAATCCTCTACTCTTAAAATACATTTCAATTTGAAGATGTATAGGATCAGTCACACGCAATGTTGCTTTAGGAATATTTGTCTGATTATTTGTAGCAAAGATAATTTGATCCCTTGATTCTTCATTATCAGGAACAATTATCCTTAGCAATATGGAACGTTTTTCTGACTCTAATGCTTCTCTATTTTCGGAAAAATAATTATATATTTCCATTGAAGTTTGTAATCCATTAACAATTTCAGGATTAACAATTTGTAACTCTCTATTATTTACCAATGTAGCTTCGGATGCCAGTACTGTAACTCCATTATTTAACCACCAAAAATCATTATCATCGGCTCTATGTAATGTTTCGGATATACTACTGTTTACATTATTTTTTCCTTGATAATCACGCACATTAGAATCGAAAAAACTCTTTCTCACATCGCCTTCATCATTTACTATAAAGTTAAAATAGCTTTTCAAATCAACTAACGCAACATAATTTTTTTGATTTGGCGAAATTGGAATATCTGCAAATTTAAGATTCACTCTATTTTCTATCACCGCATTATACATTTCAAACAAAGTATCAGAATCAACAAAAGTTACCTCAACAACTGCATTCGGGAATAATCCTTTTATGGTATCTTTCAGTTCTTCGGCTTGCTGAATTACATTAGGATGTAATTCTGATGCTAATGTTGCATAGTAAAATCTAAATTTCAACTTTACCCTGCTGGTTATCAAACGTGTATATGTATCCCTAAACGTAGTAAATGCTTCGAGAATATCGGCATTATACCTTGCCGTAAAATCAGTTGTTGTTTTTGATAAATCCAGAAGATTTCCAGAGATGGTTTTCCACTTCATCACTGCATCTTCTCCAAATGATGTGGTCTTCTTTGACTGGATAATTATCATTTCCAGAATGGAATCTTTTGGTGCAGATATATGTTCAACAACATCTGGCGTAATAAGTAAATTATTTAAAAATAAATAAATCGAATCGCATCCTCCATCCAATCCTTTTCCCACAATACCATTATCTACTTCATCGTCACTTAATCCTTGATTTTTCAATATTTGGCTTGCTGAAAAAAATTCAAAATATTCTGATATGTTGCTATAGTTATCATTATTTCGAAATTCTTGTTCAATTAAATTTTCTAGTAATATTTGTGCATTTTTACTCATCTTTTAACCTCCACATACACAATAATTTTCCTGTTATATATTTCACTGCCAAATCCGCCTAATAGTATTGAGTGGCTTAAACTGCGGTTGTCTCTGACAACAATCCCAATGCCACAACCTATGACATCTAATCCACAGCCTAAAACCTACAACATCTTTCTGACCATCCACTTTTTTTCTCCGGTCAGACTAATAAGTAGATATGTTTCCATACAAGAAAGTCGAGCTTTCCGCAAGGCTTCTCTAATGATGCTAACTAAGCAAAAAATCCGGAAATGCGCTACTTTTCAGCCTTTATTTACCTTTTCTTGACAGCAAACACACCATCTCAACTGTATTACCACTTTCCCACAAAATCTAACCTTGACGATATCATCCACAAATATCATTTAGCGAACATGCATCTCTTATTATATTTATTTCAGATGAATAATAACCTGCATCCATTAATGAATCCTAAACTCATCCAAAATAACAGCCGCCTGCTCATAATTTAAATTGATCAATATTTCAAGTATATCTTCATATGCTTCAATAAGTTCTTGATCCTGTTTAATTTTATCACTATATGTAATAAAGGATTTAAGGATAATCAACTGTACTATTGCTTCTTGTTCTCTTATTGATTTTTTAAATTTATTTACCTCAGATTTTGCATTTTGAAAGCTATTTCTAATAGAAATTAATATTTCTGGCAGCAATTCATCCATATGCATTTGGTAAATCGTTCTCAACAGTTCCTTTATGTGATATTTTCCATACTTTGTAAATTGCTTATTCAAAAATTGCTTATCTACGTATGAATAATTTGTTTTGATTTTACTCCAGTCTCCCGTGCAATATCTCGTTACAGAAAGCATAAGAGATTTATATAACTGTATTCGAACATACTCCTCATCAATGTCATTTACTTTTTTCTCAATATATAGAATTTTCTTTTTACATATATTTCTTCTTTTTGAGTCAACATATGAGTCAAAAAATTCACATAAAAAATTGCCAAAGATATCTTGATAGAACTCAATTGTATCTGTTGTAAATTTTGTAAAATCAATCTCTTCAAATAATATATCGATTGCCATTTTTGCATCATCTTGGGTTTGAATCATTTTCCACTGAAACAGCTCTATGATTTCATGTTCTTGGTAAACATCAAAAATTTCGTGAGCATTATAATTTCTTTTAGTATATTTCCAAATATCAATCACACATAGCAAAATTTCATGAATAACCATTCTAAAAGATTCATTCGTAAAATTTAGGCCGCAATTTGCAACATAGCATATTGTAGATATATCATAGTTACTCATATCAAAAACATCTATCTCTAAAGATTCTTCCTGCAGCAGATACCTATCTATTATCTCCTCTTCGCGACTAGTATAACAATTTCCATCATCATCTTTGATATAACGATCTATTCCTGACAACTTAGGTTGCATATTAGGATTAAATATAAACTCCTTATCTTTCTTACTCACTTTCAAATAATTAGCATTATATTTTTGATGTTCCATCTGATCTTCAGATAATTTAATAATTGTATTAAATACCGCTTGTGCCAAAGTCTCGTGATTAGCTAAATATCTCTTCACGTATTTAGCCATTTCATCAATAACACCATGTTGCCCCTTATACATCAAACAATCCAACACAATTTTCTTTATTTTATTTTTTATCCCAATAGCAACGTCATTTTCCAATTGATTCAATAAAACTGGCATAAGTGCAATATCTGCCAAAAAGTTTCCATTAGAAAACAATTTCTCTATTCCGTTAATCCATATTGTGCAAAACTTTTCCCTTTTCTCATTTTCTAATTCTTGATGATTTATTGCACTAGCAATTAAAAGTATCAAAAGATTTTCATATTGAAATGCCATATCAGTATCCTTCATCAATTCTAAAATAACTTTAATTGCATCAAGAGTTGATGGCAAGTCAATCTGCCCAGACACCATATTATCATTACACTTTTTAATCGCCGCATTTAATCTCTGCTTAGGTTTATTGAATTCTTCTTGTCTTAGAACAATTTTTTCTGCTTCCCCTGATATTTGGGGTTCTAACATAATTATATTGTCGGTTATCTTGGTTGCTTTTGCACCACGCATATCCATTTTTTGAATCTGTAAATAGTCCTGTGCATTTTCTGCATCATTTTTTATAATTGAATATAAATAATCAAGAATTCCATAGCATTTATCCTGAACCATTGAATCAAAATATATCTGTGTATGAGATACATATTCTTGTATACTCAAATCACATTTTTTATCCAACTCATATCTATCTTTAAGCTCAGGTATCCCCATGGTCTTAAGAATTTGCCTTTCGAGCAACTCTTTTGTCGGATTTTTTTTGTACAACATATATCTTGTGGTATCCCAATGAACAAGTTCTATGCTTGTAGCCAAATCCAAAGCATAACCCGGTAATTCGTTTTCAAAGTGCATTCCTATACTCTCAATGATTGTAAGCAATACTATATTATTTGATTTTGAATAAATAGTTTCTTTGACATAATTTGCAAATGCAACAGTGAATTCATGATCCTTTTTACAAATCTCCAAACTGCTTATTATAGCCTCTTTAAGACAAAAAATAGCATCTCCTATTAAGGTAGGTACATTGTGATCTCTAATCCCTGCAAGCCACATATTTCCATTTCCCCAATATTCCTTTATTACATTACTCTCACTAATTTTTACTTTGATTTTTATTACATATTCAGGATTATTAGTTGCATATTCTAATATTACCCTATTTATAAATTGAATTGCCCAATGAAATCCCACTTTAAAATTCAATCGAAACAGATTCCATAAAAATGCATTCTCGTACACTGTTCTATATAAATAATTATAATGTTCAGCTTTCTCACTTAATCCATATTCAAAACCCTTAGACAGTCTATCGGCTCTATAGAAATCAAATTTCTCTGCATCTACTTTTCCACGTAACCATAGTATATCAGCTATCGAACACAATTCGCTTGCTAATCCAGCTACCAAAGCAGGATAAGCATTCTTCAATGTCCATTCCATAATATCTTCTGACTTACGCATACTTTTTCTATTTCCATTAATATAATTATTAATCAATGTATTAAAAAACTTTTTTAACCACTCTTCTGAGTTATCTGCCATTCGATAAAGTGCTTCCAAGCAAGACGATATTTCATCTATGATTTTATAATAGTTTTCTTGCTCAGATTCCTGCAACGAATATTCCACATAATATTCCATCATAGCGCATGCATCTGAAGCAATAACTGCCACTTTATCTTCTTGTTTCGCATAATCCAAGCATAACTTAACTATATCATCTCTTCCGATTATATTTTTCTTATATATTTCTTCGTTTTTCAAAAGTCGAATAATACATGGTCTTCCATTACCAATTGGGGACAATTTCATTTGTGGTGATTCTTGTCTAATATGTACTAACTCACCTTCAAATGCGAACAAATTAATATTCTTCACAAAGTCGAACAACATGCCTTGTTCCAGAATCTCCGACCCTTGTTCTTCGAAATAATTATCACAAAACCTTGACTTAACAATTCCAATTTCTGTTTGCCTTTTCCAACTTTGCGGAATCTCATCAGAAAAAGTAAGGCTATATAAAAACTTATCTCTATTTACCTGTATAAACATTTTATTTGAAATCCAAATCTGATACCGTCTATACACACATCGCCCAAGATTTTCTATTTCATCATAGAAGGTCTTATACTTCCCTTTGCACAAATCAAAAGCTTTATCAAAATAATGTTCAAAGCAAATATCTTCGAAAATATCATATTTCAGTCTAATATAATCTCCTTGTTGAGCAATTACACCTTCTGAAAGCAATGCATGCATTATGTCTCTATCTATATCGTCCTTATGAATACCCAACATAAATTTTCTAGCTCTTTCAAACACAATCTTCTCAACAGTTTCAATAACTTTGTTACTGAGTATGCCATACATTCGAGATTTTTCCTCCAAACATATTATGTTTTTCCAAATATATTCTCTTAGAGAATTTTCATCACCTATATTATCAATATCCATCGAATTACTAACTATCAAGTTTATATAAAAGGGCGATTTTAATAAATCAACATATGAATTTGTTTTATACATTTTATGAATAATCGGATATTGCTTCATAAGCAATGCAAGTTCATCTTCTGTTATATCGCCAACTTCATAAATTTTTATTGAAAAATTTGTTTCCAGTTTAATAAAAGCATTTTTATCACTCGTTCTACAAGATGTTACTATGTACACATTTTGATATTCTGCCGCCATATCATACAAATACTGTAATAATTCAAATTTTGTTTCGGCACAGTCCGCAATAAACTCGAGAGCATCAATAAAGAATATTAATTTCTTTCCATTAATACACTCTAAAACGTCTTGGATACAGCAACCCCAAATGTCGTCAATATGACTTTCTTCCAAAAATCTTTCAGCACGAGCATATAAAACCAATTTTTCATTTTCAACATATTTTTTGCATAAAACAGATTTACCGCTACCAGCTCCACCTTGTATTGAAATATATCGCTCATTGTCTTTTGTTATTTTTTCAAGAAATTCATTTCTATCGATTTCATACTCTCCTTTAATCAATCCTTCAATATTTTTCAACCCTGAATTACTAAGTTCCAATGCACCTTTAAATTTTCTGATATTAATATTAAAGTTCTCATACTCATCCTTTAATACCTTGTATAATTTCTTCTGAAAATTAAGATCATTTTGTGCTTTAGTTATAATATCATTTGTAGTAATCAAATTATCTTTAATAGTAAATGAAATACTCCCAATTTGATTATCCCCACTATACTCTCTCACCTTATCAATACTATTATTACTAAGTACAAAAAATACAATATTCTTTAAGTCCGAGCATTTTTTATCTTTTGAATCCCTTATCTTTTCCAATGTAGTTTTTATTTTTGTTGGTACATCTTGTACAGTACTTACCTGCACTAAAAGTTCTCTGTTTTCTGATATCAAATCTACATATGGATAAGTTGCCGTCTCGTCATTCAGATTACTAAACTTCTGTCCGAACCATACATTACATACCTCAATCGCAAATAACTCAAACATTTTTGCAGCATCAAATACTCCGTTTTTATTTGCCATTTTGATTTTTTCATCATATGAAGACATATATTCAATTATGAAACCCATTCTTTCGTTTGAATTCAACATATATTCAATGCTCCTTATCCGTTAGTTTCTTTTAAAATATTTACCTGAGTTCATTCTCAATTTCTTCTATCATTGGCATAGAAGCTCTATATTCCACAGGCAATAAATTTGACAACTTATACTCAGATATTCCTATCGGTTCTTTTGAACTATTTACCGCATATTTTGCAAGGATATTATTTTTGCTTTTGCATATAATCAGACCAATTGTTTTTGCATCAAAATCTGTCTTGACCAAATCATCCACAATATTCACATATGTACCAATCTGTCCAATGTCTCTCGATGTAAAAGCTACTATTTTAACTTCAACAACAACGTAACAATGCAAATACAGATGATAAAATAAAAGATCTATTTTTTCCTCTGTTCCTTCAATCGGTATTGTATATTCTCTTCCAACAAAAGCAAACCCTTTTCCAAGTTCCATAAGAAATTTTGTGATGTTGTCCATCAATGCGTCTTTTAACTCTTTCTCACTATAATCTTCTCTGATTGCTACGAAGTCGAAATTATATGGATCCTTTGTTATTTCCTGTGCAAGGTCGCTTTGTGGTTCAGACAATGCGTATTCAAAGTTTGAAATTGCTTTTCCCTGACGCTCATATAAATCGGTATCAAGAAAATTTAAAAGTACTGCCCTTGACCAATTATTTAAAATCGTTTTCTTCACAAAAAGTATTGATTTTTCCCTGTCCAATTTACATTTATCAATGATAGCTCTATGATGTCCCCACGGAATCGAAAACAATTCTTTATCCGATAAATCTCCCACAAGTTGTGGAACATTTATTGAATCCTCTTTGCTCTTCAATTCTTCCACAAATTGTGGAAGAATTGGATCACTGTACAATTCATAAAATTTCTTCATGTATCTGAGATTCGAACTTGATAAGCCTTGAACCCCTGGCAAAATTGTTCTCATATCTTTACTTAAATTAACAAAAAATCCACTGCCCACTTACTTTCAGCCGACTTTTCTACAATATCTCTTCCTATAGACCAATAGAAACCAATCATTTCCTGATTAACAGAAACAGATGCCTTAATCTGTCTCTGTTTATAGCGTTTTCCTATGTCCTCAATCCACTTCCTATACTCTTCATCCATTTTTATAAGTTGATTCATGTAAACCCCTTTCAGAATTCTGTTTTTTCCCACATCTCTTTATAGGCATTGACATAAAAATTTATACATCCAGGATATGTGCATACAAATCTTCTGCACAACTTTTTATACAATTCCAGCATACTCGCATCATCTGCGAAATCTAATAAGTAATCGAGACAATGAGACAATTCTTCTTCTGATACCTCTCTGTTGCACAATTCCTCCACTATGGGTAAATATATTTCATATGCCTGCTGTCTAATCTTGTTGAGCTCAATTACCGCGCTAAATATATCATTTCCCATTCCATTTGACCTCCAAATAACTGATATAATTTCTTCAATAGTTATTATAATCAAAGCTCACAGTAAATAACATATAAATAACGCTCATATTAAATCACCCCAAAATGTTTTAATGCATCCTTTATCGCTTCTACTTTCTCCGCCGTCGGATGCCTTCTCAGCTGTTTCAACTCTTCTTCCATATTAGGTGCATCATACATCGGCAATCCTAAATTTCTTTTTACCTCTGCGATATATGCCGTATGTACTTTGAAGCCATATTTTTCTTCAATATATTCTTGTATCATTTTATATGTAACCCTTGGAGCCGGCTGATATTGCTTTGCCCGCTCCGCAATTTTATCTAAAGGTACCTTTTCTTCACCTTCTCCAAATTCAACTTTCACATCTATATGGCTATCTGGTGACTTGTGGGACAAGAGCACGATGCTTTCAACATGTCTTGTATGTGGAAACATATCATAAAGATACATTGTATGAGTATGATAACCAATCTTTTTAAAGTATTGTATATCTCTAATTTGTGTCGTTGGATCACATGAAATATAAACAACTTGTTTAGGATTTAATATTTTAACCGAATCCATGAATTGTTTGGTTGAACCACTTCTTGGGGGATCCATAATGACAACATCTACTTTATGCTTTTCTTTAGCAAGTTTTTTCATAAATTCAGTCGCATCATCACACACAAATTGAATATTAGAAAGTTGATTCATACGTGCATTGTTTTTTGCATCTTTGATTGCATCCTTATTACTTTCCACTCCAATAACTTGTTTTACTTTTTGTGATAGAATCATTCCGATTGTTCCAATACCACAATAAGCATCAATTGCTGTTTCATTTCCTTTAATATTCAATAAGGATAAAGCTTTGGTATAAAGATTAACACATTGATCATGATTGATTTGATAAAAAGATTGTGGAGAAATCTTAAATTTCAAACCACACAATTCATCAACAATAAATCCTTTACCATAAAGAACCTTATCTTCATTACCTAAAACAATTGGTGTTTTACGTGTATTGACATTTAAGACAATTGTTTTAATGCTTGGAAACCTCTTAACTAATTGGCTACAAAATTGTTTAGATCCACGCCACATATTTTCATTACATACTAAAACAACCATTGTTTGATTCGTTTTAACACCTCGACGAATTAAAACATGTCTTAATAACCCTTTATGTCTTTTACGATCATAAATAGAAACACGATACTTTCTTAAATAGCTTTGTATATATTGTAAGATTTCATCCATAATATCTTCGTGTAATAAACAGTGTTTATAAGGAATAATATCTTGACTATGTTCTTCGTAGAGACCGTATTCATATTTTTGATTAAAAGCTACAATTGCTTTATTTCGATAACCATTAACTAATGGTGAAGCTACTGTTGGTTTTACATCTATTTTTAATTTTGTTTTCTTTATTTCTTTTTCTATAAATAATGTCTTTTCTTTTAATTCTTCTTGATATTGATCTTGTGGATAAAAGCATCCTCCACATTTTTTAATTATTGGACATTTCATTTTTTATCACCCTTTACTTGTCAATCATTATAACATAGGTATTATCATTTGATGAAATGATTTATGAGTGTTATAATCTAGCGGAGGTGAAATATATGAGTAAAATAGATATTATTTCTGGCTTTTTAGGTGCTGGAAAAACAACATTAATTAAAAAATTAATTGCTGAAGCATATCAAAATGAAAAAATCGTATTAATAGAAAATGAATTTGGAGAAATTGGAATTGATGGAACATTCTTAAAAGATTCTGGTGTTACAATCAACGAAATGAACTCTGGATGTATTTGTTGTAGTTTAGTAGGAGATTTCGAAACATCATTAAAAGAAGTCTTAGATACGTATCATCCTGATCGTGTTATTATCGAACCTTCTGGTGTTGGAAAATTATCTGATGTTATTAAAGCTGTTTCTACAATCAATAGTGATGAAATGGAATTAGATAATTTTATTACAGTTGTTGATGCTAAAAAATGTCGTATGTATACTAAAAACTTTGGTGAATTCTATAATAACCAAGTTGAACATGCATCATTAATTGTTTTAAGTCGTAGCCAAGACTTAACTGAATTCCAATTAAAAGAATGCTTAGACATCTTAAAAGGATTAAACGATCATTCACCAATCATTACAACTGCTTGGGATAAATTAAATGGTTTAGATATCATTAATGCTTGTGAAGTGAACATTCAAGAAGAATTATTGCATGAACATGATCATGAATGTTGCGGGCATGACCATCATGAACACGACCATGACCATGAATGTTGTGGACACGACCACCATGAACACGATCACGACCATGAATGTTGTGGACACGATCATCATGAACACAATCATGACCATGAATGTTGTGGACATGATCACCATGAACACGACCATGAACATGAATGTTGCGGGCATGATCATCATCACCATGACCATGATCATGAATGTGGTTGTGGACATCATCACCATCATGCAGATGAAGTTTTCAATAGTATCGGATTTGATACTGTTAAAAAATATAACGAAGTTGAATTAAGTGATATCTTAAATAAATTATGTAATGATGATAATGTTTTAAGAGCTAAAGGTTTTGTAGATAGCGGAAATGAAGATTGGTGGTATTTTGATTTAGTACCAGGTGAATTTGAAATTCGTTTAGGTAAACCTATTTATACAGGCCAAGTTTGTGTAATTGGTAAAGACTTAGATGAAAATACAATTAAGGAGTTATTTTTAGGATAAGCGTATGAATAAAACAAGAGTTTATTTGTTTACTGGATTTTTAGAAAGTGGAAAATCTTCATTTATCCAAGATACTCTTCTTGAACAAGGTTTTGGTGAAGATGAAAAAACTTTGATCATTGCCTGCGAAGAAGGTGAAGTCGCTTTTGATATTCCAGCTTTAGAAAAAGAAAATACTTCTGTTGAATTTATTGAAAACGAAGAAGATTTAAATTATGAAACTCTTCTTCATTTACATCAAAAATACCAACCAACACAAGTTATGATTGAATATAACGGAATGTGGGATAATACAAAATTCGTGGATGAAATTTGTATTGATCAATGGCAAGTTGTTCAAATCCTTACAACGATTTCTGCTGAAACATTTGATCTTTATTACAACAATATGCGTGGACAATTCGTTTATCATGTTACTGGTAGTGATTTAGTTATTGTTAATCGTTGTGATGAAAATACAAAGAAATATCCTATTAGAGGAAGTATTAAATCTTTAAATCCAATGTGTCAAATTGTTTATGAAAATAAAAATAGACAAATTGAAGATTTAACTGTTAATGATTTACCATATAACTTAAATGATGATTATATTGAAGTAAATGATATGGATTATGGTATTTTCTGTATGCATATTATGGAAAATCCTCAAATCTATGAAAATAAAACAATTAAGATCAAAGGTAAAGTGATTGGCCGTGATAAATTAATTGATAATGGTTTTGTTTTAGGTAGACAAGCCATGGTATGTTGTAGTGATGATATGCAACTTTTAGGTTTAGTATGTATTAGTAAATACGCTAAAGATTTAATTAAAGATGAATGGTTAGTGGTTGATGGAACCATTAGTTTAGAATATGATGAATCTATTCAAAGTAATATTCCTATTTTACATGTTGATCATTTAGAAGGTGCTAAACCTTTAGAAAATGAATATGTTACATTTGATTAAGAGCATTTAGCTCTTTTTCTATTTTATTTATAAATACTTTCATGTATAATGAATAGGCAAAAAGAGGTGGAAAAATGAAAGATTTTTGGTATGAATTAAAACATGTTTGTAAACAAAGTGGTGCTCGATATGGGATTTTACATACTCCTCATGGAGATGTGGAAACACCTATGTTTATGCCTGTAGGTACACTAGCTACAGTAAAAGGAATTGCCCCTGAAATGTTAAAAGAAATGGGATCACAAGTAATCCTTTCTAATACATATCACTTATGGTTAAGACCTGGGGAAGATATTGTTGCTAAAGCAGGTGGTCTTCATAAGTTTATGAACTATGATGGTCCTATGCTTACAGATAGTGGAGGATTCCAAGTTTTTTCTTTGGGAAAAACAAGAAAGATCAAAGAAGAAGGCGTTTATTTTAAAAGTATTATTGATGGCAAGTCTTTATTCTTATCTCCAGAAAAAGCTATCGATATTCAAAACAAATTAGGAGCAGATATGATTATGTCTTTAGATGAATGTGCTCCTTATCCAGCAACTTATGATTATATGAAACATAGTGTTGAAAGAACAATTCGTTGGGCTAAAAGAGGTAAAGAAGCGCATCATAATGAAAAACAAGCGTTATTTGGAATTGTTCAAGGTGGAGAATATCCTGATTTAAGAGAAAAATGTGCCAAAGCACTTGTAGAAATGGATTTCCCTGGTTATTCAATTGGTGGAACGAGCGTTGGTGAACCAAAAGATGTAATGTATAAAATGGTCGAAGATGCGGTTCAATGGTTACCTGAAGATAAACCACGTTATTTAATGGGAGTTGGTAATCCAATTGATTTAATTGAAGCTGCGATTCGTGGTATTGATATGTATGATTGTGTTTTACCAACACGTGTTGCTAGACATGGTGCTTTAATGACACATCATGGACGTATGAATATTAATAATGAAAAGTTTAAAGAAGATTTTACTCCTATTGATCCTGAATGTGATTGTTATACTTGTAGAAATTATACAAGAGCTTATTTAAGACATCTTCATAAATCAGATGAATTATTTGGAAAAACATTGTTATCGATTCACAATGTAAGATTCTTATTACAACTTTCAGAAGATATTCGTAAAGCAATTCAAGAAGATCGTTTATTAGATTTTAAAGAAGAATTTTTAGATAAATATGGTAGAGATGTTTATAAGAGGGCTTTTTAAATGAAACTAAGTGAATTTGATTTTGAACTACCTGAAGAACTCATTGCTCAACATCCTGTTGAAAAAAGAGATACTTCTAGATTAATGGTAGTAAATAGAGAAAACGGAAATATTGAACACAGACATTTTTATGATATTCTTGATTATTTAAAACCAGGTGATGTTTTAGTAAGAAATAATACAAAAGTTATTCCTGCTCGTTTATTTGGAATTAAAGAAGAAACAAATGGACATGTTGAAGTTCTTTTATTAAAAGAATTAAAGAAAGATACTTGGGAATGTTTATGCGGTAATGCACGTATTGTAAAAATGAATACAGTCATTACTTTTGGTGAAGGCTTGTTAAAAGCAAAATGTATTGAAATCAAAGATGAAGGTATTCGTGTTTTTGAAATGATATACGATGGTATCTTCTACGAAATCTTAGATCAGTTAGGAACAATGCCTTTACCTCCTTATATTAAAGAAAAACTTGAAGATAAAAATAGATATCAAACAGTTTACGCTAAAATTGAAGGAAGTGCAGCAGCTCCTACAGCTGGCTTACATTTTACTGAAGAAATCAATCAAAAAATAAAAGATAAGGGTATTGAAATTCTTGATGTATGTTTACATGTTGGTCTTGGAACATTTAGACCTGTTAAAGAAGAAAATGTTTTAGATCATCACATGCATAGTGAATTCTATATAATCAGTGAAGAAGTCGCTGATAAATTAAATAAAGCTAAAGCTAATGGTCAAAGAATTATTGCGGTAGGAACTACATCAACACGTACTCTAGAAGCTAATATGAAAAAATATGGTAAATTTAAAGCAACAAGTGAAAATACAGATATCTTTATTTACCCTGGATATAAATTTGAAGCTATTGATTGTTTAATCACAAACTTCCATTTACCTAAATCAACATTATTGATGTTGATTAGTGCCTTTGCTTCAAAAGAACTTATTTTCAAAGCTTACAAAGAAGCTGTCAAAGAAAAATATCGTTTCTTTAGCTTTGGTGATAGCATGATGATTTTATAATGAAAATCAATTACGACTTAAAATTCAAAGAAGAATTAGAAAAAATAAAAGGTACAAAACCCACCCTACTTCTCCATGTTTGTTGTGGGCCATGTAGCGGAAACGTTTTAAAAGAAATATCTGAATTTTTCGATATAACTATTTATTACTCTAATTCAAACATTTATCCAGATACCGAGTATTTTCGACGATTTCATGAATTAGAAAATTTTATTCAACGCTTTAATCAAGATTTCAATCAAAATATTCAAGTTATTGAAAAAGAATATCAACCAAAAGAATATCTAAAAGATATTTCTCAATATAAAGATGAACCTGAAGGTGGAAAACGTTGTTATCTTTGTTATTCAAAGAGAATGAAAGATGCTTATGATTATGCATCTTTACATCACTTTGATTATTGGACAACTGTTTTAAGTGTTTCTCCACACAAAAATAGCCAATGGATCAATGAAATTGGCGCAAGCTTTAATCAAGAAAAAACACAATTTCTTTTCAGTGATTTTAAAAAGAACAATGGTTATTTAAAATCCGTTAAGTTCGCCACATTATATAATCTTTATCGACAGAATTATTGTGGTTGTGTTTATTCTTATCAAGATATGTTAGAAAGAGAAAAAAACAAGGAGTTATAAAAATAATTCCTTGTTTTTTATATTTTCGTTTCCTTTTTATTATAAAATATATTCTTTTAAACAATTTGTATAACGTAGATATCCTTCATGATTAATATGAAGTCCATCTTCATAGTAAACTTCAACAGGTTCACCTTTTTTATTACATAATATTGGATAAGCATTAATAAAAGTTACATATTCATAAGGAATTGTCTTCTTAAATTCCTTATAAATCATTTTTAATAAATCATTACTTCTCAATACACCAGGTGTATGTTTATAATCATGCATTGGTAAACATGGTAATGGTGAGACCACATAAATTTCACATTCAGGTAAATTATAATGTACAGTTTCTACAAGTTCTTTGACATTAATAGCAATATCTTTAGGTGATTGCATAACTGTTTTTCCTAAATCATTCGTACCAATCATATAAACAAGTTGTTTAGGTTTAAATTTTAAAACTCCTTCATCAATAAAATGAAGCAGCATTGTGGAAGTAATTCCACCAATACCACAATTATATTTATTATCTATTTCAGGAAAATATTTTTCTATATCCATAAATTGGGTGATAGAATCTCCAAAAAAGACAGTACCGCCTTCCTTTGCATTTTTATTTTGATCAATAATTTCTTTCATACGATCAATTGTCATTTCTCTTATTTGATAGTAATTTGTAAGAAATGTCATATTTTCTCTCATAATGTCGACCTCTTTTCTATATAATATTATTATATTTTTATTGTTTTATTTTTTCAATATTGAAAAAATATTGAATATACTTGAAAAAAGTGATATTTTATTATCATTAATATGAGGGGAGAATTATTATGGTGAAAATCGTCAAATTCGGTGGTTCATCTCTTGCAGATGCCCATCAATTTAAAAAAGTCGGTGACATTATCAAAAGTGATCCAGATCGTCGTTTTGTTGTACCTTCAGCGCCTGGTAAACGTTTTAAAGATGATATCAAAGTTACTGATTTATTATACAAAGCATATAACGCAGAAAGTGAACAAGAGTTTGAATGTACTTTCGATACAATCAAAGATCGTTATCAAAGTATTATCGATGAACTTAATTTAACAGTTGATCTTACTGAAGAATTTGAAGTTATTAAGAAAAACTTCCAAGATCAAATCAGTGAAGAATATGCAGCAAGTCGTGGGGAATATTTAAATGGTATCTTACTTGCAAATTATTTAGGATTTGAATTTGTTGATCCTGCAACATGTATCTTTATCGATGAACATGGAAATTATGATGATAAAAAAACAGATCCTGTTTTATCTAAAAAATTAAGTGAAGTAGAAAATTGTGTTATTCCTGGATTCTATGGTTCATGTAGTGAAGATCCTACAAAAATTAGAACTTTCTCTCGTGGAGGAAGTGATGTAACTGGTTCTATCGTTGCTAAATGTGGACAAGTTAAACTTTATGAAAACTGGACAGATGTTTCAGGATTCTTAGTTGCTGATCCACGTATTGTTAAAAATCCAGAAGTGATTGGAACAATCACTTATAAAGAATTACGTGAACTTTCTTACATGGGAGCAAGTGTTTTACATGAAAATGCTGTTTTCCCTATTCGTTCTCAAGGAATTCCTATTGTAATCAAAAATACTAATAAACCTGAAGATGCTGGAACTTTAATCGTTGAAAGTACTGTGCATAAACCAGATCATATTATTACTGGTATTTCTGGTAAACAAGGTTTTGCGACAATCATGATTGAAAAAGATATGATGAATGATGAAATTGGTTTTGGTAGAAAAGTTTTACAAGTTATTGAAGAAGCTGGTCTATCTTATGAACATACACCTTCTGGTATTGATACAATGAACGTAATTGTTGAATTAAATTCATTCATTGAACATGAACAAGAAATTTTAGCTAACTTACATCGTGCCGTTGAACCTGATTCAATTGAACTTGAATCTGACCTTGCTTTAATTGCTATCGTTGGTCGTGGTATGAAAGATGGTCGTGGAGTTGCAGCAAAAGTATTTACAGCTTTAGCTAATAAAAAAATAAATGTTAAAATGATTGATCAAGGTTCTTCAGAACTAAATATCATTGTTGGTGTTAAAAACATTCACTTTAATGACGCAATTCGTGCTATCTATAATACATTTATTGAACAAGAATAAAGACTTTAGTCTTTTTTCTTTTTATTTAATTCATATAATTTCTCTAGGAATTATCTAAAAAAGATGTTATAATAGACAAGAGGTGGTCATATGAAAATATCAACAAGAGGGCGTTATGCTCTAAGATTAATGATTGATTTAGCCCAAAATAAAGAACAAGGAAATATATCTCTTAAAGATGTTGCTAAAAGACAAGAAATTTCTATCAAATATCTTGAACAAATAGCTACTCCTTTAATTCGTGCAGGACTTATTAAAAGCGTTAGAGGTGCCCAAGGTGGATATTCTCTTACAAGAGATATGAATAAATATACAGCAAAAGATATTTTAGTTGCTGTTGAAGGTCCAATCGCTTGTGTTGCCTGTTTAGAAACTGAACCTAATCAATGTCCTCGTTATAGTGAATGTTTAACTCTTCCTTTTTATAAAGGACTAAATAAAGTTATTACTGATTATTTAGAATCCTATACTTTAGAAGATCTTGCTGATTTACATGGATATCAAATTGAATATATTATCTAATAAACATATCATTGATATGTTTTTTTATTTAAAAATCGTGTATTTCTACACGATCAATCATCATAATGTTCTAAAAACAGATGTTTTCCTTCATCATCTTTATAAGCAACAATTGTTTTTAAATTGACATTTTCTACACTTTTAAAAATATTTCCTTCAACAAAAGGATTTACTTTCTTTAAATCCTTAATTAATTGTTTAATTTCTAAACGTTTAGAAGCATTTTCTTCATCATGAGCATCTTGATTTTCTTCAGTAAATTTACATGCACATTGTAAAAATGTTAATTCATGTTCATCTCTCCATGCCTTAATATCATCTTCACGAATAAGATACATCGGTCTAATAAGTTCCATTCCTTCAAAATTCAAACTATGAAGTTTAGGCATCATTGTTTGAATTTGTGCTCCATAAAGCATACCCATTAAAATAGTTTCAATAACATCATCATAGTGATGTCCCAAAGCAATCTTATTACATCCTAATTCCTTTGCCTTAGCATATAAATGTCCTCTTCTCATTCTCGCACATAAATAACAAGGAGATTTTTCTATATTAAAAACAGAATCAAATATTTGTGAATCAAATATTTGAATTGGAATATTTAATTTTTTCGAATTATCAATGATCATTTGTCTATTTACTTTATTGTACCCAGGATCCATTACCATAAAAACAAGTTCAAATTCAAATTTATTATGTCTTTTTAATTCTTGAAAGAGCTTAGCCATCAACATAGAATCTTTTCCACCAGAAATACATACAGCAATTTTATCTCCAGGTTTTACTAATTCATATTGATTAATAGCCTTGCAAAAAGGTCTCCATAATTTTTTCTTATATTTTTTTTGAATACTCTTCTCTACTTCTTTTAAATACTCCAAATTATCCATCTTTTATCCTCACTTTCTCTATTTATAAAAACAAAATTAATATCTAAAGTCAAATATTTTCGAATAATTCACATAAAAAGTTCAAATTCAATTCATATTGATATATAAAATGATAGCGAGGTGATAATTATGGCTGAAAGATTTAAATTCAACGATGAAGAAGAAAATATAGATGAAAACGATAATCAACAAGATGATTTAGAAAAAGAATACTATGATAATACTGATTATTCCTATACAAAAAGTAAAAATAAAAAAAGACCTAAAACAAAAAAGGTAACAAGAAAGAAGACAAAAACGAAAGTGAAAAAGAAAAAAAATGGACGTTCTAAAATTTCTACTTTCCTTATCACGTTACTTATTTTACTTTTAATTGCTGGTGCAGGAGTTGGTGGCTATTTTGCATATGAACATTATCAAGATCAACAAAAACAAATTAATCAATTAGAAAAACAAGTAGATCAACAAAATAAAACAAAAACAGACAAGTCAACATCTACAAAAAAGGAAACCCAACAAGAAAAATCTTCTTCATCTAAAAATGAAGAAAGTACATCAAGTGATAATACAACAAACAGCGATGAAAGTGATTCATCACAAAATACAACCGATGATTCTTCATCAAATGAAAATACAAATTCAGATTCAACAACTGAAACAGAATAAAAAAACTTGGCATTTGCCAAGTTTTTAAATTTGATCTAAAGCTTCTTTTAAATCAAATAAGATATCATCAATATGTTCTGTACCAATTGATAAACGAATTGTATTAGGTTGAATTCCAACATCAGCTAATTCTTCTTCTGTTAATTGTGAATGTGTAGTTGTTGCTGGATGAATAACTAATGATTTAACATCAGCGACATTAGCAAGTAATGAGAATACTTGTAAATTATCAATAAATTTATGAGCTTCTTCTACGCCACCTTTAATATTAAAAGTAAAGATTGATCCTCCACCATTTGGGAAATATTTTTCATATAAAGCATGATCTGGATGATCTGGTAATGAAGGATGATTTACTTTTTCTACTGCTGGATGTTGTTGTAAGAACTCAACAACTTTTTTAGTATTTTCATTATGACGATCAATTCTTAAAGATAATGTTTCTGTACCTTGTAATAATAAGAATGCATTGAATGGAGAAATTGTAGCTCCTGTATCTCTTAATAAGATTGCTCTAATATAAGTAACGAAAGCAGCTGGTCCTGCAGCTTCAGTAAATTTCACTCCATGATAACTTGGGTTAGGTTCACTGATCCATGGATAACGTCCACTCTTAGCCCAATCATAAGTACCACCATCAACAATGACACCGCCTAAACTTGTACCATGACCACCAATAAATTTAGTAGCACTATGAACAACGATATCAGCACCATGTTCAATTGGTCTAAATAGATATGGTGTACCAAATGTATTATCAACAACAACTGGTAATCCATGTTTTTTAGCGATTGCACTAATTGCATCGATATCAGGAATATCACTATTAGGATTTCCTAAAGTTTCTAAATAAATTGCTTTTGTGTTTTCTTGAATTGCATCTTCAACTTCTTGTAAATTATGAGCATCTACGAAAGTAGTTGTAATTCCATATTGAGTAAATGTATGTGCTAATAAGTTAGAAGTTCCCCCATAAATTGTTTTTTGAGCAACGATATGTTCACCTTGTCCTGCTAAAGCTTGAATAGTATAAGCGATTGCAGCTGCTCCAGAAGCAACAGCTAAACCTGCTACCCCACCTTCTAAAGCGGCAATACGATCTTCAAATACACCTTGTGTAGAGTTTGTTAAACGTCCATAGATGTTCCCCGCATCTGCTAATTCAAAACGCGCTGCAGCATGTGCACTATTTTTAAATACATAAGATGTTGTTTGATAAATAGGTACTGCTCTTGCATCTGTTGCTGGATCTGGTTGTTCTTGTCCTACATGTAATTGTAATGTTTCAAATTTAAATTTTCTATCTTCTCTTTTAGTTACTGCCATTTTAATTTCCTCTTCTTTCTTTTGTATAAATATTATATATTGTTTTATGAATAAATAAAACTATTTACACATTCGTCCGTTACGGAAATTATGTCTTAATTCTTCAATCATTTAAATTCCCCTATCTAATCTTGAATTAAAGGTGTTGATAAATAACGATCTCCACCATCTGGTAATAAG
>ERZ826396.561-NODE-561-length-53222-cov-4.013900_pt1 | contig 53222 bp, 49 predicted proteins | sample MGYA00519926_ERZ826396 | MGnify/ENA primary metagenome ERZ826396 (study PRJEB31778, sample SAMEA3449230) | human gut metagenome | biome: human gut; feature: human-associated habitat; material: faeces | place: United Kingdom | collected 2010/2012 ... | reverse complement strand
TTTGTGCGGGGGATGTACCTGAACCTGCCGGTCTCGACCGTGCAGAGCAGTCAGAACCTTCAAACAATTCGCATATCAGATACATCGAGTTCATCCGTTTTCCATCCCTCATAATCGACAATCTGGCCTATTTCAGTGTATAAAGGGATACTATATCAGCCACATCCTTATTGGAATAGGCTGAAATGGGAGAGTCTTAGCTTGGGTTATCCTCCGTCCGTATTTTATCTTTTTTCCACAACAGCCATTTTCTGAACCCTTATCCTATCAGAGGGAATACCACAATCTTGCCCCAACACCCAAACTTCATATTTCCAGCGTAACAATGATAACCTTCAATTCTGGAAAACAGGGAAAGGAGAAGTATGTCTTATAGAAGCTGCGAATACAAGGATTTGGATAAGCTGAGGAAAACCAGGAATGCCTACAACAAAAGGTATTACGACAGAACCAGGAAGTACCCTCGACGCCGCTGGACAGAGGAAGAACTTGATATGCTGTTCACGGCTGATATGACGGATAATGAGCTGTCAGCCAAATTGAAGCGCTCCGCAGGAGCCATACAGACGATGCGGAACAGGATCAGGAAGGAGAGAAACATGCCATGTTGAGCGGATATGTTACTTTCCTACGGAAAAAATGCAGGATACTTAAATGCTATCCTGCATATTTCCATAGATGATTAGAAAGGTGGGAATATAATGAGAAAAAAGATCCTTGTACCAATTCTGGTATTGGTCATCGCCCTTATGGGTGCGGGGATGGCTGCATTGATAATGAACAGGGAAAAAGAACCTGATTCAGCAGAAACAGAGACGGAAACAGAACATGCCCAGGCTGAGAGTGCGGAAGAATATGTTCCAGCCGAACCATACCGGGACAGTAAAGCAAACCAGAAGATCCTCCCTGAAAGGGTGGAAATCTCTGATGCAGACGGAAATGTCTATATGACAGAAGAATATAACCCGGAAATCAGATCCATGCAGATCGGTAAATTCGGTGAGATTGGGTTATACCCTGAAAAGGTTTACCTGCATGATAAGGAAGGCACGGTTCTACTGGAACAGCACGAATATGGCTACGATGAGGACGGCATGGTCATTTCCGACCAGTGCTATATTGACCCGAACCCATATGATGGGACAGAAGAATGGGAGCTTGAGAAAGAGTCTGTATTCACCTATTATGACGGGCTTCTGGCAAAAGAAGAATATTATTCCCATGATAATACCGGAGTAAAGACGCTGGCGAATTCTATCGTGTGGACTTACGATGATAACGGTTTTGCGGTACGGCGGGATATCTATACCGGTACAGTGCTTTCTTACTATGAAGATATTACCTGTAATTCAAATGGAAGCCCGGTTGAAATCCGACAGTATACATATAATGATGTCCTGACAGGGGTAAAAGAATATACTTATTCCGAAACCGGTGAGTTCCTTATCTATAAGGAATATTCCGGGGATAAGGAAACCCTGAACCTGGAGCGTGAATTCCACTATGACAGAAAAGACTACCTGCGGGAGATTGTGGAAACATACAGCGATGGACCTTATGAATATGTAGAGGGTGAAGAGAACGAACCGGTATATACCCAAGAATTTTATACATTGATTTATCCGGATGATATACAGAGCAAACTTGGCACATGGAATCGCGATACCATTTCGGAAGAATAATGCATATTTCCTGTAAGCCGCTGTAAGGCTGAAAATATTTAAGGAAGGAGGCAGCAGGGAATACCTGCAGCAGCAGGCACTTACCCCGTCTTTGTCCGGTGGAGTCCCTGCGAAGAACAAAATCATGAATGAAAGAAATCTGACAAAGACAGAAATCCTTGAGGACATCAGGGACCTTGAGAACAAGCTTGTTGAAAGGAAGCAGCAGTTAAAGGAGGCTGAGATCCGGGAGTATGACAGCGCTCTGAAAGGGTTCCTGGACCGGTTCTCCATCCATTCTGCAGAAGATGTTTACCGCCTTCAGAGCGCGTTGGAAGGGATCCAGGGTGCTGTAAAACATCCACAGGTAAATTCCCCTAGTGGACATGAAGCAGAAAAGGAATCAGGCCTTGTATCCAGCCAATCTGTACTGGCAGAGGACGAAGCAACCGTACGGGATGTATCTTTCCAGGATGTGCAGATCCCTGTCCATGTAAAGGAGAAGGAACTGCCTGTGAACGGACTTGAGCTGGAATCTGAAGCAGTACACGAACCGGAGCCGGAACAGGAAGCTGTCCCTGAGGAATCCATTCCTGAAGAACCTTTTCCTGCGCCTGTCCAGGAGACATACGATGAAGCCGTAGAAATAAAACCGGAAGAAGATATGGAGGAAATCAAAGCTGATTCTGCACCGGAAGCAGATGAGGATCCATTCCATATCGACTATTCCATCTTTGACCGATTCAGCGATGAAAATGGGGATATCCCTGTCGAAGTACCTGACGATAATACCGCAGCAGATTCTTTGATGGATTTTACGGATTCTATCCCCGCTGAATTTGACAACAGCGGGATCGATGCCGGGCTGATCATTGCGGTCTACAATCCCGATCCCTCAATCAGCAAATTCAAAAGCCGCCCCGCAATCGTTAATGCGGAAAAGATCCTTCTTGAGGCAATCGCTGAGGCTGTAAAAGAAGGCTGGGTCGAGAAAGGGGAAGTCATCGACAGATTCTTTAAGACAGACGGTAGTGCAGATGGTGATTTCTATGCAGAAGCAGAAAGTATTGTGGACCATCTGGAAAGCATCTGGGAGGAATACGGCTTCCATGCCGGTGCGTCGGAAGCGAAGCTGAAGGAGTTTATGACAATTCCGTTCCATACGAGGGCGAAAGCCGCCGCATGCGCACGGAGCGATCTGCAGATTGCACTTGCCTGAACCGACTGAATTATCAACTAATGCCGTCCATCCACCTGGCTGGGCGGCATTTTTCGTTATATTCTCTACACCTCGTTTCACTGGGTTGAGTTCCCTGCATTTACAGTTTCCATGACAGCTGCAGCACTAAAGACACAGTCAATCCCTTCCTTCTGCCTGTGCTGGGATCTAACCCTTTTCGTATAGGGCACACAGACCAGGTAACGGCACAGCGAATCCCAATATCTGGGGTCAACCGTTTTATCCGGATGGTAGCCATTGTTCATCAGCCAAGCGAGAAAATCTCCATATTCTTTCATGGAGCTGCATTCCACTGCGGCCAGCCCGCTGTAGAACAGTTCTTCTGGAAGGAGCCCCGCCGGATTTCCCTTCTCAGATGCTTTTCCCTGGATATCTGTTTTGCCAGAGCTGGACAGGAAACCTTCTTCCTGATCCTGAAAGCCATGACCTCTGTATTTTGTTTTATTTATCTTGTCCCATGCGTGGTCTCTGAATTTCAGCATTGGGGCCCCCATCGCTTTCTGCTCCATAGCCGGGCATGCGATCGCGGTGATATATATCTGCGCCAGAAAGGCGAAAACCAGCATATCAGGGGCATTCGTGATGATATGGTAATAATCTGAATCGTCATGGATCTGCAGCGCTATGTATATACCTTCAACATCCGCTTCCCTTCCGTCTTCATGCGCCAGCCAGATCCGATCATAATCTTTTTCCACAACGAGGTCCGAAGCAATATGGAAAGTCATTGCATCTTCCAGTGTCTGGCTGAAAATTATCGTCATCTCCTTGAGGTCCTCAAAAAGTTCATTATCGAAACAGCACGAAACTGCAAATTCCTTTTTCCCACTTGTACTTACGGGATTAAAAACGTATAAGACTGCTATATCGTCATATAAAAGTTCTTCATCTCTATAAATTTCCATAATGATGCTCCATATGTGTATTCTTAGTTTCATCATACCACAAAAAAATAGATGTGAAATGGAAAAACCCAGCTTCATGGTTTTCTTGCATATTTCCATATATTAAGGAAGAAGGAGGCAGAAGCTTGAAAAACAGGAAAATAAAACGGCCAATTCTTGTAACATTCGTCTGTATTGTTGTGGTATGCGCAGTTATTTCAGTCATCCAGATCATTTTCCCGGGAAGGGATAGAGAAGCTTCAACGTCAGAGGAAGCTTTCCAGGAAGATCCAATGGAATCCCAAACAGGTTTAGGGTCAGGCAATTCCAGCAGCACAGGCAGCCAGGCTGGATCAGGGAAAGAATCAGCCGAAGGATCCACGGGAGAGGATGTCTCACTGGAATTCCATGAAGAAGGTTCCTCATCCATCAGCGAAACCCAGATCGGGAGTGTCACTGTTAAATTCCATACAGATGATGCGATGGTCGGAGAAGGGACAGTGCTCGGTGAACAGATGGATTCCATCCTGTTCCATGATGGAATTGAAGAAGATATGAAAGGGTATATGTTCGCGACTAAGGTTGATTATGACGGCGGGACGATTGATTCGATCGAAGCGGCTCAGTCCGCCGTAAGCGAGTATATCCCCGCAGGCAGCGGGATTACTTCCAACTGGGAGGAAACGGAAGAGTATTTCATCCGGAAAGCGACAGGCTACGACAATGAAGCGGATGGTGCATTCATTTTTTATACTGTCATTCCCAAAAGCGACAGGTCTGACCCGTTTTTCTACAGCATAGTGGCTGTTGGTTATGAAAACGACCTGATTAAGGAAAGCTCCTATGATTCCATGATGGATGCCATGTATGGGCATATACCGGACAGCAGCCTGCTCGACCTCACCTATGACGAGGCCTGTACGGAACTGGAGGAGGTACTCTATAACCAATCGGGAGCGGGCGAAAAGCTGGGCATGAATGGCGTGGATGAATTAAGGGAAGCAAATATGCAGTGGTATCACGATGTATATGGCGTAGACAGTATGGAAGAGTATGAAGCCATGTCAGAAGAAGAAAAAAAAGAACGGTATTGGAAGTATAAAGACCCGGTTGGCTATGCACAGATGCACGAAGAGGAGATTGCCGCAGAAAAAGCAGCCCAGGGTTCTTCAGAAGGCCCGGAGGATCGGGAAGAAACGGCTTCAGTAACGGACCCTCAAGGGGAGATCGATGGAGAGCGTCAGACGGATGAGGATAATCCGGAAAGAGCGGCAGCAGGATCAGGCACGGACGCACTGGAAGAGGAAGCAGAAGAAAGCCGTTCGGATAGCAGGGCTGATACGGCTCTGGAGTCTGGGGAGGAACAGTAATCTGTTCTTTTTCCAACAGAAGGCAATTTCATGGTGTAGAATATAATTAAGAGAGAAGAAATTCGATACATTATTATGGAAAAGGAAGGAGGGTTCCTGTGTTCCAGGATATAGATAAAAAGCAGAAAAAAGAATACATAAGGAAAGGGATCACGCAGGACGCTCACCTTCGACGACTATTTCCCAATAAATATAAGGATTATACCCATCCATATCTCTTAAAAGACGCCTATATTCCAAAGGAAGGACGGGATATTGCCGTATTGGCATCTATCCGGGAGGTTTCCAAAAAGAAATCATCAAATGGCATCCCAATGCTTGTTGTTAAGGCTACCGACCGGGATGGTACACCGTTTACCGCAAGGTTTATGGGGATGGTCAGGCTGCATTCCCTTTTCAAGGCATATATAGGCAGTGAGATCATCATGATGGGGCAATTCCAATATGACCCCATTTATGGATTTTCGGTGTTCAGCCCGGACTTCAGCCATAAGATCGCAGAAAACATAAGGGTAAAGCCGGTATATGGAACGATCAAAAATATCCCCGCAGCTGCGCACATGAGGAATATTGACTCCGCAGTGTCCGAAAAGGAAGTGGACACCCTGCCTCCTGCCCTCCGCGGGAAATACCCGGAGATCAATGAGGCATTCCATATGATGCATTCCCCTGATTCATTGGAAGCGGCGGCATCCGGGCAGGCCCGCATCCTGCTAGACGACATCCTGTATTTCAAACTCAGGCTGATCTACGAACAGGCTGGTACGATGTCGAGGTTCCGGCTCTCCAGGCGCTCTTACATGGACGAGCAGATCAGCAGGTTCCCATATCAGTTGACGAAAGACCAGATGGACACCGTCAATGGCATCCTTGAACTAGCAGAAGGCGGGAAACGCATAAGGGCACTTGTCCAGGGGGACGTTGGGAGCGGAAAAACCGCAGTCGCTTTCTGCCTGATGTTCTGTGCGGCAGAGAATGGCTTCCAGTCCGTGCTGATGGCCCCTACCCAGGTATTGGCAAGACAGCATTATCTGGAATTATGCAGATATACAGGCCCGGAGGAAGCGGTGTTGCTGGACGGGACCTCCAAAGGACGGGGCCGTGCTTCGCTTGAGACGTCGATCAGCGAAGGAAAGGTAAAATATATCGTAGGCACCTCAGCAGTCCTTTCCGCCGTGATTGACCGGGAAAAGATCGGGCTTGCTGTGATTGATGAGGAACACCGTTTTGGGGTTGTGCAGCGTACCGGGCTGTATAACGACCAGACCCATGTGGTCACAATGTCAGCCACCCCGATCCCCCGTACCCTTGCACAGTCTGTTTATGGGAAAAACACCGCAATTTTCCAGATCCGCCAGAAACCGGCGGGACGACTCCCGGTGAAGACCTATTACGACAACGGCGAAAAGGCTGTTAAATTCCTGTACGCCCAGGTCAAAGCAGGCGGACAGGCCTATGTGATCTGCGCCGCAAAAGAGGACTGCGGGCAGGGTGCCATGGAAGGTGTACGGAATGTGGAAGAGGTATACGGAGAGTACAGGAGGCTTTTTGAACCGCTTGGATTTCCCGTCGGTATGGTGACCAGCTCCGTCAAGCAGAAACAGAAAGAAACTGTACTTAAGGATTTTTCGGATGGTAAGATCCGGATCCTTATATCCACCACGGTCGTGGAAGTCGGTGTGAATGTACCGGAAGCCACAGTCATCCTGATCCTGAATGCGGAACGGTTTGGGCTTGCCACCCTCCATCAGCTCAGGGGCCGTGTTGGGAGAAGCAGTCGGCAGTCCTACTGTGTCCTGGTTTCAAACGAATGCGGACAGCGGATCCGGACTATGTGCATGACAAATGATGGGTTCGCTATAGCGGAAAGGGATCTGAAAGAACGCAGAAGCGGGGACCTGCTAGGGCTGAAGCAGTCCGGAAAGAATAAATTTGTGGAAGAAATCCTTGATTACCCGGAGATTGCCCAGGATGCCGACCTGGCAGTAAGGCATATAGATTTCCAGTCCGGTATCAACCACATCGGGAAATACCGGATGATCTACGGAGATCAGTAACAGGGAATGGCATATCATAATTATTTTGGGCAGATCACCTGCCGGAAAGGAGAGAAAATGTTTATGATGTTCCATAACGGAAAAGAACCCAATATGAGGGAAACAGAAGAATGGGGTAATCCCGATAAAATCAAAGAAGTCCTGTCTTTACTGGAATTTGATCTGGACAATGCGCCGGAATGGTTCCTCTCAGAAGATGACCTGGAACTGAGTGAGGAGGATACGGCTGAATTCCTGGCTGAAAGAAGGAAGGAAAAGCCCGAAGTCCACGGGAGGACAGAACGGCATGAACGGGTTGTACTTCTGAAAGACAGGGAAGACGAACGCAGTTTTAGAGAGATTGCAGGAAAAGATAAGGAGAGACTCCGGAAAGAAGGGGATAAGGAGCCAAAAATTGCCCTGGTAGACCGCGACAGGAATGTCCGCGGCGCGGCACCGCTTCATATGTATCTTGAAAAGACCGGTCTTGACAGGATTCTTGAGCAGATTGATTCCGGAGAACTGTCGATTACCTATTCCGGACTCCCGGAAGCGATGTATTATAATGTAGAGGATGGAATGGACAGGGGACGGAATGCATGGGCGGGTACAATCAATGGAGAGGCTGAGATCAGTGTGAACCGCAATATGGACCTCACTATTGCAAATTTCGTTCTAAGCGACAATGTACATGTATATGAAAATGCATTATCCCCTGAGATCGAAGCGAAGATCACCGAGGCCCGTGAGGAAAGGATCGACCAGCAGATAGGCAACGACTATTACACTGGTGATTACAGGGGCTGGGATGATCCGGATTACGAACCTGAGGATGAGCTGATGCATGAATATGGCTCGTGACCAGTCAGCAACTTGATTTTTGCAGACGGGAATCCCGGCAGGAATGCCGGGAACCTTAAAAGGAGGCAACTATGAAATATATTGAAGATTTATACAGCGGTGACCTGTATCCAGCAGAAAACATTCCTGAGACAAAGGAATACGCTCCTACGGTTAGGGAATATGTCCAGAAATACAATTCCTTTGTCATAGAAAGAGAATCCTCCATTTTAAGCGCCGATGAAGCGGTTAAAGCCCGTATCCAGCCCATGGAGGAGGAGCTGAATCTCAGGTCCTTCAAGAAGGGGTTTCAGAATGGAGCCAGACTTGCAGCAGCAGGGGAGTGCCTGGAAGCGGATCAGGAGAGAACTGCAGAGAAATTCAGAACATATTATCAGACTCTTATGAAAGAAATCCTGACTGAGATGGATTATAAATCCTGTCTGGAAGCCCTTGAGGAACGGAAGCGGCTGGGCTTACCTGAGGAATTGCTTCAGATAAAAAAGCGGCTGGTAGAAATGGAGTGTGAAAGTAAATATCTGCAGGGGCTTGATTTGGGATATGGGCTGGTGAAGGAGGGGCTTGCATGATTGCACTGACTGTTCTATCCTATATTCTGTTTCTCATTGCGGTCATTGCATCCGCAGCCAGGATTATCATCCGCAGGAAGAACGTTTTTGATCATAAAAAGCGTGTCCGGATAGACCTGGTCGTCCTTGGACTGTATGCACTGGCGTTCCTGATGCATTACATAGGAAGATAGATGACATTGGCTGCCATTTCAGCTGGATCAGGCTGGAATGGCAGCTTTTTTCTGTCCAAAATGAAAGAAGGCTTTCGGGAATCATCCTGAAAGCCTTCTTCCGAATCAGATTAGTCGGCCAGAAGAAATAACAAATAATTATTCACCAGATGTCAATATTGATTCACCAAAATTTTAATCACTATTCGTCAAAAAAAATCATCTATGCTTCTCAAATTTCTTCTTTTTCATTGGAAATAACCCCGTCCTCCGGCAGAAAAATATCATACTTCCTGTAAGCGATGGCCCGCTTCTAAAAAATATAGAAAGGAACGAAAAGGAATGCCGGAAATTATTGTATCAAATGAAACAGGACAGAGTAACGACACATCTAAGGATATCAATGAGATCAGCTTTGTTGGACGCATGATATCCAGGAATGAAACGCAGGGATGCCTTACCATGCATTTCCGCACGACCACACCCAGAAAAGAAGGTGCAAAGCCTTTTACAAACACTTTGACACTCCTGTGCTTTGACGACGAAGCAAAGGGTAAAATCGGGGCCTGCCGCCTGATGGAAACCGTAAGGGTGAAGGGGTACATTTCCTCTTCAAAGAAAAGAGACACAGAAGGTGGCGAACCCAGAAGAAGAAGGGGCCAGGAACAGCCCGCTGCAACGGAAGGATTCAGCCAGACGGCGGCTCAGGCAGACGGACAGACAGCTGCGGCCCAGCCTGCGCAGAATGCCCAGCCCGCAAGAGCTGCCGCACAGTGGGATCCTGAAGACTTCGAACAGATTTTTGTTGTGACTGATATGGAAACGGCAGAAGGCCATGCTGCCGACGAAAACAGCCTCAACATCACAGGAACGGTGCTCCGCGCAAGGGTAACCCGCAAAGGAAGCGTGGTTTTTGTAATCCGTACCTCCGGACGTGATGCCAAACACAGAAACTGCCTTGTTAAAGCAACAGCCTCCCCTTATATCAGCTCTGACATCATTACCATGATGCCTGCTGGAACCAGGGTATCCATTCAGGGACACTGCAGCGGACACAGCATTATTCGTGATGGCATGGTAACTTATGTTGAATCCATTGTGGTCGATGGGATCCAGAGGGCTTGATTTTTTGGAGGGACTTCAAAATCCCTCCATTTTTGAAAGGAGGATCTTATGGCTGAAAACTATGGGCTCAGTGCGGTATGCATAAAAAAACTTGAAGATATCAGGGCAGCAGAGGACAAACACAGGGGCAGAGAAATCAGGGAGATCATCTGTCTTAAGGACAAAGACCAAAGCTGGATGGGACGTTGGAAGGCGAAGTTTGATTATGTAAAGCCGGGCATTACCAACGACAGGGTATATGCAATCGAAGGCACTGCATATCTGAATGGATTTCCGGGTTCTACGAACGAAACATTTATAAAGGAAACATTCAGGCTTATTTCACAGTGGTTTGGCGGAAAGAATATCCTGTCCTTCTGTTCCTGGCAGGAAACGGAATCCTTGAACTGCCACTTCCTGATATTCCCCCTTCACGGAAGGCAGTTGATGCCTGATCCGTGGATCGATTCACGGTCAAAAACGCTAAAACGGGAACATCTCAAGGAGTTTTACGATGTTTTATCGAAAATGGGGATCGACACGTCAAACGAAGCACCTGAAGATAACGGGCATACACGTTATCTGGATGAGTTCCCGCTTGTGAACACCTCGAAGGAGGATACGGAGGAACTATTCTACAACACAATTTCGAAGGATGATCAGGTACATACGGACTGCCCGATTGATGAGATCCGCAGGATTTCAAATGAAACGATCAAAAGCTTTACAGTCGGTGTGGATAAAGGGACATTTATCAAATTCAGCAACAATGATATAACCCTGAATCAATATCTTGCAGAAGTGTATGCCTATCTCACCCGCGTATACCCTCAGTTATCAGAGAGTGATAAGGAACTGATCCAGAGGAAAGTAAGAAGTGCAGCTTCCGGGTTCTATGTGCTGGATGACCTGATTGACGACAGCAGGATATCGGATATCAAAACCATGTCTCCATATAAAATCCGCGTAAAAGTGGAGGGGAACCGCAAAACTTCAAACCTTCATTTTCTGGATGCGGCAGACTATAAACGATTTCTGGATGGACTGATTGTGCGGTATGGGCTTGACCCGGATAAACAGATCCATGTGTTCACGGACACAGAATCCAATGAGAATTATATCCTGAGGTGCGATCTTACCCTGGAAGAGATCAACGCAGGGTTCCCGATCATGCATATCCGGAAATTCCCGAAAAACAAATATACGATTGAACAGCTGATCGAATTTGGAATGATGGATCCGGTAGTAGCCAATTACATGATATGGGCGGCACGTTATGCCAAGGGAATCGTGTTTACCGGAAAAGGTTCTGCTGGAAAGTCAACAATAATGAATTCCCTGCTGGAGTATACGCCGAGCAATGCTTCCGGCCTTGTTATCCAGGAATCCAATGAGCTTTATTCCGACAAGCCGGAAATGGTCTTTGAACAGATTACAGAGGAATACGACCTGAAAGCACTTGCCAAAAACGGCCTGCTTACTGATATTGATTACTTTATTATTGGTGAGGTGAAGGGTGAAGAGGCAATGTATTTCATTAATGCGTGTGATACCGGCAATAAGGCTTGGTGCAGCGTCCACAGCCCCAGTTCTACAGAAGCAATAAACAAACTTGCCGATTATGTCATGTACGCATCGAAATACAGCCATCAGGAGGCGCTATATATGTTAAAAGAACTCCAGGTAATCGTGTTCATGAAGAATTTCAAAGTGGCTGAAATTTCGGAGGTGATCGGCTGGGATGAGGAGCGGAACAACCTGAAATACAGGACTGTATTCCGCCGGAAAGACCTGGTAGAACAGAACATCCAGGATTCGTGAGGAGGAATATAAAGTGCCATGGAACAACCGTCCTGAAAGAAGGACAAACCAGATAAAGATTGACAAAAAGAATGATATCACAAATAAAGCTGAAGGAGGAACCATGAAAACTCAGGATTTCCGTACACGGACAATGATGATTGATCATAAGAACCCTGCCTGTGGAAGGGCATGGGGGATCGGAGTGGATGTTGGATATTCCGGTACAAAGCTTTTTTCGCCTAACCGGGTTGCCTGCTTCCCTTCTTATGCTACCCCGGTAACAGGAAGCCTTCTGAACCTGGACACGCCGGACGACAGCACTATCTTTTACAGGGACAGTGAAACAAGGAAGGTCTGGCGGGTAGGCCAGTCTGCACAGGACAGTATCTCACTCCAGGATCCGGATCAGAACTCAGAGTCGATCTATGACCGCCAGCGCTACCTTACGCCTATGTATCTCGTGGTTGCACGGACCGCAATGGGTATCGCATGCTCCAAAAACGAATATGGAGAGCCGGGTAACAGGAAAGTTTATCTGCAGACCGGCCTTCCTAACCAGTACCTGAAATCCGATACAGAGGATATGGTACGGGTTCTTGCCGGAAAACACAGTTTTGACCTGAAAATCGGCGGCGGTGGATGGCAGCATTTCGACATTGAACTGGATACGTCCACGATTGATGTCATGGCCCAGCCGACCGGAACCCTGATCTCTGTATCAACCGACAACAACGGCGCACAGACACCAGATTATTCTGCTGTTACAAGGGAACCTGTCGTGCTCCTGGATCCTGGCTTTGGTACGATGGATTACTTTGCTTTCCGCGGCTCTGAAATCGTCCGGTATGATACCTCCCAGGATTTTACTATGAAAAGGGTACTTACGGACACCAGTGCGAAGATCTTTAAGCAGTATCGTGTGGAGATCCCTATTCCAGCCATGCAGAAATATCTTTCCCAGGGATATATCACCCAGTTTGACAAAGCAACCAGGAGAGGATACAACTACGATTTTTCCGAAATTCTGGAAGAATGCAACCAGAATGTCGCAAAGGAAGCGATCGACTATTTCTGCGAGCTTTTCAACTACTTTCTTGAGTATCGGTACCTGATCCTGACAGGCGGGACGGGTGAAGCGTGGTTCCGCTATTTCAAGGAGGCCCTTGCCGGTATCCCCAACCTTACCGTCCTGCCGGGAAATAAAGGGACAGAAGGTTTTTTCCAGGATTCGGATGGGAATGGAAGTCCGCTCCCGTTCTTCTGTTCCAATGTGCGGGGTTATTATTTTTCCCTCCAGCTCCGCCTTATGCGTGACAAAAACCTTGTATAAAGGTTTCTTTTGAATGAAGAGAATTTTTAAAATCAGGCTCTGCCGTATCCAGGAATTTGACCTCTACACCCTTTATTTCGATCCTGTATTTGACCTTCGGGCAGCAATGACACAGGCGGTGACAGCATTCGCAGAAGGCAGGCCCGCCCCGCGGATCGATGCTTCCCAGGTGCGCCCGCTGAAGCCGGGGAAACCAATCTCTATTGTTATGTCGATCACCCTGAGATCAGAAAATGCAGTACGGATAATGGAAGCCGCTTCCCAGCATGGGAGGAATGCTGGGAATCTCGCCAAATTCCTGGTGCGCAGATGCCTGACCGGTATGGAACACATCTATTTTGACAGCCTGGAGGCAATGCGGCAGGTAACGGAAGCTTCTTCTGAATGGGAGGAATCCCTCCTACACAGGACAGAAAGGGTGCGACCTCCGCAAAACCCTTCCGGAATGGCGGCAAAGCAGCGCAGCTTCAGGAAAGAAGATGGAGTCAGGTCTCCCTTGGGAAAACAGGAGAGCAGGGCGCCGCATTATGGACAGCAGCGACCGCTTACTTCCGGCAGCAAAGAAGAACAGGTAAGCATGAATTCCCCAGTTCACACAGCTGCTGAAAATGGGAATGCCATGCCCCGCCGAAAATCTCCCCCTCCGATGCCGGGAACACCAGCATCCCTGGAGGAGTCCGTTAGAAAGACAGAAAACGGCAGTTTTGCTGCCGCTGGGACAGGACAGGAATATTCCTTGGGGGAAGGCAGGACGCAAATGGGCGGTCCATCCTATCTGCCCCCTGTCATGGAACGCACGGCTGATGCAGGGCATAGCCCCGGCTTTGCTATGGATCAGGATATTCCGCCACAGGCGCCTACTGGATATGCTTCAACTGCTCAAGACCACCCTGTCCAGAAGAGCAGACCGGCCCTGCCCGGTGCTGCCGAGCAGCATGATGCCGATACAGGCATGAAGCATGATCAGGGAGACGTGATGGAAGATACCATGCCCGCAAACAGCGGCGGCATATTTGATTTTGTAAGCAATCTGATGGATGGGTTCTAGCCCACAGAAAGGAGGAAGCGCATTCACCTCCCCTGACCCGTAGGTCAGGGGGAGTCTCCTGCGCAAAAAATAATGAATAAAGAATATGCTACTTTTGATAAAAATGGAGTTTATGAACAGGAAATTGCCCCTCTTATAACAGAACTGAAACGGATTAGCAGTGAAAACAGGATCCCATTCTTTGCTGCGTTTGGAACAATGATGGAAAATGGAAAGTTTGACAGGGGAGTCGGGATAAGAAGCACTGCCGTCATCCCGGAAGTCCTTGGGCTGGCTTCCCAGGATTCCTTTTTCCCTGAGTTCATAAATGTTGTGAACGGCGCCAAGACATATTATGATGTCCAGCAGGAAGCCGCACCGGAACTTGTAGACCCTCTGGAGAAATTCAGCGAGGATGGACAGGCGTAAATCTCTGCTAAAGTATAATATAAGCGGGCTGGAAACAGCCCGCTGTTCTGTTAATGTTCGTCATTTTCAAATTCCTCACGATTTTCCAGCCCGCTGGAGAGCAGCTTCTCTTCCAATAAGATATTTCCCCTATCATCCAGCCTATCGGACGGCTCTGCATCCGTATATTCCGCAGCTTCTGTCCTCCCATGCTGCGGCATTTGTGAGAACATCTGCTTCACTTTTTCCATTTCTTTGTCCATCATAACCCGGATGAGTTCATCTTTGCGGTTTTCGTATTCCTCACGGGGAATGTTGGTAATTCCATCGGTTCTGTTGCTTGAAACATACACATACGATCTGGCCGAGTCTGCCAGTTCTCTGGATTCTTTAAAATAGAATGCAGAATTGCCAAGAATGGTATCCATCGCATTCTGCACATATACATAGCTTTTTGAACATTCTACGATATACGGATCATTGAGCGGTTTGTGGCTGCGCTGCGCCATCTCTGCTTTTATTGATGCCTGCATCGACAGATAATACCTGAGTGACCTTCCATTATTATCGGATGCGCCTTTTTCGTGGGACGTATGGGCATCATGTACGATTCCAGCCTGTTTGTCCATACCTCTCGTATTGCTGGATTCTTCCCTGTTTACCCTGGCGGCCTGGGTTCTGATGGGTTCTTTCTGCATATGGATGTCTTTCGGCCCCATCTCTTTCTGGTCGTGGACCACAGTCTTCGGCTTTTTTACAAAGGCATCGCTACTAATGGGTTCATCAATGTATCTTATTGCTTCCCTGATCAGATCTTTCTTTTCCTGGGAAATCGAGTTGATCTGGCTTTGTGTTACCTCAGCCGGTTTTAATCTCTGCTCCGGCTCCTGCTCCCTTACATTATCCCTGACCTGGTCCATAAACCGCCCAAGATTGACTTTAAGTTCAGCGTTACCCTTCACGAAGAAACGTTCAAAATCACGGTTAAAGCTTTCTTTCCGCTGTTCAATGCTCTTTTCCGCAGTTTCCCTGCTTCCGGCATCCTTCAGGGCAGACTGGAACTGTTTCGTGATATTTCCCAATTCCGCCTTACGGTACTCCTGGATCTTCTCATCCAGATGTACCTGGATATCCCTGAAGATACCATATGCATTCTCCGCCGGTGATGTCTTGACTGCCCAGGAAAAGAAGCGCTGCTCAAGCAGGGCATCCCGGTAGAGCTTTTTATCCATGTTAGAGTTGTTCCCAGTGATCCCGTCCATATATTCCCTTGCTTCTGCAGTGATCTGGAATGTTTCATTATAAAGATGGAGCCTTGCCGCTTCATCGGCAGGGATGAGGACAAAATCTTTGGAGAAGTTGTCAACCAGATTCCGCACCCTGTCTTCAAATGCGAGAGGATTCCCAGAACGGGTAATCTTGGTTACATTTCCATCCTTCGTGATATGCGTTACGCTGTCCTTTCCGAAAACGATTCTGTTGCCTTCATGCTTCGGATTAGCGTCCACAATATATCCGAGATTTGTCCTGACGCTGTTTTTATCTTCTGCCCAGACCTTTCCGAGATATTCCCTGACCCGTTCCCGTTCGGACTGCCGGACTTCGCTGGCCCGATCCAGGCCCGCTTTATGGCTGTACCCGGAAGTCTGCACGATGGATTCCGCAAGCAGTTTTTCCGCATACTTCCTGCCTTCAGAAAGGAACATCACCTGATAACTCCCTTCTTTATTTTCCGAGATATAAACAGGGAAGTGTTTTCCGGAAGCAAGTTCATACATTTTCCCAGCTGCTGCCTGGCTGAGTCCCTCATATGTGACTGTATTCTGTCCGGTAATGGATGCCAGTGCCTGCAGGGATTCTTCCGACCGGATGTTGTCGATGGAACGGCGGCAGAGCTCATATTCCAGAAGCGCTTTTGTCCTCGCTGCCGTATCAGGGTCAAATACATGGATGAAGCATTTCCCTTCATTCCATTCATGGTAAAAGCCGACAGCCGGATATCCCTGTTCCCTCAGCTGCCTTTCTACGGATGCGGTGATAACAGGAGCGCGGCTGTCATCGATGTCTACCTGGAATACATAAAACGGCTGCCGCTCTGCATTTGCTTCTTCCATGGCATTCCTGTAGGAAGCTTTGTATTCCATTTTTTCTTCTTCCGGTATATCGCTTGAATCCACAGCATCTTCAAAGCTTTTCTCGGATTCGTAATTTCTCCCGGCGTTTACGCATCTGTCCATGGCGCGGGCAACCGTTTCTTTTATATTATCCGGGAATCCGGAGCCATCCGCCATTGTCCGTTCTATTGCAGCCATGAACATTCCCGCCCTGGCTTTCTTTTCTTCATCTGGAGCGTTGATCACACCTTCCGCTGAAGTTCCGAACCGTCCAAGGATTTCATACTGCCTCTGCAACTTCCTCTCATTTGCCATGGAGGCCCTCGTCTCATTTATTTCTTTGATAAATTCCAGCAGACCAAAATTAATACCAAGGCTGACAGTAGTTAAAAAACTGCGCCATGTATCTTCAACATTCATCCCTTTTTCCTCCATCCTCCAGTTTATTTTTCTGGAAATATGCCTTCTGGCAGGGCAGCACAGCCCAAAAAATGGGAAAAAACAGGAATACACTGCCTTTTTCCTTTTTTTATGGAACCATTTGGAAAAATTCTTTCATATTTCCCATATCAGACGATTGGAGGTGCTGAAAATTGTTCCATGTAACTACAGTTTTGTACGAATACACGGAGATCCTGCTGGGGCAGCGGAGAAATTACTCCATCAATTTTTTCCATTCTGGATCCAGTGAGGAAGATGAAGAGAATGCCGTTAAATTCATCCGTACTGCGGTTCGCGCATTCCTTCGCTGTTACAGCCTGGAGGCGGCATATGCTACCGTGACACCGGCCCTGATCAAACGGATGAAACTGGAGACAGCCATGAACCATATCCACGTCCCGCAGTTCGTCCTTCCTGGGAAACGGACAGAGTACCGCATTGCGAGAGTCTTCCAGCCGGGGTTTAATAAAGAACACTGGATTGCTGCCCAGTTGTGCGAGGGTATTATTCAGAAGAAGGTTACGAAGTTCCCCAAGTTTTATATGTCCGATTTCGAGGGTTATGAACGTGCAAAGCAGTGCCTGAACTATTTCGTCAGACACGACATGAACATGGCCCTTATCAGGATCTGCGACCTGTATATGTTTTCTGCCACGCCGCAATTCAATACATTTCTGCGTGACAGGCTGCTGCAGAATGTAAGGATCAGGTTCTTTGACTCACCGGTGGAGTTCCTGCATGAATCGCTTTCAGAAGACTGTCAGAACGACGCATATTACCATATGTATGAAACAATCTACTTCGTGAACAACAGGTACGTTACAAGGCATTTCCCGGAATATGACCTGAGCCTTATCTCAGATGGACAGAAAGAGGGCGCCATATCCAAAGAGGAAGAAATGGTTCAGGAGGCGTTCCAGAACATGGATGAAATGCTGCTGGAAGGCAGACTGGATGAAGCCGATGAGAGAATGCTGGAAGAAGAGGAGGACTGAAATGTATCATAATTACACGATAACCACAGACCATACTAATTACCCGGAGCCGGATGATGTAGTAAATGCGATCACAGGCGCAACCGGTTCCGTACTTCTTTACCTTGTCACAGGTACGAATGATGATAACAAACAGGCAGACACTGTCATGGGAGCAACTGTTGCGATGGAAAAAGGGATCCGGTCCCTTTATCTTTATCTTACCCTGGATGAGGATGGCAGCCGTATCCTTATCAACCATATGGACAAATACGCAGGTCATCTCAAGGAATATATGGAAGATCCATCCGCCGGTAAAGAGCCTTACTTCATGATTTCCTGTGTACCCCCGGAATTTGGCGGTGACTGGTTCCTTGGATGTGGTGACCCGGATGCATATTTTCCCATTGCTGACAAGCTGGGAGAGCCTGCCAACCGGATCTGCATCGTTTATAATGAGGAATCTGTAGGCGTCTTTGAATCCAACGTCAGAGGTGGTGAGGAAACGGCAGAAGAAACGGAAGAGACTGAGTGGTCAATGGAAATGGATTTGGCAGAAGGACAGGAGGATGATGGCATTGAAGAATAAAGGGCTTATTATCCCGGCCCTGTCCCTTGCAGCACTTGTTGTAACAGGCGGCGCCGTATTCGGGTATGCTGTGTATGACAATTATACATTCCTTGCAGATAACAATGTCCAGTTATCTGCTGAATTATCGAATGTCAGGGTAGCAAGGTATACAGCTGTTGGGGATATCAGCGCAGGAGATGAGATCGTCTATGAAGGAGAGGGAAAGAATGTCGAATTAAGGCAGGTGTACTGTTCCTATCCGGAAGAACTTTACATCCTCCCCAGTGCGGATACCGGGACCCTGTATGCGCAGACTGACATCCCTGCAGGGAGCCCTGTGCTGGCAAGCCAGGTGGCAGAGTCGGAACCACTCCTGACCCTGGAGCCGGAAAGGGTCGTAGAAGAGATTCCCGAAACATATGATATTCCTTATACCATCACAGCCGTACATATGGACCGGAATGGAGTGGAGCTGCATGAGAATACCCAGATCCAGCTTTCTGAAGGGGTGGGGGAGCAGTCGCTCGCTGACTTCCAGGAAACGATTGACGGCTATTATCTGGATTCCGTAAGGGTCAACGGGCGATATGTCTTCTCTATTGGTGCAGTACGGATGGACGATGTGGACGGCAGGAAGATGTATTATTACTACACGGAATCGGATGGGCTGGAAAGGATTGAGCTGACTGGAGATCTGGAGATCCGCTTCACTTACAGGCAAGGTGAACTTCCTGAGGAAACGGCATCCACAGGTGCGTTTACCGGGGTTCCGGAGACAGCGGTACCTATGTCGGAAGTAGATCCGGAAAGCCCTATCGTATTTGAGAACATTACAGGAGAAGAAGAGGAGGAATTCAGCATTGAAGCCGAAGAGACAGACACCAATCCTTGACCATGAGACCCAGGCAGCTTATGCAACACACAAAGGATATATGCTCCTGGAAAGATCAAACGGATGGATCGATTATTCCATTGCGGACCGTGACTACTACCTCCAGGAAGAAGGGCACACGCCGGATCCCAGGGAACGCATGGAAACCATTGCTGAAAAGCTGGCTGATGAGAGGAAGCTTGGTACGCTTAAAGCTATCCCTTTTGAGACGGCCATGATGGATTTTGTAAATACCAATATTGACTGATACAACTGACGATCAAAAGGGCTGCAGAAATGCGGCCCTTTTTCTGCTTACCTGTCTGCTGATAATATGCATATTTCCTCAAAAAGAGGAGGTGCAAAATGGCGGATAAAAAAGCCAAAACAAAACAGAACCTTGTGATAGCCCTCGTAGCATATCTATTCCTGCTTTATATGGCTGTCTATTTCCTCTCTACCAGGAATATCTGTCCCGAAGGAACATCGGTCCTGGAAGTTTTCATCCTGATGTCAAACCGGATTGCTTTAAACCCGTTTGCAATAGGACATGCGTTTGACGACCTTATTTTTGCCATGCAGGTGATCGGGGCGCTTTCAGCGGCTTATCTGGTTGCGGCACTCTATATCTGGTCGGAATCAGAGAGCAAAAAGCATGAGGATTCCCGTACTGCGAAAGGCAGCGCTTCGTTTAATCAGGATTATAAGGGGTTTAACGAAAAATATTCGCTGAAAAAACCAACTAAAGCCCCAGGGGATCCAGACCCGAACATCATCCTCGGGAAAGGGCTGTACTATGGACTGAAAGAAGGGCGCAATACCAATGTAATGATCATCGGAAGTGCCGGATCCGGAAAATCGTTCGGCGTCATCAAGCCAAACCTGATGCAGCTTAATACCAGCTATGTTATCACAGACCCTTCCGGCGAAATGTTCCAGGCAGAAGCCAAACTCCTCCTGGAGGAAGGTTATGTCGTAAAAATATTTTCGACATCCGACATGGTATTCAGTAACTGCTATAATCCGTTCGACTATTGCTACGACGAAAGCGGCGAGATTGATGAAAACCGCGTATCTACCATGATCAACCTGTTCCTCCAGAATGCGGCTGACCTGAAAAACAACCGAGGAGACCCGTTCTGGGAGAAATCGAGCCGGGCGCTTCTGCAGGCATGCGCAATGCTGCTCCTGGAATTTTTCCCGGAGGAATACAGGAATATGAGAGAAATGCTCATCCTTGTCCAAAAAGGACGTGTGAGTGAAGATAAGAACGCAGCACAGACAGAGCTCGACAAGATATTCAGCGCTGCGAAAGAAATGAATAAGGAAGCGCATTGCTTTACTTCCTATAATACATTCAAACTCGCCCCTGCCAGGACAGCGAATAGTATCCTGATCAGCGCGGCAGTAGACCTCAACAACTTCAACCAGGACAAGGTACGGAATATGACAACGACTTCTTACCTTATAAAATCCAGAAATACCAGAGGACATATCCGGGAGTATTTCAGAGATAAAGACGGTAAGCTGATCCGGACGGATGACAATATTGACCTGCGCACCCTTGGAGAACAAAAAACCTGCTTGTTTATAAACATCCCGCAGGCAAATAATACTTATAACTTCCTGGTTTCCATGTTGTACGCCCAGCTGTTTGAAACACAATATGGGCGTGCTGAGAAGATATACCCGACGAAGTATCTTGTCACGGATAAATATGGGAACAGCATTATCTCCATGCTGGAATCAGAAGAAGATGCGGAACAGGTGGTGGGACTGTACAGGGATGCTGAAATCATCTCAAAGAACGTAAATGGGAAAAATATGTATTTCTTCTATAACAGGGACGCAGACAGGAAATTCTGTCTGCCGGGTTATGGCCGCGGGATCCTGAAAAGGGTTTATTCCCCCGAAGCTGGGAAGAAATTCCAGCAGAAACTGGATGGATGCAAGATTGTGCATGGAAAGAACCATCTGCCTGTCCACCTCCAGTGTCTACTTGATGAGTTTGCCAACATAGGCCAGATCCCTGAGTTCCCGGAGAAGCTCGCTACGATGAGAAAGTATGAAATCTCCTGTATGATCGTCCTCCAGAGCCTTTCCCCGATCAAGGAACGTTATGACAAACGCTGGAATGACATCCTTTCTAACTGCGATTCCACCATCTTCCTTGGCTCTACGGATCCGGACACCTGCAAATATATATCCCAGGACCGCCTGGGGAAACGTACTATACGGATCAGGAACAATTCCAGGAGCCATTCCGGCAAAGGCAGGAACAGCTCCACTTCTTATCAATTAGATGCCAGGGATCTTGCTACCCCTGATGAAGTCTCCCGGCTGGACCATGCCTACAGTTATGTTATGGTAAGCGGTGAGCTTCCTTTCCAGGCGAAAAAATATAAGGCAAGCGACCATCCGAACTGGAAGCGTACCGGCGATGTAGATCCCAAAATGCGGATGTTCCCTGGTGAACTGGCTGTATGCAGTGAAAAGAAGGACTCCAAGGGTGAGGACACGGAAGCAATGATCATGCTGATCAATTATATCCCTGTCTCAGGGAATGGACGAGTGAAAACAGTTTCTATACCACAGAAGAAAAAGGACATGAACGAATCCACCGCAGAGAACGGGCCAGCAAAACCGGTGGAAGAAAAGGTCCCCAATGATGCCCGCAGGGACTATCAGGATGAGTTTATGGTAAATGATAATGATGTTACGGATTTCCTGTCCAGTTTAGGGGATTCTGATCACTACTCCGGCAGCAGCTACACGGGCAACGTATCAAGACCCGGAGGAGGCAGAAAGAGCGTTTGAAAAAAATTGAAAGACTCCTGGATAATTCCGGGAGTTTTTTACTGCCATTTTTGTGTTTTTCTATTTCTCATAAAAATCATACTTTCTTACGAAACAAGGCGTAGGCCGAAAATATTAAGGTTTTGAGAAAGGAGGAAGCCATGTTACATGACATGGCGAGACGAAATGGGCAAAAACAATTTAGTGAATGCCTTTGGCAGCTGCCGGGAAAAGGCAAGAAATGGGGTGCTTAAAGTATCCGACAAAGTAAAGGCTGGGGTGCTTTCTGCTGCTCTGGCTATGGAAATGGCTCCTGTACATGCAACAGGCGGCGGCTCAGACTTTGAGATCCCTGAGGTTACAATTAACCAGGACATGGATGCAACAAACCTTATCAGCCAGTTCCTGGGCATTGTTATCTGGATCGCACAGATGGTCGGTATCTTCTTCATAATCTGGGGGGCTGTCATGTTGGGACTTGCCCTGAAAAATGATGAGCCGGAGAGCAAACAAAAAGCCATTATGGTTATCGTATCAGGCGTTGTCCTCTTTGGCCTGCTTACTATCCTGAAAGCTGCCGGAATCATCGGGTAACCCTACCCTGCGGAAAGGAGGACACAGGTTTCCGGTCCGGGTCTTTCCTGGGCCGGTTCCTGTGAATTTTGCGTATGAATATTCTATTTGGATGGATATGGGAGGCTATTGGAAATTACGGTCTTGGTTATAATATCCTATATCAGCTTGCCAAATCATTATGTACCTGGTCAGAAGGCACAGGTACTGAGATAGTTTCTACTGTATATAATTATATCCAACCCCTGGGCGTAACCCTGGCATTATGTTTTGCAATACTTGAGATTCTGGAAGCTATGACCAGAGCCGGTTCCAATAATATGACTGCGGAAATCATCGTAATGCCGTTGTTTAAATTTGTCATAGCGTACCTGGTCATTGCATATGGAATTGAACTCATTGGACTTGTATTGAGTGCATCCAATACCTTCTGCGATTGGGTAGATACCAATTTTTCCGATTCTCTTGAAACAATGGAAGAAGCATCGCTTGAGATACAGGGTATACTGGCTAAAATACTTATACAGTTTATTCCTTCTATGTTGTCCCTGCTTTCGCAAATCATCGCAGCTCTTGTGATCGGAGTACAGTTAATTACGATCCGGGTAGAGGTCCTTTTAAGGGCAATCTTTCTGCCAATTGCGGTTGCTGATATTTCTTCAAAGGGGACAAATAGTTCCGGAATGCGGTACCTGAAAAACTTTATTGGAAATATTTTCCTGCTTGGGGCAATCCTGATTGTAATAAAGCTTACTTATGCAGTATGCGTTGATCTTCAGGATTTTGCATTAGCGAGTACAATAGAAGCAGGTATTTCAGAAGCAGGAGCGGTAAATCTGGTAACTGGAATCTATATGGGTGTGTTTAACGGCCTGATTGGACCTTTTGCCTGTGTCAGCGCTGTTACGACTGTTAAGTCCCTTATCAGGGAAGCGTTTGCAGGATAAAAAGTAGGAGGACATGAAATATGATTGAGATACCTGTTCCAAAGGACATAAGGGACTATGAACCCACGTTGGTCGGTCCATTTACTACACGGCATATCGTATGTCTCGCGATTATGGCTGCCCTTGTGTATGCTGTATATCTACTGGAAAAAGCCTGCGGCATTGAAGACCCCCTGCAGATGCCAATTTTCCTTATTTTTGGTATCCCGCCGTTTCTTTTTGGGTGGTATAAACCATATGGATTACATTTGGAGGTTTTCCTAAAAAAGGCGATCAGAGAAAACCTTCTTTCTCCTGTAAACCGTCCTTATAAGGTCGAGAACATGTGGGAAGGCATCGTAGAAGAAGAAGATAAGGCTTTTGTTTCAGAAATGCGGCAAAAAGGGCTGCTTAAGGAAAACGAGAAAAAGGACAAGCAAAAAATTTCCAGTAAAAACTTATCGGAAGAATTTATCGCTTATAAATAAGAAGATACTGCTTCCGCAAATTACTGGACTGCTGAAAATGGAAAATGTTCGCTTATGGGCGCTTCTGATTGGGAAGCGTCCATTTTCATTGAAAAAAAGTCCTTCCGCTTTTTTGGAAAAATCATACTTCCTTTTGAAATCACCTGGTATCCCCAGGACGAAAGGAGGTTGATCCGGGAAACCCGGATTAAAAGAAAATGGCGAAAAAAGCGGAAAAAGAAAAAAAGCAGAAAAAGAAGGAGGTCAAAAAAGTCCCTCGCACCGTCCAACAGACCATACCGTATGAGTCTGTCTATACGAACGGTATTTTTAAGGTAGGTCCGGGCAAGTTTTCCAAAACATACCGGCTGTCTGACGCAAACTTTGACATCGCAGAAGAACAGGAACAGGCAAATATGTACCTTGATTATGAGGGGTTCCTGAACAGTATTGATGTCAACATGACCGCGCAGATCACGATCTATAACAGATCTGTTGCCCAGGAGGTTGTGAAGAACCGCGTACTCTTGAAGCCCAAGCCGGATGCCCTGAACGAGTTCAGGGATGAATACAATACGATCCTTACTGAAAAAATGTCCGAAGGCCGGAATAACCTTCAGAAGGATAAGTATTACACCGTGGCACTTGATTCCCCGTCCATCGAAGAGGCTTCCGTTGCCTTCCGGCGGATCGACAGTGATGTAAATTCCAAAATCAGCAGGATCAATAAGAAAGAGACGCCGCCCCTCTCTGTGGAACAGCGGCTGGATGTCCTGTACGATATCTTCCATGAGAATGTGGAATTCCCATTTTACAAAAAAGTAGAAGGACTCCTGAACGGGGATGGAAAGCTTGACCTGAAATCCCTAAATGCAGCCGGGCTTTCTACAAAAGACCTGATCGGGCCTGATGGAATGTCTTTCCATTCCGATTACTTTACCATTGGGGAACTGTATGGAAGGTCTTTATTCCTTGATAACCTTCCGACGATCATGAACACGAATATCCTGAATGATATCTCAAATCTTCCGTGCAACATGATCGCAAGCGTGATCTACCGTCCGATCCCTACGGATAAGGCATCCCTGATGGTGAAGCACCAGATCACTAACATCAACGAAAATGTGGTCAGGGCACAGAAGAAGGCTGCACAGGGTAATTATTCTCAGGACATCATGCCTTCTGAGCTGAAAAGGGCTCAGGCAGAAGCGGAAAACCTGCGGGCTGATATGCAGTCCCGTAACCAGAAGCTTTTCTATGTCTGCATCGTAGTCACTCTTTTCGCTGAATCGAAAGAAGACCTGAATCGGTATACGGATTCCCTGAAATCAGTCGGAATCTCCCATATCACCCAGGTGAAAACCCTGTTCTACCAGCAGGAATCCGGATTCATTTCTTCGCTTCCACTGGGACTGATGACCGTTAACCTGGACAGGGTTCTTAATACAGAGGCATCCGCAGTATTTATGCCTTTCTCTGTAGAGGAACTTTCCCAGTCGGGTGGAATTTATTATGGGATCAATGCGGTTTCCAAGAACCTTATCCTTTATGACCGCCTGAAAGGGGACAATTACAACGGGCTTATCACGGGACGTTCCGGATCCGGAAAATCCTTTATTGCGAAATCAGAAATCATTTCAGCTTACCTGGGTACACAGGGTACACAGGACTATGTTTATGTGATCGATCCCCAGGGGGAATATGCCCCGATGGCAAAGGCTTTTGGCGGAGAGGTGGTCAAGATCGCCATTGGCTCCGATACCCATGCGAATCCTCTGGATATGGATATTAATTTCGCCGGTGACGAAGACCCCGTTGCACTTAAGTGTGATTTTCTGACAGCCCTCTGTGAAACAATCGTAGGACAGGGAGAACTTAATCCGATCATGGTCAATGTAATCCATAAAGCCGGAAAGAAGATCTACCAGCCTTACTATGAACACATGGAGAAAATGGTTAACCGCCGCGATAAAAACGGGAACAGGATCACCTGTGATAGACAGGCAATGCCTACTCTGGTTGATTTTTACCAGGAGCTTAAGAATGATAACGACAATTTCGCACAGATGCTTGCATCCTCGATTGAAATGTACTGCGTCGGCAACTATGATCTGTTTGCCAAGCAGACGAATATCAACCCGGAAGCGCGTTTTGTCGTATACGATATCAAGGACCTTCCTACGGGCATGAAAAAGCTTGCCCTTCAGATCTGTACCAATGATATCTGGAATCGGACGATTGAGAACAGGAGAAAGAAAAGGATCACAAGGTTTTACATGGACGAATTCCATGTCCTGCTCCAGTCCAAATCCTCTGCGGAATTTATCCAGCATATTTACCGTACTGCCCGTAAATTCGGAGGAGCGCCCACTGGAATCACCCAGAACATCGAATATATCCTGTCCTCGGAGGACGCAAGGGTTATCCTGTCGAACTGTTCATTCATTATCATGCTGAACCAGTCCGCTCTTGACCGTGCGGCACTTTCCGAATTGTTCTCTATCAGTGAGAGCCTTCAAGATTACATTACGGATAAACCGGCAGGTACCGGCTTAATCTATAACGGCAATACGATTATCCCCTTCATCAACCAGTGGCCGAAGGATAACCGCCTGTATTCGCTGATGAATACAAAACTCACGGACGAATTTGATTGAGGTGGGGATAAATGAAAGGAAAACAGCATATAGTCCTGGGGATCTGCGCCGGACTTGCAGTGGCTGAAGTGTCACAGGGCGGGGGAGGGCAGCGGTTTGCCTTCCTTGCCGCCTGCTGCATTGGTTCTCTGGCTCCAGATATTGATATCCCCGAGTCAAAAATGGGATCCCTTCTCAGGCCGGTATCTTTCGCCATTAACCGAGTATTTGGGCACCGTGGTTTTATCCACTCCATTGTGTGTGCAGCATTTCTCTCCTTTATGGCCTGCCTTGTTTTCGGGAAGTTGCTGCCTGATGCTCAGATACAGATAACAGCCGGATTCCTTTCCGGGTACCTCCTCCATCTGGTGCAGGATTCCTGTACCAGGATGGGGGTCAGGCTACTCTGGCCGGCCCCGAAATATATCCATATGCCGTTTCTGACATCCTATCAGGAGAACCATGTCCGGTATTGGATCTCTACAGCGGTTATTTTTATACTTTGGTGTGCAGGTTGTTTTTTATACACAGCAGCTGTATAGCATACTTTGTCTGTAATTTGAAAACCATCAAAATCGGAAAGGAGAAATTATGAACAAGGTTATTTTAATGGGAAGATTGACGAGGGATCCTGAGGTAAGGTATTCACAGGGGGAAAATCCTTCTGCCATTGCCAGATATACACTTGCAGTGGAGAGACGTTATGGACGTAAGGAAGGTGAACAGAATGCTGATTTCATCAGCTGTGTCGCCTTTGGAAAAGCAGGCGAATTTGCAGAAAAACATCTGCGGAAGGGGACTAAAGTCGTCATAGTTGGCCGGATCCAGACAGGATCCTATACTAACCGGGACGGTGCGAAGGTCTACACAACAGATGTTGTGGTTGAAGAGCATGAATTTGCTGAGAGCAAAGCTGCTTCCGGGAATGGAAACGGCGGCGGTCAGCAGACACAGGGCTTTGCTAATTATGGCGGATACCAGGGAGAACCCGCAGTGGGCAACGACGGGTTCATGAATATCCCGGACGGGCTTGATGAGGAACTGCCGTTCAACTGATCCGTCCGAATCGTAAGACATTTGACAGCACAGAAAGGATTGCGGGCGCTTATGCGTCCGCTTTTCTTTTTGTGAAAATAATGTGTTTTGTTCGTCTGGTAACTCTCATATTTCCATCAGCAAAACAGCAGAGGAGCAGGAAAGGAGGTTAAGGCTCCTGTGTACTCATTATCATTTTTGAAAGGAGGATGGCCGAATAGCTCGCGGTCAAATAAATATGAAAAAAGAGTGGAAATTCTTAAAGAGGATCATGGCTCTTTCCGTGTCAGCGATTCTCGCAATTCCTGTAGCTGCACCTGTTTATGCACAGGGAACGCAGGATTTTATCAGCCTGGAGGCTGATAAGCAGGCGAATGACCTGCCTGATAACCAGTCTGGGGACCAGACAGATATGCCGTCAGAAAATAAGAGGGCAGCATCCGGCGGTGAGGCAGTCTTTCTGTCCGGTACGAATTTCAATGCCAGGATCAAGGAGATTGCCGGAAACTCCGGTGCGAATTTTTCCAGTGAGGATTTTTCCATAAAGGCTGTTGTATGGGAAGATCCTGCCAGCATCCCTGAGGAGGCAAAGAACGAAGAAAATAAAGTTTCTACTTCTTCCTCTGAAGTCCCGATCTATTCATGGTTTGACGGAGAATCCGGGACACTTTCCATTTCGTCCGAAGCGGATACGGCTTATCTGAATGAAGAGTCAAATTTCATGTTCTACCGTCTTGGTGCGCTTGAAGAGCTTGAGATGATCGAACACGTCGATTCCTCCAATACTTCCAGCATGATAAATATGTTTGGAGAGTGCGGGGCTCTGGTATCCCTGGATCTGAGTGCAATGACGATCCAGGATGACGCGGATATGAACGACATGTTCACCGGATGCGATGGGCTGACAAACCTTACCCTGGGTTCTGGATGGCAGTTCGCGACTGCAACAGGTATCCCTAAATACAATTGGTCCAGCAGCAAAACCGGAGAAGTATGGACATACGCAGCTCTTGAAACGAGGTATACCGGTACGGATGCCGCTGATTTCACTGTAACGCAGGATGTCGCAACTGTTGAGCCGGAAGAAATCCTTTATGAAGGGACCGGGCTAGGCGAAAACAATATGTATCCTGTAGACGACCCTTCCCAGAAGTTTACCGGTTTCTGCATCAATGATGAAAACCAGGATCCTTATGGTTATTACAGAAGGGTGGAGATCCCTGCAGGTGAGTCTATCGGAGAAGAATGGTTCCATTCCAATAATTTTGGATATGAACCGATTGGATCCGACATGCGCGAAGCGCTTATCACCCTGGCAGTGGAAGGAACCGCAGCCATGGAAGCTGGTACGATGGGGTATAACGACCTCCAGAAAGATATCTGGCATTTCACAAACCACTATTCCGATGCTTTTGACAATGAAAGCTTCTGGGCCGATAAGAACTTTGAAAACATCGAAAATCATGAAAATATGAAGCTTTACCTTTATGAATCCCTTGAGGGCAAACAGAATGTGCTCTCTATCGAAGGGGTTGAGGTGCCTGAACCTGAACCGGAACCCGAAACATTCTCCGTAGTGATTTCCAAACAGTCTGAAGATGGCATTGAGATTGCTGGCGCACATCTTGTATTGTCCGATGGTACCGGGAAGCATGTAGCAGAATGGACCACTGAAGAGAGAAAGAGCTATACTGTAAACGGGCTTCTTCCGGGCATCTATAAATTATCTGAGCTGGATGCACCGGAAGGATTCCTGAAAGCAGATGCTATTTCTTTCTCCATCAGCGAGGACGGGAAGATCGTTGTCAATAACAAAGAGGTCTCCAAGATAGTCATGGTTGACGAAAAGGAACCGGAGGAAGATCCCCTGTTCGATGTGGAGATCAGTAAACAGGATATTTCCGGGGAAGAGATTGCCGGTGCGCGTCTTACCATTTCTGATTCCCAGGGGAACCATGTAGAAACCTGGACTTCCGTTGCTGGGGAAAACCATATTGTAAAGGGTCTCCCCGCTGGGAATTATAAGTTATCAGAAATCACTGCCCCTGATGGGTTCGAAAAAGCGGAAGCGATTTCTTTCTCCATTGATGAAAAGGGCAATGTGATGATTGGCGGAGTGAAAAAAGATATGGTAGTCATGGTTGACGAATATATCGATAATCCTGTCGTGATCAGCAAGCAAGATATTGCTGGTGAAGAGATCCCCGGGGCTGAACTGACCGTGACCGATGAGGATGGAAAGGTGATTGACTCCTGGACTTCTGAAGCAGGGAAATCCCATATCATTGAAGGCCTTACCGAAGGGGAATTTATCTTAACGGAAGAAACTGCACCTAAAGGATATGAGAAAGCGGAAAGCATTAAGTTTACCCTTTCTGCCGATGGTACTGTTACTGTAAATGGCTCCGAGGTTGATAAGGTCGTTATGACTGATGAATATACGGAGAAATCCGTTGTGATCAGCAAACAGGATGTTGCCGGGGCGGAGATCGCAGGGGCTGAACTGACTGTAACCGATGAGGATGGGAATGTAGTTGATACCTGGACTTCCAAAGAAGGCAGGAGCCACGCCATTTCCGGTCTTTATCCGGGTACCTTTACTTTAACTGAAAAAACTGCACCGGAAGGCTATGAGAAAGCGGAAAGCATACGGTTTACGATCCTTGCGGACAGCACTGTCCAGGTTAATGGGGAAAGCGTAGATAAGGTCGTAATGACTGATGAATACATCCCCGTGGCGGTTACAATCCGTAAGATCGAAAATACCAAGTCTGTAGAGACCCTGATCACTGGTGCTAAGATGAGCCTGCTCGATAAAGATGGGAAAGCCGTTGTTTCCTGGACTACAGATGGCAAGGAAAAAGTCGTAAGTCTTGATCCCGGCGAATATCAGCTGGTTGAAACAGAGGCCCCTGAAGGCTTTGAGATCGCTGAACCGATCAAATTTACTGTAAATCTTGACGGTACTGTTACCCTTGAAGGGGAAAGCAAACCTCAGGATGATGCAGTTATTACAATGGTCGATGAGGTGTCTGATGGAACCAAAACTGTCAAGATCCTGAAAACCGGAATAGACGATAGTCCCCTTTCCGGTGCAACCCTTAAGGTCAGCCATGAGGAAGATGGACATACCAGGATTGACAAACAGTGGAAGACTGACGATGAAGAGATGACCCTTAAACTTGTTCCTGGAAAGTATTTACTGGAAGAGGAATCCGCGCCTACCGGATACATTGCTGCCGATGATATTGAATTTGTCGTACAGCCGAGCGGCAAGATTCTTGTGGATGACACTTTTGTTGAGACGATCGTTGTGAAGAATGAACCTACACTGGTTGGCTTCTCCAAGGTAGACGCAGATACAGATGAAAGGATTTCCGGAGCCAGACTGCAGGTGATGACCAAGGATGGTGATGTGCTGGAAGAGTGGACTTCCAATGAACACGTCCATCATATCACCGGAAAACTTGGCGCTGGCGAAACATACATCCTCCACGAGGCATCTGCACCTGAAGGATACGAAGTGGCCGAAGATATCGAATTTACCGTTAATAAAGATGCATCTGAACTCTCTGTGAAGATGAAGGATAAAGCGATCCCGGTAGAGGAAGTTGAATATGGCACTCTCCAGGTATTTAAAAACGTCGAGGGAAGCGGCGCCGACACTTCCAAAATGTTTGCATTTGTCATCGCTCTGATGGACGAAGATAATGAGCCGTTCACGGGATCTCTTCCGTATGTCATGTCCAATGGGCTGAACGGGGATCTGAAGTTTGATTCCAACGGCAAGGCAGGATTTGAACTTTCCCACGGTCAGTACATTCTTTTCAGGAAAGTCCCTGCAGGACTGTATTATACAGTTACTGAAATGGACTACACCAAAGAAGGGTATACTCCTTCTGTAAGGGACAACGCTGCCGAGACTAAAGAGGGTGAGAATATCATTACCTTTGTAAATACCTATGGCACGCAGACGAACGGGTCTGCCGCCGGCACGGGAACCGGAAGTTCTTCCAATTCGGCTTCCGGTACGGTAACGACCAGCAGAGATACTGGTGATGCATCCTATCTTTTTGTATGGATCGGCATCCTTGTATGTGCCCTTGTTGCTGGTGCTGCCGGGATAATCGTTTACCGTAAGAAGAAAAGATAATTCAAATACTCAATAATTTTCATTAGCGGAGGCTGCAGATGTGCGGCCTCCCTTTTTATGTACATATACCAGTGATCATACTTTCTTTGTAGTTTGAAAGACGTTAATAATGGTAAAAGAATGAATGAATATGGTGCACCATGTTCAGTCATTTCCCAATGCAGTGCTTTGGGCGATGTTATGTGTTGGCTGAACATGGGATGCGTAGCGCTGCGCTGCCCCATGAAGGTTGCATATTTGTATGAAACCTGTGAGCGGAGCTTTTATGATCGTGCAGTTCTGCACCATAAAACTTTTTTGTATAACATCGGTGCCTGAATACGTCTACATACTGCTGCCCTTAGGTAAAGGGCTATGTGTAACGGATAAACGCAGCTCTAAATGATGTTGTTTTTATCAAAATTGTTTCTATCACCGATGTAACTATTAAATGGACTAAAGAAGCCTGTCTCTGGTAGGGGCAGTGTAAAGAAAGGGAAAAAATGAAAAAATATAAACATTTGATTGGACTTGTAGCAGCAACGGCGATGTTCGCATTTGGTGGTCATTGCATCAATGCTGAGGAAATTTCTATTCAGCCGGAATCGGCAGTAGTAGAGGAGGCCGCAGAGGATCTTTCCGTGGAACAGGAATCTCCTGTTGTAGAAGAAATTTCTGCTGAAGAAGAAGCACCCGCTGATATGGAGATATCCTTTGAAGCAGAAAAACCTGCTGAGGTGGAAACCTCTGTTGAGAAGGAAGCTTCTTCAGAGGTAATTCCCCCTGTAGAAACAGGGAACACTGTTGAGGTGGAGAGCCCTGTCGAAGTGGAGACGCCCGTTGAGGCAGAGACTCCTGTCGAAGTGGAGACGCCTATTGACGTGGAATCTCCTGCAGAGGCCGAAACTCCTGTTGAGGTGGAATCTCCTGCAGAGGCCGAAACTCCTGTTGAGGTGGAGAGTCCTGTCGAAGTGGAGACGCCCGTTGAAGGAGAAACTCCTGCCGAAGCAGAAACTCCCATTGAGGGAGAAACTCCTGCCGAAGTGGAGACCCCCGTTGAGCTAGAGATTCCTGCCAAAGTGGAGACCCCTGTTGAGGTAGAGATTCCTGCAGAGGCGGAAACTCCCGCCGATGCGGAATCCCCCGCTGAGGTTGAATCTCCCGCAGAGATGGGAACTCCCGCAGAGGTGGAAAGCCCCGTTGAGGTAGAAACTCCTGTGGAGGCGGAAACTCCCATTGAAGTAGAGACTCCCGCCGAGGTGGAGACCTCCGTTGAGGCAGAGTCCCCCGCTGAAGAGGAAGAGCTTGGCTCAGGGGAAACCGAAGTAACTGTGATCGACCTGGATGGCTACCGAACAGTTACCGAAAAAACAAAAAACAGTGATGGCAGTATCACTGTAAAAACAACCATCTATTCTATTTCATATGGAATGGATGGAGAAATTATGAAATTAATTGAACTGTCGGTTGAAGAGGAAACTTTCCCACCGACAGACGAACCTGAAGAGCCTACGGTTCCTGAAGAGCCCGATGAGCCTACGGTTCCTGAAGAGCCCGATGAGCCTACGGTTCCTGAAGAACCCGATGAGCCTGCGGTTCCCGAAGAACCCGAAGAGCCTACGTTTCCTGAAGAGCCCGATGAGCCTGCGGCTCCTGAAGAGCCCGATGAGCCTGCGGTTCCCGAAGAACCTACGATTCCCGAGGAGCCTGTAGAAGAATTCCTGAAGGTATTACCCGTTCAGGTTATTGAACTTCCACAGGAAGAAGTGGAATTTCCTAAACTTCCGAACGAGAACACAGAGGAGTTCTATCGGTTGGATGAAATTCCCCAGACCGGAGACGCAAGCCAGATTGTACTTTACATAACTCTGCTTGTGGCTTCAACCATTTTGCTGGTTATTACCAGCAGAAAGATCCGCCGCTAGTTGCGGCAACTCATTTTAAATCGGTGATAGAAAGAGGGCAGCCGTGTGCTGCCCTTTTTGCTGTGTTTTTAAAAAAAACCTCATTTTCCTATGTTAAAATAGAATTATAAAGAATTAGGAAGGAGGAGCTGTTCAAATTGGACAGCAATAAAATTATGAAATTAATAAAATTTATTGGCTTATTAGCCGGAACCACTTTGCTTTTCGCAACTCAGATGAATGTATTCGCATCCGAAAAGGACTTTGAACTCCCTGTGTCGACTTATGATTTTTTAAACAGTGTCGATAACACCCAGGAGATGCTTGACAGGGCTGGTATGGTGTGCCGTCTGTATATCCCTGATTGCGATATTAACACTGCGCTATTCAATGTCACAGGCATGAAAAACGTGGAAAAACAGCCTATTGTCGATTCGGCGGACAGCGGCTTATGGCAAGAGAGCACGGACGTCGTTGTCGTTGGAGATCATGCTTACGAGGGCTTTTCAACCATTAAGGATGCAATTCCAGGGGAAACGGTCATGTATCTTCAGATTGGAACGGAAATTCAGGAATTCGTATGCGCAGAGGTTGGGCTTGGCTGCAATACGACGAAAAAGCTGACTGATATGGAGGGCAACAGCCTGACGGTTTCTCCTGGTCATGCGATCTTGGCATACGCCTGTGCCGATGCGACGGGCGACCATATTTATTACGCATATTGGGATCCTGTATCTGATGGTTCAAGTGATATTGCAGCCGAGGGATAAAAGATGCTCAGGCCTTCATGGGCTTCCGATATACCGGTATCCCTGAAACTGGAAAACCCTTATATTTTTTTGCGCGTTATCCCTCCAATATGCATATAAAATATGATGCTTAACAAGCGGAAAAATTACTGGAAAGGGGCAGTGAAAATACACTGCCTTTTTCTTCGCTTTTCACCGGCTTTCATGCATATTTTATAAAGATAAAAAGCGGAAAGGAGGTACCAGAATGGCGAAACTGGATGTTATCCATAATAAATCCGTGTTCTGCCAGGAAATACCATTATGGCGCAATATAATAATGTCCATTTATATGGAGCCGTTTGCTCCAATGTAAACGTTGTCCGCGATAAAGACAGCGGTAAAATTATCAACACTACTTTCTACCTGATCACCTTGACTTCAAAAAGACGCTATGAAGGCGGTAATGAGGAAAACTATCCGGAACAAAACCAGGTACTGGTAAGGTCTGGTGTCCCTGAAATGGCTGAAAAAATGGCGAAATTGAGGCTGCATGATATTATCACAGTAAAGGGAACCTTGAATACAAGGAATGTCCCTCTTGGGATTGTATGTCCTGTATGTTCTGAAAAATATAATGCAAGTCCAAAGTCCACAGAATATACTGATGCTTTGAGTATGATCACTTTCGTAACTCCGATAGACATTGACATCCGTGAGACAGCAATAGGAGATAAGAGCAGCATCAAGCTTTCCAGGGGGCTTCCCAACGAGGAACTTCGGGGGCTTCTTGAAAGTGACAGGAGCGAAACCCTGGAATATATCGCTGCTCACCGTGAAATGTCCAATGAAATCCAGGTGGTTGGAAATCTGTGTACTGACCCGGTCAGATGGGAGGAAGGCCGCGCTACGGCATATCAGGTAGGTATTAACAGAAATTACTACCTGAAAGATGATTCCCCTTCAGCCTACAGCGATTTCCCTTATATCCGTTCCTATGGACGTCAGGCAGATGAAGATATTACGCATCTCCAAAAAGGAACTCTTGTCCTTGTCGATGGTTTCATCCGCCTCAGGAAGTTTCAGCGTAAATCTGTATGCCCGAACTGTGGGGCTGAGAAAGATTGGAAGCATACAGTGCTTGAAATTGTGCCCTATACAGTACAATATCTTTCCGATGTAGAAAAGAGACCGTATTTAGAAAATAATGATGGAAGAGGTGAATATTGATCATGGGATCAGAAAATGTTTTGGTCATTAACCCTGTAGACCACAGTCTTGTCCTTCCGGCAATTTGCCTGGTGCTTTTATTTTTCTTCTGTATTTACCAGCTTGCCCGGCTGATTATCATCATCCTCAGGAGGAAAAAATTATACTCTGCAGCATGGCTGATTATAGATGGTCACGACCGTCTCGAAAAAGACAGCCGTATGGTTACTGTAGATGGTGAAATACTGACAAATGATTTTGTGAAAAAACAAATATCCAAAAACGAGGAAAAAATCGAAAAGATCCGGAAGAAGCACAGGGATACTGATGATACTTTTGATAAAACGGATGAAGAAATCACTGGCAGGACATCCACTCCCGCAGTATCAAATGCCATAAAAGCAGATCAACAGGTAACAGCTGAAGCTTCTGAAACAGTATCTGCTGATAATAATGCTTCTGAGGTTAAAAAGGCTAAGAAGGAGAAGAAGAAAGCTGTTGCTGTGGAAACAGTCCTGAATTCCATTTATGAAGAAGATGATCTCTTTTACGATGCCATGCATGCATATTATGAGATCAGAATGCCGGAAATTTCTGATGAGACCGTCAGGATACAGGTCTTAAGGAAATCTCGTAAAAAGAATGCTTCAAACAGCCGGAAGCAGAAGCAGATGAAAGAGCAGTTTGAAAAATACAGCGTTTTTGATTAAATTTTACCAGGGAGGTAAGCATGAATACAAATACAGATCTGATCAAGGTAATTAACAGTTATTATACGAATACCCTTCTCAAAATTGGTTCGCAGAATCGGGAAAACACGGAAGACGATAATCTTTATTATCTGTCTTTCTGGGGGCTTTTGCGGTGCGGATATCCCTTTACTTTGGCAGAAAATGCAATAGAAGACCAAGAGTCTGATAATGCCGGTGAGAAAGCTGAAGATTCTGAGGCTGTCACGGAAAAAGTTGTACGCATTTCGCTTGATGACAAAATTTTCTCATGCGGGATAGATGCACTCAAAGAAAGGTTCGGGACGAAAACAGTCAGTGTCATGCTGGATGATAGACCGGGTATCGGCAGCGTAGAAGAGAATGGGGATGACGATGAAATTGTTCTTCCGTATGCTGATTTTGGAGACAAAGATGATACTTCAGTGAATGGAGAACACAAGGAAGAAGCGAAGCAGAGGGAAGCAAAACAGCCCAAAAACCTTATCCCTTATATTCCTTCTGACTCCAGATATCCGGATGATCCCGTAGACAGGAAGGAATACGATACTTTCCTTTTCAATTCACACTCCATCGATATTTCTTTCCATGACGGAAGAAAAGCACATTTCGAAGCAGTTGTATACCCGGTCTATATGGACGAATCCGACTCGCTTGCTACAGATATCTTCGTTATTGTAAGCGATGAGATTGGAAGGATCCGCAGCGGAATGTCGGATATGGAACAGAATGGACAAAAAGGAGTATCTGTAGAATTCGAAGGTCTGCGTCTGATTTTCCGCGGTGAATGGAAGGGCGGCAGGTTCCAGACAAACTGCAAGATCATGTCCTATATTGACAGTACAATGAAATTGTCCCTTAAAGAAAAAGTAGTTTATGTGGTGCCTTCTAATAGAACTTCATCTTATTATCTCCGCCACAAAGGGAAGGATGGAACATATATTAACGTATTCCCCCTGAAGGTTCTCAAAAATGATAATGTAACAGGCCTTGTGCCTTCAGCACTGATCATAGAAGATGGAAATTCAAGGAAAATTTACACTTCTGATTCGAATATGCGCTATCTGCTCGGATATGATGGCCAGCAGCAGATTATTTCAGTATTTTGGAGAGGACCTTCTCTTCATATTTCCCTTGATAATCAGAATGACCTTTAACATTCACCCGGACGAAAAGCCTGCCGAATGGCAGGCTTTTTTATCGTAGAAATTTTTTTGCTGTTTCCATTTTATGCTGAAGTTCTTCCAGACACAGTTCCTTTAATATATTATCCGGCACATTCTGTTTTAAAGACCGGATCTGTTCCCTGTATTTTTTGCAGGCCTCTTCAGCTTTTGGCCTTACAATGCTCCAAAAAGCAGACTGCGAATCAAAATAAATATCCTTTATCGATATCCGTGCTTTACGGCACAGCAGAAGAGTACCATCCGCCTGATAGGCAATATCGGTAAACTTCCTTGTGCCATTCCCTCTGTTATATGCTTCATACTTAGAAGAACTGGTTCCGACAGGCAAAAGCGCGTCGGTGGTGTGAATACCGATTGACGAAAAATCTTCGTCTGAAAAAGGACATTTCCTTCTGCGGGTCTTCTTTTTATTTTCATCTTCCAGGAGGTGTGGAGCCCTCCTCTCTGCAAGCCAATCCGTGGCCTCACAGAACGACAGTCCTTCAACAGCCATAACCATCTCAATGGCATCGCCGCTCCCGTTGCAGGCATAACAATAGCATCGGCGCGCATCTTTGGAAATCACGCAGTTTCCAATATGCCGGTCAGGCTTCCCAATCATTTTTTCGTGGAAAGGACATTCCAGATATACCTTCCCGCTTTTTTCTTTCATCATAAGCCCCAGTTCAGTGGCCGCATCAACGCATGACACTTCATCCAGAACCCGTTCTTTATCAGCATGCATCCTTTTTTCTATCTTTTTCATTCCCCTGTTCCTTTCTGAAAATTGTCTGTTTACAAGAAAAATATGGTATGCATGTGTCTTGTATAAAAAATAAGGAGGCGGTGTTCTGCCGCCCCCTGGAAGGGAATTATCATTGTATTCAGTTAAGGAATCCCTCTTTAAAATAATCAGCAAGGGTAATTTGGACAAATTCCATCTCTTCGAAGGAAAGAATATTTTCAAAAAGATAATCCTGCTTCTTTTCCTGCTTTTCAATAACTTTTTCCCGAGCAGGCATAGCAGAAGGATTATTGCGGCGTTCGATTTCATCCTTGATTTTTTTCTGGGCAGATGCCAGTATTTTGGCAACCTGGTGTCTGGGGATTCCGGTTAATGCTTCGATCTGTTTATTGCTCTGCCTGCCTTCATTCCCAAATCCGTAAACCAGCCAGATTACATCCCTTTCATCCTTCGTCAGTATCGACTTTATCTTTTTATCCTTATTACCAAACAGCATATCGTTGAGTTCTTCATGCCGTAGTTTATCCATAACCTGAGTCTGCGGGTCAGTGTTGTAATCGGAAGGTATTTCTTTATACCGTTCGGAAGAATACAGGGAAACTGTTGAGATTTCCTGCATGGCAAGGCATTTCTTTATTGTTTTTATAGGCAGGCCGGTTTCCAGATAGATGTCGGTTTCGGTATACCCCAGTCCTCTTTTTGCCCTCTTATTTATGCATTCAGATATTTTCTTCCAGGCATTGCTGTAATGCTGGGAATTATTGGAAAGCTGTGTCGTATAAGCGGTCAGTTCATGAAGGATATATTTGGAAAACCATGTAGTAGGTTTGCCCTTATCCGGATCATAACCTTCCATTCCTTTCATCGCACCGTAATATGCCTGTCCCAAAAGGTCATCCATGTGTTTCTTGGTGAATGTAAAATATTTTTTTGTTATCAGGTTCAGGATATATGATTCCAATATCCCCAGCATTTCTTCTGTTGCATCCTTCCTATCCGTCTCACTGCCTTCTTTATATTTCCTCATGATTTCGTGCAGCTGTTCTTTGGTCGGATTGGGGTTAAGTTTTAAAGAGTCATGGACCCTGAATGGACCACGGGCAAATGGATCTTCTTCATCAGGTGATTTAAACTTGTCTGGCTTTGCCGGGTGCTCTGGTTTTCTCGGTTCTTCAGATGGGTAATCAGAATCCCCCGGCTCATCGTCATAGGGAACATCTCCTTCATCCCATTCTTTGTCCAGCGGATCGTCTTCGCTATCATAGCCCAGTTCATCCGAAGCCGGATCCCAGTCGTCCATGTCTGAGAATTCATAGTCATCGTCGTAATCATAATCGTTTGCCCGCATCATTTTTCCTACCTCCCATTATACCTAAGAACAAAAATAGTCAACGTTTACATGAAAATAATCAGCCAGGATTTTTAATTTTTCCAGTTTCGGCTTAGATCTCCCCGTTTTCCAGTAGGAGAGGATGCTTGGAGAGATCCCCGTATCCATTGCAACTTTATACGGTGTCACATTATTTTCCTGGAGCAGTTTTTCGAATTTTTCGTATTCCATGTTTACTCTTGTCCCCTTATAATTACATTGAAAAAGTCATTCCTCAAAAGACCCAGTTTTGTGAATATACAGCTAATGTTACATATGTAACATTGTAATGCTTTTTTCCATTGATTATTGTATGATAATAGCCTTTAAATTTAACATTTGTTAAATCTCCCTTATTATACAATCGTAGAATGGATTCGTCAAGCGCAGAATACAGAAGCCATAAGATTTGAACAGCCTTATCAATTTATACACTGCAAAGACTGATACAGGCAGAGCAATCACATTGCGGGAGGGGAGAAACAGCATAATATTGAATATTCCCAAAAGCTGCCGTTTATTGTAATATGATACATGCAGGGTATGTTCTTTTAATTCTACATATAAATTGTATGGTAAAATGAACTTAACAATAGTAGGGATAAGCTTATACTACGGAAGTGATATTTTATTGATATTTTGTTGATTTTTACCGACAAATTCTAAGAGGAGGAAAAGGTATGAGAAACCCAAACTATGAACTATTCGATCATTTATGCGCCACACATGAACTAAATCCAAATGATATAGCGACTGAACTGAAAATAAGCCATTCGACGCTTACACACTGGAAGTATCAGAGAAGTATGCCGAAATACGATGTAGTGGCAAGGATAGCCAACTATTTCGATATACCAGCGGATGCTTTTTACCTGAACAAAACATTTGACCTTGGTGAATATGTTAGTAAGGCTATAAAATTGATGGATCTGATGCAAATAACTACATGGAATGGAAATGTCATGACAACATCTCAAAAAGAGTCTTTCAGGGCGGTATTCAATCTGCTGAATGATGGGTGTAATAACATCTGTTCTCAAAACAGTTTCGACTGCTGAATATGCGGCTGGGTCTGCCAGCCGCAATACAGTATTACAGAAAAATAAGGACTGCAGCCATCCCACAAATCGACAACGACATACAGACGATTCTGGCAAAAATTGTCCGTTTCGTGGCGTCAAGCTCCTTCAGGATCTCAGGAAGTCTGTCTGAATAGTAATGATCATAATTGGGGTCGTACTGGAAGCCCCTTGCGTCCCGGATCAGTGCCTTGTTCCTGGCGCGGATCATAGCTTCGTCCCGGCTGCCGTCTGGAGTGACAATATCTTCCATGTCTTTTGCGGATTCCTTATAGTCGTCTTTCACAGCTTCCCTTTTTTCTGGTTCATAATGGCGTACGAAGGAAGCTGAAGTATCGGAGTAAGGGTATTTCGTCAGTTTCTCGTAATCCTCGCCCAGAATATCCCGGAGCGCACTGTCTTTACAGGGATAAGTTGTGTTTCCGAGTGTTATTACATATTTCGGATACCCATCTACATCCATCTCTTTACTGTACATAACCCCTGTCCGAAGAGCCCCTGCAAACGCATTATAGTATATCCCATACAGCTGGGCGACAAGGTTTTTATCCGCATCCCCGCTTCTTTTCGCAAGATAGAGGAGTTTTGCGGTATCTTTGATTATTTCTGTATAATCATTTTTCTGTGCCATAATCCCTTCCTTTCTCAGGTGAAGTTCCCGATGATATCGTTGATATAAACCACTACATTGTTTATTCCGTCTATGGCAGTCTGCACTGAAATGCCCTGGACAGCAGGACCGATAATATCATCTCTGGTGATAAAAAAACCGTCCCTGCTGTCTGGACCGCAATCCCTGTTGTCGCTCAGGCAGAAATAATTTCCAGGCGGAATGGAGAATGATGAAATATCCGATTGCAGGATGCCTGACGCATAAGGTTCCGTACAGGCTTTCCCGTCAATATAAAGAACGCCGTCACGGATTTCAACTGTTTCTCCGCCGAAAGCAATGATCCTTCTCTGAAGAATTTTTTCGCTGCCTCCTGCGTTAATGCGGCATGTTATCGCTTCCCCTCGCAAAGGCTCGCGTATCATGGCAGAAAGCCTGTCTGTGACGACCAACTCCCCGCGGTTTATGTACCCAGCCATCCCGTCATCAACGCAGAAACTGAAGTTAAAAAACAGGCTGCATACCCCTGCTGTAGCAGCAATAGTACCTGCTGTCCATAACAGGAATCCCCTGAATTTACGGAGCCATTGTTTCCGTTTAAATTTTTTGCGGAACCGTGTCTGCCCCACGCCAAGCTTATAAGCATCTTCCTTTTTCAATTTGCGTGAACTCCTTTCGAAAAATTGTCTTATATAAAGTATGATATATTTTTCTTTCACCAGACGCTTTTTTACCAAAAGAAACGGCAGCAAACAGCCGCCGCTTCCTGACAGTTATTCAGTTTCCATTATTTTGCTTCGATTTCCGAAAGGATAGACATCTCATCAAACACCAACCCGCATGCGTCATAAGCTTCCTGCAGGAATCTGTTAAAATGTGGTTCCTTTTTCCCGCCATAAGCAATATACTTCCCGAGCACATAAAGCTCGTCCCTTGCCCTGGTGGATGAAACATAGAACAGCCTGCGTTGTTCTTCGATTCGTCCTGGATCGGCTTCGACATCTTTATCATCATACTTAGTAATAACGTTGTACACGACCGGGAATTCCATCCCCTTGCTGCTGTGGGCAGTGGTCAGGACGATTCCAGGATAAGCTCCGGAACGTCTCATTTCTGCCTTTTCGCCAAAGATGGAGAAATTTTCGCAGTAGGAGAGTGCCGACTGCAGATCCGGTTGTTTTTTCAGGATCTTAGAAAACGCAATATAGATCTCATCATCTTCATTGATGCAGTCGAGCATCTGGATGTATTCCCTGAAAGCCTCTTTTTCGGGTTTCTCCTTCATTTCCAGGATCTTTGCCTTTAACTCCACTAGGTATTCGTCAGCCTCTTCGTTATCAAGGCCAAACAGGCTTCCACCTAAAGATGCATTCGTGTATACCAGCGCGTCTTCGCCTGATTCAGGGTTCCTGAACAGCCTGGAAAGGGAAATCGCAGCAGCTACCCTGGAATTATCCAGGTAATGCTCCGGCAAAATCTGTATGGAAGGGATGCCGCATTCTTCCAGAACGTCTGCCATTTTCTGCAGTTCCGTCCTTGTGGCTGCTATGACAGCGATATCCTCGGCCCTGCATCCATCCTTGCATCTTCCGGCAATATCAGCAGCAATCCATTGGAACACATCATTAGAATCTTTAAAGCCTTTGGCTGTGACTTTTTTTCCGCCGCTTCTGTTCGCAATGATTTCTTTTTCTACCCTGACAGCATTGGATCCGATCAGGCTGTTTGCAAAGTGTATGATCTCAGGGGTACTCCGGTAGTTGTCATTCATGTAGAATTTCTGTACCACGCCTTCCGGGAGGGCCATCGTCTTTCCAAACTGCAGAAAGAATTTCGGTGTCGTATCACGGAACCCATAGATCGACTGGGAGTCATCACCGACGACCATCAGCGATTCAAAACTGCTTGTGCATGCCATATATTTCAAGATCCGGAACTGGTTTTCTGATGTATCCTGGCATTCATCCACGAGGATATGACGTAAGCCATACTGTTCAAAGTAATAAGGGTCTTTTTCCAGCATATCCAGAAGGAGCATTTCCTGGTCTGCATATTCCACAAGGCATTCTTTTTTCAACAGGGCATTATACCTCCTGTAGAGGGAAGCGATCCTACCGGCTGCTTCAGGCCTGCAGAACCTGCCAGCCCTTTCCGCAATGAGTGCTGCATCCGATTCGGACAGCCTGTTCTGTTTCATGTAAGCAAAACAATCCGCAACAACCGACAATGCACCTTTGCAGTTTTTCGTATCCATCAGAAAATTCCTGTAGTCAAGCCCTTCAATGGGATATTTATCCAAAAGGGATGCTATAATGCTGTTCCTTTCCACAGTGTCAATTACCTGCGGCGGTTTTCTGAATCCCAGTTTCCTGAATTCTTTTTCCAGAATTGCCTGTCCCAGTCCATTAAATGTACAGGCGGTCATACCGTCTACCGGCTCCCCGCTGCCGAAAACATCATTATAAACCGTAATCCTTTTCTTAAATTCTTCCGCCCCGGCGTTCGTGAAGGTGATAACGGCTATCTCTTCCGGACGTACACCGATATTCATCAGGCCGACGATTCTAAGAGCCAGAACCAGAGTCTTTCCGGCCCCAGGTACTGCATTGACCAGCGCGTAGCCGGAGAGGAATTCCTGAATCTGTGTCTGCGTTGCGTTCAGATTGATACTGCCTGGCGGCGTAACCATACCGGCGCCAGCATCTGTCCTTACAGGCGGGTGCTGATAATGACAGATCCTGTCATATATGCAGTTCCCGCATTGCGCCAATGTACAGTCTTCCGGTTCTTTCCCAGGCATATAGCTTTCCAGCATTGCCTTAAAAGCGGTATCCAGATCCGATTCCTTCATATGTCCAGAAACCATCTCGCCGGAAATGACTACAATATTACCGGTGGGCTTCCCTTTGTCGTTCACAAACAGGTTCTCGTCAAAGTGCCCTTCCGCATCCTGCAGGGAAGCCGGTTTATCGGTAGGTTTCCGGAGGAATATATATCCAGCTTCGATTACCGCATGGCTTCCTGTCAGCAGGATCTGGTCGGCAAGCTGCTGCCCATAAAGGTACAGGGCATATACTTTGAGATCCTGGTAAGCATCCTCCCTGCTGTATTTTGTCCCATCCTCTTTTACGGGCCTGCCTGTCCGGAGACTGTAGACCCGGATAACAGTATCTTCACCGCGGTTTTCCCGTGCAACCAAATCCGGTTTTATCCCCGTGATGATAATATTTTCTCCGCCAGGGAGGGCAACCTCCGCATCCATTTCCGGAGTACCCCGGAAAATTGTCCAGCCGGAAGGGCCGGACGCCAGGGTGGAGATGGACTGGAAAGCCCTCTCAAGCCTGGATGCAATTTCCTTTTCCTGGATAACCCTCTGCCTGGCACTCGTATATGGAATACCAGTTGTCCTTTTATGGAGTTCCCTTTGAAAATCCCCACTGAATGTCCCGCAAAGAGCTTCAAGCAGAAGCGCTTTCTGGATAGAGGCCATGGATTTCTGCATGTTTTCGGTAGGCTTTACATTGTATTGATGTTGCCGCCTCCTTCGACATTCATATGCCCCTTTTAAGTGATAAAAATTGATCCTGTTTCCCATTTCTTCTCATCCTTTTCGTACACAGTGAAACAGCGGCACTGATGATGCTTCCGGCCATTTCACGTTATTCCATCTTATTGAGCAGGCTCATTGCCATGTCCATGACCCTGTCCCAAGTCACCCTGACCGGATCCCCGGTAAAATCATGATCGCTTTTCATCGGGTACAGGAATACTTTATCCGGCCAACATTCCCATACATTTGTAATGCATACAGAAACACGGTATGTAGAATCCGGCTTTTTAATCTGTGCGCTGAAATCATCCTGTGTCCCGGAAGTATTAATCACACCCAGCCCATGCTCCATTGCGGAACCGATCAGATTCATGAGCAGGGCCGCACACATAAGATCCCCAGAACACTTTTTCACACTCTCGCTGGTTATTTTTGTTTTCTGACTTTCCATAATGTCTCCTTTCGAATCTAATAAACCTTCATTAACACTCCAAAATATGAATCGTAGGGCCTCGTTTAAAAAAACGCGGCAGACGGTTATGTATCCTGGATGTTGCGTTCTTCCTTCTCCCGAGCATGCTGCCGTTGCTTTTTCTTCGCCTGCTCTTCAGCCCAGGCAATCAGCCGGACAGCATCATCAGACACCTTGGCTGCTGTTTCAGTATCAGGATAATGTTCAATCCCTTCGTTTAACAGTTTCATAGTCCGTGCAAGCCTGACAGCCCCATTCGAGGAACCAAATTCCCGGACCATCTGTTCTTCCTTCTCCCTGTATGCATCTACTTTTCTGGTAAGTGAGGTGATAAGCCTGTCTTTATCTGGATCCGGTCTGTATTGGGAACGTATCTCCGTGATCTCTCTGTCTTTTTCCTTCAGTTCCCTTACATGTGCCGCACGTTCGTCTCTCCATGCGTCCTTCAGCCGGTCAATATAGCTGCTATAGTTTTCACCAGGATTACGCACCGGCATTTCGGTCCCATAGACAGCATTATGCAGCTCCTTATAGAACCGCTTGGGAGGAGAATGATGGGCTGGCGTTTTCTCTATCCCTCGCTCCAGTCTGTGCTCCTTCATTGCCGCAGCATAGGAATCCTGAATCATGGATAGCTTTGCCTGACCGTTGGTGTAGTAGGATGCATTTACTTTTCCGGAAGGGTCAACCGGGATTACAAAGGCATGCCCATGTATGGCGCCTCCTTCAGTCCTGCCGGCTTCATCGTAATGAAATACCACGCTGACCACATTTTCTTTCCCAAAGTAGCTTTCCAGCCATTTTACGTTGTCTTCTTTCCACTTTTCCACATCCAGCCAATTATTTGCCTTGCGTGAATATGCCATCAGGCAGTCATACCCCATAACCCCATTGGAGCGAAAGTTATGGGTTTTATAATAATCCAATTCCTGAAGCCGTTTATCGAACGCCTGGATAAAGTCCCCTTTCGGGACTACCCGGTAATCATTTTCTTCCTTCATGTCTTTATCAGCATTCGGGCAGTCCTTGATTCGGTAGTGGTGTTCATACATCTGTCTCAGCATCGTCTTAGAATGGACTTTCTGGGTGGAAAAGATTGCATATGCCTTATTGTCTGCCATTGCAACCAGTCCTTTCTGATGTCTCCTTAAAATATGATAGAAATCAGCTTTAATAAAAAGCGTACGCAATTTAAAAAGCGTAATGAGTTATTATTTTTTTCACGTTTTATTAAGTGGACGTTATAACGAATAATTAAAATCCATAATAAAAACACATCAGGATTCAACCATAGAACTTATAAAAGAGAAAAAGGGACCCAAACAATGAGTAACCAGGGGTTTTTCATTGTGCTTCTCCATGCCTATGAACAGGGAGCAAAAAACGGCATAAGCGGATGCTTGACGGTACGGAAGAAAAAAAAGAGGATAGAAACCCGAACAATGAGTAACCAGAGGCTTTTCATTGCACTTTCAGCCCCTCCACGCAAACACAAGCCACCTGCAAGGAAGAGGAAATAAACGAGATTACGAAAAAGAAAGCATAAACGCTTTATGCAATGAATATCCGGAGGCTTTTCCATCGTATTTTCTTTCCTATCAGCCCAGCAGTTGAGCAGCCGTACGGGGTAAAACGGGCATCAGAGATGGCTGTGAAAACAGAAATATGGAGAAGGATAAAAATAAAGGAAAACAAAAAAGCAAGAAGATAGTATAAAAACAGGAGATATAAAAAGAAAAGAATAGATTATGAGAGAAATATAGAATCATAAGGTTCAAGCAATGAGTGACCGAAGGCCGTTCATTGTGCTTCCGAAACAGTTAATCTTCGGAAACATGAGCGGAGAAAGGATGTAAACTGGTGGAATAGACAGAAAAAGAGAGAGAAAGGACTTACAATGAGTATACAGAGGTGCTTCATTGCCGTTCCTTTCCTCTCAGTCACATCCAAGCCGCTCCGAAAGAGCCGTATCAAGCTCGATCAGAAAAAGCCGCATCAGACGAAAGGGATGTCAGAAAAGCAGGAAAAAGACGGAGAATAGCGGAATCTGGGAAGGGAGGAGGGGAGTATTGACGAAGTGGGAAGAGAATGAAGGGGAAAGACGATGATTGACCGAAGGCGCTTCATCGAGCCGCAGCCTCATCCCAGGCCCAGCCACTGATCATACCGGGAAGCCGTGAGCAAACAACTCTGGATACAGAAGAGGAGTGCATGTGATAGCGTTGACAGATTAAAGATGGCAAAAACGTGGACATGATAAAGAAGTCATAGGAAATGGACAGGTTAAAGTTGTATAAATTATGGACACATTAAACATGTCAAAATGCGTTTTTTTGTGTAGAAAGAGCCGTGGACAGGTTAAAGATGGCGAAAATAAAGACAGGTTAAAATGTGTCATAGACGAGGACAGCATAAATATGTCAAGGATTTGGACAATATAAATGTGTCGAAAAGATGGACAGATTAAATATGTCAAAAAAGTAGACAAATTAAACAAGTCTTAAAATTGGAACACTTAACATGGCAAAAATAGACAAAATTAAATTGTCAAAAAGATGTCACACTTAAGTTGTCAAAATCCTGGACAAGTTAAACATGTCAAATCCAAGCTCAGGGAAGCCTTCAACCCTTTAGCCGCATCCGGTATAAGCCAGCATAAAGTAAGAGTTATGCGACATCGTGGAATTGAAAAAAAGAGAAGAAGGGTATAAAACACAATGGGAAAGTAAGACGGGAAATGAGATTAAAAACGGATGGAATTGGCTGAATGGTTGACAGAGATAGGATACGCCAGAAAGATAATCCGATATTTATTGCCCGATCCCAGCTATCAGCTCATCCCAGCCCATTTCAATCATTCCTTAATCATCCGCCTTCAATTTAATTCACATCAGCCCAGCTCCCATCAGTCGATAAAATGCAGGGTTAATAAAGAAACTGGAATCCTGCCATCTGAGCGAAGGGCTTCAGAAAATACTCAGGACAGAACATCGAGTCATATAAATCATGAAGAATGATGATTGCGTCGGAGTAACTCTGTCCTGAACGCCAAGCCATACTCAGCCCAGCCGCCCGGGAAAGGAATTAATATCCTGGCGGAAACTTTTGTCACATAAGAATGAGATACTGTGAAGAGAAATTGAGTAAGGATGAATAAATAAGAGCAATGAAATGAAAAAAAAACGAATAGAACTGGCGGGAGCGGGAATGATGCTGAATGCCCTGGACCTTCCTATGGTATTGCGAAGACCATTTATGATTATCTGGAAGATGGGCTGCGGTGCAGAAATGCGGGCTGACAGAACGCCCATTGAGTACATACCTGATGTGCTGTATGGGCTGTGCGGCTTGTTTTGGCTGGGGTTGGATAGGGTGCCTGTATGCAAACCCCTTTTTCAGGGCACTGTTGGGACTGCCAACTGAGTCCATGCCAGCTCAGCCATTACTCGGAGACATCAGCGTTCAGCAAGGAAAACGTTTTCCCTGTTTTGAAATAACCTCCTGCTACAAAAATAAGAGAGGAGTCCTTTCGCCCGCATACCCTTCCCGTTCAGCCAAAGGCGCAACGAAGCCGATAGCCCCTTAATAAAGAATCCAATAGGATTCCCGACTGGGAGTTATATTGAGTAAAAAAGAGCAAAAGGGAACCGCCAGGCCCCAAACAGTTGAAGCCGGCGGCAACCTTTAATATATATAGGGTAACACAAAATCACTGTTTTTGAAAGGAGGTAAGAGGAGCTTTACAAAAGGCGGACGTATTGTTTAACGTCCGCCGGTGCAAAAGAAAGGAAAAACTAACCATCCGCCGTGAAGGCGGTAGAGATGAATTAATGTCTCTATATTTATACTACCACTTTTTACATCTCTTGTCAGGAAAAAAACAGAATCTTTATATTTTTTATATCATTCAAATTCAACATCAACACCCCTTTTTCCCAAATGGACCAATTTTAAAACAGACCTGAAATTCGATTCCTGCAATTTTCCTTTCGTGCATATTTCCGGCAGGAAACGAATATCGGAAAGGAGGATGCAGGGATTTTAATGCCCTGCAGCGATGCATGGAGACTGAAAAAAAGATTAACAGAAAGTTATGGGCTGCAACTGGGATACTGGCCGCGGCATCCGTTGCTCTGTTCCTGAAGGGAAGGGCAGATATAAAAAAAGCTGAAAAGGTAAAACGCAGGGTGGCAAAACTCGCCAAAGAAAACCTGGCTGTTACAGAAATCGCATGCGATGGGCTGGGGATTCCCAGGACGTGGAAGGACGGGAAGAACAGGAAGCTCCCGATTGATTCCGAAGAGGCTGCCGGCTATCGTATGCTCAAGTCAGTGCAGGATGCGGAACGTGCCCTTAACCGGGCAGTCATAGCCTGTGTTTCCAAGCTGGAAGATGAAAAATGCAGCCTCGAATTTATCAGGGAGCTGGTATGCGGCGATTATAATGTGACCTCAGCCACCCCAATCAGCGTCCAGCGCAGGAATGCGGAAACCACAGTGGAAATCGTGGAAGAGTGCCTTGGGTCACTGAAGGATGTCTATTTGGATGATATTTCCCACGAAACACTCATCAAAGCGGCTGTACTCCTGGAGAATGATATTTTGTGGGCTGTCTGGAGGGGGAGCAGATGAGGGTCGCAAAGGGCAGACTGTGCCGTCTGGCAGCCGCTGCCGTAATTTTGCCGTCACTGGTCATGCCGAACATCAAAGCCCAGGCTATTGAAGCCGGCTTCTATTATGGAAGTGCCTTTTCCAGCTGCTATATGTATGAAGACGCAGACAGCAGCTCAGAAAAGATTGCTTTCCTCGATGAAGGAGCCATCTGTCGTGTACTGGATGAGGAGGGAAACTATCTGAGGGTGTTTTCTGGCGGATATACCGGATACATCAGAGCTTCCGTCCTGGATTCCAGCACAGAGACGATGGAAGAGGTAACTTCTAAAATCGGTGTATCGGCGGATACAGATATCAATATCTACTCCGAAGCCAGCACCAGCTCAGCCATCATTGCGGAACGCCTTGAGGGAGCAACAGAAGCAGTCTGCACTGATAAGGAAAAGGATGGATGGTATTACATCGAATTTCGAGCAGACAGCAATGGCGATATGGAATATGGCTGGGTAAAGGAAGATGATGTTACTCCTGCTCGGATCGTCCTGGATGCGGAACCTTATCTTGGTGAGCCTGACAATGAAGGGATCATCATTGCAGACAGTGAGGATTTCATCCTGGAAGAAGCAGATAGGCTGAGAGAAAAGGCAAAAGACCTGGCAGGGAAACTGACTGAGAAGGATGAAGAGGAAGAAGCTCCCGTACAACAGAAACCGAGAGTGGAAAATATAAAACCCGGTGTCCTGAACAGGCAAAATGGCACAGTTATGAGCCCCAGCGGGAAAGAGACCTACTACAACCTGAATATGAGTGGCGTGGTAAAGATCATGCGGCGCCAGGGATTCTCCGAAGAGGAATATCCTTACTGGGTACGCGAAGACGGCTGCAAGATGCTTGGGCCGTATATCATGTGTGCAGCTGACCTGGCTTTACGGCCAAGGGGAAGTCTTGTGGAAAGCAGCCTTGGGACATGCATTGTGGCTGATACCGGTGACTTTATATATGCCAACCCTACCCAGATCGACATTGCGGTTGACTGGTGACTGGGTACGGTTGAGAGAGGATGTACTGATATGGGCTTCAAACTATACGGCGTGGACAGGGTGATCCTTACCCTGTTCATTTTCTGCGTAACAGTTGGCGTGGTCCTTGCTGCAGCAGACATGCGCGAAAGCAGTTATTACACGTACGAAACCACCGTCACTATGGTTGGATATGCTTCAGATGGAAAAACACCAGTTTGGTCATATAATGTCAATGGGGAAACCATTGTCAATTATCCAGGGGCTTCAGGGAGAAGAGGAGAAAGAAGAAATGATCTTTTTTGTATTAATTTTCGTTCTTATGGCAATAACAGCAATCACCATCGGAGCGATCATTTTGCCCACAGCGAGAAAACACGAAAGGAGATGTACCGGGACAGCAAAGGGAAGAGTCGTTGCCATGAACAAATACCGTCCTCCGTCCCGACATAGAGGAGATGTAAGGAGTTCTTACGCCCAACCCATTATTGAGTTTACAGACCAAAATGGAGAGATCCATCAGTTTCCGCTTAAAGTAGTATCAAATCCTCCGAAGTATGTCCCTGGAGATGAGGTCGAAGTCCGTTATAACCCTCAATATCCGGAAGAAGCATATATCGGAAAACATAGCCAATATCGTCTGGCTGCGATCATCTTTATTTTTGTCGGGGTGGTGTTTATCCTTTTTTGGGCACTAATGTTTGCTATTACACTGGCAGTCTGAGTCTGTAAAGGCGGACAGGGATATTTTCTCTGCCCGCTTTTTTGTTAACCTCTCAGCCACAGCTCCTCAAAGCCACTCATCCCGCTTTCAATGGATATATATGCGCTTTGCACCCAGATTTTCCTGGATACTCTTTCTCACATATTTCCTATGTAACTATTGACTACGTGTTAAGAAAGGATGAGAGTGTATGAGTAATAGTACATATCGGTACAAGCTTCTGAAAAAAGTGATCGACCTGTCGGAAGGCAGCGAATGGGACAGCGCCGTCAAGGAGTGGGAGATTGACGGCGTGGAGGAGGATGAGGACTGTTCTGCGACCTGCGTATGCGGGAAAGAGAATCTGAGGTATCTGTTCACAATCCAAAACAGCAAAAACGAAAATACCCTTTCCCCAATCGGAAGCTCCTGCATCAAGAAATTTGGAAGATCCGACCTAAGTGAGGAGACTGGTGTCCTGGAGAAGCTGTTCCAACTGTACCATGCGATTGAGAACGGGGAATTCATTACATTGTCACCGGATTTCTTTTCCAGGAAGCTTCTGGCTTACCTGTACGAAGAAGATGTCTTCCAGCCCAGCCGGTTCAACCACTATGACGGGGAAAACGATTACGATTTTCTGCTGAAAATGTTCAATAAGCGGGATAAAACTTCAATCACGCAGCTACAGCAGAAGAAGATCAATGCAATCATCATGACGTCCATCAGGCCCTACCTGGAAGCAGTGGTTCAAAACAGGATCCGGAAGGGAAATGGACAGCCAGGAAAAGCCGCAGGTAAAGTTGATACCAGGATGCGGTATGCAGAAAGGGAGGGAAAATGAGCAGATTTGATGTGGAGGAATTTGGTTTCTGTGCTGGCGATTTCGACCAGTTAGTCGTAAACGCCAAAAAATATACGAAAGAGCAGACGGTAGAGATTTTTAACCGTGATTATGAATATAAAAGGCTGAAAGCCAGGCTGGAGGATGTTGGAAGCGGATATGTCCGGTATTTTGTACGCCCGTCACGGCAGGAGTCAGAGAATGAGGTTCTTGGCGGCCTTTGGCGGCTGAAATGCGGCAAATCGGGGTAGGAGAGGCAGAGGGGGACTACGGATTTACTACTATTGAGAAATTTAAAACTAGAATTGTAATAGCAATGGCTTGGAAAGTAGAAAATGCTTTTCAGGCTTTTATTTTGGTAATGGGAACGGGAGGTTGTCGAATGAAGAGAGTATGCTATTGTAAACTGTCGAAGTAAGATATATAATGTTAAAAAAGAGCGGAAAAGGAGCTTCCTGTATAATACAAACATAGGGAATTCCAAGAAAGGTGGTTGATAAAA
>ERZ826396.560-NODE-560-length-53222-cov-14.474561_pt1 | contig 53222 bp, 31 predicted proteins | sample MGYA00519926_ERZ826396 | MGnify/ENA primary metagenome ERZ826396 (study PRJEB31778, sample SAMEA3449230) | human gut metagenome | biome: human gut; feature: human-associated habitat; material: faeces | place: United Kingdom | collected 2010/2012 ... | reverse complement strand
CGCCGTAGGGGCACGCCATGGCGCAGAACTGGCAGCCGATGCACTTGGACTTGTCCACCTGGATGGTGCCGTCCTCGCGGATGTGCGACGCCTCCGTGGGGCACACCTTCACGCACTCGGGGTTCTCGCAATGCTGGCACTGGACGGGAAGGAAGTACATCTCGACGTCGGGGAACTGGGCGCCGTCCGTCTTGGGATGCGGCCCCACGCGCAACGTCTTGATCCAAAAGTCGCCCACCGGCACGCCGTTGACGGCCTTGCACGCGACAGTGCACGCCAGACATCCGGTGCAGCGGTTCAGATCCGTGATGATCGCATAGTTTGCCATTGACCAACCTCCTTCCTATTGATGGTTCTTGGAATACTGGCCCAGCTCTCCAACCTCGACCGAACCGCTGTTCAGCGTGCCGTTCGCGAACAGCTCGGGGCTTTGGATGGACGGCTGCAAGCCGGTGGCCTGCGGATTGTGGAACGTGATCTCCACCTTCGAGTCGGCCAGGCGCGGATCGTTGGACAGCCATTCCTTCAAACGCTCGTCGTTCGCGTTCGAGATGACGGGGTTGCCGTCGGGATCGCATGGCACCGGGTTGTTGAACGGGCTGTTCTCCTCGGTGGCCTTGTAGATGAGCACCGGAAGGCCGCGCAGCTGGGAGGCGCCGCACACCCAGCACTGGGCGTACTTGTCCATGCAGCAGTTGATGTTGACCAGCTCGAAGCCATGGGAGGCGGTGTCGATCTCGGGGTACCACCAGGCGTGGTTCGCGTTGACCGTGCCCTCCTTGATGCCGTAGTACAGATCGGCCACCTCACGGATGGCGCCCCACGGACTGCGGATCCACACCCAGTCGCCCTGCTCGATGCCCATGCGCGCCGCGTCGTTGGGGTTGATCTCCAAACGGGGGCTGGGCCACAGTTCGCGGCACCACGGCAGCTGACGGTGCTCGGAGTGGAAGTACACCGGCTGGCGCGCGCCCGTCGTCATGATGAATGCGTGCTCGTCGCCGTGCTCGGCAAGGGCCGCCTTGTAGTCCTCCAGCAAATGATCGCCGCGGTAGTTGTCGTTGATGTAGGCGTCCGTCGTGGTGATCTGATCGACCTGGTCGGCATGGTAGTACTGCGGCGCCTGCACCTTGGAGTTCTTCGGCTCGAACCAGTGCGGGAACTTGTCGATGTCGGGAATGGCCCCGTCGTAGGCCGCGCGGTCGGGGCTGCACGTGGCGGCGAACGTCTCGGTGTTGTCGCCGATGTACGTTTCGGCGATGGTGGACCACACCTCCACCTTGGCGGTGGGGGTCATGAACCCGCACTTCTCGTCGATGGCCGCGTACAGGTTGTAGCCGCCCTGCTGGCGACGATAGCCCATCTCCCACCGGCGGTACGTGCCCCAGCGCTCGGGATGCCACTTGCGGCAGTCGAACCAGCCTTCTTCCTGGAACTTCGCAGCGAACTCGGGGAAGTCCGGACCGGCCACGTCGTTGATGGGCTCGGCCGGCTGCTCGGCGGCCGCATAGTCGGGGAAGGCGGGGATAACCTGCTCAGGCTGGTTCTCCTTGCCCTTGAACTCCTCGATGCGCCACCAGTCGGTGGCGTCCTTGAGCACGCGGTACTCCTGCTGCTCGTAGGTGACGTCGCCGCCCATCTGCACGAAGTTGTTGTAGTCGAGGTTGTTCCAGCCATCGTAGTTCAGGTCGCGGTCGTTCCACAACACTGCCCGACGCTCGGCGGGGATGTCCGCACGCGTGGGATGCTCCTTGCCGGTGAGCGCCTTGGCCATGGCGAGATGCAGGCAGATGACGGCCACCGGGTCGTAGATGCAGTCGCCCATAGGCTCGGCCGCACGCTGGCCGGCACCGAAGATGCCACCCGCACCCTGCGACACGCGGCCCGTGTTCACCTCGAGCCAATGCAGGCACGGGATGACGATGTCGGCGCAACCGTTGTTCGGGCACGCCCACAGGTTGAAGTCCAGCCAGAAGTCCAGGCGCGTGAGCGCTTCCCACGCCTCGAGCAGGTTGGACTCGTTCATGAAGTCGCCGGACATGCACACGCCGCCGTGAATCTGGTAGGGCGTGTCGATCTCGTTGATGGAGTCCCAGATGGCAGCCGAATCGGCCCAGCGGTTCCAGTAGCGCAGAAGCGGGAAGCGCTCGGCAGAGATCTGCTTGGCATTGCTGTCGAACGACGTGGTCAGCCCCGGCCACGCGCGGCTTCCCTTGTAGTCGCCGCCCTTGCGCTCGGCTATCCAGCGCGCCTCCTCGTCGGAGGGAACGTGGTTGCCGTAGCGCTCGGCCAGAGGCGAGCCTTCGTCGATGAGGTACTGCACGAAGTTCTGGATGAGCGGAATCTGCTCCTCCACGGACAAATCGCGCGGGGTGTTGCCCAGCTCCATGGTGCCCACGCCCTCGCGGATGCCCCAGTCCTTGGGCTCATGGTCGGTCTTGAGCATGTTCGCGCGGCCGCAGCAGCCGTCCACCTCGGCCTTGGAGGAGCCGCGGTTGCCGGCGGGCTCGTCAGAGTTGCCGGTGATGCACGCGATCAGCTGCAGCGCGCGGCTGTTCTGCACCGCGTGGCCCGTCTGGTCGGGGGCCAGCTGGTAGTGGATGCCGCCGTTTCCGTGCAGGGGGTTCAGGCGCGTGGTGTAGGTGCGCACGGCCTCCTCGATCTTGTCGGCCGGAACCTCGGTGACCTCCTCGCAGTACTCGAGCGTGTACTCGGACAGGCTGTCGCTGAACGCCTCCCACACGGTGCCCGCCGTGATGGTGCGCCCGTCGGCAAGCTTGATCTCCACGCCGCCGGGGAACAGCGCTGGGTTCTTGGGCAGACCGAGCGGGTTGGACTTCGCGCCGCCTTCGTTCCCCTCGTTCCAGTACGCGTCGTAGGCCGGATCGGCCGGGTCGGCGAAGTGCGACGGGTCGGGCAGCCACGCGTCGGCGATGATGGGCTTGTAGGGGTGCTCGATCCACGTGCCGGTAGTGGGGATCTTGTGCTTCTCGCCCTCCCACTGGCAGGCTTCGGCGTCCCAGTACGTGGGCTTGTTGTTGTTCTCGTCCCAGCAGATGAAGCGGCGGTAGCTGTACTGCGGATCGGCCGGCTCCCACCACTGGCTCACCCACTCGCGGTCGAGGTCGGCCTCGGTGAGGATGCGGCTCTCCATGTCGACGCCGCCGTTCATCTCCATGAACCAGCCCTTGGCCGTGCGGCCGCCCTCCTCGGGGTTCCACAGGAAGGGGGCGTTCGTCCAACGGCGCACGAACAAATCGTCGTAGGCCTCGTTGTCGATGATCCACTTGAGCCACGTGAGCGACAGGCACAGGTCGGTACCCACGCGCAAGGGCAGCCACAGGTCGGCTTCCTTTCCCAGCGGGGTCATGCGCGGGTCGACCAATATATGCTTGTAGGCGCGCTGGCTGCAGTCCACCACGGTGCGGTTCGTGGAGTCGTAGTTGGAGTACTCGGCTGCGGTGCCCCACTGCACGTACACGAGCGGGCCCTGCTCAACCTCCATCCACGGCGAGCCGATCTCGTCGGTGAGGATGCCGGCGAAGTGGCGCGGGCCCTTGCAGATCTCGTAGGCCAGATGCGCGTTCGGCGTGGGGAAGATGGACTTCAACGTGCCGTACGGAGGCTGCGCCCACACGCGCGAGGTGCCGCCCATGGCGAAGTTGGCCTCGCCGCCGTACTTCTCCACGATCTCGTTGAGCTTCGCACCCGCCTCGTCGAACGCCTCGGCCAAGGTGATGCGCACCCAGCCGGGATCGTCCTCCCCCTTGGGGTTCGTGCGCTTCATGCAGTAGCGCAGACGATCGGGGTGGTACAGGGCCAGCATGGACGATTGCGACTTCGCGCAGCAGTGGCCGCGGCTATGGGCGTTGGACTCGTCGCCTTCCACCTTGATGACCTTGTTGTCCTGCACGGTCACCCAAACGCCGCACTCCACTTTGCCGCACGCGCGGCAGCAGGAACGAATGCGCTTAATTTCTCCTGCGGATTCGTCTTCGCCTTCGGCCAGCGCGGTGGACGGCGTTGCAGCAAACCCCACCGTGCTCGCGGCACCGGCGACAGCGGCAGCCTTCAAGAAGCTGCGGCGCGTGAGCGTGAGTTTCGCCATATGCCCCTCCTCTCTTTCCTCTTCTCGATTCCTTCGTCTTGATTGAGGGCCGCCCCGCCGCAGCGCGCCGAGCAGCTGACGGCGCGCGCCGGATGGCCAGACGACGGTCGGCCCGATCGTTTCCGTATTGTAGGGAGAACGCAAAACCCCAAATCATAAGGGGTGGATGCTTCATTTCGCGCATATCATACCCAGCGGATTATTTCATGCGGAAAAGCGCGCTTATACTGAGGATGATGCCACCGCCGCACAGCCCGCGAGCCCGCGACGCGCAGCGCGCGAGCCGCGGAGCGCGGAGCCGTGCGGCGAGTTGCGGCAGGATGCAAGCGAGCGGGCCGCAGGCGAGCGGCGCGCGGGCTGCGAGCGAGCAAACCGCGGGCTGTGGCGGGATGCGAACCGCAGACTGCGGCAAGCAAACCGGCTACAAACCGTAGAGGATGCTCGGCAGGTTATGGCGGGCTGTAAGCAAGCGGACCGCGAAGGATGCGGGCGGGATGCGGGCCGCAAGCTGCGACGGACAAACCAGCTGCTGGCCGCAGAAGACGCGCGGCGGGTTGTGGGGCCGCAGCAAGCCGCGGGTGGCGACGGGTTGCGAACCGTAAACGGCTGCGGGTCGCGGGCTGCGGCGAGATGCGAGCAGACGAATCGCGAGTGGCGGCGGGTTGTGGGGCCGCGATCCGTGGGTGACGACAGGCTGCGGACAGGCTACGAAGCGCGGCGGGCTGCGAATCACAGCGAGCGAGCGGCACGTGAGGGCACGCCGGCCGTGCGACGGTTCTCAGCCTACAACGAGCTGCGGGTGTCGGCGAGCCGCAAGCGAACGGGCCGCAAGCCGCCGTTGCGGGCCGCCAAGAAGAGGGCGTCGCCTCCGCTTCGCGCCTGCCCTCGCCGCTTGGCAGTTCGGCACTCGAAATGTTTCACGTGAAACATTTCATGATCGAAAAGATCATATAAAGGAGGAAACACCATGGCATTACCCCGTCCATCGCTCACGCTGGTGCTCGACATCGATGAGCGCCTCGACTCCGAGGCGCTTCGCCTGGAAATCGGCCGCTGCTACGCCCACGTCTGCCAAACCCTCGTGCGCACGCACCCCGCCGACACGGCGGCAGCCGCGAGCGCGCACGCCGTCGGCAGCGAGAGCGGCAAGGCTCCTTCGACAGCCGAAACGGACATCGCCACCGACACGGCGGCAGGTCCCGACGCGCAAACGAATGCGAGCGCGCCGTGCAACATCGCGCGCTTCCTCGTGAAGATGGGAACGCGCCGCTACCTCGACCCGAAAGACGAGGGGGCGAACGAGCTGTGGAACGACGTCATCGAGCGCTGGATCGGCAACGAGCTGCGCAAGGTGAGCAACAACATGCGCATCTTCAACCGTCGTCAGCGCGAAGAGGGCCGCGACCCGCTCATGTTCGACTGGTACGAGCTCGACCTTCAAAACGGCCAGCTTTCCGTGCTGCTGCGCTGCGACAGCACGAGCGCCGTCGACCCCTCGGCCAACGCGACGATCACCGCACTGCGGGAAGCCTACGGCAACAACGCACTGGGCGAGAACGTGGAGCGCGTGCGCATGCCCGCCCCCGAGGAGTACGAGCGACAGCGCAAGATCGGGCTGGCGGCCAAAGCGCGGCGCGAGGCCGAAAAGGCGGCTCGCGCCCAGGCCGAGGCCGAACGCGCCCGAGCCGAAGCGGAAGCCGCCGAACGCGAGGCCGAAGAGGCGTTTCTGGAGTCTCCGGAGCTGATGGCGCACGCGGCGACGCCGGACGAAAGGCGGTCCGACACCGTCTCCGACACCAGCGAAGCAGCCAACGCTCGAGACGCCCTCGGCAAAGCCCCAACCGAAAGCGACGAGGGCGACACCGAAGGTAGCACGGGCGGCGGCGAGGCAATCGAGGATCGCTACGCCCCAGAAGAGGCCGACTTCGCCTTGGACTATCGCCTGTGGCAGATCGAATACGCCGACGGAGGCGCGCGCCTGTTCGATTCGGCAAACGCAACCTTCGTCGAATCCATCGAGCCCATCGATTCGGCCGAATCCGTCGCGCCCACCCGCCTCGACGGGCGCCCCGAAGAGGAGGTCGTCGCATGATAAACGCCATCGCATCCTTCGACGGGCGCATCGCAAAGGTGCACGGGCCGGCCCGCAGCGGCAAGACCGAGGCGCTCGCACGCCGAGCCGTGCATTTGCTGGATGAAGGGGTCGATCCGACCTCCATCCTGGTGGAGGTCACGAACGGCTTTGCGGCGCAAGCGTTTCGCCGCCGCTTGGCGGCGCTTGCGGGCGAGCAGCGCGCGCAGGAGGCGGCCCGCATTCCCGTGCGCACGCCGCTCGGCGCATGCACGGACGTACTCGATTCCCCCGCCGCACGCGCGGCGACCGGACGCGTGCCGCGCGTGCTGATCGATGCCGAATACCTCTTTCTCGTAGAGGATATGAAGACGCTCGGAACCCCTCTGCGCAAGCTGCGCCGCATGTTGGAGCACTTCTACCGGCAGATGGAAGATCTCCGTCCCCGAAGCGAATGGTGCGTCGGCGGCGAAGAGCAGGCTATTTTCGACTACCTCGTCCGCACGCTCGCTTCGCGCGGCGCCATGGTGCGCCACGAGGTGCCCGCGCTTGCGGTGGAATTCCTGAAAAGCGAGGCGGGTGCCGAAGCGCGGGCAATGTACGACTACGTGCTGTGCGACGACTTCCAAAACCTCAGCCGCGCCCAGCAAACCTGCCTGTGCCTGCTGGCGGGCACGCAGCTCATCGTGGCGGGCAATCCCAACCAGACGGTCGAGGCGGCCTCTGATTATCCCAACCCTGCGGGGTTCGCCCAGTTCGACGCCGTTCGCCGCAATGTGCGAACCTTCACCCTGGAAGGGGCGTTCGCCCGGCCCGCCATCACGGCGTTCGTCGACGCGCTGTGCGATCAAGGCGACATGGACCCGGCGCTCAAGGCCGCCCGCGCGCTTCTGCCGACCTGCAACAACGAGCTTGAAGCGGTGAAGTGGACTTCCCCCGAGGACGAGCTGAACGGCCTGACCAAGTACCTCCGCTCGCTCGTGGATGCCGAAAGCGATCCGCGCGAGAGCCGTACCTGCGTGCTCGTGCCCGCCAAACGCTGGGCGGCGCTCGCGGCCCAGCTGCTGCGCACGCGCGGATTCGAGGTGTCCACCGCCGGGGCGCTGGCGTCCATCGGCGGCGATCCGCGCGACAGCACGCGGGCGCGGGCACTCGTGGCGTACACGAAGCTCGCCTTGCTGGCCGATCCGCGCGACCTGACCGCTTGGCGCAGCTGGTGCGGCTTCGACAACCGCCTCACCAACAGCGACGCCTGGGCGAACCTCGCCGCCTATGCGGACGAACAGGGCATCTCGCTCTACGACGCGCTCGCCCGCACGGCAGCCGCGATGGAAGGCGACGCTGCGGTGCGACATGAGGACGGCCCCGCAAGCCGCACTGCGGCCGAGAGCACCGGCTCGGGCGAAGAGCCGTTTCTCCGCGCGGGCGTTCTGGCGCGGCGCTGGCGCGAAGGGCAGGACTTCATCGCGAAGAACGCCGCGCGACGCGGATTCGCGCTCATGCGCGCGATCGGCGCGACCGACCTGCCCGAATTCGAGGCCGTCTCCTTCGCGCTCGTCGGCGACGAGGATGCGACCGCCCTCTACCGCCTGGCGCGCGCAAGCGCGACCGAGCCCGTCTGGCCCGAAGGAGCGCACATCCTCCACGTGGCCACGTACGACGCCCTGTGCGGCACCGAGTACGACCGCGTGCTCGCCATGGCCGCGGTGGACGGGCTCGTCCCCTGCCGTGACGCCTTCGAGGTGATCAGCACGCAAGATGCGCGCGAACGCACGATGAACCGGGAACGCAAACGCTTCGCCAACGCCGTGTCGAAAGCCCGCGACCACCTCGTGATCTCGTTTTTCAGCAAGGCGTCGCTCGAGCTTGCAGAGCGCTCGAAAATGCAGGTGACCCGCGTGCGATCCGAAAACGGCGAACGTATCGCGGTCGTGCGGCCCTCGAGCCTGCTGGCCGAGGCGGGCAACGCCGCGCCCACCACCAACGGCGGCCAGAACCTGCTGTCCGAACGCGGCCTGAACTAACGCGCCCGCAGCGCGGCCCTGCGCGACACGCGGGGCCGCGCGCCTTTCCGCAAAGCCCGGTCGCGCACACCTTCCCCCGCACACCTCGAAGAGGGCAGCGAAGCGCTCGCTTGATTAATGGGCTCCGACTACTCTTAGCGCTCTAAGAACGTTTTTCGTTGGCTGCGGCAATGGCGAATTGATTGAAGTAGCGCTCAAGCGAACGCGCATTCTCATCGAAAGCGTCCTCATCGAACAGCTTCCTGAACTCGCTCTGAGCTATCTGGACCTCGAAAAGCCGCGGCGAACGCGCGAAAGCAAGCTGCGCTTGCGTGGCGTCGAACAGGTCGTATGCGCGCATAAGCGCCATGTCCCGACGCTTTTCATTGCCCTTCCGATGAGCCTGGATCGATCGCCCGACTTCGGCCCCTATGTTTGCCATCTGCTCGCAAAAACCAAGCTGCGACCAGCGTTCCCTGTCCACGCGGTAACTAAGCATGAACGACCTTTCCAACGATACGGCGAATGCTCTCTCGAGCATCTTCGTCCTCGACATCCCGAGAGTTATTGCCTTGAGCCGGACGTATGTTGATCATGGAATCGAACTCGATGAAGTCTTCTTCTCCATAGCTGTCGGGGTAGAGATTGACGCCCCACAGATCCGACTGCGCTGAGCCCGTTTCGAGCAAGTACTGCTCCTCGTCATAATGAAGCTCGGCATCGACGACGACACGACCCAACCGAACGTCCACGACAGCTTTCACGAGAGCGCCGTACATGCGGGAGGCCATCTTCTCCAATTCCTCGACGCCAATCGATTCGACCTGTTCCAACGAAACCTCCCATTCGCCCGCTTTTAAGCGCAGACGCCTTGTCCCGCCTGTGCTTTCAGACGATATTCTATCAGGAAATCGACTTGACCTTCTATCGAAAGCCATGGCTTCGCATACCGCATCCGAACTCCCTAGGGCGCATAAAAGAGCCGGAGTTGCGCTTCTTCGAGAGGCTTTCCGGCTTTAGCTCGCACTAGTATACCGTATACTGCCGCCCGCCGCGCGGCAGACGCCGCGCGGCAAGCCGAGGCCCTACCCGTCCAGCAGCTCGGACAGGACGGCCTCATCCTCTTCCACGTACCCCATTGTCAGCTGCGCCAGCCCTTGGTAGAACGTCGTGCGCGAGAACATGCGCATGTCGCCGGTCAGCATGGGCAGCCAGTTCAGCAGGTGGTCGCGCGCGAACGTGCGCTGGGTGAGCACGTATTCGGCCGCGCTCTCCTCGTTGCCGTCACGCAGGGCGGCGGCGGTGCGCATGGCCATGCGCTGCATGAACTCAAGCTCCAACGCAACATGGTCTTCGCCCTCGGTCCAATTCCCGCGCTTGAGGTTGTTCTCGCGCAACGTCTGGAGCACTTCGGCCCGCGCCTCCTGCATCATCAGGCGGCGCTCGGAGGTGTACACGCTCTCGTACGGATACGCCGCCGAGTACCCGTTCACGCCATGGCCGATGAACGTGCGCACGTAGTCGATGGCCAGTTCGGTGACGCTGTCGTCCCATGCGGTGCGCAGATAGTCGTACAGCAGATGGTAGCCCTCGTCCACTTTGGCATTGCCCGTCGACGTGGGAAACCGCATGGACTGAAGCTCGTCGAGCACCTCTTTGTCCACTTCCTTGCGGTAGAGCCGCGCGAGCATCCCGTAGGTGCGCGCCCGCAAGTCCATCAGCTCTGCCAGATCGACCGTCGCCTCGTCGGTCGTTTCCCCGCACGCGGCATGCGGCTCCCGCGCCGTCCTCGCCTCCGCCCGAGCCGCCGCACGCGGCTCCGCGCAGGTCGCCGCCTGCGCTTCCGTCTGCATCTTGTCGGCCATCGGTCAGTCCTCCTTTCCCATCGCCTGAACGACGGGCAGCATCGAGCGGCCCAGGTCGGTCAGCCGCCACGCGCGATCCTTCCATTCAAGCGCATCGGTGCGCTCCAGCAGGTCGATGAAGTGCCCGCCGAAGCGCCGCGGGCTCTGCGCGACGGGAAACGCGTCAACCAGCGCGTCGATGTACGCCTTCGAGCGCGGCTCCGCGGCGACGGCCTCCATCACCGCGTGGTACACCTCCACGTACTTCGCGTCGCGCCCCAGCACCAGCTCGCGAAACGCCGCGCCCTGCGTCAGCGATTCGCGCACGGCCAACCCCGCAGCGGTCGCGCGCCACACCGGGTCGACGCGCTCTTTGATCTCAAGGTACTCCACACCCTCGGCCGCATCCTCGCACGCGTCGGCCACCTCGGGCATCTCCAGCTCAAGAGCGCCCGCGCGCTCCAGCATCCGGCACAGCGTGGTGGGCGCGTACACCGAGCGGTTGTCGCGCTGCAGCTCGTCCACGCGACGCGTCAACTCGCTGGTGGGGCATCCTTCGGCGCACCATCCGACGATCGACAGCAGCACCGCGCGCCGTCCCGGATTGTGGTCCAAAAGCGAGCGTATCGCGTTTTCGGCACCGCCCATGCGTTCGGGCGTGTAGACGCTTTCGCGGCGCATCTCGCTGGGCATGGTGCGCATGGTGGGATAGTCCACCGTGTCAAGCGGGTTGTCGTCGTCCATATCCTCCTGGTCGATGACCTCGTCGTCCACGGCCAGCGGATCGAAATCGTCGTCGAATCCGTCCCACATCTCATTCACGTCGTTCGCCATCCTGCCTCCTCGTCGCGCGCGACAACGCCACAGCGCGCCTCGCTCTTTGCTCCTCGCTCCGCATGCCGCGGGCACCGAATCGCGCGGTTCCTTCTCGCCTCTCGCCTTTCCTCCGAATGCTCGGATGCGCTCGCGCGGCGGGCGGGGAGGGAGGGGGGGGGGGGGGGGGGGGGGGGATGCCCGCCGCGCGAGGCCTTCGTCGATTATAGGAACCGCGTGCGCACAGGCATCATCCCGCAAGGCTGAAACTGGGGCCGATATCATACGCACCCTATCTGACATGCGAAAACACAGGCCCTGTCCCCTTCTGTCACGCTTGACGGACCAGGAAGCAGCACCCTATAATCCAAGGCGCGTTGCGAAAAGCGGGGCTCCTACAGAAAGGAACTCTTATGGCCAACGCAGCTCGCGGCAAGAGGATCCTTGTCGCAGCGGCCCTCGTGGGCGCATGCTCACTGGTCGCGGTTCCCGCCTACGGCTTCTACTACGTCCACAACGACGAGCTTGTGGCCACGGAGAGCAAAGGCGCGATCGAGATCGTGTGCACGCTGGACGAGACCGCATCGAACGGAGGCGTGAAGACCGGGGTCATCATGGTTCCCGAAGGCAGCACCGCCGGCGACTGCCTGAAGGAGGCCGTGGTTTCCAGCGAGAACCAAAACGGGCTGGAAGCCATCCACGATTACAGCGTCTCCAGCTTGGCGGACGACCTTTCCGGCAAGCAGTACACGTGCACGGTGCACAAGGCCGCAAGCCAGGCACCGGGCACGCAAACCACGTACGACAGCGCGGGAACCGACGGCGAGGACACCGTCCTCGAGCGCTGGGACAGCGTGGTGATCACGGTGGCGTAGCCCGCCGCAGAGGAAAGGGGGTCGGACGACCAGCCGGCCCCTTCCCTCCCCTTTCCTCCCCCGTCGCCTTTCGCGCTCCGCGCCGCTCCCTGCGCGGGCATTACGCCTTGCGTCCATTCCGCACCGCCCTCCCCTGCGCAAGCATTCCGTCCCGCGCCCGTTCCGCACTCCCGCTCCCCCGCTGCGCGGGCATCGCCCCCGCGCAGCGTCCCGCATCCCGGTTTCGCTTTCGCAAAGAAGCGCAGCCCATCATCCTCTGCGTATGATTTTTCAGCATCGCCCCTCGTCACGTCAGAAGGACGGGCCGTCGTCGCTCGACAAAGGTGAGAGCGACTATTATCATTTCCGTCGCACGGACAACTGCCGCACCGGGAGCGAAGCGGCAGAAAGGAGGGGGGGGGGCAGTGAGTTTACGCGTTCCACGCATCACGTTCAGCGCGCATGTCGACGAAGGCAGAGCCCTCGGAAACCTATCCCTGCTGTGCATCGGGTACGGGCTCCACCAAGCATGGGTGTTCTCTTCCATGTTCGGAAGCGCGTCGATCTTCGGAACCACCGCGTACCTCGCAAGCCCGAACGACGTCCACATCACCCTCTCCTATCTGATCTCCATCATCGTCTACAGCGCGTGCCTGCTGTTCGCCGCCGCAACCGACCAGCGCTTTCTCGATTTCTACATCTCTCGCAAAACCCTGCTGGGGGCAAGCGTTCTCGGTTGCGCCGGCACCGCCACCCTGGCGCTCACCGGACCCATCTGCAGCCTGGCGGCCGACGTCGCGTCCGGCGTGCTGACCGGCCTGGGGTCGTCGATGCTCATCCTGTTCTGGGGAACGGCGTTCGCAAGAAACGACACCTCCGCCATCGCACTGAACACCGCGCTTTCCATCCCCATCGCCATGGGCGTGTACGCGGTGCTTCTGCATGCGGTTCCCGCACCGCTTTCGGGACTGGCCACCGCCGCCCTTCCGCTGCTCGAGTGCGCCATCCTCTGGTCCAAGATCCCGCTGCACTACTCGAAGCGCAAAGAGGTGCCCCTCTTCAAGCCGCTGCCCATCAACCGAGTGAAATTCCTCGTGCGCTTCGGCACTCCAACCGCCATCATGGGGCTTGTCCTCGGAGCGCTTCGGCAGACGACGCTCCAATCCGTGCTGGCCGCAGCCACGATAGGCGACCAACTCGTCCTGCTATTGGCCAGCAGCTGCGCCGCCGTCACCGTGCTGGTGAGCATCCTCGCACGGGGCAGGAACGACCAGTGGAACCGTTACTTCCGTCCCCTCGTCCCCCTCGTCGTGGTCGCGCTGCTGTTCTTGCCGTTCGGGCGCAACCAGTCGAACCTAGCGGCTGACACGGCGCTGCTCATCGGGTACCTGTGCTTCGAGGCCATGATGTGGATGTTCTTCGGAATGTTGGCGCAGCGGTTCCGCATCTCGCCCGTGTTGGTGTTCGGGCTTGGGCGCGGCATGCTGGCCGCGGGCATCATGGCCGGCTCGCTGGCCCCGGTCGTCCTCGCCGATTGGGCAGGCGACACCTTCATGGGCCAGCAGGCCCTCGTCATGTCGATGTTCGCCGCCATCGCCGTGGCTTATGCGCTGCTGCCGCGCGAGCGTGAAGTGGAGGCCATCGTGGTGCCCTGTCCGGCAGTGCGCGCAGTTTCGGCCAGCCTGGAGAACGACCTGGTGGCCCCCTTCACGCCGCACGCGCCCGAGACGGCGACGCGCTCTGGCAAAGGAGCGGCGTCCGGCGTCGGGACGTCCGAGGGCACCGAGGGTGCGGAGAGCGCCGCGGACGCCGGAGGAAGGCCCGACGAACGCGCGGACGCACTCGAGCGCTCCGACGCCCTCGAGTGCGCCGACACGCCCGCGCACTCCAACGCGTCCGGGCGCACGGACGCTCCAAGACGCTCCGGCAGCCCCCGCGCCTCCGAGCGTCCCGCCATCCCCGAGCATGCGAACGCTCCCGAGCGTCCCGGCAGCCCCCGCACCCCGAAGAGCGAAGAGCCGTCGGAGGCACGGCGGGCCATGCTCAACACGCCCGCAGCGTCGCGCCTCGCATCGATGTCGATGCCCTCGACGCCCGAGCGGCAAGACCAGCGCACGCGCGGCGGCCGGTTCCGCGCCAAATGCGAAACCGTGGCGAACACCTACCTGCTGTCCGCGCGCGAAACGGAGGTCATGTTCTTCCTGGCAAAGGGCCACAACGCCGCCTACATCCAGGAAAAGCTGTACATCTCCGAGGGCACCGCCAAAACCCATATTCGCCACATCTACCGCAAGCTCGACATCCACACCCAGCAGGAGCTCATGCGCATGGTGGAATCGGCCGAAGAGTCGCGCTAGGCAAGCGCGCCAAGGCGGCTCGCCACAGATGCGAACGCGCCGGACGAACCGGACGAGGAAGCGAACGCACGAGCGACAAAGGGGTGCAAAGGGGCAGGGAGGGATGATGCCACATTTTGTGACAAAGGGACGGGGACAATGTCACATTCCGCAAAGCGACAGGATACGGCAAATCTTTTGAAAATGCGATGCAGTCCCTCGCCCCTTTGCACCCCCCTCCCGAGGGAGCTTGGCCGCTTCTGACGTCTTTGCGACGGCGTGCCTGATGGCAGCGATCGTCATGCGAAGGCGCGGATCCGGGCGCGCCGCGTAAGCGACTTCCGCGCTGGCCGCTTGAGCCGCGTGCGGGATTTCGCGCCCGAAATGGCCACCAAACCGCGTTCTGGCGCGGAATCGGCTCGAAATCGGGCTGCGCCCGCTTGGCCGATTTGCGCGACCTGGGGTTTTCCCGGTAGACACCCCTTCGCATGACGAATTCCGTGCCAGAACTCGGTTTGGTGGCCAGAAATCGCGAGTTTCCCCGCACGGAGGGCGACTGCGCAGCCCGCGAGGGCGGGCGACGAAGGGGAGAGCGGGGATGCCCGCGAGGGCGGCACGCGGGCGGGGCGGGTACCCGCGGCGGGGGCGGCAGTGGGGAGGGCGCCCGCGACGGGCACGCGGGCGGGGCGGCCGGGCTGCGCGGCCCCACCGCGGGCGCGAGAGGCAGCAGAGAGGCGCGGGGCGGGGCAATCCACCCTTCACACGAAGCCGCTTCCTTTGGCCATACCGCCCTCCCGCCCTTGCCCGCAAAACGTCGCGCCTACGAACACCATGCGTGCGTCGCGCGCCCAAAGCGAAAACATTCAACCATCAGTGAAGCCAAGCGACCTTCTGGCAACAACCCAGAGGCGAAGCTCCGAAACATGGTATGGTTGTTTTGGTCTGCGCTTGCACCCAAATCGCCGATGCGCAATGCCACAGAAAACCGCACGAGGGGCCATGACACACGAACGTCGCGATAATCGAATACCGCCTGATCGCAACCGCGATTCCCGGCTTCGCCGCAGCGTACGCAGCGAATCGGCCGCACGAACGCCAAGCCGCGCCGCACACAGCGAGCGCACCTCGGAAACCGGGTCTTCGGCAGCGCGGCTCTCGCGAGGCGAGCGCTCCGCGTCCTCGCGGCGCACCGCGCCCGCACGGCGCCCAACCTCGCCGAGGCCCGCAACGCGAACTTCGCGAACCTCGGCGAAACCGCAGGCCCGAGAACATCCCGCTTCCGAACGACCGCAGCCCCGCACGACCAGTCGCGCACACCAAGCGGCACGCGCGCCGCAGCCGAAACGTCGCCGCACTCCCTTCGCGGCTGTCGGCGTCGCGGCGGCCGCAGTCCTCGTTGCGGTGGCGGGCGCGTTCGCATTCGCGCAGAGCCTGCCCGTCGCCATCACGTTCAACGGCCAGCCGCTCGAGGTGGGAGGAGCGCGCACGCTCGCCGACGCGCTGGACGCCAGCGGCTTCGAGCCGCGCCCTGGCGACCTGATGGCCGTGGACGGGAGCGTGATCGAAGCCGGCAAGGGCGAGCCGTTCCATGCTGCCGTCAACGGCCAGGTCACGAGCGACCTCACCCACACGCTCGCCAACGGCGATGTGGTCGAGATGGGCGACGGAAGCCCCACGGAAGAGCCGTCAGACATCGTGGAAGAGGCCATCCCCTATACGATCTCCTCGGAAGGCGGCGGGGCCATCCATCTGCTCGAAGGGCAAGGCGCCGACGGGCTGCGCCAGATCAAGACGGGCCAGATTTCCGGCATCGTCGCAGAAATCACGGCCCGCGAGCCCCAAAACGTCACGCGCCGAAACGTGTCGCCCGATGTCGGCAACGAGAAAGTGGTCGCGCTCACGTTCGACGACGGCCCCTGGCATGGCACCACCGCCGAGGTGCTCGATGTGCTGCGGGACCACGGCGCGAAGGCCACGTTTTTCACCGTGGGTAGCCGCATCGAGGGCGAAGGCATCGACCTGGTAAAACGGGCCGCATCCGAGGGCCACCAAATCTGCACGCACACCTACACCCACGCTTCGGGCAGCGGACAAGGCGTGAACCTGGGATTCATGACCCCGGAGGAGCAGACGGCCGAAATCGAGCAGGGTTTCGCCGCCATCGAGAACGCCATCGGAGGGGAGGCGAGCCGCATCATCCGCGCGCCGGGGGGCAACTACGGCGACGAGGTCATGCGCGCCATCGGGCCGAAGGTCTCGGCCGAGATCGGGTGGGACATCGACTCGCAAGACTGGCGACGCCCCGGCTCTGCCGCCATCGCCAACCAGATCAAAAGCGCCTGGCCCGGAGCCGTCATCCTCATGCACGACGGCGGCGGCGACCGCTCGCAAACCGTCGAAGCACTCAAAGACGCCCTGCCTTACCTCAAGGAGCAGGGCTATCGCTTCGTCACCATCGACGAGCTCATGAGCTACCCACTCGCCTAGCGGACGAGCGCCGCAAACGGAGCCTTGCCCATCCGTCCACCTGAGCGCCGCCCATCCGATCACCGCACGTAAGTCCAAGGCGTAAGCACGCGAACGAAAAAGATCAGAACCCAAAGGGCGTGCATGCCGCCACCCACCTCGACGATTGCCCCATGTCGGCTGAGCGCTAACCGAAATCCTCGGACGAGATGCAAGCCCACGCCGCAGCCCCATGGCTGGAACGACCCGGTCGAACTGCCCTCTCACCGCACACCACGACGAATTGCAACCGTGGCTGAAGCCCGTGGCCAAAGCGGCCAAAGCGCCAAAGCGACCCTCGACAGAGATGAATTTCGCGCCGCCCTCTTGCGGCGCGCAGGACGTTTCGGTATACTGCGTATTCGCTTCGTTTTGAAGCCGTACGCCAACGTGGCTCAGCTGGTAGAGCAACGCACTCGTAATGCGTAGGTCAGCGGTTCGAATCCGCTCGTTGGCTCCAGAGAACATGCAGGCCAGGTGATGACGATCACCTGGCCTGTTTCTTTCTTGGCTTCGGCCCCTATTGTTTCACGTGAAACATCTGAGTTGCGGGCGAGCGTCCTTCGCGAACCCTATTGTGCTAACGTGCAACAATTGGGTTGCGCTTGTTGCACGTTAGCACCTGCGCCCCTCCATCCCTCTCCATCCCCCTTCCCGTCCCTCCCCTTCGGCCGTTTTCGCACGGCTTCGCGCAAAGGGGATCGACGATCCGATGCCGAACGGGCACCGATCGGGTACGGTGCTTTCCCACAACGCGCACGAGGAAAGGAACCGCATGGCACGCGTGGTCAAACCCCTGTATCGCCCCCGCTACGTCCCCTCGGGACACGAGATCGCCGTTATCGACACGGCGCGCGGAACCATCCGCGTGGAGCTGTTCGGAAACGAGGCTCCGGGCACCGTCGGAAACTTCATCGAGCTTGCGAGCAAGGGGTTTTACGACAGGCTGAACTTCTACGGCAAAGTGGACGGCGACGTCGTCGTGGGCGGCTGCCCCACCACGCGCCCGCTCAGCCCGCAGCAGGTGCGCATGGCCGTGCGCGAAGAGCTGCGAGGAGTGCATCCCGGCATGAAGGACTGCGGTTACCGCATCCGCGACGAATGGACGAGCAATCCGCGCAACCGGCACGAAGACGGAACGCTGTCGCTCACCCATCGCAACGCGCAGGATTCGGGAAGCTGCCAGTTCTTCTTCAGCCTGTCGAGCCACCCCGAGTACGATGAGAGGTTCGTGGTGTTCGGACGGACGATCGAAGGACTCGACGTCGTCCACCGTCTGGGCATCGGCGACCTCATCACACGCGTACGCATCGAGGGGGCGCACGATCTTCCCGCAGACGACGAGCTGATCGTCGCGAAGGACGATGCGCAACAAGCCGCAGCGCAGACGGCAGAAGACGAAGCGATCGCCCGCGCGGAAGCCGAGCGCGGGGAGGCCCTTTCCGCAGCCGAACGGCAGGAGGTCGCCCGCGCGGCCCGTGCGGCGATCATCGACGACGAGCTGCAAGGCCAGGCGGCATCGATACGGGCGCTGCGCCGCGTGCTGGCCAAACGCCCCACGCTGTAATCGAAGGGGCCGCGCGGCGCGCATCAAAGCCCGGCGCTCCCAAAGCGCCGAGCGCGCCGCATCCGCTTTGCCTGGTCATCCGCGCCGCGCTGCCCCGTCCTGTCCCGCCCTGCTCGCCCCCCATCAAGCAGGATGGCGAGAGAGGGAGGGGCAAGCGTGCTAGATTTTATGCATCATCTGGAACACGTCTTCGCGCTGGATGATGATCTGCACGCCCAGGTCTTCGCCAACGCGCTCAAGCCGCTCTTGCACGTCGTTGAAGTCGGCTTTCTCGAGATCGAGCGTCGTGAGCATCGTCATGGAGAAGATGCTGTCGAGGATGGTCTGGCTGATGTCGTCGATGTTCGCGCCGCACTCGGCAAGTGCCGTGGCAACCGCGGCCACGATGCCGCTGCGATCTTTGCCCAAAACGGAGACTACGCACTTCATGTTGGTCCTTTCGATCTTCTGCAAACGCGCCTGCTCAGACGTTCTCGCTTCGCACGTTCGTACATACTACCTCATCACGAACGAATGTTTCACGTGAAACATTCAAAAGGCACGGAGGGGCCGATGCGGGCACATCGGGACACGCAAAGCCAAACGCAGCTACTGCGCACGGCACCCCCCCCCGCCTCGCGCAGCAGCCGCTTTTATCGCCCAGCCGCCTTTACCGCTCAGCCTCCCCTCTCGTCCAGCCGTCTTCCCCGCCTTCCCCGCTCAGCCGCCTCCCCTAGTCGCGGCGCGCGAAGATGAGCGACAGCGCTTCGGCGCGCGTCGTCTGGTTGCGCTCGAGCGCGCCGCGCACGGCGCTCGTGGTGGTGCGGGTTCCAGGCTTCTTCACACCGCGCATGCTCATGCACAAATGCTCGGCCTCCAAAACCACGATCACGCCCCGCGGATGCAGCTGCTCCATCAGAGTGTCGGCGATCTGCGAGGTCAAGCGCTCCTGCACCTGCGGCCGCTTCGCAAAGGCGTCCACAAGGCGCGCGAGTTTCGACAGCCCGCAGATGCGCCCGTCAGCCGCCGGGACGTACGCCACATGCGCCACGCCGAAGAACGGCACGAGATGGTGCTCGCACATGGAGTAGAACGGGATGTCGCGCACGAGCACCATCTCCTCGTGATGCTCGTCAAACGTCGTCTCGAAGTGCTCGGCGGGGTCTTCCGCAAGGCCCGCGAACACCTCCTCGTACATCTTCGCCACGCGCTCGGGCGTCTTGAGCAGCCCTTCCCTATCAGGGTCCTCGCCCACGCCTTCCAAGATGAGGCGCACGCCCGCTTCGATCTTCGCTCTGTCCATGACCGTCCTTCTATCGCAACACAACGCCCGGCATCATACCACGCCGCTTGCGGGTGCACCGCGTCGCGCCCCGCAGCCCCATGCAGTCTCCAACCCCACGCACGTCCCGCGAGGCCTCCGGCCTCCCACGCATCTCGCGCAGAGCTGCACGCCCCCGCGCAAACCCCATTCCGGCCCGTCTCTGCAAAAAACGCGTTGACCCGCCAGCGCGGCGGGTCAACGCGAGAGCATCATCGGTGCGCGACGGACAGGCCGCCTTGCGCCCCTTCTACTTACGCCCGCCTTGACGGCGTAGAGCCAAGGCGAGAACGACCAGGGCGGCAAGAGCCGCGCCACCAAGCGCAAGCGGAACGATCGGCGAGGCATCGCCCGTCCTCACCAACTCCTGCGCTTCAGAGGGCTGCCCCTCGCCGGCCTCGGTTCCAGGAGTAGGACCGGGCTCAGGCTCAGGCTCAGGCTCAGGCGCCGGATCGGGACCGGGACCGGGCGCCGGTGCAGCGTACGCCGACGCCTCTACGCGAATATCGCCCGTCACAGCAGCGATGGACACCGCTCCCGTTTCCGCGTTGTACACTTCGTTCGTCACGTCGACTCCACCCATAGTCACCTTGACAGACCCGATGCGGTATCCATCAACGGGCGAAAGCACCGTGTCGTAAGGCTGGCCGTGCGCGATCTCGACCGCCGTATTCGATGAAACGACATGATCGAGCCCACTCAGATCGACGGGATAGGAGACGGCCTTCCATACAGCGTACAGCGTCACCGTGGAGCCCTCTGCCACAACGACTTCCCCCCGTGCCGCGTCGGCTGAAAACACCACTTCGCCGTCGGGTGCCGTCGCCCACCCTTGGAACGCATAGCCTTCACGAGAGAATTCGTTGCTCGGCAAGGCCTCGGTCGAACACACCTCAACCCCCTCGAGCGCGTCCATCGCGCCCACGCCGCCGTTCGCATCGAAGGAGATGGAGCCCGTATCGGGGGACCACGAACCCTCGAAGGCTACGGACACCGACGACCCATCCCTCGCAAGATCGACGAACTGGGCGGTGTCGAGCAAACCGGAGGAAACATCGACGGCATAGGTCGACCCGCCGTGCGAAAACTCCCACACGCCGTCGCGATTCTGTCCGCGAATCTCCTGACCGTCAACGACCAGCACAGGCTCCCAACCGCCGAAGGTGTGCCCTTCGACACGCGTTCCGGGGGCAAGGCCGGATATGGTGCCCGTCCGACCGACAACCACCTGCGCGTCTTCGGGAAGCGCAGGAGCAGCGTCGGGAACGTGGTTCGCCGCGCAACCGGGCACATATCCGTGACGCACACCAACCCTCGGCGCCGCCTCCTCGTCGATGGACCACGTGCCAGTCAGGATTACGTCGCGTCCGGGCATCGTGAACGAATCGCCTTCGATGACAACGTCTTCGCCGTCGCCCGTCCAGCCGTCAAAAGCGTACCATGCGTACGTCGTCGTCGGAGAAGGCAGATCCACCACATCGACCACATTCGCAACTTGCGCCGGAGGCACGGACGCATCGGGCGGGACCTCGCCCTCGTAGCGATACTCAACCCGATAGGACCCGCTCGGAGGCGTACCGCCCTCGTTCCACCAGAAGCGCAGCGTGTTCGAGACGGCAGAAGCGCCGGGAGCGGCAGCCTCGTACGCTGTTACGTCCCAAAGCTTATAGCCACCCTGCATAGCGACATCTTCCAGCTGCACGCTGAAGCCAACTTCCACCTCGGTGCCAGCGTACATGCCCCGCACCGTGGCGCGCAGCGTCGGCAAACCGGTCTGCGAGTCCGTTTCGACGCGGGCATCCTCGACGAAGTCGCCGCCGATGAACCCGGTATCAACCGGATCGCCGCTTTCGTCTGCGGAAGCGTATCGCCAGTCGCCCACAACCACGGTCGTGTTCTCGGGATTTTGCACCATGCCCTCGGGCAAAGGGACGCTCAATTCAACGTCGCCCGAGCGGGCACCCGTGTCACCCGCATAACCGATGGTGGCGCGCAGCCCGACAACGGCGCCGGGAGCCGTCGGATCGGGATGAACCACCATCGAAGAGCTGTTCGCCGAGGCGTCTGCCGACGCGCCATCAGCATCCTGCACGGAAACGACATCCGTAGGCAGCATGACTTCGGAATCCTCAACGGCCGCGCGCGCCTCGAGGTCAAGCGCACCCGCTTCCGTCTGAGAGCGGTCAATCGCAGTCACAGCGTCATTGGAAGCGGAATCCGTCTGGTCAAGGGCCAGCGGAGCAACGCCCTGCTCGGCAATAACCTGTGAGGTGACAGCCGATTCCAAAGCCTGCTTGATGGCCGATCCAATCTGGTCGTTGGACACAGTCAAGCTCAAGTTCTGGGCTACGCTCTGATCCATGCCGGAAAACAGGTCGGACAGCACGGTCGCATCCATACCCGACCAGCCGCTGAAATCGGCAGACTTCAAAGCCGTGGCCGGACCGAACAAGCCAGTCGCCTTGGTCAAGTTCGGCATGTCCGCATTCACGAGGGAGAACGTCTCAAGCGTTCCAGAGGGATACCATAGCATGTTGTACAGGCTGGTGACCCCCGAAAGCCCTGTCCAGCCAGAAAAGTCGGACATTGTGGTGCCGCTGTTGCTGAAGAGACTCCCCAGATCCTGCTCACTGCCTCCAAGATCCCAGTTGTTCGCCGACAGAATGATTTTTCTGGGAGTGTCGCAGTCGTAATCGTTCGAGAACGGGAAGGTGATGGGATAGCGACTTTCTGACCACAGCCCGGGATAGTCTTTGCCGACATCCGGAGCGTCGGGAGCGAACGTCCAGTTGTCGCAGTTGATGGTCACCGTGGTTCCGAAATCATTGATATCGCCGGTCACGCCCCACATGGCAAGCCATGGCGAGACATGGCCGGTCGTCCCAGGTTCTCCAAAGTAGAACTTGTTGTTGAGAATCCATCCGGGCATGTTCAGGGTTTGGAGGCTCTTGCATCCTTGGAACGCCAGATACCACCAGATATCCGTGTAACCGGTATCCCAGTTCGCCATATCAACGCTGGTCAGCAGTTCTTGCCCAGCCGCAAAGCCGTTCAGATCAAGCGATGTCTCGGTCGTCCAGTCGGCAAGATCGAGCTTCGTAAGCGAATAACCCTCCCCTTCGTAATCGTAACGGCTTTGGTAGGCGAACGCGTAGCCGAGCTCAGTAAGCTGGGGCACATTCCAGTTCCGTGCCGTAATGGCAGAGACGCCCGACGAATCGAACAGATGATTAGCCGTCGTCACTACCGCTGGGGTGTCGCCGGCAAACCAATGCGACAAATCGATGCTGCCTTCGAGGGAGTTGGTCGCGAAAAACACCTGCGTGATATCCGTGCAGTTCGGCAGCCACCAACCCTCGACGCCCACAGCATGCTGCAACTTGGTCGCCTTGTTGAAGAAGTACGCGACGTTCGTCACGTTCTGAGTTGCATCGCCCCACGACACATCCACACTCGTCAGCGCATCGCAACCCCAGAACATCTGGGCCATCATCGTCACGTTCCTCACATCCCACGACGAAAGGTCCAAGCTCGTCAAGGCATCGCAATCGACGAACATGCCGATCAGGTACCTCGCACGGCTCATATCGAGGGACTCAAGACCTTTGATCTCTTTGAGGTTTGCGCAGGCGCGGAACCAATAGCTCAAGTCGGAACCACCGGCAGGATTCAGCGTGAACGCGCCGTTGAAGTCGACGACTTCAAGGTTGTCCTGCCATGTCGAAGGCTCGGTGATCGACGATTGCGTGGGGTTGCTGAACAAAAAGCGCGCGTCGACCGGAGCGCACACGCCGCCAGGGCCGGCCACCGTCATATCGTAACCGTCGCCACCCGAGCGCTTGGTAAGGTACGCAACGACCTTGTCCGACGCGGCCTCGCCCACCCAGCGAGCGTACACGGCGTTCTCCACGCCGATGAGGTCGACACGGCGCGCATCCTCGCCGTTGGGGCTCGCAGTGTAGCCCACCTCGGCGTCTGCAAACGTCACCGTCTTGACGGAATGCCCAACTTTCTGACCTTCGACCATCACATTCGAGAAATCGAGGACGCTGTAGCCAAGTTCGTTATAAGCGCTCTCCATAAGATGATTGCCGTTTGTTGCCGGCTCGACATCGGCCACCTCAAGCTCCACCTTAGCCTGACCCCACGCGGGCCTGAGCACGATGTCTTCGGAAGGCATGGACGCAACCTCGCCCGCGCTGTAACGCTGAATGCTTCCGTCTGCCAACGTGGCCGTCCAGCCGCCGAAGGCCATCCCTTCCTTGAAGATACCGCTCGCATCGGCAATGGCAACGGGGCTGCCAGGAATGGCCGACAAGGAATCGGGCGTTTCTCCTTGCGCCCCAGCAAGATCATAGGAAATCGTGCGAGCCATGCGGCTCAGCCGGACGGCCGGCGTCGCCACGGATGAGGGCTCTACGACCTGCTCATCGAACATCCCCCTGCAAAAACCGACGATGTCCGATTCCGCATCCTCTTTCGCTCCAAGCGACCCTGCGGCAAAAGCCTCATACTCTCCCTCATTCGACGGGTCCAAGTTCACACGCACGGTCACCCATGCGTTGCGTACGCAGTCGGTCGTGAAGGTGAAGCCCTTGCCGTCTCCGTCGATGGCAGCGCTCACCGGTTCGTAATCCGAGCTCAGCATTTCGGTCGCCGAACAGTCCTTCCAACCGACCGCGACGCTTTCGATGCCCGTCACAAACTCTTGCGCCGCCGTGCTTATGGCAACGTGGAGCTGAACATCGTTGAAGTGATCGTGCGCAGCATCATCGGCCGCTTCGCCCATCTCGACGGAAAGGACGTGCGGCGACGCATTTGCCCACGCAGCTTTCTGCTGCTCGCCATCAGTGGGCGTGTACGCCGTCGCATATTGGGACAGCAAGTCGCTTGGCGTGTGAGCCACTTGGAAGGTCATCAGCGCATCGCCCGCCTCCATGCAAGAGGAAAGCGCCGCAAGACTTTGAGAGAAATCGCTCTCTTGCTGCCCGAACGCGCTACCAGGCACCCACATCACCACGACAGGCTGACCAGGACGGTCTTTTCGCGCCTGTTCGACAGCGTTTTTCGTAGCATCCAGGGCCTTGGATTCGTTCGCTTTTCCAGGCTGCACCTTGATGGACGAGGCGGCCAGCACCTCCTCGTAGGAGGTGAACGTCTCGCTCTCTTCCACCTCGGAGCCATACGAAATGATTCTTGCCGTGCTTCCGGGCGCGTCCGCGAACAAATCGCGCGCCATCGAACCGGTGTAGCTGTTCAGCGCCGTGGAAAGAACCTCACGCGCATCACCATCTCCGGCCTCGGACGCGTCAACGAGAAAAAGGTAGCTTTTTGGAGTGTACTCGCTCTGATCGAGCGTGAACGTCACATCGGCCTGAGAGCGGTCGTCCCCCTGATATTCGACCTTGGCTGTGACATGAGGAGAAGAAGGGTCTACCGAGAACGCCTGGGTGCTTTTAGTCCCGGCCCCCCCCCCGTCGCATCTTTGCCGGTGTTGGCAGCGCCCACAGCGAACGCCGGCATGGGAAGCATGCCGAGAGCCAGCACCGAGCTCAAAAGCACTGCACCAATGCGCCGCGTTAAGTGCCTCGGCGCGCTCCGCGTAGCCTGCGAAGCGTTCAATATGGCCATATGACTCCCTTCTCTCGTTTCGCCGCATAGAATGCGGCAACCAAAACACATATAGAACTACGATATAGTATGCCACACTCTCGACCACAATTAAGAGCCCCCCCCCCATGGCATTTTCACGAAAACAACACGAGGGAAACTGTTCGACACCGCTTTGCACGCTGCGCAACGACTCAGGAGTATAATCGTGGTTCGAGCGTGAGGGGAGCCGCATGACGGACATACGCCAGAGCATCGCCGCGCGATATTGCTCTCGTGGCGGTATACGCTACATCGGACTGGGATTTTACTGGGCCTGGCTGTTCATCGCCTTCTACACGTCTGTCCTGCTGCCAACCTCCTCGTTTGCCAGCGAATCCATGAGCGGCATTTGGAATTGGGCCGCGTGGGCGCACGCCGTCACGCTCATCGCATGCGCCCTGCTCGCACGCCGACTTCAGCCGTATGCGCTGCGCCGATGCTCTATTGCCTTGGCATCCGTCGGCACGTGCGTAGGCACCTTGCTCATTCCCCTCGGCTCGGTCTTGGAGCCTATCTCGTCTGCCGCGATGGCATGCGCTGCGAGCGGAGCCCTCATAACCGGGGCGACGACCGCATGGCTCGTCCTCTCATGGGGCGTGCTCTACAGCAGACGAGGGGCAAGGTTCTCCCTCTTTGGCATCATCGCCTCGTACCTGCTGGGCATAGTCCTGTACTTCCTCGTGCAACTCATGTCGGAAAGCATCGCCATCGCAACGACCGCGCTCTTGCCCGCCTGCTCGGGAATGCTCTTGCGCGCAGCAAGCGCCATCGCCCCTGCCACGACAGACCATGACGCAGAAAGCGAGGCGGGGAGCCCGTCTGCGAGCGAGCCGGACTGCGCCAAGGCGCCCTTCGCCCCACGCGTGATCCTGCCCTTGGCCGCAGTGCTTCTGTACGCGCTGTGCGGCGAAGTTCTGCGGGGGTTCGCAACCGCTCCAGGAGGACGAGCGACCCTCGACGGAATGGGGAGCCTCTATCTGCTCGGCAGCGCCGCAGGGCTTGTCGTTATGGGCGGCATCATCGCCCTCATACCAAGCTTCACGCACAGAAGACCCTCCGAGATGCCGGGAATACGGGCGACCTTGCTCATCATGGCGGCGGGCTTTCTGGCAACTACGCTGACCAGCGCTTCGTTTTTCTTCGCTTACGCCGTGTTCGGCGCGGCGTTTCAGTGTTTTCGCGCGCTTGTCTGGATGTACAGCGCAGACGTGACCGAGCGCACGGGGGCGATGGCTTTCAGCGTGTTCGGGGCGACGCAAGGGTGCGCGGCCTTGGCCGTGGTTCTCGGCGTGCCGATAGCCGAATCGCTCAGCCAAGCCGTTTCGCTCGGAGCGGCACAATGGTCGACCATCGCCTCCATCGGCCTGTTCCTCATCTTCTCCTCTGCCGTGATCGTCATCAGTCCGAAAAGCCTCGAGACGGTCTGGGGCCTCATGCCCAAAGAAGCGGCCCCGGACGGGCCGCGCCGTGACCCCTGCTCTCAACCCGCGCCCAACGGGGAGGGTTCCGACTGCTCCTTCCTGCTGAGCACGTACGGCCTCACCGCACGGGAGTGCGAAGTCGCATTGCTTTTGGCGAAGGGCCGCAGCCTGCCCTTCATCCAAGAAGAGCTCCATATCGCTCAGGGAACGGCCCAAACCCACCTTTCCCACATCTACCGAAAGCTTGGCGTCCACTCGCGTCAAGAATTTCTCGATGTGATTGAGGCCCATAGAAATACCAGTTCATAAGCTTGATCGCACGATGTCGTATGCTTCATACGATGTCTTTTCCCTCGAGAAATCACACACTTCATCGGACGCGCCGCGCCCGGTCTTCCCGCATGATGGCCTCAGGCGAGACGGTTCGCCCATACAGCAGACGGCCCGCGCGGCATCCCGACAATGCTGCCGAGGCCAATCCGAGGAAGGGGACGCCATGAGGAAAAAGCAAACGTACACACGCCGGACGTTCGTCGGACTGGGAGGTGTCGCCGCCGCGGTCGCCGCAGGGTCTTTGGCAGGATGCGCGGCATCGCCGAACACGTCAAGCTCAACCGACGAAGCGAGCGCATCCGCGCAGAGCGGCAACGGCGATTACAAGGCGGCGCCCGCGCCCATCTCCGACGACGAGGTCGTCGAAACCCTTGAGGCCGACATCGTCGTGATCGGGGGCGGCATATCCGGCGCGGTCGCTGCAGCGACCGCGGTCGAAGCGGGAAAGAACGTGGTCGTGTTCCAGAAAGCCGCGACCGCGCTCTCCCACGGGTCGGGTGCGGCCGCGTGGAACTCGAAGGCGCAACAAGAGGTCGGAGCCGATTTCGATCCATGGGAAGCCGTCACGGAATGGACCCGCCAAGGAGAGAACCGCGCCGATCTCAACCTGATCAAAGCATGGATATACAACAGCGGGCCGACCATGGATTGGGCGACTGCGCTCACGAACGACGTCGAGGGCGTCGGGCCGGTCAACATGATCTACCTAGCCGACATGGAATATCCCGACCAGCACAACCGCTGCTACCCGACCGTCCACATGTGGACCGGGGAAATGCAAGCGCTCGCCCAGTGGCTACTCGACTACGCCGAGCAGAACGGCGCCGACATCCGATACCGCACCCCAGCCGTGCAGCTGGCACGCGACGAAGGCTCCGACGGTCGCGTGAGCACCGTGTTCGCACAGGGGGAGGAAGGGTACCTCAAGGCGATCGCAGCCGATGGGATTATCCTCGCCGCCGGAGACTACGGCAACAATCCCGATATGCGCGCCGAATACCTACCACATGCAGAAGGCCTGAAGTCGGCGTACACCCAACCCGACATCAACACAGGAGACGGCCAGCTCATGGGCATATGGGTGGGAGGATCCATGCAGCCGTCCCCCCATTGCTCCAACATCCACTACGACCCGCCCATCGACGTTCCCGACATCGGAGGCTCAGGCATACCCTGGCTTTTCGTGAACAAGAACGGAAAACGTTTCTGCAACGAGGACATGCAGTACGGCCAGCTGTACGCTCAGGATATGAACCAGCCCGATCATCTGCATTTCCAGGTGTTCGACGACAACTTCCGAACCGATTGGGAAGACATGGGCTCCGGCATGATGAAGAAAGAACCGCCCGTCGACATCGTCGCCAGCATCGAGGCGGGCGTGGAGAACGGCGACGTGTACGTGGGAGACACCATCGAAGAGCTTGCTCAAACCATGGGGGTTCCCTCCGACGCTTTGGCCGAGACGGTCGAACGCTACAACCAACTGTGCGACGCGGGGTACGATGACGATTACGGCAAGCAAGCCGGCCGCCTGAAGGCAGTCCGAAAAGCGCCGTTCTACGCCGTCGCCCGCAAACCCGGCGTGCTGTGCACCCTGAACGGCATCGTCACCGATGCGGAATGCCGCGCACTCGACGCCGAACGCAACGTCATCGACGGCCTGTTCGCTGTCGGCAACTGCCAGGGAAACTTCTTCGGAGGGCTTGAGCACCAGATGGTCATCCCCGGCATGAGCCTTGGGCGCGCCATGACCACCGGACGCATTGCGGCCCTGGTCGCCACTGGGCAACATCCGGCTTCCGGACGTCTTTGATGACGCTTGCGGTGCCCGCGTCCGCTCATGCGCGGGCACCGCGATGCTGAACATCGGGAGGCCTCGCTGGAAGCGCTTCCCGCACCGCAAGCGGCTTTCGCGCCGTCCGCAGACCGACACCCGCAGACGAACCCCGGCTTTCCAATCCGCAGGGCAGACGCATCCGACGCTCAGAAACGTTGAGAAGCGGATGATGACGGAGGTGCAACGATCCTTCCGAACGAGAGCTTCGCACGCATCCCGCATCCCCACGCGGCCGCCAACCCCGCGCGCCGCTCCGTCCTCGTTACAGCGACAACTCCAACCCTACGGGGCAGTGGTCGCTGCCGTAGACCTCGTCGTAGATGCAGGCGCTTTCGATGCGGGGCGCCAGCTCGCTGCTCACGAGGAAGTAGTCGATGCGCCATCCCGCGTTGTTCTTGCGCGCGTTGAACCGGTAGCTCCACCACGAGTACGCGCCGGTCACCTCTGGGTGCAGATGACGGAACGTGTCGGTGAAGCCGGCGGCCAGAAGGTCGGTAAACTTCCCGCGTTCCTCGTCCGAGAAGCCAGCGTTGCCGCGATTGGGACCGGGGTTCTTCAGATCGATCTCCTGGTGCGCCACGTTGAAGTCGCCGCACATCACGACCGGCTTCGGGTCGGCCGTCTCGCCCGGCTCGGTGCGCGGCAGCCCGGACATGCTCACATGCCCCTCGCCCGGAGCCGGACGCTCCACCGGCACGCCCGCGGGCAGCACGCCCTCTTCGAGCCCCTTGCAGAAGTCGCGGAAGGCGTCGTCCCATTCCATGCGATGGTCGATGCGCGCCAGCTCGTTCTGCGCGTTCGGCGTGTACACGTCCACGAACCAGAAGCCGGGGAACTCAAGCGCCACGATGCGCCCCTCGGTGTCCAAGTGATCGCTGCCCAAGCCGTGCAGCACCTGCAGCGGCTGCTCTTTGCAGAACACGGCTGTGCCCGAATAGCCCTTCCTTTCGGCATAGCTCCAATACTCGCGGTACTGCGGCAGGTCGAGCGTGGCCTGGCCCTCTTGCAGCTTCGTTTCCTGCAGCGCCACGATGTCGGCGTCGAAGTCGCACACGATGTCCTCGAAGCCCTTCTTGAGCACGGCGCGCAGGCCGTTGACGTTCCACGAGATGAAGCGCATAGGTTCCTCCTTCGCCGCCTTGCTGCGGCCTTCGGTTCTCGGTGTGTTGCGCTCAGTATAGCGAAAACGAGGGCGCGAGGGCGGCAGGCGACGGACAGCGGGCGACGCCCCGCGCGAGCGATTCCGGGATGAGGTCCGGAGGGCGGCGGCGGGTGACGGACGCACGGAGGTGCTTAGAGCTGCGGAGCGCCGGGACGACTCACGCACGCATGCCAGGAGGAAGGACGCTCGCAGACGGCAGCGGAAAGCCGCGGCAAGCGATGGCGGCGGGGCGCGTCCGAACAGGGACCTTTTGGCTGTCACCAACACGCCTCGGCCGGCTTCTGCAACAAAACGAGCCGATTTTGGCCACGAAACCGCGTTTTGGCACAGAATTGCGTCTTTTCCAGCTCGCAAAGCACCTTGCACGCAACAAAAGCCCAGGTCGGCTATTTCGACAATGGCTCAGAACGGCTCGGGTCGTGCCAGAGCGCGGTTTCGTGGCCAAAAATGACAGATTTCGCCGCACGAACTCAGAACCGCCGCAATCGACGCAGCCCAATCGACATCCCGAGGCGCGCCTCCGCACGGGGCCGCCCTCCTCGCCCCGCCCCTCGGGAAAGCAAACGCAAACAGAGCGCGTCGCCCAGGCGCAGAGACTGCGGACGAACAAGCCGAAGAAGCAAAGCGACGACATCACTTGTGGTAAGGCTCGCCTCGGGAGATCTTCTGAGCGCGGTACAGCTGCTCGAGCAGCACGACGCGGGCGAGATTATGCGGCAGCGTGAGCGGGCCGAACGACAGCGTCTCGTCCGCGCGGGCGCGCACGGCGTCGCTCACGCCGTCGGAGCCGCCTATGACGAATACGAGATCGCTCGCACCGTCAAGCGCAAGCGCATCGATGCGCCGCGAAAGGCTTTCGCTCGAACGCTGCTTCCCATCGATGGCCAGCAGCACCACATGGGCCGAGGGAGCGATCGCCGCGAGGATGGCCGTCCCTTCGCGCTCGCGCGCCGCCGCCACGCCTCCTGCGCGACCAGGGTCGACGTCGGCGACCTCCCGCACGGCCGTCTTCGCGTAGGGTTGCAGTCGTTTGAGGTACTCGGCGCACGCGTCCGTCCAGAACCGCTCTTTGAGCTTCCCCGCCGCCACTATGGTGAACTTCACGCGCGCCTCGCTTCCTCTCGCTTCGCCTTCGCCCATGATACCAGGCGGGCGCGGATGCCCGATCATCGTTCGTGGAAGGGTTCCGAAGAGAGGGGAGGGAGGCGTCCGAAACGACCTGCGCGCTGCGTGCCCGCCCCGTGCGCCATGCGCCCGCAGGAGCCGATGCCGAAGGCGAGTGCCCTGCATCGCCCGTGGGCGCGCCCCGTGCGCCATGCGCCCGCAGGAGCCACGCACGCGCAAGCACCCGCGCCCGCGCGCCTCACCCCTACGCGAAAGCGCCCCGTTTGCGGGCGCGCCCGCAAACGTCCGCGCCCGCGCACCCCGCACCCGCCCCACGCGCCCCGCACCCGCGCACCCCGCGCCCGTGCGCACCCGCAAAACGCCCCGGGTGCGCCGCCTTCACAGCGCGCCCGGGGCAGCGGCTTCTTACGCGTTCGCCAAAAGCTTCACCACGTGCAGCGCTTCGGTCATCGTGCGGCCGCACGCCACGCCGTGCATCTGATCGGGATAGTTGCCGCTGAACAGCGACCCCGAGCAGTCGCCGACGCAGTACAGGCCTTCGATGGGCTCGAAGTCCGTGCCAAGCGCCTGGCAGTCGGCGTTGATGCGCACGCCGTCGATGGTGGTGAGCAGCGTGCCGCCCAACGTGGCACCGAAGAACGGCGGGGTGCGCAGTTCGGACAGGCGGTACGCCTCCTTGCCGAAATCGACGTCCTGCTGCATGTCGTACAGCTCGTTGTAGCGCTCGCAGGTGGCAAGGAACGTCTCCTTCGCCTCGGCATCGAAGCCCAGCTTGTCGGCCAACTCCTCGAGCGTGTCGGCCTTCTGCAGCCGACCGTCGGCCAGCTCCTTCTCAAAGTAGCCGTCCAGGTCGTAGCTGCCGTCCTCGTTCTTGAAGGCGAGGACGCCGTTGCGCGTGCCGGCAGAACATCCCAGCGTGTGGAAGCGCTGCACGTCGTCGCCGAAATTGCCGTCCCACACACTCACGTACACGCCACCGGGCTGCTGCGCGGCCGCATGCGGCAGATAGTCGTAGTCCGCAGACTCCAACGTGAAGCGCTCGCCGCGCAGGTTCACCTTGAGGAAGGGCTGCGTACCGGGGTTGAACTGGCCGTTTCCGGGCCATTGCGGGTTGCCGGCCTCGATGGACTCCTGCGTGTAGCCCGCCGTGGTGCCCGGTGCCACCAAGCCGCGGTCGAAGATCATCGTCGCGCTGGTGATGTCCTTCACAGCACCCGCCCACAGCGCCGCCTTGATGCCGTCGCCGGTGTTGTTCTGGTTGTAGCCGAGCGCCGTCACGGACGCAGTGGTGATGGGAGAGAGCGCCGAGAGCATGGCCGGATTCGCCGAATAACCGCCCGTGGCAAGCAGCACGCCCTTGCGCGCGTTGATCTGCGTGTAGCCTCCGTCGGTTTTGAAGATGGCCCCCGTCACGCGACCGGAATCGTCCGTGACAAGCTTCACCAGCTCGTGCTTGAAGGAGATTTCATAGCCGTTGTCGTTCATGACCTGCTCGAACAGCTTGTTGCGCTCGGGAATGCCGTCGCGGCCGCCCTGCTCGTCAACGTAGTGATGCTCGCCGCAGGGAGTGTAGAACTCGGTGGCTCCCATGCCGCCCGGCATCTCGAACTCGTCGGCGACGACCACGGCGCCGGCGGCGCTCATGTACTGGTCGACGTACTCGAACATGTCGTTGCTCTCGTTCATCCACATGTTGATGAGGTTGTGGTCGCACGTGCCGCTGGAATAGCGCGCCCACTCGCCATGCAGACGGGCACGATCGACGTAATACCCCTGGTCGGTGAAGGGCTTGGTGTCCACAGCGTTGAACCAGTGGCGCGTGGCGCCCACCTCGGTGCCCTTCTCGCACAGGATGAAGTCCATCCCCTGGTCGGACGCGTACGCGCCGGCGATCATGCCGCCGTTGCCCGCGCCCACGATGAGCAGGTCGGTGTCTTTTGTCTCAGTGATGTCGCCCTCGGCGATCTCCGGCGGCGAGCCCAGCCAGTCCACCGTGATGGCAGCGCTGCCGTCGTCCACGGCCACCACGCTGTTGTCGGCGACGCCCTGCGCGCCCGCCTCGGAAAGCTTGTCGGCCTCGGCCGAGCCCGCGGTCTTCGGCGCGCACCCGGCCAGCCCGAGCGCAGCGAGCGCACCCGCACCCGTCATACCTCCGATAAAGCTGCGGCGCGAAATGCTGCGCGTCTGCGTCCGTTCCATGAGAATCCTCCTCTTGTACGGCGCGCGAAGAGGTCGCGCGCGATTGTCGAACGGCCCGTCGCAACGCGCATCACAGCGCGCACCAGGCCGTTTCCCTCGACGTGCATCCTACGGGGCGCGCTCCGAGCTGACACCACCCCGCCCGGGCGTTTTGCGCAGAGCGAAGCGGTGGCCACATGCTCCCCCCGCAGGGGTGATTGCAATCGTTTTACCAGTTGGAACCGCAAAAACTAAGTTCGCTCGATTCCATTGTCGGAATACCCTACAATAAGAAGATGCGTGCAAAGGGCCAAAAGAGGGGCAACGCGACGCGGCAGACCAACCAGCGCGAAAAGCTGGCAAGAACGCGAGACCCGCACGTAGAGAGTCGACGAAATACCAGACGGCCAAACGAAATCGGCAAAACAACGAGCAGACGGACGGGGAGCGAGGAAACGAGAGCCATGGGCAAGGTCAGGCAACGGTTGGCCGACTTGCGGGAAGCGTTGTCGGTTGGCACGATGCTCTGCATCGGCACCTTCCTCCTCTCCGCCTGTGCCGGTTGGCTGCTGAACGGCAGCGTGTACGCACACGTGGCAGAGTACTGCGGCATCGCCCGCGAGGTGTCGACGCTGTTCTCCGCAGGGTTGTTCCTCGTGCTGTTCTTCGTGGCCTCGCGCAAGCCCGAAGCACTTGATCGACGCATCATGGCCGTTGTGTCTCTGGGGTCGCTTATAACGGCACTGCTCGTGCTGTCATTCGCTCTGAAATTGGAAGACGGGCCGTCCACGGTGCTGGGCTTTCTGTTTCTCAACATCGGCTCGGTATGGGCGGCCAGCTTGCTGGCGCTTGCCTTGGCCTCGCTGCCCTCTCCCCTGGCGATGACGTTGGCCGTGGTGTGCGGCATGCCCCTGGGCGAGGTGGCGGTGGCCTTGCTGCCCATGCCCTCATTCGAAGTGGGCTTGATCGCGATCACAGCATGCGACGCGCTGATGATCGCGCTTTTGTATCGAGGAAGCGCGCCCGCGCTCGATCGCCTAACCGGCAGCGCCTCGGCTGCCGACCTTGAGCTGGCAAACCCCGAATCGTTTCTGCGACCGACGCATGCGCTGTTCGTGTGCGCATTCGTGTTTAGCGTGGCGACGGGATACGAACTGACGCTCAACGAGGTGGCACACGCTCCCGTGTCGAGCGACCTCGTTTCAGTGGTGCTGGTGGGCGTGGCATTGTGGATGCTTCTCGGATCGCAAAACGACGACAAAGAGGATACGCTGTTCAGTTTTTCGGTGTTGCTGGTGATCGCCGGATTCCTGGTGGCTCCGTTTACGTTCGACTCGGGGCTACCCTCGGCAAACGCACTTCAGCGCATCGGAGTGGACAGTTTCAAGATGCTCACCTTGCTCGTCGTGCTGTCGGTCGGGCGGCGCAACGTGTTCGCCCTGCTGCCGACGTTCACATTCGTGCGTTGCATGATGGCCCTCGGAACCGACGTGGGCGCGGTGGCCGGGCACACCTCGAACGACCTTGCAAGTGCGAACGCCCAGGCCGCAGCCCTCATCGCAGCCATCTCCCTGTTCGCATTCATCGCGTTTCTGTGGATCGGGTTCCGCAAGTTCAGCTTCGCCGACACCATCCGCGGCGTGGCGAACGTGAACGCGGACGCGGGAGCGTCCGAGGCGAGGGATTCCTTTGCAGACTCAGGCGCAGGTGCGAGCGCAGAAGCCAGCATCGAGGAGCGGTGCGCCCAGCTGGGCGCGGAAGGCGGGTTGACCGAACGCGAGACGGAGATATTCGCCATGCTGGCGCGCGGACGCAACGGGCAGTACGTGATGGACCACTACGTCATCTCGCGCAACACCGTCAAAAGCCACGTCAAGCACATCTACGCCAAGCTGGGAGTTCATTCCCAACAAGAGCTCATCGACTTGGTGGAGCGCTACGAGTAGAGCCGGCAAACCTTCCGAAGCGCCGGCGGATCCTCACTCGACGGGCCGACCCGGCTTCTGCCGATTCCGGCTTGACGCAGAGTTCGGCTCGAAACGGCAGAGATCGCGCCTTGGGCATAGGTTCTCCTCCGAAAAAGCGCCCCGAGGGGTCGGCGATGATCTCGGCGGGAATCCCGACCTGGGGAAACGCTTCCGTTGGGGCGGGAAGGCGCTCGGTGCCCTATGCACAAGACGCGATCTGTGCCATTTCGACGCGATGTCCGTGTCTAGCCGGGATCGATGCGAGCCCACATTCGCCTGATATCGAGCCGAGCTTCCTTAGACCGGACGCTTCGGAAGGCCCCGCCCACCCGTTGGACGGCACGGACGAGCGCGCGAGATGGGCGGCGCGGGACCTTCCGAAGCGCCCCCTTTGCCGATTAAGCTGCGGCCTCGGGCTCGCTCCCGTCGGAAGCGCCTTTGTCGGTGCCCGTGTCGGCGGCGGCGCGCCGAGCGTCGCCGGCTTTCCCGCCCGTCCCGAGCGAGATCGACTTCGACGGGCACGCCTCAACGCAATCGAGGCACAGCGTGCACGACCTCAGCACGGCGCGAGAGTCGGACAGCGCCGAGACATCAAGATTCTCCGGGCACGCCGTCGCGCACGCGCGGCACCCCTCCTGCGATCGACACGTGCTGCAACTCGCCCGCGGACGCACGCCGAAACCGAGCCGAGCACGCAGCGCGCCGACGGCCCCGAAGAAGAATCCGAGCGGACACACCGCGGCGCACCAGCGTTTGAACAGGAACAGCTCCGCGATCAGCATAAGCGGGAACACGACAAGCTCCCATCCCGGCTGCAGCAGCACGAACACCCGATTGAGCGCCCATAACGTGCCGAACACCAGGCCGATGGGACACAGCAGGCAGAACACCGGGAATCCCACGGCGAAGGACACCGCCAGAAGCACCGCAAGCACGATCCCCTGCGTCTTCAAACCCGAAGACCCGCATGCCGAGCAACCCTTCGCCGAAGCCTCGCCCGCACGCCCGAGAACGCCTCGGGGAGCACGTCCCCCGAACACGTTCTTCAAAAGCTGAGAGGGGCACAGCCACGAGCAAAACGCTCTGCCCAGCACGAACACGACCGCCAGCAGCGCCACCACGCCGGGAACAAGCCCCCACGGCACGCTCTTCGCCGCCACGGCGATCTGGGCGAACCCCACCGGGCACAGCGCGCAAAACGTGCCAATTGCCGCCCCTCCCTCCATGTGGGCCGCCGCAACGGCAAGGACGAGCACTCCCGCGCCCACCGCGATGCGGGCCAGCTTGCTACGCTTCATGGACACCTCCAACCGACCTCGACGCCTCGCGCGTCGCATTCGGACCGTCAGGATGGACGCCCTTGTCGTGCGGCGCGAGCGGCTCGACCGCAGGAGCCGTGCGCCCAGCGAACAGCTCCTCGCTCGACACGCCGCCACCAGCATGACCGCTCTGGCCGCTCTCGCCCGCGCCCTGGCCAGCCTGACCGACCTGGGCAACCTGCGCGGCCTGGGCGTACCGCGACACCACCACGATGCCCTTGGTCGCCACGCCCGCGTCGTAAGCGCGCAGCGATGCCGAGGGGCACGCCCGCTCGCACGCCCCGCATCCGTCGCAGTAATCGGCATGAATCACCGGGCGGTCGCGCTCGTCCAGCTCGATCGCACCGTCCACCGGGCACTCGTCTTTGCACACCGTGCAGCCGGCCCAATCCCAGGCCACGCACGCGTCCTTCACCACCACGGCCACGCCCAGGTCGCGCTCGCGGGAGCCGCCACGCGACAACGCGCCCGTCGGGCATGCGTCCGTGCATTTCATGCAGAAGTCGCAACGCCCCTTCGAAAACGCGAGCGTGGGCGTGCCGTACCCCACGATGCTGTCGGCGAGGGAAACCGGCCCCACGATGCCGTACGGGCATGCTTGCCAGCAACGTCCGCATCGCGTGCACGCGGCCACAACCTGCGCATTTGACTCTGCACCCGGAGGCCGCACGAAGGCGAGGTCGGCTTGGCGCGTCACCGCCCCGAACCCGCCGAGGCCCACCGTCGCCGCGCCCACGACGCCAACCGCAAAAAATCCGCGCCGGGAAATCCGCTCCACTCTCGCCATCCCCCTTACTGTCGCCTACGATGTTTCACGTGAAACACCTCACCGCACGCATCGCTCGTCTGCCGCGGCCATGCGCTCGCCGCCGTATTCCATCGCGCCACCGTCACGTCCGCTGCCGCACGCCTGCCGCCGACCCGCGCGCGACCGTAGGCCTAAACCAAACACCGCAGCCACCGAGCGCGCATCCGAACCCCACGCTCCCCGTTGTCGCCCGAAGCAGTCGCTTTTCACATCGAAACCGACCGTCCCGAACGGCAACACGCTCTCCGCATCCGCGCGCCGCACCACGATGTCTACCGTTTCGCCGTCGCGCGCCTGCGTGATGGCAGAAAATCACCGATTTCGGAACCTGCTCCCTACTTCGCAACCACCCGAAAAGAGCCCGTCCCGCAACACGCCTGGTCACAGACAACCCCTCTCTTCCCGCGGCACGCGCATCTTCCGAAATCGGTCATTTTTCGCCAATTTGGAAGGCTTCCGCTGTCAAACCATCGCCGACATAGGCCCGCGCCCCTCGCCGACCGTCCATCTGCTATCGCGACCCATGGGCGGGCCGGACGCGTCATTCCGCGCACCCCGGAAAATACGCTGGGCCAACAGCGGTCTGGCAGAGGAGGAAAGGCGCGCCATCGCGCCATCCCGTCATTCGCCGTCCCATCGCCCCACCGACCCGCGCCCGCCGACGCCGACCCGCCCCGCAGCTGCACGTCCAAGTCCGACGCCACAGTCACAGGCCGGCTACTCCACGACCTCCTCCAACGCACGCACGTCGGCACGCACGAACGCCTCGACGAACAGGGCGAGATGCCGGTAGAAGCCCTCTTCGGCTGCCGCCTCCATATCCCGCACGAACCGAGGAAGCCAGTTGAGCAGGTGTTCACGCGCAAATGCCAACTGCTCGCGCAAAGAGGCTTCGGAGGTTTCCTCGTCGCCCGCACGCAGCGTGTGCACGGTCTGCTCGCACAGCTTCGCCATGAACGCGAACTCCACCGCCAGATGGTCTTCCGGCTCGGTGAACTTCGGATCCTTCGCGAATCCGGAAGCGCGGTATATGCGCAGCACCTGGCTGTACGCCTCCTGCATCATGAGGCCGCGTTCGCTCGTGTACACGGATTCGTACGGAAACGCCTTCTGCGCCGCGCGCGGCCCCATGCCGAAGAACACGCGGTTGAACGCAACGGCCAATTGCTCAAGCGCAGGCTCATCGCGCTTCGCCAAGTCGGACTGCAAAAGGGAGAACCCTTCGGCCAAAGCGGCATCGTCGGACGCAAACGCGACCTTTGTGGCAAGCTCTTCGGCAAACGCAGCATCCAACTCCTTCTCGAAGCACCGCGACAGCATCGCGTACACGCGAAGGCGGTTCTCACAGAAATCGACGAGATTTGAAACAAGCTCGTCGGACATGGTGTTGCTCATGGTCTTCCCTCTTTCTCGTACCGCCACGACCCGCGAAGCGTCCCTGCTTGGAAGGGGCGGGGCGCGCAAGGCGAACTGCGGCGCACCATCAAGCCGAATCGCCGGCACGCTCCGCAGGGAGAATGCGACCGGACAACCTTCCCGCGGGAACCAAAAGCCCCGCCCGCGCAGCGGCCACATCGCACCGCAGCGAGCCTCTCGCGCCCGCGCCTTTGCGCTCGCCATCCTTCGCCGAACGCCACCCGCCGTCTGCGGCTCCCCGCTCCTCGCCGAACGTCGCCCGCGCCCACAGTTCTCCACCGTCTGCCGCCCGCCGCCCACGGCTCCCGCCGCCATCTGCGGCCCACCGCTCGCAGCCGAACGCTACCCGCCGCCCGCCGCCCACGGCTCCCGCCGCCCGCCACCTGCGGCCCGCCGCCCGCCGCCCACGCAACCGCAGACGACAGGCAGCAGACGAACCGCCGTTACTGATAGATGAACCGCTCCACACTCGTGCCCACGCCGTACATGATCACGCGCAGCGCCACCGCACCCGCAGCGGAGCACGCGAACGCCACGAACACGCACGTGGCAAGCTCGGCAGCACGGGCCTTTCCCGTCCGCGCGCACACGAACGCCGCCAGCGCCAAAGGAGCCGCCAGGCCAACGACCACGACGCCCACCCAGAACGCCGCTGCGAAATCACCCGAGACCAAACGCTCAAGAGAGCGCGTGGGATCCTGATGCGGAGCAAGCGCGATCCACGCCACGTACGCAAGCGCGGTCACAACCATCGCGACAACGCCTACGAGCGCCAGCTTGGCCGCGAAGCCGCCGTCCTCGGCCGCCCTATCGCCCAGCAGCACGAGGCCGCACATGAGCAGCATGCCCATCGCCAAGCCCGCGCCCGTGTACATGAGCGGCAGCGTCACGCTGTCCCATGCGGGCCGTGCCGCGATCAGGTACGAGGCGCCGGCCACGAACGGCAGCACGAGGCCGACAACGCCTCCCACCACGCCGAGCGCCTTCGATGCGCCCGGATAGTCCTTTTTCGCCAAAACGAGGTACGCGAACGCCACGATGCCCATGATGGCGACCACGAACAGCTCTTTCGACAGCCCGGAACCCAGGTTGCCCAAAAGGTGCGTCGCGCGCTCGGGATGCCCCATGTGCAGCACCGACACGCAGCCGCCCACCGCTAAGCACGCAAAGGCGATCAACGCACCCAAGAACCGCACGTTCTTGAACCTGCCCGTAAGCTCGCCCACCGCCAAGAACACGAAGCTCCCGGACGTGACGCCAAGCAGCACGCTGAAAACCAGAAGGGGCCACTGAACCTCCATGCTCACTCATCTCCCTTCCACGAGAACTTGTCCAGGCCGTACGTCACGCCCGGATGGTTGCCCACATCCGTCAGCTTGTGGGTGCTCTTGCGGGCGATCATCTTCGACACGTCGGACTCGGGATCGTCCGCGTCGCCGAACAGACGCGCCTGACCGGGACAGTGCTTCACGCAGGCCGGCTTCTCGCCCGCGTCCACGAGGTGCGCACACAGGGTGCACTTCTCGATGACGCCCTTGTCGCGGCTCTCGTCGTAGGTGCGCACGCCGTAAGGGCAGGCCATAACGCAGTATTGGCAGCCAATGCACTTGCTGTGGTCAACCAGCACGATGCCGTCCTCGCGCTTGTAGGAAGCGCCCGTGGGGCACACGCTCACGCACTCGGGATTGTCGCAGTGCTGGCACGACACGGGCAGATAGTACATTTCGAGGTCGGGGTACGTGCCCGACGGGCCCACCGTCAGCACCTTGTTGTAATAGGTGCCCAAGCCCACGTTGTTCTCCTGCTTGCACACCACGGCGCAGGAATGGCAGCCGATGCAGCTGTCGAGGTCGACGGCGATGATGTTGCGCGTCATGCTTGCTCCACCTCCTTACTTCGTCACCTGCGTCACGCCGTTTTGCTGGTCGTCGGCGGCCAGCTCGTCAGCGCTCAGGGGCAGGAATATCTTCAAGTCGTCCTCGTTCATGCAGATGTTCTTCGGCGCGCCGTCCTCGGCCTTGTAGATCTTGCACAGGCCGCCGAAGTTGTCGGTGCCCACTGCGGGATCGTAGGGGCCGTTGTTCTCGAACAGGATGTTGCAGTTGCTGTCCAACGCGCCGTGCAGATCGTCGGTGGCCTCGCGCTCCGGGAACCACCAGTCGTGCTCCACGTGAATGGTGTCGGGCTTGATGGCCGCCGTGAGGTTCGCACGCTGTTTGATGCGGTCGACGTACGTCTCGATGTACACCCAATCGTCCTGCTCGATGCCGTGCTCGGCAGCCGTGACGGGATTGATGTCCACCGTCGGGAACATGTGCACCTCGCGCATCCACGGGCTGTTGCGGTACTCGGTGTGGAAGAACGCGTGGGAGCGCCCGCCCGTGATGAGCGTGTAGGGATACTCCTCCAGCAGGTCGGGACGCGAGCGCTTCGTGATGGGCGGCTCGATGTACAAGGGCAGCGGGCCGTTGCCGTACAGCAGCAAATCCTCGCTCCACATCTCCATCTTGCCGTTGTCGGACTGCGGATGGGCCGGGATCACCGTGCCGTCGGGCAACGTGACCTGGGGCGTGCGATACACGGTGCCCATCTTGTTGCCGCGATACATGGTGTTGAACCCGGGACGGAAGTCGCTTGTCTTGCGCATGTAGCCCGTCTCGTACTTCGGAGCGCCCTTCACCGTGGCCATCTCCACGCCGGTGACGCTCACGCGCTGGCGGAAGTCCTCGAAATCGGCGCACGAAAGCTCTGCCGGCAGCGTGGCCGGACCCTTCAACATGTAGTTGAAGTAGTCGTACTTGTCCTTCCAGTACATGTCCACGCCCATGTACTCGGCGAACTCGAAGCAGATGTCCATGTCGTCTTTGCACTCGCCGAGCGGCTCGTGGAACGGCTGGCGGATGAGGTACGTGTGGCTGGTGGGGTAGCCGTGGCCGGAGTGCGCCCACTCCACGCGGTCCACCTCGTTGGGGTGCGCAGCCGGCAGGATGATGTCGGCCAATTCGCCCGAGGGGGTCATGTACATGTCCACGTTCACGAAGAAGTCGAGATTCTTGAAGCCCTCGATGATCTCCTTGCCGCCCTCGATGGACAAGATGGGCTCGGAGGTTTGCTGCCAGTAGCCGTGGATCTGGAACGGATCGCCCTTCGCCATGGCCTTCGTGGTGGCGGCGCCGAAACCGCCCTGCTGACCGTAGATGACCTGGCCGCCAGAGTTCTGCGTAGTCTCCACGAGCTCGCCCGTGGCGTCGTCGGCAACGAATATCTGCTGGTAGCCGGTGTTCTGGCACACGGACAGCTTCTTGATGTTCATGGCCGTTTCCTTGCGCCGCGCGCCCATGCGGCCCTGCTGGTTCGGCACGACGTCGAACATGAACGAGTCGTAGCCCGTGGCCGGCTCGCGGCCGATGTTCTGGCCGCCCTTCGTGTCGAAGTTGCCAGCCAGCGCCATCATGATGGTGAACGCCTGCGAGATGCCGGACGTGTTGATGGAGAACTCCACCTTCTGGCCGCGCGTGAAGCACGCGTGCGGGCTAGCGTCGATGTAGGTTTGGATGGCTTCGCGGATCTTGTCTTCGGGCAGTTCGCAGAACTCGGCGGCGCGCTCGATGGTCCACGGAGTGACGTGCTCCACAAGAATGTCCCAGCTCGTGCGGTACGTCTTGCCGTCGATCTCATGCGCGCCGGACAGCGCGGGCTTCGCGTCGGCCACCACGTTGCCGTCCGCGTCGAGCCACTGGAACACCTTCTCCTCGCCGAGGCCCTTTTTGTTCTGCCAGTCGCCGTTCCAGAAGATCAGCTGGTCGTGCGCTTCGTCCCAGGCGGGATACAGCTCTTCGTTGCCGCCCTCTTTCATAAGCGACTCGCGCAGCTGGTAGCCGGTGCCGTTGCCCTCGGCGTCCTTCTCGTCGATGAAGAACGGGGCGTTGGTGTAGAAGCGCGCGAACTCGGTGGCGCACTTGTCCGAATGGACGATCTCGTTGATGAACGCCAGCACCAGCGCCATGTCGGAACCGGGACGGATGGGCAGCCACAGATCGGCCTTGCTGGCGGTGCACGTGTAGCGTGGATCCACGCAGATCACCTTCGCGCCGCGCTCCTGCGCGCGCTTCACGGTGAGCCAGTCGTAGTAGCCGCGGCTGCGCTCCTGACGGCACCAGATGAGGATGCAGTCGGCGTTGTTGCCGTCCCAGCCGGTGTACTGCGTCTCGTCGCCGTACAGGCGCTGGCTCGTGAAGTACGAGCCCACCCAGCACAGGTTGCCCACGCCGAACGTGGCGGTGGAGCCCAATTCAAGCCACAGCTTGTTGATGGCTTGGAACTGCAGCATGTCGCGGCCCGTGCCGTACTGGTGCGCGATGGTGTGCCAGCCGTGCTCTTCGCCGATCGCGGTGAAGCGGTCGCGCGCCTCCTCGTAGGCCTCTTCCCACGTGATGCGCTTCCACTGGCCGGAGCCTTTCTCGCCCACGCGCTTCTGCGGGTAGCGCACGCGCAGCGGGTTGTACAGCTCCTGCGGGATGGCGAAGCAGCGGCCGCACAGGGTGCCCTCGCTGAACAGATCGGGGTTGCCCTCGATCTTCACGAGGCGCCCGTCTTTGACGTGCCCGAACAGCGCGCAGCGGCCGTAGCACTGGCGGCACGCGCTCGGGATGATCTTCACGTCGTCGGACGAGGTCGCACCCGCGGCGGCCTTCGCGTCTGCCGCATCGTCCGCGAGGGCCGTGGCGGCCTGCGAACCCAGCAGCAGCGTCGAGGCGGTCGCGGCGGCCGTGGCCTTCACGAAGCCACGGCGGCTCATCTTCAGTGACATCTCTCCTCCTTTGCCTCTCGTCGTCAAGTGCTGCCTTGGAGGAGAACCGAAGCGCGGGTGTCGGAAGTCGGGGTGGGGGCAATGGAGGGGGCGATGGGGGTGAACGCTAGGGAGATTCGACCAAAGCGAGGTACGGCAATGCTGGGAGCACTGTTTCACGTGAAACATCGGGCGAAAGCCGCGGCCAAGGATGCCTGTACGAACGTCCCTGCCTTCGCGCGACCCGACCGCCCGCCGTCTGGAACTTCGGCCATCCGAAGGTTTTCAGCGCCCGCGTCCATGCATAGCGCGGCTCGCCACCTGCTCGTCCCACTCGTCTTGCTCGTCTGCATACTCTGCGGCTTGCAAACCCCACAGCCGCATGCCTCTCGTTCGCATCCCTGCATTTCGCGAGCCTCACGCTCCGGCGCATTCCACGCTCGCACGCCTCTCGTTTGCTCAAGCTGCGCTTTTGCGAGCTTTACACGCCAGCACGCCCCCGCATCCACCCGTCTTGCGCTTTGCGAGCCCTGCGCGCCCGCGCTTCTCGCTTCGGCGAACCTCGCGCTTCGCGATCCTTGCGCGCCCGCATTCCCCGCCCCACCTACGCGTCCCGCCCCTCTCCGGCGTCCCCCGCACTCCTGCTCTTCTCCTCAGCAATATACTTGCAGTACTAATTATATTATCTGAAATTATTAGTGCAATATGCTAATTAATTCTACTTTGAGAATAATCGCAGATGAAACCAAGAGCAGAAAGGGAACTCCGCACCACGAAGAACAGCCATACCTCGGGCGTTCCCAAGCTTCGTCCCCTTTTCTTGACGCATGGCAACAGCCCGCCCGCATCTCGTCCGTGGCAGCCGGGTGGAAACCCGAGGGCCCCCTTCGCTCTGTCCCCGCTCTCCCGTCGAGCGATACTCGCGCAGTGCTACGTCAAAGCGGGCTCGCTCCCAGCTGGAACACCGCACGTCGAAAGGGATTTGAATCGCGAGATGCCAACAGCGACCCGCCCAAACGAAAACGGAGATTGAGCCGAAAAAGCGTGACGTTCATTGACGGACTTGGGGTGTTGGGGTTTCATGTACGCACGACAAGCAGCACGCACGATAAGCGGCGTTTCCGCTCATGGGCGACGAGAACGCCATACGCGCAGCGGAAGGTTCCTCAATCATGGAGAACAAGCACAACAGCCTCATCGGCTTCCTCGTGTACGATGCCCAACGGTGCATCTTCAGATCGCTCGAAACGGCGCTCAAGCCCTACGACATCACGCCTGGCCAGTGGAACCTCATCAACCAACTCGAGCGCGCGGGCGAGCTCTCGCAAAAGGAGCTCGCCCAAATCACGCGCAAGGAGCAAGCCACTATCACGCGGTACCTCGACACGCTCGAGCGCAAGGGCCTGATCGTCCGCAACAAGCACAAGTCCGATCGCCGCGCGCACGCCATCTCGATCACCGACAAGGCGCGCGAGCTTATCCGCGTCGTGCAGCCCGCCACCCTCGACCGGGCGAACCAGCTGATCGAAGGCATCGACCAGCACGACCTCGACACGTTCGTCGACGTGCTCGCGCGCCTCAAGGCCAACGCCGAACATATCGTCGGCGGCAACTAGCTGCGGCGCTCATGGCGGCGCAACGCCCACAGCGCCACGCCAGACGACACCGAGGCAGCTACGCCAAGAGCTCCCAAAGCCGCCACGGGCAGCACGTCGCCGGCACGCGCAAGTCGAACGCCAGACGACGAGGGGCGCTCCGCGGTGATCGACACCGACGAACCGCCGGAGGCCGTCGGATCGGCAGGAGCCGCCGGGTCGGTCGGGTCGGCAGGATCGACGGGGTCGGTCGGGTCGGTCGGCAGAGGCGTGTTCTCCATGGTCAACTCCACCTGCGTCGGCTGATCGCCGCCTCCCACTTCGAACGGCATCGGCGTCTCGTCCAACGCATAGCCATCCGGAGCCGCCGTCTCCACAAAGCGGTACGACCCCGCCGCAAGACCATCCGCAACGACAACGCCGTTCGCATCGGTGACCAGCTCCTCGAACCCGGACACGACCTCCCAGCCGCCATCAGGCGCCAACCGCTCCAACCTGAACAAAGCGCCCTCGAGCACGGTAGCATGATCGTTCCCGTCCACCTTCGTCAGCACAGCCGAGCCCAGCACGGGAATCTTCTCGTTCGTCGCCGTCACCGTCGCCGTCAGATCAGGAGTGTCGGCCGCAAGCGTGAACGGAATCGGCGTCGTTTGCAGCTGATAGCCTTCCGGAGCGGCAAGCTCAACGAACCGGTATGAGCCAAACGCAAGATCGGACACCACGATCCGACCGTTCTCCCCAGTGGTCAGACTTTCGCTTCCGGGCACAACCTCCCACGCGCCATCGTCTCGCTGTCGCTCAAGCTTGAAGACCGCGTTCTCCAACACCACGTCCGCGTTCTCGGCATCCACCTTCGTCAGCACGGCCGAACCCAGCACGGGGCTCTTCTCGTTCGTCGCCGTCACCTCCACCGTGTGGTTCGGCGTCGACGACGACAGGGCGAACTCCACCGGCTCGGTTCGCAGCACGTAGCCAGCCGGAGGCTCCACCTCCACGAAGCGGTATTGACCCAGCAAAAGCCCCGTGACGACGATCTGCCCCTCATCGTTCGTGACCAAGCTCTCGGAACCCGCCACCGTCTGCCACGAGTTGTCGGGCTGCATCTTCTCCAGTCGGAACACGGCGCCCGACAAAGCGGACGTCGGTTCGGCGGCGTCCACCTTCGTCAGCACGGCCTTGCCGTCTTTCACCTCCACGCCGCCCGATATCTGCGTGAAATGCGCCGTGCCCGTCGACGATTCTCCGGAGTTATCGCCATAGGTGAGCGTGGCGGTGTTCTCGTATTGGCCGGTTGCCGAGGCATCGGCGCGCAACTCGACGACGAACGACGTGAAATCGCCCTTGTTCGGCCCTGACGCGCTGAAGTACTTCATGATGATGTCCTTCTGCGTCGGCGTCGCGCCCTTGTTGTCGAGCAATTGCGAAAGGCCGGCCTCGCCTTGGCCGTTCAGGATGTTGCCGATGTTGAGCGCGCTCGAGCCGTCGCCCGTGGGAACGCTGCCGAACCCGATGTAGACCACCTGGCCCTCCCACACGCCGACCGTGGGTTGGGCGGCGAAGCGCACGCTGTCGGCGAACTCGCTTTGCGTCGTGCCGTCAGCCTCCGAGGCGTCCACAAATGCGAACAGGTCGTTCAGCGAGTAAACCGCGTACTGCTCGGTTTGCGCCTCACCCGCATCCGTCGTGGCCACGATGGGCAGGTACACCTCCACGTTGGAAGACGAGATGGCCTGGCCGCCCTGCAGTTCATCGGTGAGCAGAAGGTTGCGCTGCTGTGGCGAGGAGGCCGACCCGCCGGCAGCGTAATCCGCATACGCGCCCACGATGTTGTCGAGGTTCACGCCCATGTTCCATACGATCTGGTTCTGGCCGGCCACCTGCGAGCCGTATTTCAGCAGCGGCGTGTCCGGCAGCGGCCCGGTGGATGGCGGGTCGATGCCGATGGACGGCAGCGATGAGCCGTTGACCGTGAACACGATGTCGTCGCCGACGCCGCTCACATAGCCTTCGAGCGAGAAGAAGCCGTTGTGCAGCGACGGGAAGCCAGCGCCTTCCGCGGAAAGCGTCGTAACGATGGTGATGTCTTGGCCGGGAACCATGCCGCCGCTCGCGTTGCGGTTTCCGTTGACCACGTAGCTCCCGATGACGGTGGACGTGCCGGGCGCGACCAGGTCAACCGGGCCGAAGTCGCTGGCCAAGAGGTGGTCTTTGCCGTCGATGGTGAACGTGAACGTGTCGCCCGCTTGAACGCCGTCCATATCGGGAATGCTCCAGTCGATGTAGATGCGCACGTACGACCCGTTCGTCAGCGTGGCACCGTCGGCAACGTCAACCCAGGTGTCCCCCGATTTCTTCTGCAGCTTGATGCCGTCGACGACCACCTTGTCCGTGATGTCGGCAGCGCGCGCCTCGGGCGCGTTCGCATCGTCGGGGTCGGCCGCAGCGGAATCTGTCGACAGACATATCGCCAGCACGCATCCCACCGCCATGCCGATGGCGGCGAAGAGCAAGAAAAGCCGTTGCGCGCGCAAGCGGGCAGCGCGTGCGAAAGCGGCCAGTCGAAAGGCCATGAAAACCTCCTTGGAAACTTGGAAACACTGCAATGGAAAGGGCTGTTCGCAGGTTTTCACTTTACGGAACCGCAACCCTCTCCGTCATCGACGAACACAAGCGGTTTCGCGTTCGTAACGCCTCCGACGCAAGCGCGACAAGCGCGCCGCGCCTTCGAACCGAACAGCCCCGCCCCGATGCAGGGGCACGCGGGCGCGCGGCCAACCTACCCGTTTCGCGCGCTTCGGACAATAAAATCCCAATCGACGGGTTAACAACAACCGCATCCCCTGCTACAATGGCCCGCGCACACGCAAAAGCGAACCCCGTTGAACCGCTCTGGATCGAACGTGGCGCAGCTCGCGCACGCAAGCAGCGCGAACGATGCGAACGAGACAGGGCGCGGTAGGGGCCTCTGGAGAATCCTGCACGCCGTTAGCGATCGCAGGTGCCGAAGGGGCAAGGCGCGCCGCCTCGCGCGACGTCGCCGAAACTCTCAGGCAAAAGGACAGAGCGAAGCCACGGCTTCTCGTGCATCCGCACGGCAGACCGGCATCGTGCGAACGCGCATCGCATTCGCTCTCCCCCACCTCCTTGCGGCCCCGCACAACGGGCCGCCCAGCGCACAGTTCGACGCGAAGGAGGACAAGCAAGATGGAAGGGTTTTTCGGCATCGTCAACGATGCAATCGTCGCCATCGACGGATTCATCTGGGGCCCGCCCCTCATGGTGCTCATCCTGTTCGGCGGTATCCTGCTGACGACACGGCTGCGCGGCGTGCAGTTTCGGCACCTGCCGCGGGCGCTGCGCTACATGGTCAAGAACGAGACGGGCGGCGAGGGCGAAGTGACCAGCTTCGGCGCGCTGTGCACCGCGCTGTCAGCCACTATCGGCACCGGCAACATCGTCGGCGTGGCAACGGCCATCGTCGCCGGAGGTCCGGGAGCGCTGTTCTGGATGTGGCTGGCTGCGCTGTTCGGCATGGCGACGAAGTTCTCCGAGGGGCTTCTGGCCGTGAAGTACCGCAACATCGACAAGAAGACCGGCCACGTGCTGGGCGGCCCGTTCTATTACATCGAGCGCGGCATGGGCGCGAAGTGGCGCTGGCTGGCGAAGGTCTTCGCGTTCTTCGGCATGTGCGTGGGCCTGTTCGGCATCGGGACGTTTACGCAGGTCAACTCTATCTCTTCGGCCATCACCGGATTCTTCGACCCCGACAAGTCCACCACGGTGAATATCCTGGGGATGGACTACTCGGTGGCCACCGTCGTCGGGTCGCTGCTTCTGGCCGTGCTCGTGGGGCTGGTGGTGATCGGCGGGCTCAAGCGCATCGCGAAAGTGTCCGAGCGCGTGATCCCCGCCATGGTGGTGCTGTACGTGGGATTCTCGCTGGTGCTGATCGTGGCGAACCTCGATAAGATTCCCGGCGCGTTCGCCGTCATCTTCCAAAGCGCGTTCGGGCTGCAGGCGTTCGGCGGCGGCATGCTCGGCGCCATCCTCGTCGCCATGCAGATGGGCATCGCGCGCGGCATCTTCTCCAACGAGGCGGGCCTGGGTTCCGCACCCATCGCCGCAGCAGCCGCGCAGACGAAGGAGCCGGTGCGCCAGGGCCTTGTGTCCATGACTGGCACGTTCCTCGACACCATCGTCGTGTGCTCGATGACCGGCCTGGCGCTGGTCATGACCGGCGCATACCAACTGCCCGGTCTTGAGGGAGCAGCCGTAACCACCGCCGCATTCCAAGCAGGGCTGCCGTTCGTCCCCGGCAACGTGATATCGTTCGTGCTGATGGCGTGCCTCGTGCTGTTCGGGTTCACCACTATCCTGGGATGGGACTACTACGGCGAGCGCTGCCTGGAGTACCTCAGCAATGGCAACATGAAAGCGGTGAAGGCGTATCGGTGGCTGTACATCTTCTGCGTGTTCATCGGCCCCTACATGACCGTGGCCGCCGTGTGGACCATCGCCGACATCTTCAACGGCCTGATGGCGCTGCCGAACATGGTGGCCCTCATCGCGCTGTCGGGCGTGGTGGCGAAGGAGACGCGCGACTACTTCGAGCGCCTGCGCGCCGCCGGCACCGAGGACGCGATGGCGCCACGCACGACCGACGACACGTGGAGCATCCCGCCCCTCGACCCGCTCAACACGTCTGATGACGAGCTGGCCGGAGCGAAAGGATAGTCTCCGAGCCCCGAACGCCCAGCTTTGAGCGCTCGGCGGCCGGTTCCAAGCGCCGAGCCCGGAGCGCCCCCCTCCGGGCGCTCCGGCAAGCGTTGCGGGGAGGCGGGGCGAGGGGGGAGGGGCGAAGCGGCCTCGGATGGCGGAGCGAGGGGAGGAGGCTGCGCGCGGTCAGTGTCCACCGCACAACGCAAACCCCCGCCTTGTCCGAACGGCAAGCCGTCGCGCGCCCTCGATGTCGCGCCTCAGGCGCGCGACGGACTCCGAGGAGCATCCCTGAATGCGCATCCGATTCCGGGATGCGCTGTTTGCGGGCGGGTGCGCTTCCAGCCCCGGGGCGCGACGCTTGCGGGCGGGAGGCCGTGCGGCCTCGGGGCGCGACGCTTGCGGTAATGAATTTCAAATTGTTTCTCAATATTTTACCGAATTTGCCGCTTTGAGGGGAGCTCGGCCGAAAGAAAGGCCAAAATGGTAATATATGGAGCAAAATATTCTAAGATATTACCGTAATCCACCAATTCAGGTCTATCAACAAGCAAAACTACGCTTATTCGGTACAATATCAAGAAAAATACCCGGATTTTTTACCGTCATCTGTCCAGCCCCCACTTCCACCGCCCCTCACCGCCGCTCCGTTCCCGACTTCGCCTCGAGCAAGCAAGGGGCACCCCCTCTCCCTTCGAAAGAATGCGCAAGGGCACCGGAGCCGCATGCGACGTCACGCACGCGACGCACGCCCTACGCTGGCGGCCTTTCTTCGTCGCCGGCATCCACCTCCCCGCGCCTTCTCGCCCGCCTTGGCTTCTCCACATCATTGAGCAGTTCGAGCAACTCGCTTTTGCTGTGAATACCACACTTTCGGTAAATATGGTTGATATGCGCTTTCACGGTGCCCTGCGACACGTACAACACGTCTCCGATCTCGGCCACCGTATCGCCCTGGGCGATAAGCTGCAGCACTTCTTCCTCACGCGGACTAAGATTGTACGCGCGTGACAAGTCGGACACACGGATGGCTATCCGTCCCTCAGCTGAAGCGCCCATCGGATCATCCTTCAACACGATGCCCCACTTCGCCGACAATCCGCGCTCGGTGAAGAAGATCGCAGCAAACGTCACCGCCACGACAACCGTCACGCCGCCATACAACGTCGACGTGACCTCCTCGCCCAAACTCGCTGACGCACCGGCGAACATAAGCCACCCCATCAGCTCCACCACATAGCGAATACCGCGCTCAATGCCGTTGATCCACACCGCGCTCACCCCGAACCGGTAGGTGATGTTGCTCATGACGATCATGATGTACATGGACAACATGGTGTAGCCGGCATCGTAGCACAGCGCCATGATCTGCGCATTGCCGCCAAATGTTGGCATGACGAACAAAAACCCCACGATGAATAGCGGAAAGGCGAGTTGGTAGATGGTGTCGAAGTTGAACCAGCGCGATGCGGACAGCACGCCGAAGAGCACGAGCGCCGTCACGAACATCGCCCCAGCAACATTACCCGGCACCAGCACCTGCATAGGCAGCGCACCGAAAGCGGCCGCAAACGTGCACACCGCCATAAGCAGGATGGGCTTCCAGGGAATGACCTTCGGGTCGCCTTCGCTCATAGCTACAGGCAGATCGCGCTTCGGCAGCCGCCGCATGCTCGAGCGTACGCATGCCAGGCACACAAAGGGCAGCGTCACCGAAAAGAACGCCAAATACGGCACCGACATACCCATGAACAGCCACTTCACCACTTCGCCCACGAAGATGGCCATAGCATGGTACAGGGCAACGCGCAAAGGGTTGAGCGAACCGTAGAACTCGGCCCACATGAGGATGAGCGACCCCAAACCGCCTCCCGCAGCCACAAGTCCTGCCACTTTGAGCCCCGGGAACGGAAGCGCGAAGCATGCGACCACGATGAGCAGCGACCCACCTATCATCGCCGCGCCCGTGACCAGCACGGCCGTCCGATTCGCCCACAGGGGCGCGACCTTCCGAGCGGCAAGCGCAAGAGCCAACGATGCAACGCCAATGGCTCCCTCGAACAAGAAGTAGTCGAACACCGAGATGGTGGGAAATGCGTTGTAGCGAAAGAACGTCGCCAACCATGCCCGATAGAGCCCTACGCCAAAGAAAGCAAAGGGGATGGCCGCCACCCGCAACAGCACGACCCTCCATCGTTCGACGAAGCCCCGTTGTTCGACACCTTCCATACAACCTCCGTCGACCCGTCGCGCATCAACGCATGACGGGCAAGTTCTCCCCTTGCCTCTCCCCATCCATACTACCCGACATACCCCAGTTCGCAAGAGGGTTATACCACAGGGTTATTCATTTAACCCGAACGGACAATTGCCGTGGAGCCGCCAGACGATAGGCTGGGATCGGCGCTTGGACAGGGAGCAAGCGCAGCGATGTAAGGAAGGGGTCATCATGACAGGATTCTCTCGCAGACAGTTCATCGCCGGAGGAGCCGTAGCGGCGCTGGGAGGTACGCTCGCTCTCGCAGGCTGCGCACCCAGCGGACAAGGCAGCTCCAAAAGCGCGTCAGGTTCTTCGAGCACCGACGGAGGCCGCGCCGGTGTAGGCACGGGCATGGGAAAGCACGGCGCGTTCAACGTGTCCGTCCAAGTGACGGGCGGGCACCTCGACCACATTGCCGTCCTCGACTCCCGCGAGACACCGGGCATGGGCGACGTGGCCATGGAAGAACTCACGCAATTGATCGTGGACAACCAAACACTCAACGTGGACACCGTGTCGGGCGCGACGCTTTCCAGCATGGCGTTCATCGGCGCCGTGGGCGACGCCCTCGAACAGGCTGGCGAGGATGCGGGCGACTGGAAGAAGCGCGACAAGGCCACGCCCGCGCAGACCGAGCTTCCCGCGTCGGCCGACGTGGTGGTCATCGGCGGCGGCGGTGCCGGTTTCGCGGCGGCCATCACGGCCGCCAACGAGGGCAAGAGCGTCGTGCTGCTTGAGAAGATGGGCGTGTTCGGTGGCGACACCGCGCTGTCCGGCGGCGAGATGGCTGCACCCGGCAACTGGATTCAGGTGCAGGAAGGCATCGCCGACAGTCCCGAAGCGTTGGCCGAAGACATGCTAGTCGGCGGCGACAACGTAGGCGATCCCGCGCTCGTGAAGATCATCGCCGAGGGTGCGCTCGACAGCTCGCAATGGCTCACGTTCGAAGGCGGTGTTTCCTGGAAGCACGACCTCATGCAGTTTGGCGGCCATAACACGAAGCGCTCCATCATCCCTATCACCCACAGCGGCAGCGAGATGACCACGAAGCTGACGAAGCGCGCGAGCGAGATCGACGCGTTGACGCTAGCGAAGAACTCCCAGGCCACCGAGTTGGTGAAGAGCGGCGACGCCGTCGCGGGCGTGAAGGTAAAGAACACCGTAACCGGCAACGAAACCACCATCACCTGCAAGGCCGTGGTGCTGGCAAGCGGCGGCTTCGGCTCGAACATCGACATGCGCG
>ERZ826396.555-NODE-555-length-53392-cov-5.663948_pt1 | contig 53392 bp, 51 predicted proteins | sample MGYA00519926_ERZ826396 | MGnify/ENA primary metagenome ERZ826396 (study PRJEB31778, sample SAMEA3449230) | human gut metagenome | biome: human gut; feature: human-associated habitat; material: faeces | place: United Kingdom | collected 2010/2012 ... | reverse complement strand
AGTAAGCGTATTTTTTGATACGGCTGTCAAATAGTGTTGCTTTCGACAAAAATAGGTTCCTCCTTTCGTAGTATGAGTAAGAACATTTTAACATAGAGTTGTGAAAATAACAGATTCATATTCTTGCTTTTTTCTTGCGATTCGCTTAGAAGAATTTATTCTAAATGCTACTACCTTTTCAGAGTAGGTAAAATGTGGTAGAATGAGGAAAAATTATTAGGAGGATGCATTATGGCAAGACGAAAAAAACTGGAAAACACATCTTTGGAAGAGCAACTGGAGTATGTGGAACAGGAGATTCGTACAAAAGAGTCCGATTTAAAGGAACTGCGTCATAAAGCAAAAGAGCTTCAAAAAAAGATAGAAGAGAAGCAGAAAGATGAATTGTTTAAGGCTTTGATAGCATCTGGGAAAACCATTGATGAAGTTATGAGATATTTGAAAACAGATAAAGAGAACAGTCTGATAGTTAAATCGGAAAAGTGATTGGATATGTGAAGGCATACCCGCTTCTGACGTATCAGTGTGAGAAGGATTATTTCCTTGCTAGTTGTAAAGGTATTGATTCACATAAAGGCTAATATACATCGTAGATAACTATATAATTAAGGTATAAATTTTTATCCATGACTCACCAACTTGAAAAGAAGGAACACTTATGGTAGTATGAACATATAAAGATAGTGAAGAAAGCAGGTGATAGGTTTGACTGTAACGGAAGAGATAGATCGAAAACACCAAGAAGATTTGCAGCGGCTTAGAGGTTTTCGCTTGCTGGATGATGACTTTTTTACAAAATGTTTTGAGGGCGATACAGAATGTATTGAATTGATATTGCAGATTGTATTGGATAAGCAAGATTTAATGGTTGTAGATGTCCGTACACAGGTATTTGTGGAGAATTTATTGAACCGTTCTGTAAGGTTGGATGTATTAGCAACGAATAGTGTTGGACATAAATTTAATATAGAAATTCAACGTGCTGACAAAGGGGCAGGAAGAAAAAGGGCACGTTACAACAGTAGTATGATGGATGCAAATCTCCTTGAAAAGGGTGAGGATTTTGAGGTTCTTCCTGAGACATTTGTGGTTTTTATTACAGAGAATGATGTTATAGGGAAAGGACAACCGTTATATCGTATTGAGCGTTGTTTTTTAGAAACGGGAGAAAGCTTTGATGATGGCTCGCATATTTTATATGTAAATGGTGCGTATCGTGATGAATCACCTATCGGAAGATTAATGCATGATTTTTCTTGTACAAATCCATCAGATATGTATTATGGTGTTTTGGCAGATCGAGTAAGGTTTTTCAAAGAAAGTAAGGAGGGAATTGCAGTTATGTGTAAAGTAATGGAAGATATGAGAAAAGATTCTTTAAAAGAAGTAGCACTTCGTATGCTGGCAGCTGGGAAATATGCTTTAGAAGAAATTGCAAACATTTCCGGCCTTTCTCTTGAAGAAGTAAAAAAACTAAAAGAAAAACGAACAGTGCAAAAGTGTGAATAGATAAAAAGTATAATAGAAGCGGATATGTGAAAATAGCATATCCGCTTCTGACATATTTAGAAAAAATTTAAGGGTTCTTCGAGGAAATATTTTTGTTTAGGGAGGATAATTCCTCATACGCAAGTAAATCCGGAGTAACCTTTTCTTCACCCGAAAGGTTTGATACATTCCGAAAATATAGGCGATAATAGTGTCCAGATAAAAGGCGGATATTTTTATCGAATGTAAAGTGATATTCTTTCTGGTCAGTGGATCGAAAAATAATTTTCTGTTTTTTGGTAAGTGGGCTGACTTCACGTTTTGTACAGGTTCCAGTTAATTCGGTATAGTCATGTATCTTGATGGTATGTAGCAGACTCACAATTCGTATGGCAGTTCCAGCACCGATGCAAAGACTCATAAGGAAAAATATCTGGTCGTGCGTTATAAATCCGTAAATACATCCAAATAAGACACAGAAAAAGCCGATTGCCCCATGGACAATCAGCTTATTAAGAAATGGTTTTGGCATAATTTGCTCCTTCCTATAATTTTTCAAATGCAATCTGTTTATTGAGGTACAAATTACTGATGGCTTCCAGTACAGGATAACCGGCATGGGTGAATTGGATATCCTGTGCCAGGGTACGGAATGTTGCATCCGAGGTTTCATAGAGCTGCGTCAAAAGTTGCTCTGTATTTTGTGGATGGATGCCCTGTTCTACACAGGTTACAAGCTCTGCCGTAGAAATCTGTACTTTTTTTGCTATTTGGAGTACCGTGTCCTCTATAGCAGTCCGTGCCGGCTTTTTTAGATAATGGATCAGTTCCTTTGTGTGCAGTTTTTTCTTCATGCAGAGATAGATGCAGGTAAAAAGCCGTACTGAAAAACTGTCCTGCAATGGGCTGATATAAAGTTCTCCTAAGAGGCGGTACAGGGCATCCACACCAGTTAAACCATCCCCTTTTACAACCAGTCCTCGAAGCAGCAGCCGATTCAGGTAGGGTTCAATGGGAATATTTTCCGAACGGTGATGTTTTTTCAAACGTTCCGAAAAGGCAGACTGCAATTCATGGATCTGTCGGATTTGAAATGCGAGGCTGCTCCACAGAAAGAATTCTTCTTCTGTCAGTCCGTATTCCTGCCGGTTATTGATAACAGTCGGTGTTTTATGTTCCTTTATGGAATCCTGGAATCGTAGGATTCCGACTGCAGTATAAAGTGTCAGCATAATCGTTCTCCCTTCAAGATAAAAGAGTATATAATTTGGTATCCTGCTGTAAGTATTTCCGGGCTTTGCTTTGCCATGCCCGCACATGATTCATTGGGACACCATAATGTTTGGAAATTTCTTGGTTGGTATATCCTTTTTGCTGCAGGAGCAGGGCATGTATTCCTTTTCTTAGTGTATTGCAGCTTCCCGCTTCTAAGGACTGCAGGTGCTTATAAATGGGTTCCTGGTTCATACATTGTTCCTGCCATAGTTCGGTTTTTTGGTCTACAAGCAGAGGTTCCATGTCAAATTCGGAAGATGCATACATGGAACAGGTGTATTTTCGTTCTTTTTGCAGTTTTCTCCAATAACTGTAAATGGCATTTCGTATGGCAACTCTGGCGTAAACTGCAAAGGGACGGGTGTTGTCATAGTTCATGGCGGCTTTGCATAAAGCTAAGTTTCCGGCTTGAAGAAGGTCTTGCTGCTCATCGTATGAGACATAAGCACAACGGGTAGTCAATTTTTTTACCATTTCAGGTACCAAATACAAGTACTCCTCTGTCAATCGGCGTTCATCATCTGTCATCGGGATGATCATACATATCCCCCCTTTCAACCAATGGCCCTGAGAGGGATATGGTTATTCTCCAGAATCTTCATGGATTCCAGAATTAGTTGATCACACATATAAGTGCTAAATTCTCCGATGTGTGCTTCCTTGGCAGTCAGACAGAATTTATCAGCAATCCAACGATAAGCCTCCGATTTTGTAAAGATGTGGTTTAGCCATATCTGGTCAAACACCCGGTGTGCTTGGATCCTTTTTTGACGAAGCTCTTTGTTTGCCAGTTTTCCTTTGGCATTGGTAGTGCCAGGATGAACTCCTACATAAGAATTACACTGTGGGAAGTGACTGCACACATAGAGTTTTCCATCTTTCGCTTTATTTCCATATACATAGGACGCATCCCTTAAAATTGCGATGCTGCCGCAGTATGGGCAGCGGATTTGTTTCTGTTTCATAAAGATTCACCTCGCTTACGTGTTTTATACGTATATTGTAAGAAAGCAGGTGATGAATTCCCATAGGATGGGCATAGAAACTACTCCCAGATTCGGACTAAATGGCACAAAATGGCAGAAAATCTAAGAATAGAACAGTGCCTTGATAAGCGGAAAGAAACCGCTGTCTGCAAAACGTGAGTAATTTACTGGTGTAAAGATGAACCCTGCACAGAAAATCCGGATGACATAAACAGAAATCAGAGCTATACATAGCCGATACAGATTTCTGGTGCGTTTGTTCCAGGGCTTTCTCGGACGAAACTTCAGGTACAGGATTAAAAGTGCAGGAATAAAAATAAAGTTCGTAAATATTGTATTGATTCCTTGAATCATAGCAGTGAAATTCAACATAAAATCGCCTCCTTTCTTATCCTGTACGCAGAAAGTGCCAAAAGTGCAACCTTTTACCAGTGATAATGGGATGCTTCCTGATGCCGTAGTAAAGCAAAACAAGGACATGGCTTATCGGTCAATGCTTCTTTGGTAAAGTAGAGTCCATATAAGGACTGAAACTGTTCCAGTGTTATGGCGGACAGACATTCCGTTGGTTCCGGTATGCGGGAGAAGAGCATACGGGCATCTGCCATGGGCAGGACACAAGGAGTGCCGTTTTCATCTGGATGATATAAGAAGTGTGGGCCATTACAATAACCTGGGGTTTTACAGGAAACGCAGCGAACATAAATACAGGAATGCCAATTTCCATCACAAATATCTAAAAAATGCCGGATGTGTTTGGCATCGGCATTACAACGAGATTGATCCATATTCATCACCTTTTATAACAGGCAGCCGTAATAAGCTGCCTGTGAGCATATCTATTGATAGTTACTTATCTTTTTTCCGCTTACGGATATATAAGATACCAAATCCTGTAGCAAAGAGGAGTGCGGCACCTGCCAGTAAAAGATAAGGAAGAACGGTTGTTTCATCTCCGGTCTTGACTGGTTTGGAAGGTTCAGGTGTGTCTTTTGGAACTTCCGTAAGTTTTATCGTCTGTCCTTTATCGTCCAGATCTTCATGGGAAGCAATTTCAAGTGCTGTTTCTCCTTCAAGGGAAAAAAGTTTTTCAAAAACGACCACATCATGTCCAGCCAATGTGCTTCCATCAAAAGTGAAGATGGCTTCGACAGAACCATTGGAATCCTTTGGTGTAAATTCTGTTTCTGCCGTGACAGGTTTTCCATCAATCAGAACTTCCTTTTGGGTTGTTTTGTCCATCAGCGTGCCGACCAGTTTGTATGGAGTATCCGGAATCAGATTTTGGTAGGATACGGTGTCAATGATAGTTACTTCTTTCGTAGCAACGGCTTCCTGATCCCCATCCGCTTTGTCCTTCGCAGTAGTTCCAATTCCTGGGAAGTAGATAGACTGTTCATGGTCTTCTATATCGGCGTGAACAGCAATCTCTTTTTCCCGATACGTTAAAGACTCAAAGACAACAATTGTTTTGCCGGACAGAATGTTGCCATCAAATGTAAAGGTAAGTTCAATACTGCCAGAGGCATCTTCAGGAGTAAAGGTCGTAGTGGCAGTAATCGGTTTACCATCTGCCTGAAGAGGTTCTTTTGTCTCTTTGTCCATCAAGGTACCGGTAAGTGCATACTCTTTTCCTGGAATTAGGTTACTATATTTAACCGTATCAACAATAGTAATCTCTTTATCGGTTTTGGCAAAATGATCTCCGTCTGCTTTGTCTTTTGCAGTAGTAGCGATTTCCGGGAAGTAGATGGTCTGCCCATTATCTTCAAGATCTGCGTGTGTTGCAAATTCTTTGCCATCATAAGTAGCAGATTCAAAAACAACTACGGTTTTTCCGGCAAGGGAAGTCCCATCAAAAGAAAAAATCACATCTACCGTTCCAGAGGATTCTTTAGGAGTAAATGTGGTTTCGGCAGTAACCTCTTTCTTATCTATTTCGACAGGCTTTCCGGTTTCTTTATCCATAAGGGTTCCGGTCATAACATATTCTTCGCCGGGCAGAAGATTTTTGTAAGCTACCGTATCTACAAGGGTAACTTCTTTATCTGCCTGGGAAAGATTCATATCTGTTTCCTTATCTTTTGCAGTGGTCCCGATTTCTGGGAAATAGATAGTCTGATCCTGATCTGTAATGTCCGCATGAACAGCCAGTTTTAAATCCTCCTGGTACAGTTCCTCAAATACTACGATTGTTTTGCCCTTCAGAGAAGAGGCATTGAACGTAAAGGTCACTTTTGCAGAACCAGAAGATTTTTTCGGTTTGAAGGTGGTTTCTGCTGTGACAGGTTTTCCATCTATTTCAATTGGCTTTCCGGATTCCTGATCCATCAGTGTGCCGATGAGCTTATAAGACTGTCCCTTCTTTAAGCCCTCGTATTCTACGGTATCAACCAGAGTGATTATTTCTTCTGGTTTGGCAAAGTGGGAGTTGCTGTCTTTGTCAAGGGCAGTAGTTCCAATGGTAATCTGATCATCCGTTAAAGTTCCCATATCCACGACTACGTGATTTTTGTATACAGAGACCTCAATTTTTAAGAGGTTCATACCTTCATTGGAATCGCAGCGTTGTTCTTCCAAAATATAGGTATCATAAATCAGGGCTCCTTTGGCATCATCAGGTTTAGAAGAGCCAAACCAGATTCCGTCTTCAGAAGTTTCCCCACGATTGGTATTTGTGGTGTGCTTATTCCATTCTGAGGAAGTACTGGCATAGCCATTTTTGTCTGTTACAATGGTATGACTTTCTCCTGTAGTTTTGGAGGTAATGGAAAATGGGACATTTGCCAGCCGGTTTAAATCTCCGTCAGAGACCTTTACGAATTCTAAATCGCCACGGATTACCTGATTGGAAATCGCTGTTTCGTTTGCAGTTAAATCCAAAATTTTCCCATTTTCTGTGATATGAAACTCCTGAGAGAGTTTTCCCTCGTTCAAATAACCTTCCGGTGCTTTTGTCTCATCAATCCGGTAATGACCATAAGGGAGCGTATCTTTTTTGGTGGAAGCAAGCCCTTTTTCATCTGTCTTCAAAGTGAGAACTACTTGCTCTTTTTCATAAGGGGTTCCATCCACAAGAACAGGATTCGGACCAAGATTGGTGATTGTAAATTCTGCATCCTTCAAAGAAGCATTTCCCTGTGGTTTGGCTTCTCCTGTTTCCAGATCCCGTTTTTGGATTTTGACACCGCCACGGATAATCTGGTTAGAAACAGAAGTCTCTTCTGTTGTTAAATCTACGATTTCTCCATTTTGGGTGATGTCAAATTCAAGAGCCTTTGCACCATCGGTTAGGTATCCGGAAGGCGCTTTGGTTTCTTCTATCCGGTAATGTCCAAGGGGCAGGGCATCAGCGGCACTTGCAGCAATACCATGTACATCCGATTTGATCGTAAGCACTGCCTGACCATTTTCATAGAGCTTTCCACCTACCCATACCGGCTGTTTGTTCAGAGTGGTAATGGTAAATTCGGCATCTGCAAGAGATGCGGTTCCTTGTGCTTGTGTTCCCTGAGTTTCCAGATCCCGCTTCTGAATTTTGACGCCGCCTCGGAAGACCTGTTCTTCGACAGAAGAAGCGTTATAAATAGAGATAGTTTCTTCCGTACCGGTACTGGTGATTTGCTGCACGAAAACAGATTCGTTTGGAAGATAGCCGGCAGGGGCTTTGGTTTCCTGTACGGTTACTGTACCCAGTGGGAAGCAGACGGTCTTTCCATCACTGGCATAGAAAAATTCATCCCCGGATACCAAATAATCTTTTGTAAAATGGATTTCTCCAGAGGCATCTGTTTTCAATATCCAGGTGCGAACCGGTTTCTTACCATTTGCTCCGGGATCGGTAGCTGACTGCTCTGTATAGAGTTTTATTGTAAATTCGGCATTAGCGAGAGAGCCGGTTCCCTGTGCTGAATTTTGCTGTGTGTCAGCATCCAGCTTTTTAAGGAGCAGTTTTACGGGATTATTTTGAGGAATATCCTTTACTTTTACGGTAGATGTTCCTTCTGCTTTTACCGTAACATTATGGGCGGAAGTATCTATAGCAAATCCTTCTGGGGCACTGATTTCTTTAACGGTGTAACTTCCTTCTGCCAGTTCTTTGGATTTTGCATATCCTTTTTTATCGGTAACAAGAGTTTCTACCAGTTCTTCCCCTTTGTAGATTCCGTATTTGGCTCCTTCTAAAGAGTAATTGCCATTTTTATCGGAAATATCGGTATTGGCAGAGGATTTCTGCAGTTCGATAAAGCCGTTTGGAACCTGATACCAGCTTCCTGCAAAAGTTTGGGAAGCATCGCCGGGAACAATAAAAGCACGGAAGGATTCTGGTGGGGCAGGAAGCCCTTCAATGGCGTTGGCAACTTCCAATGCTTTGTCAATATAATTTTGAGGTGCACCATGAAAAGCACCGGTGTCCCCATTATTTCTTGCATGGATATAGGCAACGACCAGATGGCCAATGACATAAGAATTGTCATCGGACCATCCTTGGAAATATTGATCTTTTATGAGCTTTTCGTAGCCGTATCCACCATTGACATAGTAGAGTGCTTTTCTAAGCGGGGAATCCTTTCCTAAAAGATTATAAGGATATTGTCCGGAAGCAGGTGTTTTCTTTAATGGTTCAACGCAATAAGCCGTATTATTACCATCAAAACTCATGCGGGAAGTATAATAGTCCCCGTATGGAATTTTGGCTCCTGCTGTATAGTCAATGGTGCCATCTGCCGCATAAGCTGTATGGGCATTGAAAAAGAGTGTGCTAAGAAACATCGTGACACAAAGAAAAAGGGCGGTTAGCCGGATATGAGGTTGTTTTGCTGGTTTTAACATAAATCTCCTCCTTTGTTAAAAAGAAAAGCAGCCACATTCGGGCTGCAGGTAACATTAACCGACTTTTTTATCCTGGCGTTTCAAGATTTCCAGGAGTTCCTGTCGGTCTGTGGTAATTAATTCTTTTTCCAGGTTGGAAGCTTTAAATTCCACAGTGATATTATTGTTGTTTGTTGAAATCAGTCCGTTTCCACGTTGGAAATGGGTGATATTCATAACTTCGGTTTCGGAAAGACGAAGAATGGTTTTTACACGTTGTGCCTCTTCATCTTCCATGTTAAGAATAATTTTGGTTTTACAGTTATTGATAATGCCTTTCCCATATTTTCCGTCATCCAGAGCAAAAAAGTCGTTGAGATCCTGGGTTGCAAAAATACCGGCACCAGAGTATGCCCGGATGATCTTGGCAATCTCCAAAACGAATTCAGCGGCCAGGCGGTTACTGGAGGCACCGATGAGCTGCCATACTTCATCTACGAAAATGGCTTTTTCTTCGGTACGATTTTCTTTGGCTTTATCCCATACATAGTCCAGAGCAACAAACATCCCTACCGTTAAGAGATCACTGGAGCCAGTCAGCTCTGAAATGTCCAAAACGGTATATTTATTGGTCAGATCTACATTGGTCTGCTGGTTAAAAGAGGAAGCAGAGCCATGGACAAGACGGTTCAGGATGTGAGCCAGCCGTTTGGTATCTTCAGTTTCCATCAAAACATCATATACATCTCCAAGAATTGGCATCGCTTTATAATGATCTGGGTGTTTGGGATCAATGAGGGATTCATTCTTATGGGTGATTCCCTTTCTTGCATAGGTTTTAATCAGTGCTTCGTCCAAAAGCTGTTTTTCCTCATGGCTCATATCTGGAATGAGCAGAGAAAAGAAAACGTGCAGACGCTGAATCTTACTGGCTAAAGCAGATGCGTCTAAAGTTGGACCGTCCAGCAGCTCATTGACAGAGTTATCTACTTTTCGGATTTCCATGACATTGATGCAATTTTGGCTGGCAGGAGAAATCTGGATAAAGGTTCCTCCTACATTTCTGGCAGCCCGATAAAACTCATGACCTTTTAACGGTGCGATGATAAATACCTGGATTCCTTTACGCCGCATACGAAGTGCCATAGTCTGCATGGTAAAGGTTTTTCCGGATCCGGAAGTGCCAAGAATCGCAATATTGGAGTTTTTATATTGTTTGGAGTCAAAAATATCAGCAATCACTAAAGAGTTGTTATGCTTATTTACTCCAAATAGGATGCCGTTGTCATCGCAAATGCTGTAGCTGACGAAAGGATAGCAACTGGCAGCTCCGGTGGTTAAGACATTTCGTTTTGAGAGTTCATAGAGCTTCTTATCCAGGTTTACGAGAGGAAGGGAAGATAAAAATCCCTGTTCTTGCAGGAAGTAACAAGACCGCAGATCCATATCCTGTGAGATGAGAAGTTTTTTCATCTCCTGAATCCGCCATTGCAGTTCTTCCAGATCACCTGCCGTAATCGTAATCAAAAGATTCATGTAATAGAAATCTTCATTATTAGCAAGTCCCTGTTTGAGGAAATAGCCGGAGCGGATGGCAGAATCCAGATCATCAAAATCCGCATTGGTATCAGAGGCATCTTTGATCTTTGAACGGTTGATTCGGATTTGCTGTCCAAGACGTTGCTGGATCTTATCTTTGGGCTGTTTATGCAGAAAAAAGTCAATGTCAATTCCTTCGCCAGCATTGATAAGCAGGGACAGCCAACCTGGCATTACTTTTGCTTTGTAACCATCGCACGGCACCAGCAGGTAAGAATGGTAGATGCCATTTACCAGCACATAGTTGCTGTGCTTAAAGTCCAAAGACTCTGGTGCGATGAATTCATTGATATGGATGTTATCCACTTCCTGCTCACGGCCAGATTCCATATAGCGGGTAAGTACCTGGTTGATCCGCTTTGGCAAAGGTGTTTCGGTACATTTGGTACGGTTCAGCAAAGTGTAGAGGACATCCGTTGTAAACTCATCTTCATTGTCATGAACCAGCACATCATTGCCGCATTGATATAGAAAGGTCTTAGCGGTTTGGGCTGCAGTTTCTAATGCTGCCAGGATTTCCTTTTCTTCCACTTTCCGATTCACATTGAAGGGTTCGTATTCAAAGATAAGGAAAAAGCGTCTGGAAACCGCTTCTCTGGAGCTTAACTGCCGGACAAATTGGATATAGTCTTTTTGTAACTGCCGGCAGTTGGGATCCGATTCCCGTTCCATTTCCAGACGGGATTGCTCCAGATGTTTGTTGATATCTGCTTTTTTGGAGATCATCTTAATTTGTAACTTCACAGGGCTGATTTTTAAGTAGGAAATGAAGCTGAAGATAATCCCCTGTTGTTCCCTAGCACTGCGTAAGAGGAAATTGATCGGTTCAATCTCCAGGATTTTTACATAACGATGGTCTGTCGTGTAGATAACACCATTGGCAATCTTATCAATAGGAAGATAATCTTCCAAGGTGATTTCTTTTCGCTTTTTCTTTTTGCTTTTCCCGGAAGCAGAAGGCTGGTTGGAAGCTTTATTCGCAGTTCTTTCTTTTTTTCGTTCATCCAAAAGTTGCTGCTTTATCTGTTGTTTTTCAAGTTTTGCCTGCCTTTTCGCACTTTTACGTGCAGCGTTTTGTTCTTTTTTTAATTGTCGGGACTCAAATTTAAGAATCCGGATGTCTTCACGAGCCTGTTTGCGTATTCCACGTTTTGTAGAAGTGTCAAACTGCCGACGTTCTTTTTTTTAATAGCAGAGGATTCTTTTGTCTCCTCTTCGGAAGACATCTGTGAGCAGTTCTCTTCAGAAGAAGATTCTGCAGGTTGTTTTGGATGCTGTTTGCGTTTCTTGGTTTTTGGTTCTTTGTTGCGGGGCTTTTTTATCCGGTACTTTTTTTTCGGCTCCGGATGTACATCCATACGGTAAATAACCCGGCGGTTTTTCAGAAAACGCAAAGCGTTCATTAAAAATGCAGTAATGCTTTCCCCACCGATTCCAATTAAAGAAATCATAGCAGCAGGAAGAGCAGTCATACAGAGAATAATAATCCTGACAGTCAGTGTCAGAGGCAGATTGATAACAGGAATGGTGATCAGGATTGCCAGGACACCGCCTTCGATGGCATTACGGATTTTAAACATTCCGCCCATAAAGGTCCCTTTTTCTATAAAATTGCGAGGGATGAAGACAGGATGTTGTTCTTCAGTATTGTTCATGGCTGCACCTCCTTTGGTTCTTCCATGGAAGGAGTTTCAGGAACTTCTGTGACAGGGGCAGCTTTTTCCGAATTCACGGAGGTATCGTCATAACCTCCTTCTTGCAACTGTTCAATTTCCTCCGTTGTGATGGAAGGAAGTTTGTCATCTGTCGGACGTTCATAGATGATTTCTTTTCCAGAATCAGGGGTACGTTCCTCACCGAAAAAGAATCTTCCAGTAGAGGAAGTGTAGTACACAGGAAGAACGGACTTATCCGGAAGCTGGAACAAAAAATTAATATCAGAAGCATTGGGATAGGTAGTATCATCAGCAAGGAAACGGATGGAAGTTAGAGACATCTGTTTTACGTTTTTAAGATAGGAGGTCAGTTCTTCCTGAAAAAGTTTCACCTGTTCCTTGGAGAAAAAGTCTTCCAAAGCTTCAAAATCATGAAAGCTTATGGATTCGTTATTTTCTGCTTGTTCTGTCTCGGTATTTTCATTATTATCGTGTTGAGTATTTTCTGTCTCGGATTTTTTGTTTCCTTTTTGGGATTTCCAGATGGAGGGAAAAACAAATCCGATGATAATTAAAAAGGCCATCATAAAGATAGCCAGAATTGCTTTTTTTCTGTTCATAAGTGTCTCCTTTATTTTTTAGCGAAGATCCAATAGGCATTTGCGGTTGCATGCACTTCCGTCATCATATCGAATTCACGGTTGATGTAGTTTTTGGAGGAACTGTCATTGGGATCATTGACTAATACTTTACCTCCAGCCGTTACACCACGAAGGACAATAAAATGTCCGCCACTGGTAAAAAGCCCGGCTCTTTGGGAACTGATGACCGGATGACCTTCAGATAAAGCCTGAAGTACCTGGTTGGGATCACTGGTCTGTGTGACAGCCCCACACCCAAAATGATCGGACGCTGCCTGGAAATAAGACCAGTAAGTGCCGACTCCTGGTTTGTAATAGGAATTTCCGCACCAGGATATTGCATCAATAGGTGTAATGGTAGTGCCTGTAAGATAACTGGCAATCATGGCAAAACTGGTAGGTCCACAACCGCTGGATGCAATCGAACCGCCGCCATAGGGGATATTTCCATAGTCTGTCTGGAGATAGTGTGGAATTTGCATACCGTTTGCAGGATAGTTACCGCCACTGGCAGTAATTTGATAATACCGAAGGACATGCTCCACATATTCTTTATCACCATACCGGTCATAAGGCCAGCTTGGTCTTGCACACATCATATCAGAGTAGGCAATCGCATTTTCTTTGGTATATCCACCGTCACGCTCCATTGCCCAGTCAATGTATGCAGAACCGTAGTTGTAACCCTGAAGAGCCAGTTTAATCCGGTCTAAGTCCGTAGGTCCGGTACAGCCGGCTTTGTCGAGGGCATATTTTAATTCCTGTACGCCACATTCAATGGAGTATTCAGGATCTGTAATCCCATTTGGCACATGGGGATAGCGGGTATTAAATCCACCTTCCGCTGCTTGCATAACATCCAGCCCTCGTCCGCCAGATTCCTGCATCATGACTGCCAGAATTAAATCCACATAATCACTCATACCATATTTCGCAGCGGCTCTTTCTACAGCAGGGCGGTAGGACAATACCTCATCACTAAGATTGATAGCAGCTACTATGCCGGAAGAAGCAGTTCCAAAGAAAGCAGTCAGATTTTCTGCATAGTTTTTGGCAAGTTCTTTCTGCTTGTCTGTAAGATGGAATACATGGTCTGCAAAATAGGAATCCCCAGCATAAACAACGGTATAGGTGTGTTTCGTAAAAGTAACCGTCTGTGTTTGTGCCTGTCCCTGTTCTGTGCCGGCTTCTCCTTCTGCACCGCCATCAACGGTAATTTCCATGGTAACTGTTTCGGTTGCTACATCATAAGAAAAAAGTCCTTCTTTGTTTTCACGGATGAGTTTCTTTAATTGGTTTAGGTTGATGTTTTTATAGTCATCCTGGCTGGCACAAAATTGTGAAATCAGCAGATTGGCATTGACGGAGATGCTGTATGTATAGGGATCATTGATGGATGCAGTATCTCCTTGTGGAAGACGGGAAATTGCTGCATGGATCTCTGCCAGAATGTCTTCATGGCTTTCTTCTAACACTTCAACGATGGCATCACGGGAAGCACGGATGTTTTCACTGATCATAGAGTTGCTGTTTAGCACATCGCTTTGTCCGGTCAGACTTCCAAAGATCAGACCAGGGAGCATCACAATAAATAAAACCGGAAGCAGCAGTATGGCGAGAATAACAAGGAGAATTTTAGCGAACTGATTCCGGTTGGCTATGACTGCGCCAATCGCTGCTGAAAAAGGCCCGCCAAGGGCTGCACCATATCCTGCTTTGGAGAAAGTGGCTGCTGTTTTTAAGGACTTTAGATGAGAAATGGTACTGGAGCCTACATCCATTGCTTCGTCAAGTCCAGAGCGTTCTGTATCCATCACTAAATCCGATCCTTTCTTGGAGGAGTAGGGGGAAGCTTTTGGACAATGGATTCGTTGTAGGCTATCTTTCCATCGCCAGCATCATAAGGAATTTTGGATACCGTATTTTCAGCATACTGTTTGTACCAGGTAGCTCCGTCTACAGATTGAACAGTTTCATAGGTTCCCTGGGTAGGAGCCGTATATTGATCGGCATGGTACATAGCAAATTCCCGGCTGTCCCCATTGGAACCGGACTCAACTCCTGTTATCCTGCCGCCACCAATCTCAACATTGGTATAGGAATGATCCGTTTTATCTTCATTTTGAATTCCCATGTAGGATTGAAATGCAGAAACAGCCCCCTCACCTTTGATCGAGCCAACTTGACCATAGTTTCCTTGAGCAATATTGCTGATAACGTTATTGGCAAAATCTCCGCCCTTTTCAAGGGAAGACTGATAGAGTGCATTTCCGATACTTGGTCCTTCGGTATATCCGGTGGCTGCATTTACCGCAGAACGCTCTGTCTGCCTTCCAACGGCTCCGGCTAATCCTCCGGAAAGGAAAGAACTTTGTACTGCAGCACTTCCGGGAGAGGAAGAATGGGAACTACTATGGCTTCCACCTCCATGCCCTCGAAAGGAACTTGCAAGACCTCTTCCGGCGATTAAAAGTTCAGCCATCATATTTCCACCAGTATTTCCAACATTGACTCCCAGACTTGCCATAAAGCTGTCAATCTTTTGAGAAACCTTCAAAAAAGCAATGGCACACAGAAACCAGATAAAGACATTACCGGTGACCGTTTCTTTTCCCTGTGCATCCACAGCTTGCTGTACCTCTGCTTCTGTAAGTTCAGCGGCAAAGACCGGCATGGAAGTTACAAGAATCAGACAAGAAATCAATAGCAGGCTGCAGAGCAGTGTTTTCTTATGTTTCATAATCTCCTCCTTCCTAGAGTGATAAAGGGTTTGCAAGGAATGTTCCGACCATGGAAGTAAACAGCCGTAAACACCAGGCGTTCATTAAAAGCAAAAAGAACTGTCCGCCGAGCATACGGCACCAGCTCTTAAAAACATTTCCGGTAGCCTGGGAAGCACCCGTGGAAAACGCAACAGGTGCGGTGTAGACCAGAACTCCAAGCAGTATATAACGTTCCGCAGCTTCAAAAAGCAGCTTGATGTAATTCCAGGCAAGGATCAGTACCAGTATGAGGGCAACAATGGCAACAGCACCGTTGGCACATACCCCCAGGATTACTGTGATCACAGAATTGAATTTGGCAAATTCCAGTGGTGGAAGATCTTCAGTCAGAATCCAGCCATACGGTGTTCCTGCAATATTCAATAGAAGATCCACGATGTCCTTGGCATAGAATGTCAGGAAAAGGAACATAAATGTCCGCAGTGATAATTTGATTGGAGCTTCAGCGTCAATCCCTGTCCCCATAAAATAATTCTTAAAAAGCTGCCAAACCCAGTTTAAAAGGATGAGTCCGATAGCCAGTGCCAGAAAAATCTGGTACATTGTTTCCGCTGCTGGAAAATACCGGAGAAAAGTATCCATGGAACATCCCAGTGCACCCAGAACAGAAGTAGTAATCAAATCCAGAATGTTCATGACCTGTTCGGCAATCCATTCTACAATTCCGTCAAGTATTCCCATGACAGAGCCACCTCCTTATCTGCATTATCCATTCCACTGCCCGCCGGCAAAGAACGGAGTGATGTAAGCCATGATAAATCCCAGGCCATTGAGAATAGCCCATGTAATGATGATTCGTTTGAGCCATGCCCTGGATTCATCCACGGTCTTTCCGGATTTGGAAAAATTCATCAAAAGCAAAGCAACCGATGCAGTTACAACAGCCGCAATGGTGGAAATCAGGATAATCTGGTTATATACGTCTTTCATGATTTCTGAAGCTTTGTCCCAGATGGTAGCAGCCATAACTGGTTGTACATTACAGGCAATCAGAGTGAAGACAAGGAAGGCAGTATAGAGATATTTTCCATAGTTCCGATGATGTTTCATGCCCGGTGGGGCTTCTTTGTGTACATGGTTTTTCAAGTAAATGAACCTCCTTCATAAAAGAGGGCAAAGTGAGATCTTTCACTTTGCCCTGGCTTATAGTTTTCCTGCCTCATAAAAGCTTCAGTCCGGTCAATACGGAGGAACGCTTATTCCATATTTAGTTGTGATACTCCTTTCCATGCACTAAAAAACGCAGCTTGAACCAGAGAAGAGGCATTCTCTGGAAAGCTGCGTTTTCGCTACATATAATTTTGACAGTATCATTCTAACATGGGTAGATTTCCCTGTAAATCGCAGAAGTGTGCCAAGTTGGGACATAAATCGGACATTATAAAATAAAAAAAGGCTAAGTAGAAATTCTAATAAGATATTTAAACTTCAATAATATCTTTAAAATGTGATAGTAATTTATAGCACTACTAATATGTACATGAAGTGGCATTTTACCTAAAAATATGCTATTATAAAATTGTAAATTTATTATATTTTTACAATTTTATAAGAGAGGAGAAAATAAAATAATTTGTTGTTGAGGTAGAAGAATATAAAGAAAACTCATTGTTTTCTATCAGATATTGAATAAATCTTGGTTTTTATTAAATACGGAGGAGTGCTTATGAATATATCATTAAGAAATATCGTGGATAAAATAGATCATAATTTACAATTGAATTCTAATAGGATACCGTGTTCAAAGTGCTATTATCTTTGCGCTGACAAATCAAAACTCCTTTTATTGCTGCAGGATGAAACTCAAGTTGTAATGGGGAGAAGAGGAACTGGAAAAACAACTATTTTTAAAGCTTTTACCTATTATGTTAATAAAATAGATGAGAGAAGAGATAGAAGGGCGTGGTATGTAAGTTTAGATGAATGTGTTCCGAGTAAATTTGAGCTAGTATCAAATTCTGCTGATGATATAACGGTATATATTTTCAAAAGTTTATTGGGACAATTACTTGATTTCCTTTACCATACATTAGAAAAATTTGAGAAGGAAAGACAGTATTTTTTACAAGGTATAGATAGTCCTGTTGGAAATATAAATAGTCGTATTAATAGACTTAATAGTTTGATTATTAAATTGGCAGAGGCTGCAGAAGGTAGCCCTAAAGCGGGCGAACAAAAAATGAATGTACAGTCCAATTTAGAAAATGAAAGTGATATCCTTATTAATGCCAATTTGAGATCTAAGCCAAAATGGGGACTTAATAGTAGCTGGAAAAGAAATAAAAGAAAGTTTGTTAATAATAGCAAGGAATATTTTTATAAATTAGATATCTCAGAAATTAAAAAGATAATTCTAGACATTTTTAAAGAATTTGGATTTAAAAAGGTTTATATCTGCCTTGATGAATTCAATATGATAGATGGACGAGCTACTATTTCTTTGCAAGCACGAGTAGCACAGTTAATTAAACAACTTTTCTGTGGTAATTCAATATGTGTTGTGAAAATTGCAAATGTATGGAATGAAAATAGAATGCAAAGAAGGCAAGGAGATCGCTTTGGACTGGAACTTGGAGGCGATATTTTTTGCACCAACGAATTAAATTTGGATACTATGTTTGAACATGATAATCAACAGGCATATTCATTTTTTCAAAATATGATGCTTAATGATTATATGCTAATAGATTTTGAAAATGACAAAACAGAAACTCAATTTAGTACAGAGGAGAAAGAACAGATAAAGAAATTGATGCTAGAAAAATTATTTGCAAAAGATGCTTTTAGGTGTTTAGTCTGTGGTTCTCAAGGAATACCTAGAATTTTCGGAGAAATATTAGGACAATGTTTGAAAGCAATTAAAGAAGCAAATTATCAAAAAGTAATTAATGTTGAATTAGTTTCCAGAAAAATAGTAGATAATTACAATACGAATGTTAGACGTGCTATTCCATGTGATTCCTCCTTATCTATTGCAATAGATGACTATATTTCAGATACGCAAAATAGATTTTTTTTAATAAAGACTTCTGATTACAATAAAGGAAGAAGTTATTTTGATGGATTGGTTGCAACAAATGCGTTACATCAATGCCCAAGTGAACAAGTGCCACGAAGACTTAAAAACAGATATAAGGTTTTTTTTGTCCATTACGGCAATTATTTAGAAGCTACAAATAATTATTTGAAAATAATAAAAAAAGATTCCAAAACAGATAATATGCTTTTATATCCGGATTTTGCTTTAGATATTATTAATGATACACAAAAATATATATTAAATTTGCCAAATGATGCTTTCGATTTTATTTATTGCGATGACTGCTCGACATACTTTGAAAAAGATAAAAATGTTAAAAATCAGCCATTGTATTATGAATGTCCCAAATGTAATAATTTAATAAGATATTGGCATTAAATGAAATATGTTAAAGGTAGGAAAGTGAAAATGATCATTTTCATTTTCCTACCTTTTCAGAATTACAATATATTAAAAATTCTGTTTAATAATTCGAGTGATAATTCCAACTGCAACATTGCGTTCTTCATCAATATGTGTCACAACAAAGGACACCTTATCTTTCTTCCCAACGGTGCGGCTGTCGTAGCAACTGTGAGCAATGGCGTTGACGCCCAATTCTAACCGGACAAAAACAGTTCCTTTGTGGATGTCTTCCACCGTTCCGGCATATTTTCCCTGTACCCGACAATTTTTTAGATTTTCTTTGCTGGTGTTGCCTTCCACGCTTTTTACATCTGCATGGATGGAGAGCGTTTCAGGGGAATCTCCCTGGATAGTCAAGATCCGGACCAGAATATGAACTTCCTTCTGGCTTATAGTTTTCCTGCCTCATAAAAGCTTCAGTCTGGTCAATACAGAGGAACGCTTATTCTATATCTAGTTGTAATACTCCTTTCCATGCACTAAAAAAACACAGCTTGCACCAGAGAAGAGGCATTCCCTGGAAAGCTGCGTTTTCGCTACATATAATTTTAACAGTATTATTCTAACATGGGTAGATTTTCCTGTAAATCGCAGAAGTGTGCCAAGTTGAGCCAAGATGAGGAAAGAAATGTGACAGAAGAAGATGTGTGATAAATTACTGAAAAAGGCTAATATGAAGAAATGCCAAAGGACATATTCTGTTATAATAGTCCTTTGACATTTTCTACTTTCTATCTTTTTCTAAGATATTCTGTATTTTATGTTCGTCATAAGAAGGAAGTACATCTTCTAAGGTTCCATCGAACATAGCTGCATATACTTTTTTATCTGCTCGTAATTGATATTTTTCTAATGGATTGAGGATAGATTCTCCTTTATCATTTTTTATAACAAAACATATTTCATCGTTACGAAGAATTTCTGCTGCTAACAAGCGTGATTCATGGCTTGTAATAATTAGTTGGGTGTTTCTCTCTTCTGCCATTTTGAGGAATAGTTCAATTATTCTAGTCGTCATAATGGGATGGAGGCATCGATCCATTTCATCAATAACAAAAGTACGTCTATCAGAAATTTTAAGAAGAATTTCTATTAAATCCAATAAACGTGCAGTACCATCGGATTCTTCTTTTAAATTAAAATAGATAGATTTTTTTTCATGGCTAAATTCAATTGTTTTGATTACAAGATTATTATTTTCATCTAACTCAAAAGTATAAAATTCTTTATAAGATCGGAGCATGATGGAAGGGTCATGCTTTTCATTTCCTGCTTTGTCTTTCTCCAGATCCGAAATAACTTTGTTGAATAATTCTTCTGGGATTTTATTTTTAATAACATCTACAGGGACCTCTACTATTTTTAAATCACTTATACCTGTTCCAAGAGCATTTAAAAGATTAGCAATTTCGTTCAGGTTTGAATGTGAAAAATAAGGATATCCAGTAAGGATGCTGTCGGGGTTACTTACGGTTAGTAAACTCCCAAACCAAACATATACTTTACGAAGAATTCTAAGTTCAGGATTATCTTCATACATTTTAGCCTTTCCATGATTAATGATTGAAAGAAAGAGTAGCTCAGAATCAGCTATGCTATCTTCACCGTATATGTTTAATTTTTCAATTCCAGAAGTAGCTTTGAAATAGTCACCAACAAAAAAGGTACCATCTAAAAGATTACGGCAAAAAATTTGTCGTTGGACATTTGTTGGTGTTATTTCATAAAGATATTCTCTTTGAATCGAGCCTGTTTTAAGTAGGACAGAAAATCCATAAACAATATGCTTGTTTCCTAGAAGTAATTCGACCTCAAATGAAGAAGGAAGCGATTGGTTGCAAGGCTCCTGCCTAAAGTATTTATTTGTAAATCCATTTGGTAAACCATTTATAACCATGTCCTGAACAAATTGAAAAGCCTCTATTAAGTTAGACTTTCCAGAGGCATTTGCTCCAAAGATCGCTTCACATTTCGTTAATTTAATATGTTTATCTTTGTATACTCGCTTAGAATTTTTTCGTGCTTTGCCAGCTTCCATGGAAAAGGTTTGCATTTGGTTAAAAGATAAAAAGTTCGCTAATGAAAATTTTATTAACATTGTTTGTCACCTCATATGTCTATATAATATATTGAAAAAACGAATTTGTCAATTTTAAAAATGCATAAAATTAGTATATCACACAGAAAGAGGTGTTGTTAAAACGAAAAAATCGTTTAAACTGTAAAAAACAGGATTGACATATTCTTGGATAGGTGGTATCTTTTTGTTAGCAGACGGAAGTGGTGAGTGCTACTTTCGGATTAATTGGGAGGCCGCCCGTAGGAACTTATTGATTTTGCACATAATATTTTAAGAAAGGGATAGTAGTATATGAAAGTAATTTTTTTATCATCACAAGGTTACAAGGACTCAGGAGAAAATAAGGGAGACTGTATTCTCATTGACACGAACAGTGAATTAGTTATTTATGACTGTGGGTGTGAAGAACATGCAAATCGAGTAATCGATTATATGGATAAACACCATTACTCAAAAGCCAAATTGGTACTTTCTCACAATGATGCGGATCATTTCGATGGAATTCCGTATCTTATAGAGGCAGGGAAAATATCAGATGTGTATACACTTCTATTATTAAAATATAAGGATGATCTGTTAGAGAAAATAAATGATAAGCGTATTACGAGAGATTCATTAACAAGAAGGATTTCAGAAATATTTGCAAACATTTATTCACTCTCTGGCAAAGTGGTGCTAAAGGATATTTTCAGTGATACATTTATATGCAATGGAATTAGTATTATAGGACCAGATAAAGAGTATGCATTAGATGCTGTGGCTAAGCGTATTGATAATAGGCAAGGAGATACAATTGATAAAGAAACGATTGTAAATGCTGTCAGTACTCAGGTGAAGGTTATTGTTGGAACTAAGAATCTGTTGCTATGTGGAGATAGTAGTTATGAAGCAATCAAGAATAAACTTTCTGGTTTTAGTTTAATTCAGTTACCGCATCATGGTAAGAAAGAGCAGGCTGATAGAATATTTGAACAGAAGGGCTCTGTAGGTATAACGTATTATGTATCGGATAATACAGGTAACAGCAATGGTGGTTCAGATGATTTACCAGTACAGGGATATAATATTAAGAATACCCTGAAAGGAGATCAGGAATGTTCTTCCAATTCAGTCGGACTAATTAATGCACCGGTTCGTTCATACTATAGAGGTGATTAAAAGTGAGATATTTGATTGCTGAAAATCAAAGCAAAGAAATTGCAGCCAGACAGAAATACCTCTATGATATATTTCAACTTTATTTTATACCACAGAACCCGGTTGATGGTTTTATTCCGCTAGTGCCTTTGGGCACTGCGGAATTTTCCGTAATATTTATTGTGGGACATTATGATCAGGTTAGAAAATATTTAAAGAGTAATATTAGAAATATCGAGGAAGGAACTATAGTGTTGATTACTTGTTATGCAAGTAAATTAAAAAGATTTAAGAAAAATGATAAAGTATGGTTTGTCTCTACTGCAGAAAATGAGTTGTCATATTGTTATAGAGGAAAGGACTATGGTTTTGAATTTGACATAACAGAATCAGAAATTGATTTCTATAATTGTTCCAAGTTGGAAGTTATGGAAAGAATAGAAAAATGTTTTCAACACTTATGAGGGAAGGACTATGAATATAAAAATATTTGATGTTTATAATATACGAGCGAGACTGTCTGTATATATTATTATTATAGCACCTGTTATTTTGACATTGTACGCAATGTATGAGCCGGTTCGTAGTTTTAGTTTTTCAGTTGTATTTATTGCTATTTTATGTGCATTTTCTAATTATCTTTTTGCACTCCAACGATATATACAAAAAGATAAGATATATGGAAATACGACTGCTAAATATCTTTATTTGGAAGATGGGCATATAAATGCTTGCACTAAAAAGCGTTATTATAGAAAACTTAGCTTAATGGATGAAGGATTTAGTATTTTTGACACGCCAACAAATAGCAATGAGTTTAAGGAAGCATGTGCCAGTGCCATTCAATGGTTGCGTAACAATACACGAGAGAATAGACTTGTTCAAGAAGAAAATATGTTATGGGGATTTTATAAAAACTTATTAAGTTTAAAAATAATTGGGATTATTTTTTCTATTATTGCCATAATTATTCTTATAACAATTTCGTTACCCATAAATATGAAAGAATTTTTTTATTCTTCATTAAATATGGGGGTACTTATAATAGATATATCCTTTGTGTTATTTTGGATTTTGGGAGTTAATAAAAAGATATATACTGTTCTGGATGAAAAGTATGCTTATGCATTGCTTGGAGCTTTAGATACAATGTCAAATAATGGATAATTTGCGGGTTCAGTAAAGCTTATTCCTAACATTAAAATTTATCCAAAGTTTTCGAGTATGCCATTTTACTATATAAGGATTGCAAGATAAAAAAGGCTATATCTTGTCAAAACAAAACAACTCTGGTAAAATGATTGTGGGCACTACTTGAAAACGGTAGGCGGTTAGTCCTTCAACAGAGGGACTGGACCCTCTGATTACATAGAAATCCTTTATGGGAAATCTGGGAAAGGAGGGCAAACTTTATGACTGATTTTGAACTGCTCTCCATCGTACTGATGATACTTGGTATCGTAGTATCGATTTTGATTGCATACATAGATCATACAAAAAAGTAACCGCCCCGGCCAAGGAAACGGTTACTTTTTAAAAAGTATACATATATCTTTGGACTAACCGCTTATCGGTAGTGCCTTTTTCTATTTTCATTCTATCAGAGATAGAGGAAGTTGTCAAATTCCTTTTGAGTTTGGATAAAGAAATGAAGTATATATCGAATGAAAATAAGTTTATATGAGAACATAGCACCATCAAAGTAAGATTTTGAAAGTGCTATGTTCTTGTTCATAAGAGGTGTTATGCCTGGATTATAAATTCTGTTTAATAATTCGTGTAATGATGCCAACAGCAACATTCCGTTCTTCATCAATATGTGTCACAACAAAGGACACCTTATCTTTCTTCCCAACGGTGCGGCTGTCGTAGCAACTGTGAGCAATGGCGTTGACGCCCAATTCTAACCGGACAAAAACAGTTCCTTTGTGGATGTCTTCCACCGTTCCGGCATATTTTCCCTGTACCCGACAATTTTTTAGATTTTCTTTGCTGGTGTTGCCTTCCACGCTTTTTACATCTGCATGGATGGAGAGCGTTTCTGGGGAATCTCCATGAATAGTTAAGATTCGGACCAGAATATGTTCCCCTACCTGGAATCGTTCCCTGGCATCACCCAGCCAGTCAAAAGACAGATCTCTTGCAAGGATGGAAGTTTCTACACCAAAGATTTCTGCCCGGACTACTTTTTCAGCAACGGCAATGACTCTGGCCTGCACAATACGGTCTTCGTGGATTTTAGTCTGTCCGGAAGAGTCCTGATCAAAATAGAAAATCTGACGTTTCTTCAGCATAGCATCTTTCCGGCTGGCAACGATGCTTCTGGATTTGGTATCCAGTCCTTTGATTACAAAGTCGATTTCACAGCCAAGCATATTATTAAGGACTTTGTTCTGTCTAAGAGAGAGATCTCCGTAATCATGAGTATCATCCTGGATTAGGTTGATCATCATTTCCGAGATAGGGATGACTGCCCGATAATCTTTATAGTAAATAATTGCTATTAAGCTGCCGGCTTCGGTCTTTTCAATACCGCCCAGAATGCCGGTGAGAATTTTCCTGGTACGATAGGCATTTTGGATGTCATGCCAGATTAAATCCGCTTTTGATTGAGCAGTTTCTAATACAGTATTGGAGTCAAGGGTTAAAATAGGGGTGTTCAGGTTCAGTGTTTCGTTTGCCATAAATGTTATCTCCTTTCAAAATGTGTTATGACATGATGGAATCTTTATCTAAAGGAACCATGCCAGAGTCGGGGGAATCTTCTATAAAATTTTCCTGAAGGAAATCCTCCATAAAATCATCGGGAGTAGGTTCCTGATAAACGGGTTCGGATGTAAAATGTGGTTTCTGTTTTGCTATTGATGCAGAAGATGGACGGCGTTTCCTTTTGGCTGATCCGGATGAGGGCTGTGGTCGGTAATCTGTTTCTTCCGAGAACCCATTTTTGCGCCATTCAGGTATGTGTTCCGATGCTTTTCTTGGTGTCAGCTTTTTGGCATCTGGATGCAGGGTATAATCGTACTTTTCTACTTTTAGGACTTTTTGTCCACGTAGGATAACCAAAGCAGTATCAAGCGGGAGCCGCAAGATTTCATCTGGTGTTAAGAGTTTTCGTTTGCCGATAGATTTTGTCTGCCGGTATTCCGGTGTATAGTCGGATACCCGCCAGCTATTGAGCTGCTTGGCTTCGCTGCTTACCCCTACGGTTACATCGCCGCTGCGGTTACTGATAAAGGTAGCAGTAACTTCATCTGTGCAGCCCAAAAAGAGCTGGGTGTCATGAGGTAAGGTTCAGCACATCCTTTGCAGGACTTGCATCCCCTCCCTCCCAAACCGCACGTACACCTTTCGATGTATACGGCTTTCCGCTTATTATATTTGCGGTATTAAGAATGAATCAATTTATGACATTCGGGGCATACCACAAGAGTTTTCCGTCTCCTTTTGCGCATAAGGAGTACCCACTCCGTATTGCCCTTTAAGTCTTTTAGTTTCTTTACTTGATGGATTTCCAGATTTCTGCAATCCTTTCCACAAAGTTCACAGGTATGGCGTTCCACTCTCTGTTTCAGAGTGTTGGTTTTAGCGTATTTTGAGAACTGCGGAAGTTCGCTCACATTGTCAAACTTCGTAGCTGATTCTTTTCGCTTAAACCCGTCTCTGTAAAAGGTTGTGGTTTTCCTTCCTGCTCTGGTATCGTATGCGATTGTAAACAGTCCTCCAACGCAATATCTGCGCTTGATTTCGTGAACATTTGTTTTATACTTACAGGCAAATGTCTTGTACATACTGTACTTCATAAGATTGGCGAATCTGCTTATCTTAAAGGAATCATTTGCTATGGCATAGTAGTTATAAAGTCCACGAACTTCCGCATTATATCTTGCCAGAATCTCTATATCGCTTTGGTTTACCAGTTTTCCCCTGTGTAGGGCTACAAATCTTTCTTTTCCATTTTCGTTAATCTTGATTTTGATTGCATGATATTCCAGTAACTTTCCCACCCATTTTTCTCTGGGTACAAGTAATTTCACCACTCCTGCATTGCTCCTGATTTTGTATCCTCCTGCGGATTTCTTTAAATCCTGACTTCTGGATACCGTAATGTCGTAGCCTAAAAATCTGGCTCTGTCTCCTGTATGTGTAACCTTCGTTTTGGTTTCGGACATTTCCAAATCCAGTTCTTCCCTGAGGAATCTGCCGACATCAGCTTTAATCTGTTCTGCGTCCGCTTTGCTCCCAATTACCCCAATAATAAAATCATCAGCGTAACGGGTGTACTGAATCCGTTTATACGTCTCATCTAAAGGTTCGGTAGGAGTTAGTTGTCGTGCTTGTTTTTCAAGCATTTTCAAATGCTTATTGCGTTCCCAGCGTTCTTCTGGAGATAAATCCGCCCACTTCTTTTTGCCCATACATCTGTAATAGGATGCTTTTTTGACAACTTTATTGTAGTTGGAATTCATTTGTTTCTTCTTTCCTCTGTTATATTTCTGTGCGTATTCTTCCATAAATTTGTCTAATTCATGGAGATACACGTTCGCAAGCACTGGACTGACACCTGACCCCTGCGGTACACCGCTGTATGTCCGATTGTACGTCCATTGCTCCATATATCCTGCTTTTAGGAATTTCCAGATAAGTTGTAGGAACATTTCATCATCAATGCGTTTTCTCAGCAATCTGATGATTGTGTGGTGATTAAAACTGTCGAAGCAGGCGTGTATATCGCCCTCAACAAACCAGTTCGTTCCCGTAAAGGTTTTCTGAATCTGGTATAATGCTGTCTGACAGCTTTTGTTTGGTCTGAACCCATGAGATGTTTTCTTAAACACAGGCTCATAAATGCTTTCTAAAATCATTTTCACTACTTCCTGCACCAGTTTGTCATTACCCGACTGGATTCCCAACGGGCGCTTTTTATTGCTATTTTTCTTAGCAATATATTCCCTGCGTGCAGGTTTTGGCAGGTAACTTTTATCTCTCATGGATTCAATAATCCTTTGGATTCTTTCGTCACTCATGCCATCAATGGTAGTTCCATCTGCACCGGCAGTCATACTGCCTGTGTTTGCATATATGTTTTTATATGCAAGCCAATAGAACTCTGGATTGTACAGATTCCGATATAATCTCTGAAACCTGTAAGATTCATTCTTTGACTTTTCCGTCAAACTACTTAATACTTGGATTGGATTTCTCAATGCCTCTCGCACCGTCCTTTCATATCGTATTAGTAAATAAGCTGCTCCCCTTCGCCATGTGAACGTCATTAACGTCTCGGACTACTATGGGAGCTGTGTGACCATGCCCGTTACCGGGTTTAGGTCATCCCCAGTTAGTATTCATAGAATTAGCGTTTCGTGTTGTCGGCACCGACTTTCGCCATTTACCCGCTGTCTTGCGGTTGTCCTTCCATGAGTATCGCTTGCTTTCATAACTGCGAAATGAAACCAACATGGAATGGCATACGTTTCAATCCTTTTCGTATGCGGAGTGCGGATTCCCCCACTCTGGCTATCGTTCAGGCAGTTTAGCTTTATACCTCATACACGAAGTTTTATTCTTGAATTTTCAGATACACAGGATTAGTACCTTATCATTCAGGCTCTCGTCTATTGACAAGAGCGACAACATGCTACACTCCCCTTCGGGTTTCCCCTCTCGGATAAGTTGTAGAATAATAGGCTGTGATTTTTCGTCACTTGATACTTTTACCTACTGCTTGCTAAAGGCAGTATTCCATAAATACCACGCCGCCGAATTTATAATGCGCTGGCGACTTCTGGGCGCACACAGTTGCCGATAATTTCCTGCCATTGGTTATAAGGATAGCGGTTCTGCATCTGGGGTAAATTCTGAAAGATGCAGGAAATGCTGAGATTCCGGCTTCGGATTACACTGATCTTCTTATTCAATTCCAGGATAGCTCCAGTGTTGGCAAGCTCATCAGCCAGTATATGTACAGCAACAGGAAGTTTTCCTTCTTCTCCATATTTATCTGCATAACGGACCAGTTTGATGAAGATGAAGGTCATAAACAGGGAAGATAAAAAATCGAAGGTGCTGTCCTGGTCTGAGGTAATGCAAAAGTAAGCACATTTCTGTTTCCCTGGAAGTGTCAGATCAATCTCATCATAAGAGGTAATCTGCCGAATGAGTTTATTCTGAAATACCTGAAGTCTGGCACCCAATCCGATAATAACTCCGCTTCGCACGGTATCACTGGCTTGTTTGTAGATGCAGTAAGGAACTTTTGCTGGATGGGACACTGGGAGCAGATCAAAAAGACTGTTCAGCTCCTTTTCGGAACTCATGGTCAGCAGCTTATAAACCTGTCCGATATTTCTGGCTTCCGGCGGAAATCCCTGATCCACATAGAGAACCAGGGCTTTTAGCAGGTTCATCTCCGCATTATCCCAGAAATGATCTCCTTTTCCGGAACCTGTATTCTGGATGATGACATCTGCAAATACCTGAGCCATCGTTTCCTGTCCATTGATTTCACCCAGACAATTCCAACTATCCGAGTTTTCCGGATTGACCAGATTAAATGCTTTTACTACATAGCCTTCGTTTTCCAGATAAGCAGACATGCTTTCATAGAGTTCGCTTTTGGGATCGGTAATGATTAAACTTTCCCCAGAAGCGTTGTTGCCTTCCTGCCCTCTGGCGACACACTGGAAAATCATATTTCTGGCAAATGCCCTGGATTTCATGGAACCGCTGGCACCATACACGGCAATATTTTTATTCATTCGTGTTTGATACGGAAGACATACGGCTTTGCCATTCAATTTGCCTAAAATGGTTCCTTTATTTTTCTTTACATCTCCGGTCAGTTCCAAAACTTTCATCATTTCATCTGGAGTCATGAATCCGGATGTACCGTAGGTTCCTTTTGTAGAGTAATTTAAGTTCCGGTCATGGTCACTAATTTCCCCGTTTCTGTCATATCCCATACGCATAAGTAAAAAAGTAAGAAGCCCAAAGAGAACCAGGCAAAGAAAAATCCCATACAAATTGTATGGGAAATCGGTAAGGGCAGTATGAAAGCAGACTAATGGGTGTAAAGAAGCTGCTTGCGGATAGGTTCCGTTGCCGGCAAAGTTTCCGGCAGAAGTCCATTCCTGATAGTTTTTAATAAATTGTGCTGCGTATCCTCCGGCATACAGAGTGCAGACGCTTATGGGAAGCAAAAACAGGAACTTCCACCATTTACGGTTCATTGAAAAACCTCCTTTTAAACTTTTGAAAATCAATGCTGGAGAAGTGTATATCTGCAGTCAGGTATTTTTTCAGGCAGGGAAGCTGAAAGTCAAAGCAAATCAGGTTCCCGGATAGCCCATATACATTTAATCCAGTATTGAAGCGGTTGATACGCTGCATGTCAAAATCATACGCAAGCAAAATAGGCTTTTCCTGGCTGTCTATTCCATCATGTTCAATTGGCAGATCCTCACGATGGGGAAAACAGTCGGACAGTAGTAGCTGATTGAGCTGCATCATACGCTGGGGTTGTACCAATAAACGGAGCAGGTATTCTCCGTAGCTGTTATTGGGCAGGAAATAGAAGTGTTCATACGCAGTATCCAGCATGAACAGTGTTTTTTTGTATCCACCGGTACTGGTTAGGAGCCGGAAAGCCATATCCATATCACTGCCAGTCATGATGGCATAAACGGTAGGCGGGCCATGGTAAGGAAGTCCTTGAAGATAGTGCTGTAAAAAAGCATTGAGTCGGACTTCCGTTTTGTATTCCCATTTTAGAAGTGTATTTCCGGTATTATAAACAGCATAGACACAGTGAGGAGCCATCAGGATTCCTATACAACGGGAATTTTTGATTTTTGTAGTGGCTGCTCCAAGAGTTTTTATTTCCCTGGAAGAGTAAAACAGAGGAAGGCTTCGCACAGGAAACGTAGCCGCTTCGCCGGATTCAGAGAAAAGCAGGGGCTTTTCGTCTGGAAAGAATGGGATTCCGGCATGAGAAAGCGTCAAATAGTTTTCTGCTTTTTGATGAAGTCGCAGCCGTCTTGGTAATTCGCTACGTATGAGGTTGGTTTCTGCATTTCCGGTTAAATAGTTTTGGAAACGACAGGAATTTTGCGAAAGCAGCAGTTCTTTTGCCCGTTTGGTAAGGCGATAACCTCGTAGGCCATCTTTATAGTGTGTTCTTATAAGCTTACTCTGCTTTAAATCTGTAACCACCTTCTCTGCATAGGAATCACTCTCAATCAATCTGTTAAGCTGTCCGGAAGGGAATTCCCCACATAGTCCAACCATTTCCAAAAGCTGATATTTTATAGAATCGGGTTTTATCAAATAAGCATCACCTCAGTTCGATTTTTACCTATGACAGCCTATACTTGGGTAAAGTAAGGGCGGTATTAAGCATAAAAAATGCAAAGAATATGGCTTCTTTGCAGAAAAATTACCTATATCGGAAAAAGAAAGAAAAATATCAGGAAATTTCCGATATGGTTTTGATAGACGATTTTCTATTTTTCAGCCAGCCAGGAAAGATTTCCGGTTCCATTACAAAGATAACGGTGTGATCGTAATTCCCCAGTTCTGTAGTGTGATAGGAGTCGCAAAAGAGTCCCGTATCATCAACCAGAACATAGGAAGCGATAGTATCTAAAATCTGTTTGAACTCCAAATTATCGTAATCACGTATCCGTTGTAAAGAAAGGCTCTGGTCATAAATTTGACTGAAACAGACCACACATCTTTTATATAACGGAATAGAATGTTCTGTCACATAAGTCTGCAAGGCAAGGTTTAATGGCTCATGTAGAAAAGCGGTGTTGGTTCGCAATTTACGTTTGGGCAGTAGTCCTGGCATGGTAATGGAAAGAACACTATTTGAAAAAGAGATTTTGATTCCCTGCACAGCCGCAGCCTGTTTCAGATAGTCTTTCTTTCCAGTATCAGTTGTGGTATATACCAGATTTCTGAGCTGGCAAGCAATCCTTTCAGAACGTAGGGCAGCACTGATACTCAGCTCTTCGTATTTGTCGGCATACGCTTGAATATCTGTTGTTTTCAATGCAAAAATAGTGTTGTGAAGTTTTTGGACTTCATCATCAATGCTCTGTAAACGGTCAAAAACAGTTTTGGTGTTCATACATACCTCATTTCTTTGCATAATAGCTGACAGATCCGGTAGAGGAGTCTACAAGGCAAAAGGCAATCACACCTGTGATATGAATTTTTGAAGCCTGTTCTTCCGACTCTAATACAACCAGCCGTTTCGCATCGCTTTTTGTCTGGCTTTCCATGACATGATTGATAAGATATTCCTGTTCCTGGGGGACATAGAGGACTTCATACCACTCATCTTTAGAGAAAAAGTTCAGTTTCACAGGAAATTCACCGTCAGTATGGTACACAATGGCGTTTTTGAAGTCCAAAAGCACCCAAAAAGATGCAATCATCCCATAATCAGGATTGTTTGCAGATTCCTGGCTGTCGTAGAGAAGCCCGTTCTCCTTATCATAGATAATGCGTTTTTGTTTTACCAGACTGGTGATCAGAGATTTGATAGACTCTCTGTTTTTGGAAAAGAGCCGTAAGACCTGTTCATATTGCAGCGAATGGTAAGTTGTAATGAACCGGAGCAGTTGGGCACCTTCCCCTTGATAGATTTCATTTCTTGTTTTCATGGTAATCTCCCTTCATTATATAATAGGAAGTTTTACTTACACTGTACGCACAGAATACGTTTTTATTTTAGGGAAGTACGCTGTACGTACTGTGTAAGTATTGGCTACTGTCAGCGAAAGGTTTACGGGTACAAAAAAAGCACCGATAAAGGTGCTGGTAAAAATAGGAATACTATAAGCAATATCAATTGTAACATGGGTAAATTTACCCTTCAATCGCAGAAGTGTGCCAAGTTGGGATATGCTTGTGTCTAAAACAAGAAAGGAAAAATCCAACGAGGAAAGAAAAAAGCTAAAATAAGCAAAAAGAATTGAAGAAGATGATGACTTTTAGATAGAATAATACAAAATCTAAAAAACTAGAATAATGTTTGAATATATATAAGGAAAGGAATGAGAAAAATATGTTTTTTATGTATGAATGGAAAAAAATAATTGAAAGTAAAATTAGTATAATAATTGGGGTGATTTTGATTTTACCGATTGTTATGAATAACCCATTAATCTTAAAAAATAGTTTTGGGGGAGGAATTATAGATTTTATTAATGATTTTAGAATGATTTCCATATTTTCAATCCCATTAGTAGTGAGTGTTAGTTTTGATGAGAATATTAGTAAAGCGGAAAATTATCCGATTTTTACACAACCAATAGCACTATATAAAATAATTTGTACCAAGCTGAGCGTAGTATGGGCTCTATATATTGTTGGCGGATTAATTGGAAGTTTTTTTTATGGTTTAAGTATGAAATTTGCTTCTAGCTGTTGTTCTGAAATATTATTGCTATTTAAACAGTTTGTATTTGTAAATATACCTATAATTATTTTAATGAGCTTATTTTCTGCACTGATATATAGCACAGTAAATAATTTAGTTATTTTATACATAAGCGTATTTTTTGGGATTTTATTAATAGGAAATTGTCCTCCTTATTTTGATTTTACATTGAAGAACAAAGAATATCAAACCCTGTTTATGGATAATACAATTGTTCAAAGTTATATGTTTAATAGAATGTGTACTTTAATAGAGATAGTAGTTTTATTTTCATTGTTATTATTGGTCTATAGAAATAAAGTGAAAAAAAAGATTGTTTCGAGAGGTTCAATTAGAAAAATTAGGCAATTTGGGATAACAAAGAAAATTTTTGGGAAGGAATTAGCAATAGTATCACCACATATTACGAGTTTTTTGGTAGTTATTTTATTGTTCTTTATTTTTTCTGTTTTAGAGAAAAGTGCAAGCTCTTGGGAGTTTACTCAATATCTTCTGATTTTATTGGCTGGATTGATGATTATTCCTAGTATTTCTGAAATATATGAAAATAAAAGGATAGGATATGTTCTGACTGGATCTATACCACGATTAAAATTTTGGCTAAAAAGGGTTTTGGGAGGAATAGTTAAATATTGGATAATTTGTATATTAATCTTTGGCATTGCATATGGTGTACGAATTGAAACAGATTTTAAAAGAGTGTTTATAGTTTTAATCGGCGGTACATTTTTAAGTATGTTAGGTTTAGTATTTTCTTGTTATACAAAACGTACAGTAGCAGGATATGCTGCAATGATTTTATCATGGGCCATTTTTATTATAGGAGGGTCTGTGTTTAGTGAAAAACTTTGGTTTTTATCGATACCATTAGCACTAAGCACACATGTCATGATATTATGGGAAACACTTGCAAGCGTGAGTATAATATCATCATTATTGTTTCTTATAAGTACTTATATAGTATGCAGAAAAGAAATGGTTTCCAAATATTTGGTAGGTGTATGCGTACTAATAATAGGTATAAATGCTATATATTTATGGCCGATATCCAATTCCGAAAACCGATATTTTACAAAAGATAATGAAGTTATAGAGGAAAAGATCGGCAATTTTAAAGTCAAGTATAATAAAAAAATACCCCAAAACTCAGTAATAGATATTTCAAAAACCTATGGATTTTTGGAAAAAATATATTCGGAATTTTTTTCGAGTTTTGATAGTAAGAGAGAATTATGCATACTAACGGATGAACAAGTTAAATTAGAAAGATGTAGTAAATTTTTTTCATACAGTACATTGAATGATTTTAATCCACCTAAGTTTTCGACAATGGACAATTATTTCCTTAGCATAAGTGACAATATAATGAATAATTATGGAATTGAAAAAAAAGAGTTGCCAGAAGAAATATATACTGGTATTCGAGGATATTTACTATATGGAAAAGCATGTGCATATCTGGATGAGATAACAACAGAAATGTATAGAGAAAAATATTATATTGATGTATTGTCTCCGGAATATTCGAGTTATTACAAAGAAAAAGTAAATAAATCTGATGCTGAAGAAGATAAAATGGCAAAGGTACTTTTTTCTATTGAAGAAAAGTATGGTATTAGTAAAGTAAAAGAAGTACTAGACAGTCTTGCACAAAACGAAGGTAAGATATTATCAACTGTTGAGATTATTGAACGAATTGCAGGAATAACTGGAGATAATAATATTTGTCAACCTTTAAGTTGAAAAATACTCAAAATTCGGAAGGAGACCAAATATGAATGAGTTAGTAGTAAAAAATATTAGCAAAATATATGGGAAAAAGGTGGTTTTAGAGAATATAAATTTCTCTATAAGAGCCGGAATGGTAGGGTTGTTAGGAAATAATGGGGCAGGCAAAACAACACTGATGAATATGATAACAGGATTAATTCCACCAACCAAAGGGGAAATTTTGCTTAATGGGAAAAACATCAATGAAAATCCATTGTATGCGAGAAAATTAATCGGATATTTGCCACAGGAATTTGAATTATATGATAATTTGACTGCCTATGAAATGTTGGAGTATATTGCTGGGTTAAACAGAATACCTAAAAATAAAAGAAATGAAAGAATAATGGAAATTTTGGAAATGGTAAATTTATATAAAAACAAAGATGAAAAAGTGGGAGGATTTTCTGGGGGAATGAAACGTCGAATAGGAATTGGGATGGTTCTTATAAAAAATCCCAAGGTAATTATTGTTGATGAACCAACAGCGGGATTAGATCCAATTGAAAGAGTGCGTTTTAGAACATTGTTAACCACACTAAGCAATGAGAAAATAGTATTACTTTCTACGCATATAGTAGAAGATATTTCGGCAACATGTAATAAATTATTATTTATTAAAAATAAAAATATTGAGTTTCAAGGAACACCGCAGGAATGGCTGGCTGCAATGAAAGATAAAGTAGCTGAATCTATAATTACAGACATGAAAGAACTTAAAGAATTTGATAAAGAATATAATATAATTTCGGTAAAGCAGACCAATGGTGGAGTGTTGGTAAGATTTATTATAGATAAACCAAGTATAAAGCCATTCAAATTTAAAATTGTAGATGCAAATTTAGAAGATGCTTTTCTGTTTCATAGTGGAAAATAGGCGGGTATTTCTGAAAAAAGATAAAGTATTCAAATAGGAAAAATATCAATCTAGAAAAAATTTAATGCAAAGTTAGAAAAATGTTTTAATTTCAAAGCTAAAACAAGCTTTATATAATCTTATTACTAATAAAGAGAACGGAAAGGAATAAGATGGAGATAAGTATTTGTGTTACAACTGTATGTAATCTTTACTGCAGATATTGTTATCAAGGACATGATAAAAAAAACGTATCAATGGCAAAAGGTACAGCATTAGAAGTTGCTAAAAAAATATTGAAATTGTTAAAATTAAGTAACGATCAGATATTAAAGATAAATTATATAGGTGGGGAACCACTTTTAAACAGTGAAGCTATTTTTATGATATGTGAATATATACAGGGACAAATAGATGAACAAAATGTGGATGTAGAATATTCAATGACAACTAATGGGCTTTTATTAACAAATAATATTGTTAAGGAACTGGAAAAGCTTAAATTTAAAGTTTCGTTAAGTATAGATGGAGACATTGATTCTAACGATAGCAATAGAATTATGAGAAATGGATTGGGTACATATACTCAAGTAATAGAGGGATTTAAAAAGTTCACACATCCTGAAGAAATATGTGCTCGAATGACGATTACGAAACAAGAAATGAATAAATTAGTAAAAAATGTGGAACATCTTTATAACATTGGTTTTAGAAAGATACTGCCAGCTTGTAATTTTTATGGGGAATGGAACGAAGAAGATTTTTTACGTATGCAGAAAAATCATGGTCTACTGAAGGAGTGGTATTTAGAAAAATATCCAAAAGTTAGTCTTAGTTGTTTTGAAGGTAGATTTTACGATTATTATTTTAGAAAAGGAAAGTTTTGTAAGGCAGGGTTCCCCTATCATTATTCGTTTGGTGTTGATGGAAATCTGTACCCTTGTACATACGTTAATCATAAAAAAGAGTTTTTAATACAGTGTGATAAAGAAATTCCTAGTATTGATAATAACATCATTGAAAAATATGTTAAGAAAGATGAGAAATGTTTCGACTGCGAAATAAAAAGGTTCTGTTTTGGAAGGAAATGTGGCTTTCTGAATTTAGACATAACTGGAAGTTTGACCATAGTTCCAATGAGTATATGTCGGTACGAAAAAATGATATATAAACTTAGCGAAGAGATTATTTCAGAATTAATCAATAAAAAGGATATCAGAATAAAACAATTTGAACAGTTGGGAAAGGCAAAAGAAAATGAACTATGATGTGATATTAGTTAATCCATTAACTCGTTTTGGAGATCCATATGATAATGTTGTTGAATACTTAGGATATGGCTATTTAGCAGCATATCTTAGAGAAAAAGGCTATACTGTAAAAATTATTGACTTCTATGTTGAAGGATATAGTTTGACAGAAGGAGTTGAAAAACTCAAAAAGTATTCATGTGAACTTTTAGGATTTACTGCGATGTCTAGCATTTATTTGAAAAATATTCGGAAAATCTTATCTCTGGTAAACACTAGTATTAGCAAACATATATGTATGGGGGGCTTTTTTGTACATCATCTAAATGATACTGATGAGTGGAAAAGTTTACAAATTGATTCTTTTATAATTGGAGAGGGAGAAGAAACAATAGTTGAGTTGGCTGAGGCGGTTAAATTAAATAAGAGTACTAGAAGTATAAAGGGGATAGCTTACTTTTGTGGTGATGAACTTGTATTTACTAGAAAAAGATTATTTATGACAGAAGAAACATTGAAAAAACTTCCGTTACCATCTAGAGATACTGCAAAAAAAGTTCTCGAACAAAATGGAATATTGCAATTAAGCGGCAGTAGAGGGTGTTATGGACGTTGTACGTTCTGTGCAGTACATGAATATTGTGCAGAATATACAGATGAGCATTGGAGACCGCTGTCTATAAGTAAACTAGTAGACGAAATTGAAATTTTAGTTCATACATATAAGACAAACTATTTTGATTTTTCTGATGAAGATTTTATTGGTCCACGCAATAGAAGAAACAGAATTGAATATTTTTGTGATGAACTTATAAAAAGAAATCTTAATATAAGATTCATGATCTTTTGCAGAAGTTCTGATGTTGATAAAGAATTATTTCAGAAATTGAAAAATGCAGGATTAGAAAGAGTGTTTATTGGTATAGAATTTGGATCAAACGAATTGTTAAATAGATATCGTAAAGGGACATCATCGGAAATGAATAGAGCAGCATTATTAGTGCTAAGAAATTTAGATATTAAAAGTAGTGTAGGATATATTATGTTTACTCCTGATTTGACTATTCCATTATTAAAAGAGAATTTAAAGTTTTACTTTGATAATTGTCAGTTTAAACTGCGAGCTTTATCCTCAAGATTAGTAGTTTATCCTGAAACGGAGGCATATTATAGATTTAAGAGTCAAAATATGTTAGGAGAATTAAAATGGGATATTACGTTTGGCGACTATTATGAGTGTGAATTTATAGATGAACGTATTAGACTTATATACGATATTTTAAGGGAAATGGTAATTATATTAAGCAAATCACAAAGTTATGCAAAAATATTTGAATTAAAGCATAGAAATAATTTGTTGTGGATACAAAATATGAAAAAGTGGAAAAAAGATATTTTTAATTTTGTTTTTGATCTTATAGAGGAGGTCGAAAAAGGCATAGAAGTATCTAATGATTCTATAACACATAATTTTATTAATAAGATAATGGAATGGGATAAAACCTATTTTATTATAAAAAATACATAGAAAGGAGAAAAAGCCATGAATAACGAAGAAAGAAAAGAAGTTGAGCAGGAAATGGTAGAAGGATACTATACTTGCGAAACACGTGACGAAAACTGTGAAAACGACTGTTTCATTTTTGGGGCAATCTATACAGAAGGTCACTAATTATTAAAAGGGAAGGCTAGGGATATCCTAGCCTTCTTTTAAAAGGAGGAGGAAGTATTGCTACAGTTATCAAAGGATATAGTTGAATTATATAATGGAAATGAGGTTATTTTGGTCAATCCTAAAAAATCTTCTTGGATAAAAATACCAACAAAATGGTATGAGGAAATAAAAGCTGGAGATGCAATGGCTGAGGAACGAATTAAAAGTTACCTGATAAAATATTCTTTATTAGAAGAATCAAAAGTTTTAGAGAAGAGCTATTATGGTAAAGTGCCGTTTTCTGTATATTTATTTTTAACTAGGAAATGTAATTTAGAATGCTCATTTTGCAGTATGAGATCTTCGCCGTCATTTAAAGAGAAAGGGCTTGGCATTGAAGAGTGGAAAGATATTATAGACCAACTAAGGGAATATAAAATTAAACGTATTATTCTTACAGGAGGGGAACCTACATTATATGACTGCTTTAAGGAATTAGTGGAATACATAAGAAAAAATATGGATTGTGAGATTATCCTATCAACCAATGGAGTACATTTAAACTCAAAATTGAAAACATTAATTGCTGAATCTATTTCGAGGGTTGATATTAGTTGGGAAAGCATATATGGGGAATATCCTCAGTTAAAAAAGCAACTCAGACAAAATGTTACGCAATTGATAGAAATAGGTGCAAATGTTCATTTGAGTTATGTTATGACAAAAGAAAATAGGAAATATGTGCAACAATTTCTGGATGATGCCTTAAGCTACAATGTAGAAATCGATTTAAAAATTGTTTCACCAATTGTAAACGGTAAAGAATATAAAGATATTTTATTAGAAGAAAACGCATTTTTAAGGAGCTATTTAAGAATTTTGAACTATGTTAATAAAATGAAATTGAGAGATGAGCAACTTGAAAAAATAAAGTCGCTTATATCTATAACACCCAAACCTGCGTTATCTTGCGGAGGAGGAAATAGAGGAATAATGGCTGTATATCCAGATGGTAAAATTTATCCTTGCCATTCTGTTGCAAGAGAAGATTATATAATCGGGGATTTAAGAAAAGGAAAACTTAAAGTTTTTTTAGAATATAAAGATTTTGATACACAAGAAATTTTTAGAGTGGATAATCAGAAATATTGTCAAAAGTGTTCAATACGATATTTTTGTCAGGGTCGTTGTGCCGGTGAAATAAGTAAATTAAGCGATACATATCAGAAACCTTTGCAGTGTGAATTTAAGAAAATTTTAATTAACTACTATTTATGGGACTATAAGCCTAAAAAAAATGTTAGGGAAATTTTTATAGATATAGAAGATAGGGTGCAAAGTAGACTAGAAGAGCTGGAGATGGAGAATGGTAAAAATAGCATTGATTGACTCAGGAGTATGTTTGGATCTGATAAATAGTTCTTCACATATAATGCAAGTGATAGGGGATTCTGCTGTTCCACACATACATGGAAGTTCTATGGCACAAATAATACTAAATCATAATCAAGATGTAATGATATATAGTTTCGAAATTTTGAATGAGAAATTACGATGCTCTATAGATGAATTAGTAGACGTATTAAGAATGACACAAGAAATAGATGCAGATATTATCCACATGAGTCTTGGTATTACGCAATTTGATGTAAGATTATATAAAATTTGCCAAGAAATATATAAGAGGAATAGAGTAATAGTATCGGCATATAGCAATTATCATAATACATCATTTCCAGCAGAGTTTGATTTTGTAAAAGGCATCAGAAGCTTTTTATGTGGATGTAAAAACGATTATTATTATGAAAAGGAAACAAACAGTATATATGGGTTTGGTGCGAAGCAAAGAATTCCTTTTCAGCATTATGTAGAATATGGAAAAGGAAATAGTTGTGCAGCAGCACATTTTACGGGAATATATTCTAAAGAAATGCAAAAAAGAAAATTTAGTAAGAAAATAATAAATCAAGAAAATAGAAATATGCTGATGAATCACACAATACCAGATTTGGGCTGGGTAAGACGTGAATTATATTATCCCTTAAATATGCAAGTAATAAAAATGATAAAAGAAAGAAATATGAAAGTAGTGGGAATATACGATTCGCAGTATAATAAATATACGATTGATGGAATTAGAATTTTTTCGGATTTAGAAAAAGGATTAAGTGAGGCTGAAACGCTTGTGCTTGGAGATAATGAAAAGTTATCTTTAGATGAGGATAGACAAGAAAAAAGAAAATTAATAAAAAAAGCATTTGAGTACAACAAAAACGTATTTTGTATATCTAATATTGATAGAGAGATGGACAAAGATCTTTTTGATGAAGCACAAAAAAAAGGACTTAAATTTCATGTTAAATATTGTTAGGGAGAGCAGCTATGTTTAGATTAACATTAGAAATGACAAATGATTGCAACATGGGTTGTAAATACTGTTATTCTATAAATAAAAAAGAATATATTACAAAAGAAGTCATTGAAAAAGCATTTGAAGTAGCAATTAAAGAAGTGGAGAAATTAAATGAGAATGAATTATATGTAAACTTTTTGGGTGGTGAACCATTGCTTAGTTATGGCATGATACGAGAAACAACGAAACTCTTCAATAAATTGGGAGGAGAAAAAAACATTAGGATATATTATGGAATAACTACAAACTTAATTTTATTAAATGAAGATAATTTACAGTTTTTTATAGACAACAGATTTTCTATTAGAACAAGCCTTGATGGCGATAAAGAGTCCCATGATAAAAATAGAATAATGTTGAATAAGAAATCCTCCTATGATTCATGGATAGAGAAGATACCATTGTTGAAACAATATCAAAAAAAAATGGGACAAGAAGTGCAAATCAGTATGGTTATTTCACCAAATAACATTAATATGATCTATGAAAACTTTCACCATATTGTAAATCTTGGATTTACAAGAATTTACACTGCATTGGAAACATATAGTGAATGGACCGAAGCACAGCTTGAAATTGTAAAAAGTGAATACAAAAAAATAATAGATTATATATATATGCAGGCTAAAAGACGAAGGATGATATATTGGAATTTTTTACAATCAATACAGAGAATATATGGAAAAAAATATAAACACTTTTTTTGTTATACAGGTAAATTAGGGATGTATGTAAAAACTAACGGAAAAATCTATGCATGCTCAGTATGCCAAAAAAGTGGAATGGAGATAGGCAATGTATACCAGGGATTTAATTCCAATAGAGATAACTTCATTTGCTATAATAGAAAGTTAGCTACAAAATGTAAAAAATGTGAATATCTTAATAAGTGTGTAGGTGTAGATTGTATAGCTATAAAATATGAAATTAATAATAATTTTTATGATGTTCCATTATTTGTGTGTTATACAACAAAGATGAGACATGAATTAAATATATATGTAAAAGAACTTATACAAAAGGACAGAGATTTTTATGGTGCAAACAAGATATAATAGTATTGGACGAGCCAACTGTAACATATTAGATTCTAGGCAGAATACCGGCGCTATAAAGTGTTCAAAAAATCGTTTTATATTAAGTGAATTTGACAAAGGAGAAATGTATGGATTTTGGATTCATAATATCTTATTTTATTACGTTAATATTATCAGTAGGAATTGTTTATTGTGTTTGTATGAAGAAAATTTGGATTTTTGAATTTGCGGCTAAAATCAAGGAACCAATAGAACAACTTGTTTATGTATTGCTCATGTTCATATCGTCGTATGTTTATGTCTATTTATCATTAGAAATAAAATGTAGATTTAATGCGGTAATATGTTCTGTATTGTTACTTGCATTAATTTGGATTACGGATTACTTTTTTTCTCTATGTTTTAAAGGGAATGAAATATATATAGGCAATAAAAAGAGGTATATCTTTATGGCGTATGCAGGGGCTTGTGTATCAGGATTTATCATTGCATATCGGGAGCGTTCGGCACTAGCTTTAGAGATTTCAAATATAACAATTAGTGTTTTGATAGGGGCTTATGTATCTTTTTCATTATTATTAAATGATGGTACAAAGGGAAGAGTAGAATTGCAAACGGCAAAACAAAAACTGATAGACAAGTATAGTGAAGTATTTCAAGAACATAAGTTTAAATCTATTCTTTCTGATTTTCTAATAGCCTTTGTATATGGAACTTTGCTAGGAGTAGCATTATCTCCTGCAAAAACTTTAATCAAAGATATTGATTCAGGTATAGCAATGGGGATGGTTACAGTGGTTGTTGCCTTTGTAGGTTGGGTTAAAGTAAAAAATAAGTTAACGAAAAGGAAGAATAAAAGAGAAGACACAGATCAAGAGAAATCCGATACAGAGTAGATGGAGGCAAGACAGCAAGGAGTATTTAGCCGGAATTATTTCAAATGTACCTCACAAGATTGGATGTTGATGCGATATAAATGATATGATATACTGAAGTCCATATTATTAGATTTGTGGAGAAATAGGGATAGCCAGGAGAAAAAATATAAAATTAAATTTTGCAGAAAGAAGGCATTTTTATGAAACTTGTAGGAAGCAGAAAATTAACATGGGGAATTTGCAGTATTGGTGTTTTATTAGCAATAGTAAGCGTGTTTTTCTTACCTCAGATTATTCCTGTTCATTTTGCAAATGGGATAGCAGATGATTTTGGAAATAAGGTAGAGATTTTTTTATTTCCTATTTTGTTAATCATAATTACACTTTTGACTGGAAAAGAAAACATTAAATATTTCCTGACACATTCAAAAACATTTTTGACAGATATACAGTATAATTTGATGATAGATGGCGTTCTCGGAATTGTTTTGATTGCAGAAATTTATGTTATTTATGCTTCATTTGTTTAAGTGCTTCAACAAAAAATTCCAGTTTCTATAAAGAGCAAAGGAGAATGGTCATGATTGATATGCAGAATCAAGAGGAAATTCCGATCTTAGAGGATTTTGCGGCATATATTAGAAATCCGGTATTTATGCAATTTTGCTCCGAGATTAAAAAGAAGTACAGGTGCAATGAGAAAATAGAATTTAGCCATTGTAGTTGGGAACGTGGTTGGAATGTAAAATTTAAAAAGTCTGGAAAAAGCCTGTGTACCGTATATCCCAGGGAAGGATATTTTACGGTACTGGTTGTGGTTGGAGAAAAAGAAAAAGAAGCAGTTGAAGCTATTTTATGGGAATGTACTTCAGAATTAAGAGAACTTTACGAAAAAGCAAGATGGGGAAATGGACAAAAATGGCTTATGATTGATTTAGAAGAACAAGGAGAAATGTTTGCGGATGTACTTCAGCTTATTGAAATTCGTAGGGGATAATTAATTTTGGAGTGTGGAACAAGGAGTAAAGACGGAAGACTGCGAGGTAAATGATGAAGACGTATGAAAATAAAGAGGAACTAAAGGCAGAAATCAAGAGGGCTTACGACAAATATATTGCAGAGTTTGAGGATATCCCAGAATCCTTGAAGGACAAACGATGTATGGAGGTGGAGCGAACACCTGCAGAAAATCTTGCATATCAGGTTGGGTGGACCACATTAGTATTGAAATGGGAAAATGATGAACAGGCTGGACTTCCAGTGAAAACACCATCGGATGGTTTTAAGTGGAATCAATTGGGGGAATTGTATCAGTGGTTTACCAATACCTATGCCAATTTATCTCTAAAAGAACTAATGGGCATGCTGGATGATAATATACAGAAAATTTTTACAATGATTGATTCTATGACGGAAGAGGAGCTATTTTTACCACATAAAAGAAAGTGGGCAGATGAAGCTACCAAAACAGCAGTATGGGAAGTTTATAAGTTTATTCATGTAAATACAGTAGCCCCCTTTGGAACATTTCGGACAAAGATTAGGAAATGGAAGAAGCTTTTACTTTGACACACAGATAGAGTTTTAGAAAATATCGTACTTTTTTGTGCAAAAGAAAATAAATATATAATGCTATTTGGAGTGCATATTCGGTTTCAGGATATGCACTTTTTTTTAATAAAATAAAAAGCGACAAACATTATTCAGATTCAAAGGCATGGTGATTTTAACTCAGGAGATGTTGTGCAAAAATGTAGAATGCGTTATAATAGATATAGAATTTGAGGTTATATGAACCAAGGATAATATCTAATTATCTAATAAATTTAGAGAAAAATATTATTTTACTGTCGAGAGGAAAATTATATGATTGATAACAAGGTTGTCTTAATAACCGACAAAAATGAAAAAATAGAGCATGCAGACATATCCAATAGAAATCTAGAGGGAAATAATGAATTTTCAACAAGAATGATATCAAGTGCCATCAAATCTATATGCAAAGGATTTGAAATCTATACAAGTATTCCGCTATTTTTGCATAATATAGATAAATATAAAGAAAACATTATATTCCCGATGAAATACGGATATAATGCACCAGACTCTAAAAGCATAATTCCTGGAATTTGTGAAGGGGCTAATCTAAGATATGTTGGAGCAGACGATTATGCACACATGATATGTAATGATAAATATACAACCAAATTGTTTGCACGAGAATTTGGTATTAAAACCGCTCCGGCTCTTCTTTTTAGAAATCCTGAAAACATTTCTACCGTTGAAGAAAAATTACATTTGTTGAAGCCTCCATTTGTAATAAAACCGAATTTTGGAGGGGGATCAACCGGTATTTCTCAACACAATTTATGCTTTGATTATGGTTCTGCTGCTAATCTTCTTGTAAAATTATACTCTTACCATAAAATGCCGATTTTGGCCGAAGAATATATTCCAGGAGAAGAAGTTGAATTAATTCTTGTAGGAACTCAAAAGCAAATTTCATTTAGTGAAGAGGTTCAACTAATAATGGATAAAAAAGAGTTTTTTAATCACGAAATATGGGGATATGAAACGAAAAAAATTGATGATACAAATATAGATTTTAAAATGAGTTCATTTATTTCTCAAAACGACATCAAAAAAATACATACTCTATTTAAGGCATTCGATAAAATAGAATTTATGCGTGTTGATGGGCGTATATATCAAGGTGAATTTCATTTAATCGAATTATCTCCTGATTGCTATCTGGGAGAAGATTGTGCTTTTTATTATGCGTTTGGCAACAAAGGATATTCCCTCTCCCAGATGTTTGAATATTTAATAACTAACAGTTTAAATCACTATCAACTGTAAATTCCCAATATCCCAGAAAATCTGCTCTAAATGGAAATTGTGCATAAAAATAGTCCGTTTTTATAAGATGATTTATACCCGAAGCTAAAAATCTAGTTGATTCTTTGGTATCTGGAGAATTAACTAGATTTAGGATTTTTTCTTGATAATATCGTTTTTTATTATCATTATGATTGAATAAGTCATAAAAATAGTAAAGATTCTGATATATAATATGCAATAATTCTTCGTATTGAAAATCAGTGTAATTGCTGTTTTCTATGATATCTGCTATATGTTTAGCTTCAAGAAAATTATTGGTAAGGCAATAGAATACCAGTAGATTTGCATTAACTATTAATTTTTCATATCTGCTCACACATAATAGCAATGCATTTCTTAAATTTCTTTCAGTTTTTTGTGTGTAAGAATTATCAAGCAATTCTACTACAGATTTATTGTTTAAAACATAGCATAACGAAAGATCACGATTATCTAGCTTTATAGCATCATCTATATATTGTAATGATTTTTTAGTATCGCCATTGTAAGCCGTTATCATTGAAAGTGAGAGATATACTGCAGCCATATCATGATACATTTTTTTGCCTTTGAAAATATTAAGAGCTTGTTCGTATAACTTCGTACATTCTACATCTTCATCAATTAATTCAGCAAAATTCCTCAAGAGATATGCATACTCCGTATATTTTTGATACGCTGTGTTATTAACAAGTTTTTCTCCATACTTTTTTGCAATTTCAGCAGGGAACAATTTAATTTTTATTATGAACAAGCAAATTTCGCATATTAATTTAAGGCGCCCTTCTTCTTGTATTCCTTGAATTAAATTCTGTAATGCATCATAGGATTCTAATGTTTCCTGAAGAGAATAAATTTGTGCTTGTAATGCTATGTGGTATTTATTGGTTTCATCATATATTAAATCAAGATTTTTTTGTGCAATGCTTCCCATCTTTTTGCCAATACAAATCTCCACTATTGCGAGTGTTAAATAGTATATACCGGGGAAACCGCCTGTACTGGAATATATTATTTTACTTCTGAAAAATTCCAATTTTTCAATAATTAAGTCTGGATATTTTATTTCCAAAATGAAATCCTTTATTTTAGGCAATAAACATAAAAGATCTTGATCAGAAAATCGAAGATATAACGACAGTAGTTTTTCTATTGAAACCTTTTGATTATCCAAATTATTATTGTAAAAATTTTTTAAAGTTTTATATGCACAATATAGGATAGGCGATTGCATATAAATCTGCAAAGCATCAATTATAGAATCATGTTTAATACTTATAGCATTATTCTCTTTAAACAATAAATTTTTTTGACATAGCATATTAATTAGACTATTCAATTCTTTGAAATCCAAACAAATTTCACTATTGTTTTCGATGACCATAATCGATAATTCATCATATTTTATAGGTGCATCATTTAGAAACACAATAAATAATATGTACTTCTCATTTTTTGATAATTTATTTATTTTTGTGTTAATATTACTTTCATCTTGATTTGTATGTTCATTTGCTAATATAATTTCCATCAAATTTCCATTGCTTTTTTCGTATAAGCTATGCAATACCGAAATATCCAAATGTATATTCTCAGGAGCCAGATTTTTAGCGATTAAAAAATCCATTTTTTCTATTTTGTAACAAGATATATCGGAACATATTTCTCTAAATTCTTTATATTGATTTTCAAAATGTGTGCAGTCATTATTTGTAAGAGTATATTCGAAAATAAAAGTTTTATTTTTTGCCTCATATATAATATCTTTTAAAAGTTCTAATGACTGTGTATCTATATTTTGGATATTCTCAATGTCTATTATTATTTTACTTTTTTTCAATATATAAATTAAATAATCCTTTTTTCTTACAACGGATGTATCTTCTGGCGGTTCTGATAAAGACTCTACATCTGCCAATCCTAATTTACTCTTAATTATGCTAACTAAAATTCTCCATAAACTTCTAATGTTTCTGGAATTACGTTGATTAGGAGAGGGAATTGAATCAAACACTTTCTTTTTAGCGTGGTTTGTAATTGTCTTATATAATGCATTGAAATATTGAAGATTTTCTATCGTTTCAACAGAACTTTTGCTGATTTTAACAGGTAAAATTGTATTAGTAAGTAACGAATTTTGTGCAAGCTTTTTAACAAAGCCAGTCTTTCCAACACCACTAATCCCAGTTAAATAAATAATTTTATTATTATCTACAGGTTTATTTATAATTTCTAGTATATCATTAATTTCTATCTCTCTATCTAATAATTGCTCATTCATATTTATATCCTAAGTTAATATCAAAATAGTATCGGATAATTAGATATTATCCTTGGTTTAGAATGGGCAAAGAGGGAGAAAAAGAAAGGCCGCTTCAAATTAGGCGGCCTGCAGTGTTACATTGTAATATCAATATTCATTGAGTTACGTGGGTGTTTAGCAGTGAGAATGCTGTTTTGTTTGGAGGTAGACACATTTGTATATATTTCGGTTGTTTTTATAGAGCTGTGTCCCAGCATTCTCTGTATATACCGAATATCAACATCAGATTCTAATAACAGTGTCGCAAAGGAATGCCGGAACATATGTGGAGTTACGTGCATATCTATGGCGGCAAGTTTCAGATATTTGACGATCATGCTTCGGACAGATTCTTCAGAGTATCTTTTGTGAAGACGGTTAATAAAGAACCACCCTGTTTTAGAAATATCTGTTTTAAAGGCTGCATAGTATTCGGATAGTATTTCTTTGACATCTTCATTCCCAATTTGTAAAATACGTTCTTTTGATCCCTTCCCGTTTATAATAATTTTGTAAGTAGTGAAATCTATTTGGGAAAGAGTAAGTGAGCATAGTTCAGAAACACGTACTCCAGTTGCAAATAGTAATTCTATTACGGCTATATCACGAAGGATTGAATTGTATTTGTATGTTGTGTGTGCAAGCCTTTTTTGTTTATACATAGTTCGGAGAAAGATTTCTATAATAGTATTAGGGACTATTCTAGGCAGGACTTGTGGTTCCCGAAATTTCACATTGAGTTTCTCAAAAGGATTTTGAGATAATAATTCTTCATAAACAAGATAATGGAAAAACGCCTTCAAAGTAGCAATCTTCCTTTTGGCTGTTTTGGGCTTGTATTTTTGGTGTAACAGTGACAGGAACGAATTTAAGGTTGTTTTTTCTGTGAAATCCTCCTGTGGTAGCATAAATGTATGAAATTGTGATAAATCTATACGGTATGCTTTAATGGTTTTTGAATTTAATTTTTTTATTGTTTCACATGTTTTGAGATATTCGGATATAAAATTTGATAATTGATCCATAATAGACACCCTCCTTTGTTTTTTTCAATTATGAGTGCCTATATGGAAAATGTCGATTTTATTTTGGGAAAAATTTATTTAAAGTTTCCAGTGTCCCTTTTGCAGAAAATCCCCATAGTATGCTGCTAAGAGCGTTAATAGCAGCCTGCCTCCTTCGGTAGTACGTCCGGTAGGAGATACTAGGAACGTGCTTTTCCAACTCTTCCAGGATTTCCTCTGTGTTTTTCAGTTCATGAGGAGACAGAAAGGCGTAATATAATATCCAGTAATATTCTTCCCCATGCTTATGATTTTTCCGGAGCAGATCAACAGAAGAGAGAAGCAGCTTTATCATTTTATTACTGCGGGCAATACTTTTTGCCCATTCTTCAATCTGGCTGTCTCCCAGATCTGCACCTGCAGCATAAATGGAATCCAGAAATTCGTCTACACTGGTGTTGTATTCCAGTTGAAACTGAATTTCCACCTGCCGGACAGCAACCATCAGGCTATAAGTAGAATCCCGGTAACAACGGAGCAGCTTATAGGTATCATGGTACAACGGATTATTTTCTACTTCAGCAGAAACAGGGTGGTGATTTTTCTTTGCCATTATACAACTCCTCCTTTCAACAGAACTTCTGGGATTTCAGCGAAGGCAGGTAAGGTATGCTGCAGAGGCGGAGTATGCCCTGGGACGTTGGTGACGGCGTGATTTTCCGGTTTTAGTTTTAACTCAAACTGATAGGCTGCTTTCCCCCAGGGGCAGATAATACGTAGTGAATATAGATATATACTATCCTTGCAGGCTGATAAAGGAGATAATATATACTTTGTTTTGGGGCATCTACAACAAGAAATGCCTTGTATTTCCAGTATTTCAGCGACTTTGCGAACAATGGCTTTGATGTGTGATTCTGGAACGCAGGAGCCTTCCTGTGAAACGATGATTTGTTCGTCAGTAATAGATTCTGAAACGCATTCAGAATTGTTTTTAACAGGCAAGGTGTCTTCGGGTATATGTATTGGCAGTTGCATTTTCATGGCAATTTCCTCCTTATCAATCATGACATCACTGATATTAAACATAACGGACAGATAATTACGCAGATATACCATGCTGCCATGTTTCCCGGAATAGGAAATCAGTGTGATCATGTCGGTATCTTCAAGTTTTTTTAGCAGACGGGATACAGAAGATTTCGACTGTTTCCAACGTCTGGCAAGTTCCTGATAACTGAACAAGGGATTTCCAGTCTGATTGCGAAAATATACTACCGGACCGGCATCAGAGCCTTGCACAGATGGATCATTATAGACTGCATGAATCCAAAGATCCAAAAGAGCATCCATTTCCGAACATTTTCCCAGTCCGATTAGTTTATGAACATCTGCGATTGGAAAAAAGAAAAACCCGATGTCTTTTTTGCATGGGTAATTATAGGAAAGGGCAGTATTATCTTTTGGCCAGTCTTTGATCTTGTATTGGATAATCTTATTTTTTTCGTGCAGTGAGTAGGTTAGAAGGTTTTGCTCAACCAGGGTATCCAGTATGGATATGACCTGGTGCTGGAATTTTTGGCGGAAGTGAATCTGCAGTTCTTTAAGAGAACAGATCCATTCGCCAGGAACAACTTTGTAAGTAAGGTGTTCGATGTTCCGATAAGAGGAGCTGTAATTTGCATAAGAACATAAAATGAGAAAATAAAAAAGACAGGAACCTCCATTGGTACGGATGCTTCTGTCTTTCATAAGGGTTTGTATAAATTCCCGGTAAATCCGGCAGCGTGGAAAATCCACAATTTGTTTTAACTCTAATTTGTAATTCATTATAGTCTCCTTTCAAAACGATTGAGGAAACCCAGTGAACACTAAGTTCCCCCAATCAGTGCTTTTCGCTTAGGTATTATGATGAAGTCAGCGAACATGCACCGTTAGACTTCATTGCATTTTTATTGCATTTTTATATTTCATTTTATCTTTTTAGTTTGTTTCACAGAGCCAGAAAACCCCGAAAAATCAATGATTTTGGTTTATATTGCTTACTGTCTGTCTGGAGTTTGAATCGTACACAACAGGTACAGTGTTATTTTTTTCAGCAAGAAAATAAATAACAATTCGCTGGATTGTAAAGAGATAATAGGAGCTGATTGCAAATGAAGATGCCAGAAAAGATAGAGCCTGTCATGTTTGCCCCCTGTGGGATGAACTGCCTGGTTTGTTATAAGCATTGTTATCATAGAAAGCCATGCGCAGGCTGCCTGAAAAGTGACCAGGGAAAACCAGAGCATTGCCGGAAATGCAAGATTAAAGATTGCGTGGCAAAGCGGCAGATTACATATTGTTTTGAATGCCCTGAATATCCCTGTAAGCAGATAAAGCGGTTGGAAAAAAGTTATAATATCCGCTACCATGCCAGCTTGATGGGAAACAGCCAAATGGTAAAGGAGCAGGGAATGGCCGGATTTCTTGCACGGCAGAAAGAGAAATATACCTGCCTGGAATGTGGAGGAATTATTTCAATCCATGATGCAGAGTGCAGTGAGTGCCAATACAAGCTAAGTGATAAATAGAAGCATAGGGAGAACTGAGATGATTGATATAAAAGATATAAGCCATGCGCCGTCGCTTGGGGAAATTGGCGCTTATATTGGATTTCCGTTATTTGATACGTTTTGTCAATACATGGATACGGAATATAAAGCAATCCGTAAAATCGAATATAGTAAGGATGTCTGGGCGCGCGGGTGGAATGTAAAATTTAAAAAGTCTGGGAAATCCCTATGTGTTGTCTATCCGAAAGACGGATATTTTACAGTTCTGGTTGTGGTGGGCAATAAAGAGAAGGAACATGTGGAAAATCAACTTCCGCACTTATCGGAGGAAATCCAGGAGTTGTATCAGAATACAAAAGAAGGTAATGGACAAAGATGGTTGATGATTGACGTGCATTCAGATGATTGTGTTTATGGAGATGTATTGCAGCTTATCCATATTCGTAGAATCAGTAAATGAAAATTGACACAAACATGAGGGTTGAAAATAAAGGAATTGTGGGTGAGCAAATCAGACTGATGGAGGTAGATTGGCTGGAACCTGATACGCAACTAAAGTTTACAAAAGTCATATAAATATGTCGCGTTTAGTTGGTGGAGTCTACACGCGCCCTTGGGTATAATTAATATAGAAACTATCGAAAGAGGGTGCGAAATGAGAGTGATAAAAATCATTTTAATTATTATTCTGATAATTGCTGCCGTAGGTACGATAGTATTCAGTATATATTGGTATCGTAACATCCATTGGTATAATAAATATGAGAAGGCTTTGCATGAGGTTCACGCTACAGAAAAGCAGATTACATTACCGACCGGAAGCATCATCAATTACGGAGAGGTTGAAAATGATAAACCGCCACTTCTCCTGATTCACGGACAGATGGGCATATGGGAGGATTATGCGCTTGTCATGCCTGAACTAGGCAAAAAATGGCATATTTATGCTGTTGATGTATATGGACACGGAGAATCATCACACGATGAAAGTCTCTATTATCTCGGCGTGAACGGTGACGATCTGATATGGTTTATCAACAATGTCATCGGCAAGCCTACAGTTGTTGCCGGACATTCCAACGGAGCTATCACGGCAGCATATGTTGCGGCATACGGCGGTGGCAACATTGCGGGTGTGGTGCTTGAAGACCCTCCGGTATTTTCAACCGAGGGAGAAGGCTGGGAGGACAGCTTTGCCTATAAGGATACGTACAAGCCTTTGCATGATTACAATAAGTCGGATAAGACGGAGTGCTGGGAAGCTTATTACCTCCGTCACTGCTACTGGGGGCAGCTGTATATGAAAAATGCAATGCCGGGTATTGCTGATTATGCTCAGAAATATCATGACAAGCATCCTGATGAGGCTGTGAAGATTGGGTATCTGCCTTCTTCTATTTGGTATGTGTTTGAATATGCCATAGAGTATGATTTTGCATATGGAGAGCGTTTCTATGACCTGAGCTGGAATCATGGCCTCAGGCACGAGGATATCCTGTCGGATATTGAAATTCCATGCGTGTACATTCACGCGAAGGAACAGGTGGATGATAATGGAACATATCTCTGCGCTGCTTCCCGCGAGCAGGCTGAGCGTGCCGTTTCTTACATCGGAGATAATTGCAGCCTGTTGGAGACGGATACAAGTGATCATGTAATTCATACCGTTCATAGTGATTTCTATATCCAAGCCGTTAATACATTGCAGAAATGAGGATTTTGATTTGCTGAAAGGGAATCTGATCATGCTGCGAAAATTGAAAGGTTTTTCGCAGGAGGAAATTGCTGAAAAGATAGATATTTCCCGTCAGGCATATGGAAAATGGGAGAGCGGAGAGACAATACCGGATATAGAGAAGTGTGCCTTGCTGGCCGAAGTATATGGCATCACCATCGACAGCTTGATTCGTGAGTACCAGGTAGAGAATACGCCTATGGCACCGGCTCCGGAAGGTAAGCATATTTTCGGAACCGTTGCAATAAGTGAGCGCGGACAGATTGTTATTCCAAAGGAGGCACGGGAATTGTTCGGATTGACCGGCGGGTGTAAGATGGTAATCCTTGGAGATGAAAAGGAAGGGTTAGCGTTGGTCAGAGCTGATAAATTTGAGAAGAGAATAAAAAAAGATGTTCTGACGAATGCTGGAATGGATACCAATATTGAAAAAAGCAAATGATGTTATTAAACAAAGAGAGCAAGCCGCCCCATAGGTAAATCCCAAGGGCGACTTGCTCTTATTCTGTAATATTGATGCTGAGACCGGATTTGAACTCGACCGTGAAGTGGTCTGCCTCAGTGGGCGTATAAAATTTAAAGTTTTGTCACAAAATATCTTTTGCAAATGCTTGCAATCGCAAGCGAAAGCGAATATAATACAAGAAAAAAGGAGGCGATACTATGGCAAACACATCCGCTGTATATGCAAGAATAGATACCAATCT
>ERZ826396.548-NODE-548-length-53965-cov-3.542200_pt1 | contig 53965 bp, 36 predicted proteins | sample MGYA00519926_ERZ826396 | MGnify/ENA primary metagenome ERZ826396 (study PRJEB31778, sample SAMEA3449230) | human gut metagenome | biome: human gut; feature: human-associated habitat; material: faeces | place: United Kingdom | collected 2010/2012 ... | reverse complement strand
AGCTTCATGAGGAAAGAGCTGCATCGGATGACAATCTCCTGGCATCCGGAATTTTCAACACCGGAAATTCCGGCATTATATTAGAAAAACTGAATGATTACGACTATCTGATGAAAAAATTCTATAATGTCCATCCGACTACGACGGCGAGCCGTGATCTGATGCAGGCAGAAACATTTCTGTCCACCGATCTTTCCATCGAAAAGCTCACGCTGTTTCTGAAAGAGCTGACATTGACAGAGCAGCAGATGCTGATCGGAAAGCAGGTGCTTAAGGAGATCCAGGCCCGCGTGGGATTCCTGATGGATGTGGGGCTGGACTATCTGACGCTTGCCCGGGCTACCGGCAGCCTTTCCGGAGGAGAGGCGCAGAGGATCCGGCTGGCCACGCAGATCGGATCCGGCCTGGTGGGCGTAGCCTATATCCTGGACGAGCCCAGTATTGGTCTTCACCAGAGGGATAATGACAAGCTGCTGGGCACCTTAAAGCATCTGCGAGATCTGGGCAACTCCGTGATCGTGGTAGAGCATGATGAAGATACCATGCGCGAGGCGGACCATATCGTGGATATCGGGCCGGGAGCCGGCGAGCATGGCGGAGAAGTGGTGGCAGAAGGCACCGCAGAAGAAATTATGGCGAATAAAAACTCCATAACCGGAGCATACCTAAGTGGGAGGATCAAAATTCCTGTGCCGGAACACCGGGCAAAACCTTCCGGGTGGCTGAAGGTGACCGGGGCCAGGGAAAATAATCTAAAGAACATCGATGTAAAATTTCCGCTGGGAGTGATGACCTGCGTGACCGGGGTCTCCGGTTCGGGAAAAAGTTCCCTGGTCAATGAGATCCTCTATAAACGTCTGGCGAGGGATTTAAACCGTGCCAGGACCATACCAGGAAAACACAAGGACATCAAAGGGATCGAGAAGCTGGACAAGGTGATCAATATTGACCAGTCGCCGATCGGCAGGACGCCAAGGTCCAACCCGGCCACATATACAGGAGTGTTTGACCTGATCCGGGAATTATTTGCGGCTACGCCGGATGCAAAGGCAAGGGGATATCAGAAGGGACGTTTCAGTTTTAATGTGAAAGGCGGCCGGTGCGAGGCCTGCAGCGGCGACGGAATCCTGAAGATTGAGATGCATTTTCTTCCGGATGTGTATGTACCCTGTGAGGTCTGCAAGGGAAAGCGGTACAACCGGGAGACGCTGGAGGTCAAATATAAGGGGAAAAGTATTTATGATGTGCTGAATATGACGGTGGAAGAGGCTCTTCATTTCTTTGAACATGTACCCAGTATCCGAAGGAAGATGGAGACCTTGTATGATGTGGGACTTTCTTATATCCGGCTGGGACAGCCGTCCACCACGCTCTCCGGAGGAGAGGCGCAGAGGATCAAGCTGGCGGCGGAATTAAGCAAAAGGAGCACTGGAAAGACCATCTATATCCTGGATGAGCCGACCACGGGGCTTCATTTTGCAGATGTGCATAAGCTGACGGAGATCCTGCACCGGCTTTCCTCCGATGGCAATACGGTGATCGTGATCGAGCACAACCTGGATGTGATCAAGACGGCAGACTATATCATCGACATCGGTCCGGAAGGCGGAGAACGGGGCGGAACAGTGATCGCCCAGGGGACGCCGGAGGAAGTAGCGAAAAATCCGGTGTCTTATACAGGGCGATATATTGACATGGTCCTGAAAAAATAGTGTCGAAGTCCCCCGATGCTTTACAAAGAATTAAGGAAATAAGGACTTTCCATTTTCCGGAAATTTGATTATAATGGTACATGCACAAAAGAGAGCAAGACAGCATGACGAAAGGGGAATAAGGATGTCAGCAGATATCGGAATTGATCTGGGCACCGCCAGTGTCCTTGTCTATGTCAAGGGCAAAGGCGTGATCTTGAAGGAGCCTTCGGTGGTGGCGTTTGACAGGGATTCCAATGCCATTAAAGCCATCGGAGAAGAAGCGCGTCTGATGCTGGGGAGGACACCGGGAAATATCATCGCGGTGCGTCCGCTGCGCCAGGGCGTGATCTCAGATTATACAGTTACGGAAAAGATGATCAAGTACTTCGTGCAGAAGGCCTTGGGGAAACGTACATTTAAAAAGCCGCGCATCAGTATCTGTGTGCCAAGCGGCGTCACAGAGGTGGAGCGTAAGGCGGTAGAGGAAGCCACATATGCTGCCGGCGCCCGGGAGGTGAACCTGATCGAGGAACCCGTGGCGGCAGCCATCGGTGCGGGGATCGACATCTCAAAGCCCTGTGGAAATATGATCGTGGATATTGGCGGAGGAACATCGGATATTGCGGTGATCTCTCTTGGCGGTACAGTAGTCAACACATCCATCAAGCTGGCAGGAGATGACTTTGATGAGGCCATTGTCCGGTTTATGCGGAAAAAACACAATCTGCTGATCGGAGAACGGACAGCGGAGGATATCAAGATCAAGATCGGGACAACCTATCCGCTGATCGAGGAAGAGTCTATGGAGGTGCGGGGAAGGAACCTGGTAACAGGTCTTCCAAAGACGGTAACAGTCACGTCATCGGAGACAGAAGAGGCCCTGCGGGAGACTACAGGTCAGATCGTGGAAGCAGTCATCAGTGTTCTGGAGCGCACACCTCCGGAACTGTCCGCGGATATCCTGGACCGGGGGATCATGCTGACCGGCGGAGGATCTATGCTCCGCGGGCTGGAAGAGCTGATCGAGGAGAAGACAGGAATCAATACCATGACAGCGGAAGAACCGATGCAGGTGGTGGCTATCGGAACCGGACAGTTTGTAGAATTTGCAGGCGGGCGAAAAGATTACTAATGGAAGAGATAAAAGGATATGTAGAGCACATTGTATACCGCAATGAAGACAATGGGTATACAGTTTTTCATCTGAATAATGAAGACGGAGAAGTGACCTGCGTGGGGAATTTTCACTTCATTGAAGAGGGAGAGCTTCTTCGAATGGAGGGAGAATACACCACGCATAAACTTTATGGTCTGCAGTTTGCGGTACAGACATCGGAAGTCTGTGAGCCGGAAGATCTGGTTTCCATTGAACGATACCTGGGATCCGGCGCCATCAAAGGGGTGGGAGCCGCCCTGGCCGGACGGATCGTAAAAAAATTCCGGGAAGATACATTCCGGATCATCGAGGAGGAGCCGGAACGGCTTGCCGAGGTTAAGGGAATCAGTGAACGCAAAGCCAGGGAGATCGCCGTGCAGGCAGAGGAAAAGAAGGATCTGAGAAGAGCCATGATCTACCTGCAGAAATATGGGATTTCCACTACGCTGGCGGCGAAGATCTATCAGCAGTACGGACGTAATGTTTACCGTATCATCGAGGAAAACCCCTACCGCCTGGCTGATGACGTGGCGGGCGTGGGATTTAAGACTGCCGACGAGATTGCTGCAAAAGTAGGGATACATACGGATTCAGATTACCGGATCCGAAGCGGGATTTTTTATACACTGATGCAGAGCATCGGAGAAGGCCATGTGTACCTTCTTAAGGATGCGCTGACCTGGAGGGCGGGAAAGCTTTTAGAGGTAGAGATTGATAATATTGAGAAGTACCTGATGGATCTGGCTATGGAAAAAAAGGTGGTCCTAAAAGAAGCAGAAGACGGTGTGAGAGTATATTCTTCAAGGTTTTATTATATGGAGCTGAACGTTGCAAAAATGCTTCATGATCTGAATATTTCTGAAGAAGTTTCCAGGGAACGTCTGTTGGAAAGATTAGGAAAGATTGAGGACGCAACCGGGCTTTTTCTGGATGAGATGCAGAGAAAAGCGGTAATGGAAGCGGCGAAGCAGGGGATCCTGGTCCTGACCGGAGGACCGGGGACCGGAAAGACAACTACAATTAATGCCATGATCCGTTTGTTTGAGAGTGAAGGAATGACCATCCTGCTTGCAGCACCTACAGGGCGGGCTGCCAAGAGGATGACAGAAACCACCGGGTATGAGGCGTCTACGATACATAGGCTTTTAGAGGTCAGCGGCAATCCGGAGGAGGAAACCATCGGAGGTTTTCAGAGGAATGAGGAGAACCCGCTGGATACGGATGTGCTGATCATTGACGAGGTGTCTATGGTGGACCTGCCTTTAATGAATGCACTGCTGAAAGCCGTGATGCCGGGGACCCGTCTGATCCTGGTAGGAGACCAGAATCAGCTGCCAAGTGTGGGACCTGGCAGTGTGCTGAAGGATATCATTGCCTCCGGGTGCTTCCCGGTGGTGATGCTGACGAAGATTTTCCGGCAGGCCGGAGAAAGTGATATTGTCGTCAATGCGCATAAGATTAACCGGGGAGAACCGGTGACCCTGGATAATAAGAGCCGGGATTTCTTTTTTCTGAAGAGGCAGGAGCCGAACGTAATCATCAGCGTGATGCTGACCCTGATCCAGAAAAAGCTGCCGAAATATGTGAATGCCGGTATCTATGACATCCAGGTGATGACGCCTATGCGGAAGGGGCTGCTGGGGATAGAAAGATTAAACCAGATCCTGCAGCAGTATCTAAATCCGCCGTCGCCGGAGAAAAGCGAAAGAGAATATGCAGACCGTTTGTTCCGGGAAGGGGACAAGGTGATGCAGATCAAAAATAATTATCAGCTGGAATGGAAAATACAGACGAAATACGGCCTTACTGTGGATAAAGGACAAGGCGTATTTAATGGAGACATGGGTGTTGTCCGGGAAATCAATACCTATGAAGAGACCATAACAGTAGAGTATGATGAACACAGGCAAGTGGTTTATCCCTATAGCATGATGGATGAGCTGGAACTGGCTTACGCCATTACGGTTCATAAATCGCAGGGGAGCGAGTATCCGGCGGTGGTGATCCCACTGCTTCAGGGGCCAAGACAGCTGTATCACAGGAATCTGCTTTATACAGCCGTGACACGGGCAAAGAAATGTGTCACCTTGGTGGGAAGCGAGGCAGTCTTCCAGGAAATGATCCGGAATAATCAGGATCAGAAGAGGAATACAAGCCTTGCTGAACGGATCCGTGAATTTTACTAGATGAGTATCAAAAAGAATAAACTTTTGACAGAAGTATGTACATTGCTCTGGCCGGAAATCTGCCCTTTCTGCGGGAAAGCCAGCCGGGCGGGAACCTGTCCTGAATGTCGGGAAAAGCTGAGAAAACTCGAAATACAAGAACCCAGATGCATGCAGTGCGGCAGACCTGTGCGATATGCAGAACAGGAGTATTGCCGCGATTGTGCGGAAACCAGACATTTTTATGATCAGGGCTACAGTCTCTGGCTTCACAGGAAGCCGGTCAATCAATCCATCTATCGTTTCAAATATCAAAACCAGCGCAGATTTGCCGCCCATTATACGGCAGAATTAACCCGGGCGTTTGAAGGACAGGTCCGCAGATGGCGGCCCTGCCTGATCATGCCGGTTCCCCTGCATAAAAAGAGAAGGAGAGCCCGGGGATATAACCAGGCAGAGCTGATTGCTGAAGGGCTGGGGCGTGCATTTGAGATTCCGGTAGACGCCGCAAGCCTGATAAGAAAGAAGAATACGGTACCGCAGAAAGAGCTGGACAGGCAGGGACGGATGCAGAATATGAAAAATGCATTTATGCTTGCAGACAGCTTTTTGCCCGTCAGGACGATCCTGCTGGTTGACGATATCTATACCACGGGAAGCACCCTTGATGCGGCCGCATTTACGCTGAAGCAGAGGGGTGTCCAAAAAGTCTATTTCTTAACGATAAGTATTGGACAAGGGTAAGGATATTTGTTATACTAAAAATGATGGTTAGACGACAGAAAATCATTAGAGGTGTAGGATGTTAGACGAGAGAAAAGTAAAGTTAATGACACGTCTTGCTTTTTATGAGCAGACGCAGGGGAAAGAGGATTTTAAGATCAGCGCATATTACCGCAAGGATTACACCAGCCTGCATATGCTGTGTTCCTTTATCTGGGTGACCATCGGATACGTGCTGGTTGTAGGGCTTGCAGTGCTTGCGGGACTTGACAGCCTTCTGGGGCATATGTCTATGGCGGTGATGGTACTGATTGGCGGTATGGCTATTGTGGGATGGCTGGCGGTTGTTATCATTTATGCTTTGATTACCAGCCATGTATATAATGAAAAGCATAAAAATTCCAGGCAGAGAGTTAAAAAATATAATCATGATCTGACCAGACTTTTGAAAATGTATGCTCAGACAGATTCACAGGAATAGAGGAAAAGGAGATAGACAGATGGATACAATCTATGTGCTGCGCGGACGTATACAGGAGGTATATGCCCGGCATACAAAAATCATTGACAAGGCAGGTCAGTTCATCCTGGCGGTCGTGGTTTTTACACTGATCAATCATAACGTGGGATTTATGGATGCGTTTGACTCGCCGGTCGTGGCTTTGGCACTGGCTGTAATCTGTGCTTTCCTGCCGCTGCTTGTTACAGTTCTGGCGGCAACGGCGCTGGTTCTGGCGCATATGTTCTCCGCTTCATTGGGAGCACTGCTGGTAACAGCAGCCGTATTCTTGATCCTGTATATTTTTTATCTCAGGCTGACGCCCAAAATGGCGCTGCTGGTGCTTTTGACACCGATTGCGTTTTTCTTGAAAATTCCGTATGTGATCCCTATCGCCTGCGGTCTGGTACTGTCGCCGGTCAGTATGGTTGCGGTAGCCTGCGGCACGATCGTGTTTTACATGCTGGAATATGTCAGGGAAAATGCTTCATCTCTGGAAGGGGGCGCAGACCTTCTGACCCAGGCGACTACATATCTGAAACAGGTGTTTCAGGATAAAGAACTCTGGATCGTGATCGTTGCGTTTATTATTTGCTGCTTTGTCGTATACACTCTGCGCCGGCAGGCAATGGATCATGCATGGAAAATTGCTATCGTTGCAGGAGCTGTAGCAAATATCATTGTGATTGCAGTAGGGGATATTGCTTTTGGCGTACATACTTCTTATGGCGCGCTCATCGGAGGAAGTATTGCTGCAATTGCAGTAGGACTGATCCTGGAGCTGTTCTTCTTCACGGTAGATTATGCCAGAAGTGAGAATCTTCAGTATGAAGACGATGAATACTATTATTATGTAAAGGCTGTGCCAAAGATATCAGTCTCCACACCGGAGAAAACGGTAAAGAGGATCAATGAACGCCAGGAGACAGAGATCATTGATGCAGAGGAAGTCCGGAAAAAAGCACGGAAAAGACGTGATATGAAGGACGTAGATAAGATGCTGCTGACACAGAGCATGGAAAATGATTTTGGAATGAAAAAATAGAGGAAGGATCCTGTGATCTGGCAGAAAGTGGGGTGAAAGAGTGAGACAGCTGGTTGATGGATTGATTGCAAAATATGCAGGGAGTCTTTACCTGCCTAATATACAGATAACAGATATCGTTGAGGTCTTAATTCTTACCTTCCTGATATATCAGATCATGGTATGGATTAAAAATACCAAGGCATGGATGCTGCTTCGCGGGATCCTGGTGCTGGCTGTGTTCATTTTGTTAGCCGCAATCTTTAACATGCATACGATTCTGTTTATTGCGGAGAACCTGGTAACCGTCATGGCAACAGCAGCCGTGGTAGTATTTCAGCCGGAACTTCGGCGGGCGCTGGAGAAACTGGGCGAACGGAAGTTCCTGGTCTCCGTGGTTCCATTTGAAGCCAGCAAAGAGAAATCTCACTTTAGCGAGCAGACCAGAGAAAGTATCATTGATGCGGCCTATGCAATGGGCAAGGTGAAAACAGGGGCGCTGATCGTGGTTGAGCAGGCGATCCGCCTGACAGAGTATGAAAGTACAGGAATCCAGATGGACTGTCTGGTATCCAGCCAGGTGCTGATTAATATTTTTGAACATAACACACCGCTTCATGACGGAGCGATCATCGTACGTGGTGACAGGATCGTATCAGCGACCTGTTATCTTCCATTGTCTGACAATATGAATATCAGCAAGGATCTGGGCACCAGGCATCGTGCTGCACTGGGAATGAGTGAGGTCAGCGATGCTCTGATCGTTGTGGTTTCCGAAGAGACAGGGGCAGTTTCGGTGGCACAGGGCGGGCAGCTCTATCGTGCGGTGGACGAGGAGCAGCTGCGTAAAATGCTGATGGATATCCAGGCGACAAAAAAAGAAACAGGAAAACTGCGTGCATTTTTGAAAGGAAGGCATAAGAATGAGAAAAAAACTGATGAATAATCTCGGCCTTAAGATATTAGCCTTCCTGGCTGCGGTTACGCTGTGGTTCCTGGTGGTTAATATCGATGACCCGGTCACGGACCGGACATTTTCTGATATTCCGGTTACCGTAATCAATGACAGTATTGTGACGGATGCCAACCGTACCTATCAGATCGTAGACGGCACCCAGAAAGTAGACGTGACGGTGACGGCTACCCGTTCAGAGCTTAGCCGGATCAGTGTGGAGGACATACAGGCGACAGCGGACATGCGGGAGCTTACACTGGGAACGCAGGTGCCGATACAGATCAGCATTGAAGGACATACGTATGAGGCTGCCTATTCTACGCCGAGAAACCTGCAGGTACAGATTGAAGAAGAGGCAAGGAATAATTTCCCGATTACTCCGACAACGATCGGAACGGTGCGGGAAGGCTATGTGATCGGCAATTTGAAAGCAGATCCGGAAGGCGTGACGATCCGCGGGCCGAAGAGTGTGATCAACAGTATCAACAGAGTCTGTGCGGAAGTAGATGTCTCCGGACTTTCCGAAAGTGCTACACTGGAGGCGACCTTGATTCTTTATGATGCGAATAACAACGTGATCGACCAGACTCTGCTGACGAACAATCTGGGAGATGAAGGATTATCTGTAGAGGTTGAACTGGATCAGACGAAAAATGTGCCGATCAGTCTGGACACATCAGGAATTTCAGTAGCGGAGGGATACAGTATCGGTGACATAAGCTGCGAACCTCAGGAGCTTCTTTTGTCTGGCGACGGGGATACGATGAAAGACCTCGATGAGATTGAAATACCGGAGAGTGAACTGGAGCTGTCCGGGCTTACAGAACGGACAGAGCACACGGTAGACATTACAGAGTATCTTCCGGAAGGAGTGACTCTGGTAGACTCTAACGCCAGCAATGTGGTAGTGACCATATCCGTTAACCAGCCGGGAGCACAGGTGTTTGAAGTCTCGACGAATGCTATCGTGGTCAGCAACCTGGCGGAAGGGCTGGAAATAAGTTATGGGTCGACGGTAGATCTGGAGCTGCAGATCCGGGGACCAGAAGAGACACTGGACAGTCTGTCTCTTGCAAAAAAGGTGTCCATTGATCTGAAGGATTATACAGAAGCAGGAACCTATACCGTGCCGGTAAGCGTAGAACTGCCGGAAGACTGCAGACTGGTGAACGATGTCCAGGTGGAGGTCGTGCTGCGGGAGGCATCTGGTGATCAGACAGATCAGGGAAATAATAATACAGAGGAAAAAGAATAGGGGGTCCGAGTATGATTCGGCAAAGTGTGACAATTATAAATCCAACCGGATTACATCTGCGGCCTGCGGGAATTTTTTGCAATGTAGCCAGCAGATATCAGTGCCGTGTGACTTTTGAGTACGATGACACGACTGCAAATGCCAAAAGTGTTTTGAGTGTGCTGGGTGCATGCATCAAAAAGGGTGATGAGATTACTCTGATATGTGACGGCGAAGACGAAGAGGAAGCGATGGCAGCTATGGTGAAAGCCATTACAGACGGATTAGGAGAATAATGTGTGAACGGGGACGTACACTTTTGGCGAAAGTGTACGTCCCCGTTTGCGTTTGTGGGTGTCCCTATTTGCGTTTGCCCCTGTCCCCATTTGTAAGTAGAGAAAAAACAGCATAATGTGTCGATATGCCCCTTCCTTTTATACAGCTCACACTTTATAATTAATATGAAGTGAGGTGTGGAAAATTATGGAAGAAATCATTGGATTATCAGGATATGAAGTGAATCTGGAACAAATATGGAGAAGACTCTGCTGTGTTCTGCTGGTTGTTTTGCTTGTGTCGGGGCTTTATTATGTGGCGGAAACATACGAAGCAGCGCTGTCAGGCAGCGGAGAAACAGAGGCGGTCCAAAAGAGAACAGATGCTGCGGGAGGAACGGACAGCACAGATATTGCCGGGGAGAGTATGTTATTGCTGGTTGAACCATCAAATATGCTAGATAGTGTTACCGATATGGTAGAATGGAAAGAGACAGTGATTCCGAAGACGCAGGAAGGACAGATATCTCATACAGGACTTTTGGGAGTGCAGACAGATACGACAGAAAATCTGCCGGTATCTGAGCAGGGAACAATCCCGGGCGAGGATCAGGCAATACCTATTCCGACCGTGTTGACAATCCACCTGCATGGGAATGGAGGGACTCCGGAGATGACGACATTTGCAGAGCCTGTGGATGCGCTAGCGCCGGAGACATGGAGTGTACCATTCCGTCTGGGAAAAGTTTTTGACGGCTGGTACCTGGATGCAGGGTGTACAATACCGTTTTCTGGAGTGGAAGAAGGCGCTGAACAACTGGAATTGTATGCAGGATGGAAAGAACTGACAGGCTTTGTGTCAGATGATGCAGGGCATATTACTTCCTGCGCAGCTGAAGGAGTAATTCAGGACGGGATCCTCGCACTTCCGTCAGATGCAGTCTGCACAGGGATTGAAAGCGGGGCTCTTACAGCGGTGGCAGACCAAGTCACGGAAATCTATATTCCTTCTAATATTACATATATAGAAGAAGGAGCCTTTGAAAACCTGCCAAACCTGATGTATATCGAAACGGCCGCCGGTAATCCGAATTATTACAGTGAGGGCGGTATTTTGTATACAGTAGCAGGAGAAATGGTGGCCTGTCCGGCGTGGTATGGTATACAGTAGAGTAAAAAAGTTTATTAAGGATATGCAGAGGAAATAAGAATGGAAGAAATCATCAGGTTGTCAAAATATGAAGCGAGTATTGAACAGTTACGGAAGAAATTCACAGGTATTCTTTTAACTGTAATGCTTCTGTCAGGACTTTATACCCTGGCAGATAATTATGACGAGAAGATTCTAAGAGAAGAGCAGGTGTGGAATATGTCAGGGACGTCGGAAGACGCAGCGGATGTCAAAGATAGTCCTTTCCCGTCGGCAGAAGCACTTTCTGTAGATGATAGTGTAAAGCTTTTGCAAGGAGTTAAAGATATGACGTTATGGAATAACTTTGCAGAATCTATTCGGACGGGAAGGGGCGAAGCGGAAGTACGTGTGTCAGACGGGGTTTCGGATCTTTCAAAAGTAAGTGAAACAGCTGCCCTGCCAAACATATCAGGAGACGCTGGTTCGTCTGCATCCGATGTATCAGAGAGTGAGCCGACGCCTGCCCCGACAGTACTGACCATTCATTTGTATGGAAATGGAGGAGAACCTTCGATGACTACGATGACAGGAAGTACGGCTGCAATTTCTTCGGAAGACTGGAGCGTTCCATTTAAGTTGGGGAAAGTTTTTGATGGATGGTATCTGGATGCAGCATGCACAATGCTATTTGGAGGAGTGGAAGAAGGCGTAGAAATGCTGGAATTATATGCTGGATGGAGAGAACTGGAAGGTGTCGTGTGTAACGATACAGGGCATATCATTTCGTGTGGGACTGTTGTGGATGGGATCTTGGCGCTGCCTTCGAATGAGGCATGCACAGGGATCGAGAACGGAGCACTTGCGGAGATTGCAGGAGAAATTTCGGAAATATATATACCGGCCAATATCGGTTATATCGCACCAGGAGCCTTTGATGGGTTGCCGGGTCTTATGTACATAGAAGTTGCGGCCGGAAATCCAAATTATTACAGTGAAGGCGGAGTTTTGTATACAGCGGACGGGGAAGTAGTGGCAGCGCCGGTGTGGTATGAGAGATAAAAAGGGAAGCTGAAAGCAGGAAGGATTTTACGTCGATTTTACCAAAAATTAAAATGATTATGGCGATAAACTGAGATGTGTGGTATATTTATGCAAAGATTTTTGTGAGGATTGATGTAAAAGATGAAAAAAATAAGAGCGATTCTAGTTAAAATAGCTGTGGTTTTGGATATTATGTTGACAGCAGTGTTTGCTTTTATAGCGCCACTGCTGCTTTTTAGTGCCTGGTGGATGTTTCGTACATGGAAAAATTTAACCATGGATGAATTGGTGTTTCATTTGACTGGTCCGCTAGAGGGTACAAATTCCGATATTATTATAGAATATCTTCTGCAATGCATACTTCCGTCATTTCTTATTCTTGCTCTAACTATTATCGGAATAGTTATATTCCGAAAGAAGAAGTTTTTTTATTTATTAGATGGAGTAGTGTTGGTAACATTCATTGGCCTTTCTTTTGGGACTGTTTATATGACGGCAGAAAAGCTGGATGTAGATGGGTACCTAACATCGCAGGGAACTTATTCAGAGTTTGTCGATAATAACTATGTAGATCCAGCGGAGGTATCGATTTCATTTCCGGAGCAGAAACGCAATCTGATTTATATTTTCCTGGAGTCTATGGAAACCACCTATGCGGATATAAAAGATGGAGGAGGATTTGATGAAGATGTCATTCCGGAATTGACAAAGACTGCACAGGAAAATGAAGATTTTTCTGGCGAAGATCAAGCCATTAACGGTGCATATATGATGAGTGGCACTACTTGGACAATGGGAGCGATGTTTGCGCATACATCAGGACTTCCATTGAATATATCTATTGGAAGTAATGACATGGATACGCAGGAAAGTTTTTTTCCAGGAGCTGTTACTTTAGGGGATATTTTACAGGAACAAGGTTATTCGCAAAGGCTACTGATTGGTTCCGACGCCACATTTGGCGGCCGACGGTTATATTTTACAGAACACGGGAATTACGATATTGTAGATTACCAGTATGCTGTTGAAAATGGGTGGATACCGGAAGATTATTATGTATGGTGGGGGTATGAAGATGCCTATTTATTTGAGTTTGCCAAAGAGCAGCTGCGGGACTTGTCCAGCCAGGAAGAACCTTTTAATCTGACAATGTTGACAGTGGATACCCACTTTGAGGATGGATATGTGTGTGAAAAATGTGAGGACACTTATGGGGATGATCAATATGCAAATGTAATGGCTTGCTCCAGCAAACAGATTGAAGAATTTATCCAGTGGATCCAGGAACAGGATTTTTATGAGAATACAACAATCGTGCTGGCGGGGGATCATCTGACAATGGACAGTGATTTTTGTGAAGATGTATCGTATGATTATGAGAGAAAAACGTATGTATCTTATATTAATTCGGCATCAGAACCGGAAATGAATACGAGTAGAACATATACGACATTTGACCATTTCCCGACAACGCTTGCGGCGCTTGGAGCCCAGATTGAGGGAAATCGTCTGGGATTGGGAACGAATCTTTTTTCCACAGAAGAAACTTTGGTGGAAAGATATGGAATTGACTATGAGAATCAGGAGCTGGAAAAGAGATCGGAACTTCTTGACCGGTTAGCAAATATTGATGAGGAGAGTCCGGAATTATTGGCCAGAGAGGGGAAGACACCGACAGCAGATGTGGAGGTTGGTGCATACCAGTCTGCCAGTGAAGTATTGCCTTTGACAGTAACAAATATCGAAAACATACAAGAGGGTATACAGTCTATGATGGTAGCAGTATGGAGCAGCGAAGACCAAAGCGATCTGCAGTGGATTCCGCTGGAAGGTGATGACCAAAATGGGTATTCGGTAAACATTGACATGGCAACTTTTGATTTTAAAACAGGATTGTATAATTTGCATATATATTTTGTGGATAGTAATGGCCAGCAATGTATGCTGGCAGAAACGACGGCAGTGATCGAATAAGATTACTGCCGTTATATATTTATAGGGATTAAAACTTTTAATTATTTAGAGAATATGATATAATTTTTGAACAGATGAATTTAAGAAGTGATAAAATATCACAATTCAAAATGAAAAATCCAGAGATACTGAGGAGGGATAACATGAAACACAGAATTGTGAAAAAGTTAATGGCTGGTGTGCTTGCCGGGGCTTTGAGCCTTACATTGCTGCTCACGCCGGGCGTTCAGGTTTTTGCGGAAGAACAAACGGAAAATTTAACGGAAGAAGATATTCTTTCGGGAGAAGGGAGGATCCCGGATGAATCAATAGGATCAGAAGAGAAGATTGCTGATCCTGTTGAACAAGATGAGACATTACCGGAAACGGCAGAGGATGAGATTGATACAGGCAAGGCAGAAGAGGAGAACAAGGATCAAGAAGAACCAGTGGTACAGGATGGCTGGGTTTATACAGAGGCGGGATGGTATTTATATAAAGACGGCGTAATGCTTACCGGATGGCAGTGGGTAGGCGGAAACTGTTACTATATGTATGAAAATGGCATCATGGCAGAAGATACATGGATCGACAGCTATTATGTAAATGCAAGTGGAGCGTGGGTTCCAAGCTATCAGCCGCCACATTGGGTTCTGTCGTCGGCAGGTTGGTGGTACCGAAATGCAGATGGAAGCTATCCGGCCAATGCCTGGCAGTTGATTGATGATCAGTGGTATTATTTTAATGGTGCGGGATATATGATGACAGGCTGGCAGCCGATTGGCGGGACATGGTATTACCTGAGTGGCAGCGGAGCAATGTTAACAGGCTGGCAGCTGATCGGGGGAGCATGGTATTACCTGAATGAAACTAGCGGAGCGATGGCAACAGGCTGGCTTTTACTTGGAGATACTTGGTATTATCTGAACAGCAGCGGAGCGATGACAACAGGCTGGCTTTTGCTTGGAAACACCTGGTATTATCTGGATGGCAGCGGGACGATGCTGACTGGTAAACAGGAGATTGGAAAGCAAGTATACTTCTTAAAAGACAATGGTGCTATGGTAATCGGATGGAACCAGGAAGAAGATGTGTGGTATTACTATAGCGCATCGGGAGCGATGGCAACAGGCTGGGTTCTGGATGGATCTAAATGGTACTATTGTGAACCCAAAACGGGAGCGATGCAGACAGGCTGGCTCGATATAAATAAGGTTCGATACTATCTGGATGAAAGTGGAGCGATGCAGACAGGTTGGTATCAAGTGGATGAAAAATGGTATTACGGTGATAGCAGCGGAGCAATGCTGAAGTCCAGATGGGTTGGAAAGTATTATGTACAAGCAGATGGCAGCATGGCAGTCAGTCAGTACATTGGTGACTACTACGTAGGCGCTGATGGTAAATGGGTTGAGACAACTGGAAATGACAGAGTCTATGAAGTAGGACTGGCTGACGGGAAAAAGACAATTGTAATCGGACAGTATGATGAAGCGGCATCAAAAGAAGTGTTTACGATGCTGAATAAGTACCGGGTGGAGAATGGGCTGAATCCACTTCAGCCGGCAGGACCTAACTTGCAGGCAGCGGTAAATATTCGAGGATATGAGCTGGCATATAGCTTTGATCATACACGTCCAAACGGAGAATCTTGTTTTTCTGTATATGAAAATGCTATGGCAGAAAATATTGCAGGAGGAACAGGGCTTACGGCTGAAGGGGCGATGACCCTTTGGAAAAATTCAGAAGGGCATAAACTGAATATGCTAAACAGTGTGGCAGATTCTGTGGGGGTAGCAGCATTTAAGGCAAATGTCAATGGGGTTAGTACGACCTATTATGTACAACTGTTTGCCGTGGAAAATTAGAGAGATATAGGTGTAAAGATTGTATTGGAGAATCTTCGGGAAACCGGAGATTCTCTTTTTTTGTCAATTGTTGAGAAAACGCTTGCCTTATTATGAATCTAGGTATATACTGTTTTTGTTCATAAAAATAAAGAGGTGGAAATACATGAACATACAAAAGTATGATGTCGTGAATGAAATATTAAAGCATCCTAAAAAAAAGCAAAGGGAGTTAGCCGAAGCTACGGGATATTCTGTCGGAAAAGTGAACAGTTCGGTAAAGCAGTTGAAGGAAGAAGGGTACCTTGATTCGGATATGAGGATTACAGAAAAGGTCAGAGAAGAAATGGAGGAGAAATCTCCGCGAAATGCTGTTATCCTAGCTGCAGGTTATGGGATGCGTATGGTCCCGATTAATGTAGAGGTGCCGAAAGGACTTCTGCAAGTGAAAGGAGAGCCGTTGATCGAAAGGCTGATTAGACAGCTTCATGAAGCGGGAATTTTTGACATTAATATAGTAGTTGGATTTATGAAAGAACAATATGAATATTTGATTGACAAATATAATGTGAATCTGGTATTTAACAAAGATTATAGTTCTAAAAACAATCTACACTCATTAAAATGCGTTTCTGAGAAACTTGGAAATACGTATATTATTCCGTGTGATATCTGGTGCAGAGAAAATCCGTTTTCTGACCACGAATGGTATTCCTGGTATATGGTTACAGATCAGCCTGATGACAGGAGTTCTGTGAGGATCAACCGTAAGAGAGAATTGGTTAAAGTAAAGGAAGATGAATCAGGAAACACCATGGTAGGAATCACTTATCTTCTGAAATCAGAGGCAGAACGTTTAGAGAAAAATTTAAAAACAATGGCAAAAAGAAAGGCGTTTGATCAAGCATTCTGGGAGTTGGCTCTCTTTGATGGGGACAAAATGGTTGCGGCTCCAAAGGAAGTAAAACATGAAAAAGTTTTTGAAATTAATACTTATGAGCAGCTGCGGGAACTTGACAGCGATTCTGATCAGCTTCAGTCAGACGTTATTCGTTTGATCAGCCAGGTTTTACACTGTGAGGAGATGGAAGTCACAGAAATAAAGTCATTGAAAAAAGGTATGACAAATCGTTCTTTCCGTTTTCGGTGTCGGGATAAGTATTACATTATGAGGATACCGGGAGAAGGAACTGGAAAAATGATCAATCGCAAGAATGAATATGCGGTTTATCAGCAGTTGCAGGGGAAGGGAATCACGGATCCTGTCATTTACATGTCTTCGGAAAATGGATATAAAATTACAGAATATATCCCAAATGCAAGGACCTGTGACAGCGAAAGTAAAGAAGATGTAAAAAAGTGCATGAAGTATTTGAGAGAATTTCATGACTTGGATCTTAAGGTGGATCATGAATTTAACCTTTTTGAGCAGATAGAATATTATGAAGGACTCTGGGACGGAGAATCCTCTATATATCGGGATTACTTAGAAACAAAAGAAAATGTATATCGCCTGAAATCATACATTGATAAACAAAAAAGACAAATTTCACTCACGCATATTGATGCGGTATGTGATAATTTTCTGTTTAAAGATGAGAAAATATATCTGATTGACTGGGAATATGCAGGAATGCAGGATATACATGTAGATATTGCGATGTTTGCAATTTATGCAATGTATGACAAAGAACAAGTTGATGAACTGATCGATGCCTATTTTTCAGGAGAAGTATCAAGAGAAGTAAGGCTTAAGATATATTGCTATATTGCGGTCTGTGGACTTCTTTGGAGCAACTGGTGTGAGTATAAGCGTATGTGTGGAGTGGAATTTGGCGAGTATTCGATCAGGCAATATCGTTATGCAAAAGAGTATTACAGAATTGTAAAAAAAGAGCTGGGAGAGGAGATTTAGACATGCATCGAGTGGAACGGGCAATTATCATGGCAGCAGGAATAGGAAAAAGGATGCAGCCAGTGACGCTGAATACACCAAAACCAATGGTGAGGGTCCAGGGGGTCCGGATGATTGATACGGTGATTCGGGGACTTATAGATAATGGTATTAAAGAAATCTATGTGGTGGTGGGACATTTGAAAGAACAGTTCCAAACGCTGGAAAAGGAATATTCGGGGCTTAAGCTGATCGAGAACCCCTATTATGATAAATGTAATAATATATCTTCTCTTTATGTGGCGCGAGATTATATTGAAAACGCAATAATTCTGGATGGGGATCAGATTATTTATCATCCCGAGATCCTAACGGCAGAATTTGAAAGATCTGGCTATAATTGCGTATGGACAGATCAGGAAACAGATGAATGGCTGTTGACTGTCAGGGATGGAATTGTGGAGAAATGCAGCAGGACGGGCGGTAAAAACGGCTGGCAGTTATACAGTATTTCTCGATGGACAAAAGAAGATGGCAGAAAGCTAAAAAAGCACTTGGAAATAGAATTTGAGGAAAAAAGAAATACACAGATTTATTGGGACGATGTGGCCTTATTTTGTTATCCCCAGGAGTATCAATTGGGAATCCGGGAAATGAACCGGGGAGATATTATTGAAATAGACGGACTGGATGAGCTGATCGAATTGGATGAAAGCTATAAGAACTATAAGAAGGAGGGGGAGCGTCATGAAAAATGCGGAGAAAGCAAGAGGTGAGTATAATAAGATTGACTGGATGATCACGTTATTGCCGTTAGGAACGATCATTGTCCTGTGTGTGTTGTTTTTTTTCATGCCCGAGCAGTCTAATGTGGTGATCAGTCAGATAAGATATGTTCTTGGAGATACTTTTGGAACGTATTATCTTATCATTGGTCTAGGAGTATTTTTAATTTCCTTATTTGTGGCAGGCTCTAAATATGGCAAGATAGTTCTCGGTGGACAGAATGAAAAACCCAAATATTCTTTTTTTGCGTGGGGCTCTATGATGTTTACTGCAGGGCTTGCGGCAGATATTTTATTTTACTCCTTTTCTGAATGGATTCTATATGCATCAGACCCTCATATTGCAGAACTTGGAAGCATCCAGGATTGGGCCAGTGTGTATCCGATTTTTCACTGGAGTTTGATCCCGTGGGGATTTTATCTGGTACTTGCAGTAGCATTTGGATTTATGCTTCATGTGAGAAAAAGAGACCGCCAGAAATACTCGGAAGCGTGCCGCCCGATTCTAGGAAAACATACGGATGGCATTTTAGGAAGACTAATCGATCTTCTAGCAGTATTTGCGCTGATTGCCGGGACGGCAACGACCTTTAGTCTGGCGACCCCGTTAATGGCAAGTGTCATCAATGTATTGTTTGGAGTAGAGCTTAACCGGACAGTGGTTACAATCGTAATTCTGATTATTACTTGTATCGTATACACCTATTCACTTTTGCATGGCTTTAAGGGAATTAGTTTTTTGGCGAAAGCTTGTATTTATCTTTTCTTTGGGCTTTTAGCATTTGTATTACTGTTTGGGGGAGAAGCGAGGTATATCATTGAGACTGGATTTTCGGCAATTGGGAGAATGGTTCAGAATTTTTTTGAACTGGCAACTTATACGGATCCGGAACGCACAACGTCATTTCCGCAGAACTGGACGATTTTTTACTGGGCATACTGGATGGTGTGGTGCGTGGCAGCTCCGTTTTTCATTGGAAGTATTTCCAAAGGAAGAACAGTTCGCCAGACCATTTTAGGAGGCTATATTTTTGGCGTTGGATCTACGATCGTAAGTTTTATTGTGCTGGGAAATTATTCGCTGGGACTGCAGGTGTCCGGGAAAGCGGATTTCCTTGCGATTTACGAGAGGACTGGAGATCTGTATGAAGTGATCATTTCGATCATACAAACACTGCCGTGTGCCCCGTTTGTGTTTGTATTACTGCTGCTTACTATGGTGGCATTTTATGCGACTTCTTTTGATTCTATAGCATTGATCGCATCTTGTTATAGCTATCACAGAATAAAGGATGGCGAAATGCCGCACAAAGTGATACAATTGATGTGGTGCATCTTATTGATCCTGCTTCCGATCGCATTAGTTTTTTCAGATAGTTCTATGAGTAACCTGCAATCGGTGAGCATTATTGCGGCATTTCCAATTGGTGCAGTTATTGTCTTGATTGTCGCAAGCTTTTTAAAAGATGCCGGAAAATATATGAAAGAAGAAGGTATAGATTCTAAATGAAGCACAAGATAGTGAAGTCCCTGATCCTGACGATGGCGCTTGTAGTATCATCTGCAATACCTGTGGCGGCAGAAGAGGAAAGTCAGGTTCTGAACAGTGAAGAAGTACAGGAAATGCCGGAAGGTACGGGTGGTGAGGAAGTACAGGAGATGCCAGAAGCTGCAGGTGACAAAGAGGTTTCTGAAGTGCAGCAGTCTGATCCGGAAGTTCCCCAGACGGATACAGAAATTCCTTTGGAGAATACTGAGCAAAGCGGATCCTGGATCCTCAACAGCACGGGATGGTGGTTTGCGTATGAAGATGGCACGTGGCCGTCAAATGGTATATACAAAATTAATGGAATGAATTATGCATTTGATGCCACCGGATATATGATAACCGGGTGGCATCAGAATCAGGAGGGGTGGTACTATTTTTCCGGTAGTGGAGAGATGATGAACGGCTGGCAGTTAGTCAATGGAGCCTGGTACTATCTGGACGGCGAGAATGTAGAGCATCCCGGATTGATGGTGAGTGGCTGCAAGAAAGAGATTGGCGGTCAGACGTACTTCTTCCAGGGAAGTGGAGCGATGTATACGGGCTGGGCACTAATGCCGGAAGGCTGGTATTATACAAATGGAAGCGGAGCAATGCTAACCGGCTGGCAGCTGGTCAATGGAGTTTGGTACTATCTGGACAGTGAGAATGTAGAGTATCCCGGATTGATGGTGAGTGGCTGCAAGAAAGAGATTGGCGGTCAGACATATTTCTTCCAGGGAAGTGGAGCGATGTATACGGGCTGGGCGTTGATGCCGGAAGGCTGGTATTATACAGATGGAAGCGGAGCAATGTTAACCGGTTGGCAGCTGGTCAATGGAGCCTGGTACTATCTGGACGGGGCGCATGAGACTTATCCAGGCTTGATGGCATCAGGGGGCTGGCATCTGATCGGCGGTTCCTGGTATTACATGAATGGAACTGGAGGTATGATGTCGGATTGGTTGCTTTTAGGGAATACCTGGTACTATCTCGGAAGTGATGGCGGGATGAAGACCGGATGGCAGCAAATTGGAGGAGCTTGGTATTATTTCTATAAGGAAAGTGATCCCAATGGCGGAAGTCATGGGGCAATGGCTGTAAATACAACTATTGACGGATGGGAAATCCTTGAAAGCGGTGTTGCGGTTCAAAATTTACAAGCGAAGATTAATGAAATCAAACAATACATATATGTGCCGTATCGCTATGGAGGCACTACTCCCAGCGGATGGGACTGCAGCGGGTTTACCCAGTGGGCGTTGTATTATTTAGGGGGAATTACTATTCCAAGGACAACAACTTTGCAGGCTGCCGGCGGAACGAACATAGACAAAAACCATATGGAATTATGGAGACCGGGAGATGTGCTGGTATACCAGTCTGGTTCGTCTTTTACGCATGTAGCACTGTATCTTGGAGATGGGATGTTGATGCATGCAATTAATTCTAAATATGGTACGATGATCCAGGGAGTAGAGTATTATGAACAATGGGATAGAGGAAATCATCTTGCCTTAGTAAGACGTTATTTGTAAAACAGAATTCATTGAAATATCAGAAAGACTGCGATATAATTGATTCAAGCGAAGTTTTCATAAATGCTATCAGATCAGACTTTAGAAGAGGGAGGAGCATATGAAAAAGAGAATCATTCAAAAAATCGTAGTTTTTTCTCTTGTTCTGGCAATGCAGGCAGCGCCATTGTCTTATGCTGCTGAGCCGGCGGATGGAACATTACAAGAAGGGACTACGGACGTAACAGGAGAAACGGATACAACAGAGAGTAATGATCAAGAAGGGAATGATCCTTCAGGAGGGCAAGAAGGATCAGAAACAGAGACGCCAGGTGAAACTGTTCCAGGTGAACCAGAAGGTTCGGGCGACATAGTTGTTCCGGGTGAAACGGAAGGTTCTGGAACGGGGGAGAATCCTGCAGATGCAGAGAATCCGGATGCAGGAGAAGATACGGGTGATTCTGGGGAGGAGATTCCGCCGACACCTGTAATTCCAGGTGAAACAGGAACTCCTGGATGGCTTCGGCATGGAAATGATTGGTATTATTATGATGCTTCCGGTGCAAAGGCGTATGGATGGCGGGCGCTTGGAGGTGTTTGGTACTATTTTGACCGTGAAAACACGGAAAAACCTGGCATTATGCTTGCATCCGGCCGGAAGGTCATTGATGGGCAGACTTATTTCTTTGGACCAAGCGGAGCGATGCGAACAGGCTGGATCCAGGAGCCAGAAGGCTGGTACTACGCGAACAGCAGCGGGGCAATGGTAACAGGCTGGCTGCTGTTGGGAAATGCCTGGTACTATCTGGATGGGACGAACGCAACACATCCCGGTCTGATGCTGGGAAACTGTAAGGAAGTAATCGGAAATGCGACCTATTTCTTTGGGCCAAGCGGAGCGATGCGAACAGGCTGGATCCAGACAAAGGAAGGCTGGTATTATGCGAATGGCAGCGGAGCGATGGCCTTAGGCTGGCAGTGGATCGGAGGGGCCTGGTACTATCTGGATGGAGCGAACGCAACACATCCTGGGCTGATGCTGGAAAGCTGCAAGAAAGTGATCGGAAATGCGACGTATTTCTTTGATGGAAATGGAGCGATGCGGACAGGTTGGATCGAAGAAAAGGAAGGCTGGTATTACAGCGATACGACCAGTTCAGTCGGCTGGAAATATATAAATGGAGCCTGGTATTATCTGGATGCGGCAAATGAAGAGTATCCAGGTTTGATGGCAAAAAGCTGTGAAATGAATATTGGCGGCGCTACATATTCCTTTAGTGAAACCGGAGCTATGTATACTGGATGGGTACAAAAATCAGAAGGCTGGTATTATTATAATGGAAGTGGAGTTAAGGTAACAGGCTGGGTATTGGGTGCAGCGTGGTATTATCTGGACGGAGCCGATGTGGAATATCCAGGCCGGATGGTGACGGGTTGTATGATGAATATTGGAGGGATAAATTATTTCTTCCAGCCATCCGGAGCCATGATCACCGGCTGGGCAAAAAGGCCAGAAGGCTGGTATTATGCAAACAGCAGCGGAGCCATGATCACTGGCTGGCTGAATCTTGGCGGAAAGTGGTATTATCTGGATGCGAGTGATCCAGAATATCCGGGGAGAATGTTGAGAGACTGCGAAAAGCAGATCAATGGACAGACTTACGTATTTATGCCTGATGGGGCCATGAGAGCTGGCTGGATTCAGGAAGAAAATGGTGACTGGTATTACTATGATACCAATACAGGGCAGATTAAATCTGGCTGGCAGTACATTGGCGGTGCGTGGTATTATCTGGATCCTAATGATGGAAACAAGATGCTGGGCGCTGGCTGGCATGAGATTGGCGGCGGATGGTACTATATGTATGGCAGCGGAGCCATGGCGACAAACTGGCTGAACCTTGGAGGGAAATGGTATTACCTGGGCGGAGACGGCGCTATGAAAACAGGCTGGCAATATGTAGGAAATTTCTGGTATTATATGTATACGCAGAATGACCCACACGGCGGCGAATGGGGAGTAATGGCAAGCAATACTACGATTGACGGCTATTTCCTTCAGCCCAACGGAGCAATGATGTCAGCAGAGCAATATAACATGTATCTGCGGGCTCAGATGTATGGCAGTAATACTGGTTATCTGATTCTGGTAGACAGGGCGGCCTGCCGGGTAGGAGTCTTTACCGGAAGAGCAGGGGCTTGGAATATGATTTATTTCTGGGCATGTGCACCTGGTACGGCAGCTACACCGACTGTTGGCGGAGAATTTACTGTACAAGGGAAAGGATATTATTTTGATTCCGGATCCTCCAGATGCTACTGGTATACACAATTTTATGGAAACTATCTTTTCCATAGTGTATTATATAGTAAATATACTGGCGGCCTGGTAGATGGAAGAGTAGGAATTCCGTTGTCTCATGGTTGTGTAAGATTGGAGATTAATAATGCAAAATGGATTTATGATAATGTACCCAGGGGGACCAAGGTTGTAGTTTACTAATATATGTCCTTAAGAAGAATAGCTGTGCGTATGCACAGCTATTCTTGCGTTTGTATGCACAGCTATTCTTGCGTTATAGTTGATAAACAGAGTTGGAATAGTGTATAATATCATAAATTCTTTAATGGTTAAAAACGGTTTGAAATTGAATTGCTGGAGAAAAACAGTTTTTCATACAGAGAGGCGTTGGCGTTTGCGGCAAGAAAGCATATAAAATTTGAGCGGATCCATCCATTCAAAGGTGGAAATGGACGAACCGGGCGAATGATCATGGGTCAACAGCTTTTAAATAGCGGCATGCTTCCTGCTATTTATTATAAGAGATTAGTCCAAGTAAGGAGGTTCTTTTTGGGGATTCGAACGTAACAGAGAGCTTTCTTTAATGGAATATATCATAGCCGATGGGGGTATCCTGTGAAAAAATGGAGGAAATCCGTGCTAAAATCCAGATGGCTGCTCTGGATAACAAACAATATATCAGATTTGACAGAGAGAATGAGCTGAAAATCTTTGCCTTTTCTGTCAGAATCATATATAATAGTAATGTTATGTAGAAGAAAAGAAACAGCAAATGCAGCAACTGAGTTTTTTACAATAATTCTCAGGAGGTATTAATCATGTGCCAGATAATGAAAAAAACTTTGTGCAGCGCTTTTTTGTGTTTTGTGCTACTGGGAATATGCGGAATTACTGTGCGGGCCCAGGAAGAGACTGGAACTGCGGGATCCTTGATGGGAAAGGAAACGGAGGAATATCAGGATACTCAGACATACGGCCATGCAAGAGCTATGGAGGGGTGGATATATAATGAAAGTAATGGCAAATGGTGGTATCAATACAGTGATGAGAGTTGGCCGGCTACATCATGGAGAAGAATCAATGGCAGCTGGTATTATTTTGACAGTAATGGTTATTGGATAGATAATAATACTTATGAAGTGGGAAGTATTAAGGGGATTGATGTTTCACAGTGGCAGGGTCCTATTGACTGGCGGGCAGTAAAGAATGATGGTATCCAGTTTGCTTTTGTCAGAGTCGGACATGGGACTCATATGCTGGATACTTATTTTCAGCAGAATATGGTCAATGCAACTGCGTCAGGGATTCCAGTGGGAGTATATTTTTACAGTACAGCACAGAATGAGGCACAGGCGGTGCGGGATGCTCAGTTTGTGATCCGGAGCATGAAAGGTTATCTGGTGTCTTATCCAGTAGTAATAGACCTGGAGGATTCTTCTCAGGCTCATCTGAGCAAACAAAAGATTGGACGAATTGCAAAAGCATACTGTGATGAGATTAGAGCGGCAGGATATACGCCGATGGTATACTGTAATGAAAACTGGTATCGGAATAAGATTGATGTCAGTATGTTGTCAGATATAGAAATGTGGGTGGCAAGATGGGGGAACACCTATTCTTCTGATATTCCAAGAGATGTCTGGCAGTCCTGTAGCACCGGAAGAGTTGCAGGAATCGGTACGAATGTAGATATTGATTTTGGATATACGGATTATACGCAGATCATTACGCCAAGGACAGAGCCTCAGGCAGGTTATGTGATGACTGGCGGTATGTGGGTAAAAGACAGCGTTGGATGGTGGTATCAGTTGTTCGCAGGCGGATATCCGGCGAATGAGTGGCAGAATATCGGCGGTGTGTGGTACTGGTTTGATGCAAATGGATATATGGCGACGGGCTGGCGTTTTGTGGACGGACACTGGTATTATATGGACGGTAGCGGAGCTATGACGACAGACTGGCAACTGATAGAAAATAAATGGTATTATATGGACGGCAGCGGAAACATGCTGACGGGCTGGCAGGACATTGGCGGCAGCAGGTATTATCTGGATGGAAGTGGAGCTATGAAAACAGGCTGGGTATGGATCGGAAATGACTGTTATTACTTTACATCCAACGGAGCCATGGCAGCAGATGCTTGGATCGGGGACTACTATGTGGATGAGTCCGGTGTGTGGGTGCAGGGACTGGTAAGACCGGGATGGATCCTGTCCGGCGGTAGATGGTGGTACCGCCATTCAGATGGCAGCTATACCACGTCCGGATGGGAGGATATCGGCGGCGCAAGATACTACTTCGATGCAGCAGGCTGGATGGTGACAGGTTGGCAACTGATGGATGGAACATGGTATTATTTGAACGGAAATGGTACTATGCATACAGGCTGGCTGCTTCTTGGAAATACATGGTATTACCTGGATACAGATGGAAGAATGTTGACCGGTATTCAGGATATTAGTGGTAGTAGGTATTATCTGGGTGGAAGCGGAGCCATGAGAACCGGTTGGGTTCTGTTGAACAATAGCTGGTATTACTTTGATGGAAGCGGAGCCATGTATCATGGTTGGATGTGGTACGGAAATGCATGGTACTATTTGCTGGAAGACGGGAAGATGGCTGTCGGAACCTATGAAATAGATGGAGTCACGTATGAATTTACCGATGACGGAAGAATGATTTAATTCTATATAACATAAGGCTTAGGAGAAGATGTTGAAAATGAAGTTGAGGAAGATAAATAAGATTAAAGTATTGGGGGTCTGTCTGGCAGCATTAGCATGTTTTGCTATGCATGGAAGTGATGTAAAGGCAGCAGGAGAAACGAAGATACACTTTATTGGAATCATGGATGGCGGGGATGCTATTTTACTGGAGAGTAATGGTCATTTTGGCATGGTTGATTCAGGAGAAGACTGGGACTACCCGGATAGTGAGGAGTATCCTCTTCGAAGTGGTACAACTACACATATGGGCTATGAACAGCAGGTGATTCATTATCTTGAAAAACAAGGCGTAAAAAAGCTGGATTTTTATATTGCATCGCATGCTCATAGTGACCATATTGGGTCGGGAGATGAAATTTTAAATTATTTCCCTACAGAAAGACTATATATTGGCGATTATTCAGATGACTATATAAGGGATGAAAGCCATTTATGGGACAACAAATATGTGTATGATTCGTTAATTAATGCAGCAAAAGCAAATGGTACTCAAATAATTACAAATTTAGACCTGTCTGAAAACAAACAGTTCCTCGTATTCGAAATGGGAGATATGCAAATCGAGATAATGAATGCTGAAAAGGCTAGGAATGAAAATGGGGAGTATTTGCCCGTACCAGATGAAAATTGTAATAGTTTAGTAACAAAAGTTGTTGCATATGACAAAGTGGCATTGCTGACCGCAGATTTGGATCCTTGGGTAAGAGATGGAGAAGAGTATGGGGATACTGTACGTGTAGTAAATCAGTTAATAGATAAATTATGGATGGGAGAGGAAATTGAGGTACCGGATGTAAAAGAAGAGGAAGAATATGGTGATATAGATGCTCACCAGGTATACCGCGAAAGAGTAATGAGTACGCCGGAGAATGGATCATGGAATTATAATAGCAAAAGTATTAGTTCGAATGTAATAGATGAATCCAAAGTAAATACTGGGAAAACAATTAGTATTGATTTACTAAAAATGCCTCATCATGGGGTGAACTACAATAACACCACTTATTTTTTAACTTCCATTAATCCTAAAGTGGCTGTAGTGACAGGAGATATGAGTATTATCAATAATAGAGAAAGAGACTGTATGCCTAATACAGAGTTCTATTCCACAGCGGAAGATGCAGCCGCAGTGGTAGCTACATTTACGGAAGAGCCTATAGATACTCAATATGAAAAACTGGATCCTGAGTGGGCTGAAATAAATGGACAATGGTACTATTTTGATGAAAATGGACGTGTTTTTAAAGATCAGAAAGCACATGAAATTGACGATAAAGTTTTCTATTTTGACGAACAGGGTGCTGTGTATACTGATGATTGCTGGGTAATGGTGAATGAGAAATGGAGATATTGGCTAACAGATGGGGAATATTTCAAAGGTGATTGGCTCAGAGAGGGTGATGATTGGTATTATTTTGAGCAAAATGGAGATGCGGTTACTGGATGGAAAGAAATAAAAGGAAATTGGTTTTACTTTTATGAGAATTGCAAACTGGCGACAAATACCTGGATTGGTAGTTATTATTTAAATGGAGATGGAATTTGGGAACCGGAAGCAACAAGAGATGAATGGGTGCTTTCTGGGAATCGTTGGTGGTATCGTCATGGAGATGGAAGTTATACCACATCTGATTGGGAACTAATTGACGGAAGCAGGTATTATTTTGATGAAGCAGGCTGGATGGTAACTGGTTGGCAGTGGATAGAAGATAAGTGTTACTATCTGGCTTCAAATGGAGCGTTGGCTACAGATGCTTGGATTGGGGACTACTATGTGAATGAAGCAGGAGAATGGGAACCAGAAGCAACAAGAGATGAATGGGTGCTTTCTGGGAATCGTTGGCGGTATTGTCATGGAGATGGAAGTTATACCACATCTGACTGGGAATTGATTAACGGAAACTGGTATTATTTTGATGAAGCTGGTTGGATGGTAACAGGTTGGAAACAAATAGATCAAGAATGGTACTATATGTATGCAGATGGAATAATGGCAGCAAATGTGTGGGTTGGAAATTATTTTTTGAAAGGAAATGGTGTAATGGCGAAAGCAGAATGGGTTGATAATGATAATTATTATGTGGACGAAAATGGGGTGTATGATCCGCAAGGACAAATTCATTAATGTTACTAGACACAATTGCAATATGCAAGCTGAAGGAGGAAAATAAATGGAAACTTGTTTAGTCTCTGTTATTATCCCGGCATATAATGTCGAAAAATATTTGAACGCAACTATGAAATCCGTGATGAAACAGAATTTTCATGATTTTGAAGTTATTATTATAAATGATGGATCAACGGATTCTACACAGAAAATTATCGATAAGTATGTGTCTTCTTATCCTAATATTGTACGTTCATATCAACAAGAAAATAAAGGACAATCGGCTGCAAGAAATAAAGGGGTGGGATATGCAAATGGAAAATATATTGCTTTTGTAGATTCAGATGATATTTTGGATAAAGACTATTTGCTAAATTTATATAATGCAGCAGAAAAGGAGAATGCTGAAATAGTTGTGTGCGGATATAAAAAATTTTTGTCAGATACAAAAAAAGTTGTGTATTCCAGAAATCCGGTAGACTGGGATATAGAGTTTAATGGAAGGATTCATCACGTTTTTCAGTATTCTCCTTGGGGAAAAATTTTTTTGACAGATTTTATAAGAGAGCACCATTTTGTTTTCAGCGAGGGCGAGCAATTAGAAGATGGGCCGTATGGCGTTATGACACACATTGTGGCCAACAAAGTGATAGCGTTAGATTATTATGGATACAAATACAGGATTCATGAAAAGTCAACCATGGGAAGTGTTAGGAAAAAGCAGTCCAAACCGAAAGTTCCATATAATGGCATTGAGGATGCAATACAGAAGGTGATGGAATATAAAAGAGATAAAGAAACTTACCAGGTATTGGAATACTGTATTATTAAAGTCTTGGCGGGATTGACAACAAGTATGTATAAGAATTGTGACAAAGAGACGCGAATCAATGTTTGTAGGTTTTGTTATAAGGTAATTGGAAAATATTTTCCTGAAGTAAAAAAGAATCCGTATATTGGTGTATTTAAACTGCGGAAATTACCATTTGTTCACAGAATGGCGGTTGCGCTATTTGTGAAGGCATATCAGTTTAAAATCATTTATCCATTTTCGGTAATTGTATGTAAGGTGATTTAGGTTATGAACGCTAAAAAGCTTTCAGTATTTGAAAATCTGCTTTGGAACAGTATAGGTTCTTTTACTTATCTGGTTTGTCAGTGGCTGCTTACATTAATTGTTGTTAGAGAATCGGGGAATATGGGGAATGTAGGCGATTTGGCTTTGGCAATTTCAGTGACAAATATTTTTTATAACATTGCCTGCTTTAATGTGAGATCTTATTTAATCTCTGATTTGTCTGGTTACTATAAAGCAAGTGATTATACAGGTTTTCGAGTTTTTAGTTGTACTCTTTCGGTTGCGCTATGCGGAATATATATAGGGGTTTTTAAGTATTCGGGAGAACAAATAGCTGCCATTCTCACATATATGATATTTAAGGTTGGGGAAGCTTGGGTGGATTTACTTCATGGGTTTGAACAGAGGCAGTCCAGAATGGATATCGGAGGAGTTTCACTGTTTATAAGGGGACTTTTGTCTGTAATTAGTTTTTATATTACATTGAAAATTACTCAAAATTTGATATGGTCAATTGCAATAATGTCATTGACAACCTATATTTTCATAGCCTTATATGATATGGGGAAAATTAAGCAATTTGAAGTTGTTAGAATAAATATCCAGCCAGCTACTATCAAAAAAATGTTTTTTGAGTTTCTCCCGTTGACTGTCGGAGGGTTTTGCAGTTCTCTTGGAGCTAATTTGCCAAGACAGTTTTTAGAGTTAAAATTAGGAAAAGAATCTCTTGGAATTTACAGTACAGTTGCTACTCCGGCTGTTATTGTCCAAGTGGCAGCATCGTATATATTTAATCCTGTTTTGACCGAATTCGCATGGCTGTATCAGCAAGGTGAAAAAAAGAAATTTTTAAAACTTGCTGGGAAAATCAGTTTAGTTTTAGTATTATTGTCGCTGGTATCAATTGTGGGAAGTATTCTTTTGGGAAGATGGGGGTTGAGTTTGCTTTATGGGAAGTACATTGGAGAGTATTCATATTTATTATTGCCAGTTATTATTTTTACATGCTTAAATGCATACGTATGGTTTTTGTGGAATCTTTTGATTATATTACGGGCATTAAAGAAACTTTTGATAATTAGTTTTGTAGGATTAGCCAGTTGCGTGGTGAGCATGATTCCGATGATTTTCTTTTTGGGTATGAATGGGGTGAGTTACAGTCTTATTATATATTCGATTGTGATGATTTTGCTAATGTTGCTTTTGATGCTTAAAATATTAAAAAATGGAGTAAAAACAGTATAGAGGAAAGAAAAATGGAAAGGTACGATAGTAAAACACTACAAAAATTGCAAAAAGTAGAACTGGAGATGCTTCATGATTTTGTAGACATTTGTAAAAAATTTGATATTCAGTATTTTGGGATAGGAGGGACTGCAATAGGAGCATTGCGACATCGGGGGTTTATACCATGGGATGATGATATTGATTTAGCTTTTCTTCGAGAAGATTATGAAAAGTTTTGTAAAATAGTAGACAAATATTATGGAGATAAATATTATATTTTACGATATGAGACAAATTCAGCCTATCCCCTTTTTACAGCAAGAATGTGTAAAAAAGGAACTGTGTTTCAAGAACACGCTATGAAAAATGTTGATTGTCCGTTTGGGATTTTTTTAGATTTATATGCATATGACAATGTTCCGAATGATTTGAAAAGAATGAGAAAACAAGCGGCAGCGGCGTGGTTTTATAGTAAACTTTTAATTCTCTGTAGTATAAAGAGACCTAATTTGGTTCAACTAAGTGGTATGAAAAAAAAGATGACGCTGTTAGCATGTAAAATGGCATACTATTTAATCAAAGTAATGCGCTTTTCAACAGATAAAATATATAAAAAAGGGAAAAACTGGTGTTTGAAGTATAATCAGGAAGATACCAAAAAAGTTGCGTATTTAACGGAGGCAAAACCCTATGGAAGTATGATAAAAAGGAAAGATCTTTTCCCTTTCATACAATTAAAGTTTGAGGATTTGGAGTTGAATTTTCCTAATAATATGCATGAGATGATGACGGCATATTATGGAGATTACATGCAGTTGCCCCCGGCGGAAAAACGATATAATCATTGTCCTTATCGTTTAGAATTTGGAGATGGTGAAAATGACTCAATTAGATAAGAGCAAACATACTTTTGCAATTTGTGCCTATAAAGAGAGCAGATATTTAGAGGAATGTATTACTTCGTTGAAAAAACAAAGCATGAAGAGTAAAATAATACTTATTACATCTACCCCTAACCGTTTAATTGATGAGGTGGCAAAAAAGTATCAGTTACATGTATATGTCAATCAAAATGGAGGAATTGTACAAGACTGGAATTATGCATATGAAATGGCAGATACAGACTATGTTACGATTACGCATCAGGATGATGTATATTATTCAAAATATACAGAGCAAGTAATTACTCATATGGAAAAATCTTCAAGACCCATTATCTGCTTTACGGATTATTTTGAAATTCGAAGAGGCAAAACGATAACACGAAATAAGCTCTTAAAAATAAAAAGGATAATGTTGAAACCCCTTACGGTTAAATGGATGCAAAATAAAAAGATTGTTAGAAGAAGAATTTTGGCATTTGGCTGTCCAATTTGTTGTCCGTCTGTTACAATAGCAAAAAAGAATGTTAAAAAAGCGCCGTTTAGTGTTGGGTTTCGATCAGATGAAGACTGGGAAGCATGGGAAAAGTTATCAAAGCTAAAAGGAGAGTTTATTTATATTCCAATTCCCTTAATTGGGCATCGGATACATCAAGAGTCTGAAACAACAGCAATATTAAAAGATAATGCGAGAGCACAAGAGGATTTAGCAATGTTTAAAAAATTTTGGCCGGAATTTATAGCAAAGTGGTTGATTAAATTATATTCGGCCAGTGAAGATTCTAATGATTTATAATAAATGAAAAGAAAAGAGAAAATGAGTTTGAAAAAGTTGATAATTATTCCGGCATATAATGAAGAAGAAAATATTGAGAAGACAGTTACATCGATTCAGAAAGAGGCAAAGGGATTTGACTATGTGATTATTAATGATTGTTCTACAGATAGGACGAAGGAAATTTGTGAGAACAAAGGGTATAATGTTGTAAATCTCCCTATTAATCTTGGTATAGGCGGGGCGGTTCAAACGGGATATAAGTATGCATTCGAGTATGGATATGATGTGGCTGTACAAGTAGATGGTGATGGGCAGCATGATCCGGAGTTTTTAAATACGATGGCAGAGTTTATGCAACAGAACAAAGTGGACATGGTTATCGGATCACGCTTTATTGAAAAAAAGGGGTTTCAGTCATCTGTAGCAAGAAGAATGGGAATTAAATTCTTCTCATGGCTGATAAAGATACTTACGGGAGAAAGAATTACAGATCCGACATCGGGACTAAGAATGATTGGATGTAATGTAATTAATATTTTTGCTAAAGATTATCCGAAGGATTATCCGGAACCGGAGAGTGTAGTAGCAGTACTGAGGCGAAAATTAATTGTGAAAGAAATTCCGGTGGTTATGCGTGAAAGAGAAGGCGGCGTTTCTTCAATTTCACCAAAGAAATCTATTTATTATATGATTAAGGTGACGCTGGCTATTTTGATTGAACGGATTCGAAAGTATTAATGAGGTGGAAAATGGATATTAAAATACAGATAATAATAGGGATAATTGTTATTTGGGCCTTATGTATTATTGTTAACATGATACGAAAAAAAAGATTGGAGTTAAGATATGCATTATCTTGGATGTGCGTGGGAATCGCAATTTTAGTATTAGACTGTTTTCCGCAATTAATAGCATGGTTATCAGAGAAAATAGGAATTGCTAGTCCCGTTAATATGCTGTTTTTCTTTGGATTTTGCTTTTCTTTGATGATTATTTTTGTATTGACGATTGCGATTTCGAGAATGTCTATTCGAATAAAAGAACTGGCGCAGGAAATAGCCCTTTTCGAGAAAGAAATGGGAAGGAAAAATAAGTTGCAGGTGAATTATGAAAATATTGAGGAATAGTGCGGTAAAAAAAATATTAATGATTATGCTTTGTTCATTTATTATAGGCGGAGGTGTGTCGGGAGGTATTGCTCTATGGAATTACCAAAAATCTGGAAAATTTAATGGTAAACATATGGTTGAAGAGAATAGCATTTCTTGTAACAAGGGAATATATCAATCTGGTGATTTGTATTATATTCCATATACGGGAGGTGAATTGGAGCTAAACTTTCCAAAAGGTATATATATAAATAAGATTCAGTATGAGTACTTTGTGGAGCAATCAGCAGAAAAAGAGGTGCGTATAGAAGTCCATAAAGAAAATGTGTATGGCGATTCTGAAATACAAAGAGTGAAGGACAATTACTTTAGTGGTTTGTCAAGATCTGTTATAAACATTAATGATGTAGTAACAAAAATTAAATTTGTATTTCCAAAAGAAAATAATGATATTGAAATCAAAAATTTTGTAATAGATAATAGTCTAAAATGGAATCCTTATTTATTTGGTGTGGTTTCTGTCGTTGTATTTTTAGTTTTATTTTTAGTTTTGTTTCGAAGAGAAAACGCAAGAAAACCAGAGTTGGCAACGTTTATTTGTACAATAACTTTAGGAATGTGCTTGTTGGTTTTGCAATTACCATATTGTACTGGAATGGATGAAGAAATACATTTTGAAAGAAGCTATCGATTAGGCATTACTAGTGACCCAGATGGTGCTCCTAATTCACTTTATTATATTATTGATAATTATGCGTGGCTGGATTTTCATCATTTAAATAGTGTAGAAGAAAAGGTTGATTTTATAAAAAATGTTAATGCGGCAGGCAACATTACAGATGGAAGAGGTACACAAGAGTACGATATTAGTATGTCTAGTGTAGGGTATATTTTTCAAGCAGGAGCAATTACTGTTGGAAAATTTTTAGGATTACCATTTTATTTCATTTGGTTGTTAGGGAAATTTTCAAATGTTCTATTGTATTCGATGGGAATGACAGTAGCTGTGGCTATTGTGCCAATTGGAAAGAGATTATTATCAGTCATGGCAGTTTTGCCAACAATGATTTTTACAAGTACTGTTTATACATATGATATAACAGTAAATGTTTGTATTATAATTGGGCTATGCATTTTTATAAAAGAAGTACTGGATGCGGAAACATTCTTTTCTAATAAGTGGAGAATAATATATTTTGCTAGTATGATAATAGGCTGTATGCCTAAGGCGGTTTATGCCCCCTTGGTATTAAATGTATTTTTTTTGCCAAAGGATAAATTTAAATCATCAAAAGATGAAAAAATTTTTAAAATAGTATCTGTTCTTGTTTTTCTTGTGCTGATGTCTACATTTGTGCTGCCAACATTGTTAAGCTCTAACGTTGAAGGAGACACTAGGGGAGGAAATACAAGTGTGACTACACAGATGTCATATGTATTGGGACAGCCAATTGCATATGCTATAGTACTTTTAAAAAATGTTGGTCATACATTTGTTTCATATGTTTTAAAAGATTCCTTTGACAGTTTTGCGTATTGTGGAAACGTTACAATGCCGTTCGCATTTAGTGCGTTGTTGGTAGGAACCGCTCTAACAGATACTTATAGCAAAAAAAGAGAAAAGTCGCTTTCTGTTAAAACACGAATTGTTGCAATGTTGTCTATACTGGCAACAATTGTATTAATATGGACGGCATTATATTTAAGTTTTACTGAGGTTGGAGAAACTAGAATAGCTGGAGTACAGGCGAGATATTATTTACCATTTCTTTTTTTATTCTATTTATGTTTTAGAACAGACAAGATTAAGAACAACTATAAAGAAGAAAACTATCAAATGGTAATAATGTTTATTGCCTGTGGGATGCTTATGTACCAGATGGTAAGAATTCTTTTGGTCGGAAGTTGTTTATAAGGATAAGACAAAATGAGGTGAAGATTGAAAAATAGTAAATTAAGTCAAAACTGGTAATAAGACACAAGAAAAAGGCTTACATAGTGAACCTAATTTACGGTATTCCCACCTTTGGAAAGAGGCCACCTGCATATCAATACTTAACGGGTGGGTGCATCAGCCATTGATACCGGGATGCCTAATTATCAAATTTACTATAACACAAAATGCTCGGTATCGAAACCATTTTCATAACGTTTTATGCCTGAGCAAAGCGAAAGGAATGGATATAAATATGGATAATAGAGAAAAGGGCAAAATGTTTTTAAAACATTGCAAAAAGCATCCCAAGGACATTTTGCGGTTAGGAAAAGCATCCGTATTATATGGTGTGAAAGGTGCCAAGGCCCGGGCAGGAGAACTTGCGAGGAAGGAATGGGAAAAACAAGAGGACAGAAGGAAAAAGAAAAAATACGGCGTGTGGAATACTCCTGGAGATAGTATTAAATTTTCCATTATTATGCCCGTATACAATGTGAAAACAGAATGGCTTGAGAAGGCGATTAATTCAGTTAAGCAGCAAAATTATACGGACTGGGAGATTTGTATTGCCGATGATGCCTCGACAGATTCAGCGGTTAAGGAATATTTGTCGGATATTAAAGATAATAAGATCAAGATTCTTTTTTTAGAAAAAAATCAGGGGATATCAGGAGCTTCTAATGCTGCTGCTGAATTGGCAGAAGGCGATTATCTTCTTCTAATGGACAACGATGATGAGATTGCTCCAGGAGCATTAATGAAATTGTACAAGCGATTGAGAAAATCTGAGGCAGATATTATTTATAGCGATATGGATATGATTAATGAAAAAGGGGAACATTCTGCCCCATTGTATAAGCCAGATTGGTCGCCAGAATTAATGCTTTGCCAGATGTATATGGGACATATGATCGCATTTAAACGACAACTTTTTGAAGATGTCGGGGGATTTGATTCCGCTTTTGATGGAGCGCAGGATTACGATCTTTTGCTCCGTATGTCTGAAAAAACCCAGAATATCGATCATATTCCAGAAATTTTGTATTCATGGAGAATGCTTCCCTCTTCGACAGCTGCGAATGCGGATGCTAAACCTTATGCCCAGGCAGCTGGTCAGAGGGCGATTCAGGCGCATTTGGATCGTATTTTGGGGAAGGATGTCGCAAGGGTGGATGAATCGGAGAATCTTTTTGTTTATGATGTCAGATATTCACAAAAAAGTCAGGTTTTAGTATCGATTATTATCCCGACAAAGGATCATGTAAGTGATCTCAAAGTTGCTCTGGAAAGTATATATGAAAAGACGGAATACCAAAATTACGAGATCATTATAATGGATAATAATTCTGAAGAAGAAACGACGAGAGAGTATTTTAGAGAGATCCAGGAAAAGTACTCTAATTTGCGAGTGATTGATGCTCATTATGAATTTAATTGGTCCAAGCTGAATAATCATGGAATTCGAGAAGCTAGAGGAGAGGTATTCCTGTTCTTGAATAATGATATAAAAGTGATTGAACCCACGTGGTTGGAAAGATTAGTAGAACAGGCTGTACAGCCGGGGATTGGTGTTGTTGGAGGCCAGTTGCTATATGAAGATGGAACTATTCAGCATGCGGGTGTGGTAGTTGGAATGGGGGGATGGGCAGATCATGCGTTTAAAGGCATGGAGCCTGTACACCAGGGAACACCATTTGTATCACCAGAAGTAGTGCGCAATGTGACAGCATGTACCGGTGCGTGTATGGCTATTTCCAGGAAAGTAATTGAAGAAATTGGTGGGTTTGAAGAAAGATTTATCATATGTGGAAGTGATGTGGAAATATGCATTCGTGCTATTCAGAATGGATATAGAAATGTATATCTTCCGAAAGTTCTATTATATCACTACGAATCAAAGAGCAGAGATTCGTATATACCAGAAGTGGATTTTGAACTCTCAGACATTATGTATATGGGATATAGAGCAGGTGGAGATCCCTTTTATAACAGAAATTTAGATGCTAACAGCTGTATACCGGTGGAAAAAAAATATGAGAAAAAAGTTCTGCCAGATGCAAAAAGAGTGACAGTAGAATCTATCCGTGATATTTATTTTAGGGAGGAATCTAGGGCTAGGTACCGTTTGAACCTGGTGCTTCCATCCTTGAATGCGGAGCATACTTTTGGGGGGATTGCAACAGCTTTGAAATGTTTTGAACATATGGGCGAGAGTTTGCAGTGTGATATGAGAATTATTTTGATCGATGCTGAAATGGATGAAGAAGCAGTTCAAAAATATGGTAAAATATATCGAATAGTTGATTCTATGGAATCCTCAGATGCAAAAAAACAGATTGTATCTATGGTAGACAGAAAGTATAATACATTGCCAGTGTCTGAAAAAGATCAGTTTTTGTTTACTGCTTGGTGGTCAGCATACATTATTCAGCATGCATATTCTGAGTGGGTGCAAAAGGGATATTCATATCCAAAGCCGTTTCTGTATTTAATCCAGGATTATGAACCGGGATTTTATGCATGGTCTTCTGGGTTTTTACTTGCAGAATCCACTTATAAATGTGAGTTCCCGCAGATTGCGATTTTCAATTCAAAGGAATTAAAAGAATATGTTATGAGTAAGGGATACCAGTTTCAAAGTGTGTATTGCTTTGATCCGATTTTAAATAGTGTATTGGGAGAAGAAGTACAAAAATTGGGAGAAACGGTATTCAAGAGAAAACAAATTTTAGTGTATGGAAGGCCAAGTATCGATCGAAATGCTTTCAAAATACTAGTGGAATCGCTGAAAAGATGGGTGTTAATACAGAAAGATGTCAGCAGTTGGACGATTCTTTCGGCTGGGGAACAGCATCCCCCGGTATATTTAGGAGAAGAAATGTATATGACTTCGGTTGGTAAATTGTCAATCGAGGAATATGCAAAAGTTTTACGAGAAAGCTATGCCGGGGTTTCTCTTATGGTTTCACCGCATCCTAGTTATCCGCCGCTTGAGATGGCAGTATTTGATGTAAAGGTAATTACAAATAGTTTTAGGAATAAAGATATATCAGGCTTTAGTGAGAATATTGTTTCCATTGATAATGCTACACCAGTAAAAATTGCAAAGCAGTTGAAAAGTTTTTGTGATGATTATCATACTACTGTGAAGCACCAAGTTACCAATGAAGAGTATGTAAAAGGAACAGATCCATTTTCATTCATTGAAAAGTTAAAGAAGGAAATATTTGTGGAAGAATAAGGAGGTTTCCAGTGTCGACATATATTCAAAATTTCTTGCGCTTCCGTCCATTATTGGGGGAGTTGATGGCAAGAGATATTAAAATAAAATATCGGCGTTCTGTGCTGGGCGTATTATGGACATTGCTAAATCCGTTATTAATGATGGTAGTACTGTCTGTAGTATATTCTAATCTGTTTAAATTTGATATTGAGAATTTTCCATTATATCTATTAAGTGGACAGGTTATGTTTAATTTCTATTCGGATGCGACGACCAGTTCTATGAATGCAATTCTGGGAAGTGCATCATTGATTAAAAAAATATATGTGCCGAAGTATTTATTTGTACTTTCTAGAGTATGTTCTAGTGTAATCAATTTTCTGGCTGCATTTTTAGCAATGATTTTAGTGATGTTGGCGTTAAGAGTGGAACTGCACTATACAGTATTTTTGTCGTTTGTTCCAGTTGTGCTGCTTGTGATTTTTTCATTGGGAATTGGTTTGATTCTGTCAGCTATTACAGTAAAATTCCGAGATGTTATGCACCTATACTCAGTATTTGTAACAGTAATCATGTACTTAACACCGGTGATTTATCCAATGTCTATCCTGCCGGATTGGTTGAAAATCATTGTAAAGGCCAATCCGCTGACTAATTATCTTACGATGTTTAGGGATGTTATGTTGAATAATATGATATTCAGTGCGGGAGATGTGCTGATTGGGATTGCCGAAGCGATAGTTGCTCTTGTATTGGGCTTATATATTTTTTATAAAAATCAGGATACCTTTATTCTCAATCTATAGGAGTTGTTATGGAAAAACAAGAAATGATAAGTGTGGATCATGTGTCCATAAAGTTTAATTTATCATCAGAAAAATTTGATAGTTTCAAAGAGTATGTGATAAAAAGTATTAAGGGACAAGTTTCCATTGAACCATTCTGGGCTTTAAAAGATGTCTCCTTTAAAGTATATAAAGGAGAAGCTTTGGGACTAATCGGATTAAATGGAAGTGGGAAAAGTACCATGCTGAAAACAATAGCGGGAGTTCTGAAGCCGACAGAAGGAAGTGTTGCGGTTCGAGGAACGGTGGCACCCTTGATTGAATTGGGTGCAGGGTTTGATATGGATTTGACGGCAAGGGAAAATGTTTTTTTGAATGGTGCTTTGCTTGGATATACTCGTGCAGAGATGAATGGACATTATAATGATATTGTAGAATTTTCGGAATTACAAAATTTTATGGAAGTTCCAGTAAAGAATTTTTCATCAGGTATGGTGTCTAGACTTGCCTTTGCCATTGCAACTATTGGGACTCCAGACATTCTGATTGTTGACGAAGTATTGTCTGTTGGAGATTTTCAGTTTCAGGAAAAATGTATGAAGCGGATTCGGGCAATGATGGATCAGGGGACTACTATGTTATTCGTATCACATAGTATTGAGCAGGTTCAGCAGATTTGTAATAAAATTGTGTGGTTGGAACATGGCCATTTAAAACGGTTTGGGGATGCAGAGGAAATTTGTGAGGAATATAAAAGATCATAAGGAGTATCGCTGTGAAGAAAAAAATCAAATATGGCATCGGAATCATAGTAATATTGATTTTGTGTGTCCTCTATTCGAATGTGGATAAAATGCATAATATATATGAAGGAGAGCAGGATAACAGCAGTTATGTGACCATTGGACCTGTGACTAGTATGGGATCTGTCAGACAATCATTTGCGAGTCCAGAAGACAAAATGGATGGTATTGCTTTTAAAGTGTCACTTGCAGGAGAATCAACAAGAGGGATTTTAGAATATGTGTTGTCAAATGAGAGTGGTCGTGAACTTGCAAAAGGTGAAGTTGCGGTCAGCGAGATTCAAAGCGGAAAAATTTGTAAAGCTTCTTTTGAACAACCAATAAAAGTGAAAGCAGGAGAGCCATTAACTATTGAGTTTGGTTCTAGCAATTTGGATGAGGGACAGGAGATTTACTTATATTATGAGCAGATACCGAAAGATGGGACCCAGTTGGAAGTAAACGGAGAAGCAGCGGGAGGATGTATGATTCTTCGGAGTTATGTACACCGTTTTGATGTGGAAACTTTTATTGTTACTTTAGGATTTGTTATCTATATTGTGGTATTTATGAGGGTGTTATATAAACTGTTTTCTTAGGAGTTCATATGGTTCAGAAAATGCTAAGGTATTATCAGACAAAAGGATTTCGTCGGTTTTTCAGACATTTAGTTTCCAGAGTGTTTGGTATAGAGGAAATGAGTTATAAACGGTGGAATAAAATCCACCGTTTATCCACTAAAGAATTGAAAAAGCAAAGTGAAACAGTGTTTGAGGTACAGCCCCGATTCAGTGTTTTCTTTTTGGCGTCTAAAAGTTCGAAAGAAAGACGGGAAGAAATGATACAATCTATTCAAAAACAGACTTATCAAAATTGGGAAATTTGTGTTGATCAACCGATTTGTCAAGCATTACAGTCTGCAAAAGGTGATTTTTTTGTTTTTTTAGATCCAAATGGTTCATTGGCACCAAATGCCTTGTTTGAATGTGTGACATATATAAATCGGTATTCTGTGCCTGACATGATATATACGGACGAAGATCAAATTGATGTAGATGGGAAAAAATATTCTCATCCGCAGTTTAAGTCTGGATTTAATTTGGATTTGCTGCGGAGTGTGGATTATATTTCCCATTTTTTTGTTGTCAAACGAGAAATATATGAAAAGATTGGATATCCAAATGATGAGTGGAGAGAGGCGCAAGGGTATGATTATGCGCTTCGATGTGCAGAAGTAAGTAAAAAGATTATTCGTGTGCCTTTGGTTTTGTACCATTATAAGAAAACTAGTGGAAGTCGAGAAAATGAAAAGGTGGTACTTCGGGAACATTTAGGACGATGTGGACTTTCGGCTGACGTAAAAGATAATGTGGATAAGGTGCATAGGGTATATTATCATTTGTTCGAAGAGCCGATGGTATCAGTGATAATTCCGAATAAGGATCATATAGAAGATTTAGATAGGTGTATTGAATCACTGTTCCATGTATCAAATTACTCAAATATAGAAATTATCATTATAGAAAATAATAGTTTACAAAAAGAAACTTATTATTATTATCGCAAAATTCAAGAAAAATATGATAACTTAAAAGTGCTGTACTGGAAAGAAGAAAAAGGATTTAATTATTCTGCGATTAATAATTTTGGAGTTCAAGAGGCATCTGGGAAATACCTTTTGTTTTTAAACAATGATACAGAAGTGATTGCAGAAGATAGCATTCGGGAAATGTTAAGTTATGCGCAAAGAAAAGATGTCGGAATTGTAGGGGCAAGGCTATATTATCCAGATGAAACAGTCCAGCATGCGGGTGTGATTTTAGGATTAGGCGGTGTGGCAGGTCATGCCTTTAAGGATGAGCCAAAGAATGATAGCGGATACTGTGACAGGATTGTATGTGTACAAGACTATAGTGCGGTTACGGCTGCATGTATGTTGATGTCAAAAGAACTTTTTAGGAATGTAAAAGGATTTGATATGAAGTTGAAGGTGGCTTTTAATGATATTGATCTTTGTATGAAAGTGAGGAGAATGGGGTTATTGGTGGTATACACTCCTTATGCAGAACTTTATCATTATGAGTCAAAATCCAGAGGGCTGGATGATACAGAAGAAAAAATAAAACAATATGAAAAGGAATCCAGGTATTTTATAAAGAAGTGGAAAAAGGAATTGGAGGAGGGAGACCCCTATTATAATCCGAATTTGACATTAGAAAAGCATGATTTTTCTTTGAAGATTTATTAGTGAATTTTGATACCACATCAAATCAAGTATATTGAAGCCTTTTATAATACAAAATGGATTTGAAAAACTATATAAGCAGACACAGACAAACGAACTGCTCCTAATAAGTTAACATGAGGCAAATTTGTCATTTTAATTTGTGCTAAATCTTGACATAGGATCACAGCATTGTAGAATTAGAAATGATAATAAAGTGTAAGATAAAGGAGACATTATGAGGAACGGAAATAATAAAAATGAAAAGGGAAACTTAACACAATTTAATAAAAGAAAACTGTTTGTTAAACATTGTTGTGAACATCCCAAAGATGTTCTCAGATTGGGGAAAGCTACCATTTTGTATGGGACAAAAGGATTAAAAGCAAGAGCGGGAGAACTGGCTCGCAAGGAATGGGAAAAACAGAAGAAAAAGGAAGAGTATGAAGAAACAGAATTGTTATTTGATGTTAAATTTTCCATAGTTGTGTTAGCAAAAGATAAATTGGAGAATTTAAAAAGAACAATAAAATCAGTCGAGAATCAATCCCATGATAACTGGGAACTTTATGTTGTTTTTGATCGTAAGGTTGCTGATACTTTTGATTGTATAGGATATATAGAAGCATTATCTGATAAAAGGATAAGAGTTTTTGATTGCCCGGATGGCACATTGTCTGAGAAAAAAAATGCTGTTGCTTCTGTGGTGTCGGGACAATATCTTCTTTGGATGGATGAAGGAGATTTCTTAAGTCCTAGGACACTAAAAGAATTTGGAAGAAATATTCTTAAAACAAATGCGGATATTATTTACAGTGATGAAAAATTAGATAGTAATGACGGACAAAATAAAATGTTAAAATTTAAGCCGGATTGGTCTCCGGAACTGTTTTTATCATGTATGTATTTAGGAGCAGCTGTTGCAGTCCGTTTGGAACTATTTAAAACCATAGGAGGATTCAGAGACGAGTTTGGAAATGCAGACACCTATGATTTGATTTTGCGGATGATTGAACATACTGATAATGTGCAGCATGTTTCAAAAATATTGTACTCGAGAAGGAATACAGAACAGAAAGAAACTGCGAAGACTATAGAAGAACATTCATACAACAGTAAGAGAGTTCTTCAAGCCCATCTTGACCGCATGCTCGGTGACGGAACGGCTATTGCTGAAGAAACAGAAATGCCGGGAGTTTTTGACATTAGGTATTCTTTAGATAGAAAACCGCTGGTGTCTATTATCATGCCGACAAAAGATCATGTGGACGATGTGCGGATAGCAGTAGACAGTATTTGTGCGAATACCTTATACGATAACTATGAAATTATTATATTAGATAATAATTCGGAAAAAGAAGAAACTCGGTTGTTCTTTGAAGTCATTCAGAAGGAGTATGATAATGTACGAGTAGTTAAAGCTGAGTTTGAATTTAACTGGTCTAAGTTAAATAATTATGGAATGCAGTTTGCAAAAGGTGAAGTGTTTATTTTCCTAAATAATGATGTCAAAGTTATTGAACCCACTTGGATGGAACGCCTAGTAGAACAGACGTTGCAGCCTGAAATTGGTATAGCGGGTGGCTTGCTGTTGTATGAAGATAACACCATTCAGCATGCAGGAATTGTTGTTGGAATGGGTGGCTGGGCTGATCATGTGTATAAAGGAATGAGTCTGTCAAATGAAGAACAGATATTTATATCGCCTTTGGTTACTCGAAATGTTATGGGGTGTACGGGCGCCTGCATGGCTATATCTAGGAACGTCATTCAAAAGATAGGGGGATTTGATGAACGCTTTATTATTTGTGGTAGTGATGTTGAAATGTGCATAAGAGCAATTGATAATGGATATAGAAATGTTTATATTCCAAAAGTGAAATTGTATCATTATGAGTCGAAAAGCCGGGATTCTTTTATACCGCAGATTGATTTTGAGTTGTCAGATATTATGTACTCCGGATATCGAAAAGGGGGAGATCCATATTATAACAGCAATTTACAAATGGATTCTTGCATACCTCAGATTAAACCTAGGGAATTAGTAGAAAATGCAGAAAAGCAAGTGATAAAACCGGTGTGTATAGAGGTAATTCGCGAGCTGCATTTTAAGAAAGAACCAACCAAAGACTATAGGCTTAATTTGGTATTGCCTGCACTAAACAAGGAATATGTTTTTGGAGGAATTTCTACAGCATTAAGTTGCTTTGAAGCTATGGGGAAAGCGTTAGGATGTGCGACGAGAATTATATTGGTTGATGCAGAAATGGATTCTCAGGCAAAAGAAAAGTACGGCAAGAAATATACAATTGTAGATGCGGATGAAAAGAGCGATGCTATGCATCAGATTGTATCTATGGCGAACCGTAAAAGGAAAACATTATTAGTATCCGAAAATGATCAATTTATGTTTACTGCATGGTGGACTGCTTATATTGTGCAGACAGAATACAGAAAATGGAAAGAAAATGGAAAACTGAACTTGCCGTTATTCCTCTATCTAATACAGGATTACGAACCAGGATTTTATGCATGGTCTCCTCGATATGTTTTGGCAGAAGCAACTTATCGATATGAATATCCTCAGATAGCCATTTTCAATTCGAGCGAATTAAAGGAATATATTTTAAAGAAGGGATATACTTTTGAGAAAAATTATTGTTTTGATCCGTTACTCAATTCAGTTCTTAAAAGTAAAGTACAAAAATTAGATAAAACAGTATATAAGCGTAAGCAAATATTGGTTTATGGAAGACCAAGCGTAGATCGTAACGCATTTGAAATAATCGTGGAGGCTTTAAGGAAATGGGTTGCCATCCAGCCGGGAGCTGGCAGTTGGACAATTCTCTCTGCAGGAGAGCAGCATGATCCGGTGGAGTTGGGAGAAAAGCTGTATTTGGAATCTGTAGGGAAGTTGACATTAGAAGAGTATGCCAAAATTCTGCAGGAAAGTTATGCAGGAATTTCGTTAATGGTGTCACCTCATCCGAGTTATCCTCCGTTAGAGATGGCTGTTTTTGACGTGCAAGTTATTACAAATAGCTATAGTAATAAAGATATGTCGTATTTTAGTCAAAATATCCATTCAGTTGACAACATGGATCCAGTTCAGATTGCAAATGTGTTAAAGAAAATATGTAGCCAATATCGGACGGTCGTGGAACACAAACCAGTCAATGAAGATTATGTATACAAATCTAATCCGTTTGGCTTCATCGATGAATTTAAAATAGATATGGCCGATGGAATGGCAAGTCAATGTTAGGAGGAATACTCTGACAGGAGTGTATGCGTATAAGACTATAGCGTGGTTGTAGGCGCATGTATGCTGATATCAAAAGAACTTTTTAGAAATGTAAAAGGTTTGATGTAAAGATGAAGGTGGCTTTTAATGATATTATTTTTGTGTGAAAGTGAAGAAAATGGGGCTGTTGGTGGTATACATTGCCCTATTCAGAACTTAAATTAAATTGGAAAATGGTGGAAGAATGAAAATATTAGTTGTATTTGGCACAAGACCAGAAGCAATAAAGATGTGTCCAGTTGTGCTGGCGATTCAAAACAATAATAATTTGGAATGTTGCGTTTGCGTGACAGGTCAGCATAGAGAGATGCTTCAGCAGGTCTTGGATGTTTTTAAAGTAAATCCAGATTATGATTTGCATGTCATGAAGGAGAAGCAGACGCTCTATGATATAACATATGCTGTAATGAATGGAATTCGTGATACAGTAAAAAAAGAGAAGCCAGATATTGTTCTTGTTCATGGAGATACAACGACAACATTTGCGGCTGCCTTGGCCTGCTTTTACGAACGAATTCCAATCGGTCATGTAGAGGCAGGATTACGAACATATGATTTAAACGCACCGTATCCGGAAGAGTTTAACAGGCAGGCAGTAGATATTGTGTCAGATCTATATTTTGCTCCCACAGAGTATGCAAAAGCTAACCTTCTAAGAGAAGGGAAAAGAGCGGAAGCAGTCAAGGTTACTGGAAACACTGCGATAGATGCTCTTCGTACCACGGTGAGACCGGACTTTGATCATGAAATTATAGAGTGGGCGCAAGGAAGCAGGATGTTATTACTAACTGCACATAGGCGTGAAAATTGGGGAAAACCCCTTGAGAATATCTTTAGAGCTGTGAGAGCAACAGTGGAAAGGTATTCGGATATAAAGGTGGTTTATCCGATGCATAAGAATCCGCTTGTGAGAGATGCGGCGTATAAGATCTTGGGAGGTCATAAGAGAATTTATCTGACGGAGCCGCTTAATGTGATTGATTTTCATAATATTATTGCGAGGTCGTATCTGATTTTGACAGACAGTGGGGGAATTCAGGAGGAAGCGCCTTCGTTGGGAAAGCCTGTTTTGGTATTGCGGAATACAACGGAAAGACCGGAGGGAGTCGAAGCAGGGACATTAAAATTAGTGGGCACAGACAAGGAGAAAATAGAGAAAAATATAGATATCCTTTTGAATGATACTAAAGCGTATGCAGGGATGAGTAAGGCACAAAATCCATACGGAGATGGTCATGCAAGTGAACGAATCGTAAAGAGTATTATTGAGTGGAGGCAGAAGTAGTATGGAATATGAAAACACAGAATTTGATGATATGCGGGAAATTATAAAAGAGCAGGCAGGAATTTTGAATGAGATGCGCGAGACCAAAGCTTACAGGGCGGTAGAAGGGTATCATTTTTTAAAGGCGCAGAGAGGGGTTCAAAAGATTCAAACAGCGGGAAAAGTACTGAAGCATATTGGAGGAAGACCTAATAAAAAAATCCAGATTCAGGATCCTATGGAAGCAGTGTTGAAGCTTCAGGCGGATATGGGGAGGCAGCTGGATATTCTTGAACAGGAAATGAGAATTTCCCAGGAGTGTTTGCAGGTACCTCTTAAAATTCAGCAGGAAAAGGAACGAGGGCGAGGAGTTATCAGTGTTTTTGCACCATTTCAGATTATGAATTTACCAGATGGGTATTCCAGAAGGGTAAAGAATGTAGATGATCTTTTGGGAAATGATATGTTACGGATATATATCGCGCAAGATGGTGAGATTTCAAGTAGATGGCCGATTTGTCGTTTTGAAAGAGAACATTACATCTCTGTTGCGTATAATAATGCTATTCCTGAACATTGTGATTTTGTATTTATGGTAACACGACTGACAGGGATTGCTTATGTTCACAGTGCGTTTCAGGCACTGTCATTAGTATCGAAAGATGCTGGTGTTATAAAATTATACGATTTTCATGGAGTTGTTCCAGAGGAACTGATTCTTATGGGGCTAGATAAGGAAGCAGATTACTATAGTCAAAAGGAAAGTGAATTAGTACAGAATGCAGATTATATCATAACTGCGAATCAGGCGATGCAGGATCATATTATTATGAAGTATCCTAATTGCACTGCCAGGTTCATTACCATGCCAATGAATAATGACGATAATAATCAGGAAGAGAATTTTATTATTGATATGAATAAGAAAGAAGATCAAAAGCCGATTGTGATTTATTCGGGTGGACTTCAAAAATGGCAGCTGATACCCGAAATGCAGGATGCTATCTGCAAAGAGCGGAATGAATGTGAATTTCATATTTACGTTTCGGATCCAGATGAATTTATGAGGTATTGGGGCGATAGAGAAGCTCCTGATGATTGGGAGATAACGACAAAGACCGCTGAAGAGATGAAAGAGGTCTATAGACATGCACAGTATGGCTTTGTCCTCAGAGATGATATTGTGGTTAATAATGTGGCCTGTCCAACAAAGATAATCGATTATATTAAATATGATATTATACCTATTGTGAAAAGTCCTCACATCGGTGATTTTGAACGGTATGGAATGGAATATTTATCATTGGAAGATTTTTTGCAGAACAGGTTCCCTTCTAGTGAACGGCGGATGCAAATGTGCAGGAAAAACAGGGAGATTATCGGTAAAATTCTTGAAGAATACAAATCGGGTAGGGACATTGTGGAAAGAATAATCCTTGAGAAATGCTTCATATAACAGATAGGAAAAAGGATATTGCGCAATCCTGTTAGTTGTTAGAAAGTCATATCTGTGTTATATTGATAACATAATTTAATAAATTTAAGGGGGAGTTGCGATGCACAAGTTATTCAAGAAGAAATTCATAGCGTTTGTATTAAGTTTTGCATTGATAGCCAGTGTATTGCCGGTAAATATCTCACTGGCAGGGGAAGCAGAGGATTCTGCGGATACACAGGTGGAGAGGGTACAAGACAACACGGCAGAAAGTGCAGGGGAATCAACAGACGATATTCAAGAAGAGTCATCTGTTGCAGAGGAGCAGACAGCGATAGGATCCGCAGATGGACAGGCCGTGCCGGAAAGCGGAGAATCAACGGATGAGCAGGCGAGCATGGAGCCGCAAGTGCAGTACATATATGTAGAGTCTCCATATTTAATTCCACCGGCGACACAGAAGATTGCTGTTTCTTTCCAAGATGGCGTGGAGCCATCAGCGGCTGTTTTGGTTTATGAAAACGAAACAACAGGTGAACAGTTTACATCTCAGGCAAGTGAGATCGACGGAGAAGCCGTAATGTTTGCCGTGGATTATTCAAAGGATAGCCAGGCGACCATTTATCATCTGCTGAAAGTAACGGTAGAGGTTGATGGTGTTTCCTATGATATTGATCTGAATACTATTGGGATTGATTCCAGATATGGAGTGAACCAGGAATGTGAAACGGAGCCAGACGCGGTGGTAGAAGAGGATAGTGCAAGTGGACGTTCCTCTGACCAGACGGGTGTTTCAGCCACATTCATGACTTTTGATGATGAAGGCAATCTTGTGGAAAATGCATCTGCAGAGGATGCGATTGCGGATGCGTCTGCAGATGTGACAGAAAATAGTAAGGCAAGAAGTGCAGCCAGAACAACAAAAGCGGGAAATTTAGTGGTTGTTCTGGATCCCGGGCATGGAGGATCAGACCCAGGCGCCTTGGGAGTTAATGGGGCGAAGGAGAAGGATCTTACATTAAAAATAGCCCAATATTGTAAAACGGAGTTGGAGCAGTACAGTGGAGTAACGGTCTATATGACACGCACTGGCGATACATATCCAGGAGGTTCTGGTGGAGCATCCGCAGACCTAACTAACCGGGTAGCCTATGCGAAAAGTGTGGGCGCTGATGTATTAGTCAGTATCCACTTAAACTCAACAGGATATGGAACAGCTCATGGAGCAGAGGTTTATTATCCAAACAGCAGTTACCGTCCGGAGATTGGAAGTGAAGGCCAGAATCTTGCACAAAAGATCCAGAATGAATTGGTAAATCTGGGATTGACTAATCGAGGGATCAAGATACGGAATACAGAAAATGGCAGTACATATCCAGATGGTTCGCCATCTGATTATTATGGACTGATCTGGCGGGCAAAGGAAGCTGGATTCCCTGCGATTATTATTGAACATGCTTTTATAGACAATCAGAGTGATTACAATAATTTTCTGAGTTCTGAGGCAAAACTTCAGAGCCTCGGCGTAGCAGATGCTACTGGTATTGCAGCAGCCTATGGCTTGAGTAAGGGAAAATGGGTGCAGGATGAAAAGGGCTGGAGATGGCAGTATGGAGACGGCACATATGCCAAAGACACCTGGGTTTTGACAGGTGGTTCTTGGTATTATATGGGAAGCGATACCTATATGCTGACAGGCTGGCAGACGATAGGCGGCGCAAAATATTACCTTAATCCAGCTAATGGCGCAATGCATACTGGATGGCTGCAACAGGACGGTAAATGGTATTATTTGAATGCCAGCGGAGCTATGGCTTCCAATGGCTGGATCTGGGTAGGAAGCAGCTGCTATTATCTGGATGGAAATGGCGTCATGGCTTCTGATACCTGGATCAATGATTATTATGTAAATGCCAGCGGCGCCTGGGTTCCGGGCCTGGTAAAACCAGGATGGATACAAAGAGGAGGACGCTGGTGGTACCGTCACATGGATGGGGGCTATACCAGGTCAAACTGGGAATTAATAGATGGAAAATGGTACTATTTTGACGCATCGGGTTGGATGACAACCGGCTGGCAGTTGGTGGGAAGCACCTGGTATTACATGGATGCATCAGGCGCTATGCTGACCGGCTGGCAGACGATAGGCAGTGCAAAATATTACTTGAATACATCAGGCGCTATGCTGACCGGCTGGCAGCAGATCGATGGTAAATGGTATTACTTTAATAGTTCCGGCGCTATGGAAACGGATGCCTGGATTGGAGACTATTACGTAGATGAGGAAGGCGTTTGGGATACCACAAAGGTAAAGCCACAGTGGATTTTGAGTGGTAATCGCTGGTGGTATCGTCATGGAGATGGCAGTTACACAAAATCTGACTGGGAAAAGATAGATGGCCAGTGGTATTATTTTGACTTGGCAGGCTGGATGGTAACAGGATGGCTGAAGTTGGATGATACGTGGTATTATCTGAATACTTCCGGAGTACGAACATCGAGCTGGCAATTGGTAGGAAGCACCTGGTACTATATGAATAGTGAAGGTGAGATGCTGACCGACTGGCAGACGATAGGCGGTGCGCGGTATTATCTGGATCCGGTCAATGGAGATATGAAGGTTGGCTGGCAGTTGCTTGATGATACTTGGTATTATTTTACGGCTTCTGGAGCTATGGCAGCGAGTACCTGGATTGGAAACTACTATGTGGGAGCTTCCGGAGAGATGGCCAAGGACACTTGGATTGGTAATTATTATGTAGATGAGAATGGTGTCTGGATACCGGGGAAAGTGAGAGAGAGTGGATGGATCCAGAGTGGAAACCGCTGGTGGTATCGTCATGGGGATGGCAGTTATACTATCTCCAACTGGGAATCGATAGGCGGTAAGTGGTATTACTTTGATGCATCAGGCTGGATGGTAACCGGCTGGATTGTTGTAGGAGATTACTGGTATTATACAGATGCTTCCGGAGCCATGTGTAAAGGTTGGCTGGACGAAGGCGGGAACAGATATTATCTTAATTTGTCTGGAAATGAATACGGACCGGAAGGAGCCATGGCGACTGGCTATCGTGAGATTGATGGAACATGGTACTATTTCAATAAAGGATATTCTCCGGTAGGAGCCTTGTATTATACCGGTGTTACTCCGATCATGGGGACTTCGGTCTTGGGCGGTGACAAAAATACTGCTGTCAAGAAAATGGTTACTATGTACATGAATTCGAAGAAAAGTTATCCAAGTGATGCGTTAGGAAAAGGCGGAGCAGATAATATTACAGAATTCTGTGAGATTTTATATGATGAGGCAGTATATGAGGGCGTAAAGCCCGAAGTGGTTTTTGCCCAGGCTATGCATGAGACTGGCTGGCTGCAGTTTGGTGGTGATGTAAAGATTGAACAGTTTAACTTTGCAGGGATTGGAGCTGTAGGCGGGGGAGCGGCAGGAGCTTCTTTTGAGAATGTGACGATTGGACTGAGGGCCCAGGTACAGCATCTGAAAGCCTATGCATCTATAGAATCTTTGAATCGGCCAGGGACTCCGGTGGATCCAAGATTTAATCAAGTAACGAGAGGAACAGCTCCTTATGTAGAGTGGCTGGGAATCAATGAGAATCCCTACGGAAAAGGCTGGGCTGGAGCGCTTCGGTATGGTATTAATCTGGTGAAATCTTTTATTATTCCGATGGAGGCATTGTAGAAATGAGGTGAGCCTATGAAAAAGTTATCTAAGTTCTTTATACTTTTAATTGTATGTATATTGGTGATGTCTGGATGCCAGAAAAAGGAAGAAGAGACGACGGAAGAGAAGCAGGCAGAGGCATTGGAAATTGAGAACAAGACAGATGATTCTGAAGAAAAGGATAATGGCGGAGAGCAAGAGTCAGAAGAGGCGGATCAGCCAGAGCTGCAGGAAGATTCCGAGGAGATAAAGACTGTAACCATCTATTCGCCGAATGAGAATGCCGATGGCTTTGTGACGAGTCAAGTGGAAACGACGGGAGTAACGGAAAGCTGGGTTATGGAGCAGTTAATCGCAAAAGGGGTTGTTCCGGGAGATGTACAAGTATTGTCCTGTACAGAAATGCAGGAAAATGGAGTGAATTCTTTGAAATTGGATCTGAATCAGTCATTTGGAACTTTTCTGCAGTCTATGGGAACAGCTGGAGAGTATGTGGCACTTGGAGGCGTTTGTAATACATTCTTGGATGCCTACGGATGCGACCAGATTCAGATTACCGTAGAAGGAGAAACATTGGCAACTGGACATTCTGAGTATCCAGGATATCTGACGAAATTTGAATAGGCTGACAGTTATGAAAAAACCAGGTTATTATTCCTCCGGTGAGTTCGCCCGCATGGCGGGCGTGACTCTCCGGACGATACGTTACTATGACAAACAGAATATTTTAAGGCCCTCGCTTGTCAGTGAAGCGGGGGCTCGTTTCTATACAGACGAGGATTTTGCCAGGCTCCAGCAGATTCTACTGCTGAAGTATCTTGGGTTTTCTCTGGACGATATCCGGGAGATGACAGTTGCTGATTCGGATTATCATTTCATGCTGGATTCTTTGAAAATTCAGTTAAAATTAGTGCAGGACCGGATTGAGCAGATGCAGCTGGTAGAACAGGCTATTAAAGATACCACAGAATCTATTCAAGAGGAGCATACGGTGGACTGGAGCCGAATGCTAGATCTGATCCATCTGACTGGCATGGAACAGAGTCTGAAAAATCAATACCAGAATGCATCGAATATTTCCTCAAGAATCAGCCTTCACAGCCTGTATGCCCAGAATCCAAAGGGCTGGTTCCCCTGGATTTACGAACAGTGTCAGATCTGTTCGGGGATGAAGGTTCTGGAAGTGGGGTGTGGAGACGGCACGCTTTGGGTGCAAAATAAGAAACTGATTCCAGAGAATGTAGAGATTACACTGTCAGATGTATCGGAAGGTATGCTGCGGGATGCCAGACGTGCGTTGGGACCTGGGGATATCAGATTCCATTTCCGGGTGTTAAACTGTCAACAGATTCCCTATCCAGAACAGAGTTTTGATCTGGTGATGGCAAACCATGTACTGTTTTATTGTGATGATATAGGGAAAGCGCTTAATGAGATCTACCGGGTGTTAAAGCCGGAAGGGCGGTTGGTATGCAGTACCTATGGAAGTGACCATATGAAAGAAGTCAGTGAATTGGCACACGGATTCGATGAGCATATTGTATTGTCAGCGGATAAGCTGTACGAACGTTTTGGCAGGGAAAATGGAGCAGAGATATTAGCCGATTATTTCCCGGAGGCAGAGTGGAGAACTTATGAGGATTCCCTGGTGGTTCCGGAACCGGAACCATTGATTTCCTATATCTTATCCTGCCATGGGA
>ERZ826396.547-NODE-547-length-54000-cov-3.831903_pt1 | contig 54000 bp, 50 predicted proteins | sample MGYA00519926_ERZ826396 | MGnify/ENA primary metagenome ERZ826396 (study PRJEB31778, sample SAMEA3449230) | human gut metagenome | biome: human gut; feature: human-associated habitat; material: faeces | place: United Kingdom | collected 2010/2012 ... | reverse complement strand
GATAATACCATACGTATTACCAAGAAGAAAATGATGTCGTATCCGGTAACCAGTACATCCGTCGGATAGAAATAATCCAGTTCCTCCGTCTTATCCGGCCATCCAAGTACAGAGAACGGCCACAGCGCAGAGGAAAACCAGGTATCCAGGGTATCCTCATCCTGAGTAAAGTGTGTACATCCGCACTTCGGACATTTCTCCGGCATGCCTCTTGATACAACCACCTCGCCACATTCATCGCAATAGTAAGCCGGAATCCGGTGTCCCCACCAGATCTGTCTGGAAATACACCAGTCACGGATATTTTCCAGCCAGTGCAGATAAATCTTGTCAAAACGCTCCGGCACAAATTTCAGGTCGCCGTTTTTCACTGCTTCAATAGCCGGCTTCGCCAGCTCATCCATGCGGACGAACCACTGCTGCTTGATCAGGGGCTCCACGGTTGTGTGGCAGCGGTCATGGGTTCCTACATTATGAGAGTGTGGAACTACCTTTACCAGATAGCCCTGCTCCTCTAAGTCGCGCACGATCGCTTTTCTTGCCTCGTAGCGCTCCATGCCTGCATATTTGCCGCCGTTTTCATTGATGGTAGCGTCATCGTTCATGACATTGATTTCCGGCAGATTATGACGCTTGCCCACCTCAAAGTCATTGGGGTCATGGGCCGGTGTGATCTTTACAGCGCCGGTTCCGAATTCTTTATCTACATAGGAATCCGCCACGATCGGGATTTCTTTGCCCACCAGTGGCAGGATTGCTTTCTTTCCTACGATGTCTTTGTAGCGCTCATCATCCGGATGTACGGCGATGGCTGTATCGCCCAGCATGGTCTCCGGACGGGTGGTTGCGATCTCCAGGAAATCATCGGTTCCCACGATCGGATACTTGATATGCCAGAAATGTCCGTCCTGTTCCTCATGCTCAACTTCCGCGTCGGAAAGGGATGTCTTACATACCGGACACCAGTTGATGATCCGGGAGCCCTTATAGATATAGCCTTTCTCATACAGGCGGATAAATACTTCTTCTACCGCTTTGGAGCATCCCTCGTCCATGGTGAACCGTTCTCTGTCCCAGTCACAGGATACGCCCAGTTTCTTTAACTGGCCTTCGATGGTTCCGGCATATTCTTCCTTCCACTGCCAGGTCCGCTCCAGGAATTTTTCCCGGCCAAGCTCCTTTTTATCGATTCCTTCTTCTTTTAACTGATTGGTAACTTTTACCTCTGTGGAGATCGCCGCATGGTCTGTTCCCGGCACCCACAGTGCATTGTAGCCCTGCATCCTCTTATAACGGATCAGAATGTCCTGCAGAGTATTATCAAGCGCATGCCCCATATGAAGCTTTCCTGTAATATTCGGCGGCGGCATAACCGTGGTGAACGGCTTTTTGCTTCTGTCTACTTCTGCATGAAAATACTGGTTCTCACACCACTTATCATACAGCTTTGATTCGATTGCTTTCGGATCATATGTTTTCTCCAGATTCTGACTCATAGTTTTCTCCTCACATTCCTTCACACTTTTTTCACATTTTGGATATTAAAAAACCCTTTACGCAAAAACGTAAAGGGCGACATAACCGCGGTACCACCTTTATTTATATAGAAGAAACGCTTCCATACATCTCATCTTATTCTTTAACGGGAACGACTCCGGGACTGCCTACTCATGATCTGTTCAGCAATCCGGCTCCGAAGCTACCTTCTGCATCTTTGATCCCCAGGCGCCTCTCAGCCTCTTTTTTGAGCGCCCTCTCTGTCAGGAAAAGTCCTTGCATACTCCTCTTCATCTGTGCCTTTACGTATAAACTAATGAATATCATAGCCATCCACCCCCGGTTTGTCAAGGATTTTAGGGAATTTTAGGAATTCTTAAGTATCTGTCCGGCCATAAGCGGGGATTTCTCAGGCGCATACATCAAAAGCCGGACTATACAGCGCGTCTGAGCTGTGAGACTGAATATGTACGCCTCTAAAACCACTTTACTTTTCTTTTCCGCTCCGTTATCTTAAATAGTAAAAAGGGGGTCATCCCTGATGAAAGGAGTCTTAAAACTATGAAAATACTGATCCTGGACGGAAGTCCCCATCCAAACGGGACCACCTCTCTTCTGCGGAAGGCTTTTGCAGAAGGCGCCTTGAGTGCAGGCCATACCGTGGATACCTTTCATACCGCAAAAGAGGATCTCCACCCCTGCCTTGGCTGTAACCACTGCCGGAATACCGGGGATGGCTGCGTCTACAAGGACGGTATGGAAAATCTGAATCCATTGCTTCTTATGGCTGACTGCGTGGTCTTTTCCACTCCTCTCTATTATTTTGGCATGAGCGCACAGATTAAAATGGCTATCGACCGTTTTTTTGCCAATAATCAGGTCCTCCGGGCGCAGAAAAAGCAGGCAGTGCTGCTGGCAGCCTGCGGAGATACGGATTCCTGGGCCTTAGATGCCCTGGATGCACATTATCATGCTGTCTGTCATTACCTGCACTGGGAAAACGCAGGGGAAGTGAACGCCATCGGCATGTACACGCCCGCCGATATCGAGGGCTCGGCTTACCTGGAGGAAGCGCGCGCCCTCGGCCGGAGTCTGAAAGAGAGATAATCCGCCGAAAAATCTGGGGAGACAGTTGTCTACGGGAAGATCATCATCTTCCCGTTTTTCCCGCGGATTTCAAAGGCCTTCTGAATCTCATCCAGGGAAAGCCGTTCTGAGATCAGCTCTGACAGTTTCAGTTTCCCGCTGTTCACGATATCAGCGGCTCTGCCGTGAGCAAAAGGATTGACATAGGAAGCGGTAATGGTAATCTCCTTCTGGAAGATCTCATAGGGCTTCACCGGGATCTCGCAGTCCGGCTCTGTCAATCCGAACCACACCACATGGGTTCCCTGGCCTGCAAACTTAAGTGCGTCCATCATAGTAGCCCTGCTGCCTACACACTCGATCACCACATTTGCCTTGCGAATCTGATTCTTTTTCAGCACCTCCTGAAACTCTTCCTGCAATGGATCAAAGACCAGGTCTGCTCCAAGCTCAAGGGCTCTTTGCCGCTTATGTTCATCCGGTTCGGACAGAATCAGAACGGCCGCCCCTGCCATTCTGGCAAGCTGGAGCATGATCGCACCAATGGTTCCTCCGCCGATGATCACCACCACATCTCCTGTCTTGATCTTCGCCTGATCGATTCCGTGAAGACAACATCCCACTGGCTCACACATGGCCGCTTCCTCAAAACTGACATCCTTCTTCAGTTGAAACACCTGCTTTTCTTCTACGACACAGTACTCTGCAAATGCTCCGTCATAAGTGACTCCGGTGGCCGAGTAATCTTGACAGAAATGCGGTGTTCCCACCTGGCACTCATAGCATCTTCCACAGAGGATGCTGGGATCTACCGTTACATGATCCCCCACGCCGCATCTTGTCACTCCCTCTCCTATTTCTGCCACAACACCTGCAAACTCATGTCCCAGCACCACCGGCGGGTAGCATTCCGACGCTCCTTTTGCACCGTCATAGATATGGATGTCCGTTCCGCAGACACCCGCCGCCTTGACCTGGATCAGCACTTCTCCTTTCCCCGGCTTCCGGCACGGATGCTCCTCTACAACAATTTTCCCTGGCTCATAAAAAACGGCTGCTTTCATGGCCATTCCACGCTCCTTTCATGACATTCTTTCAGTGAACTTTTCCAGTTAACTTTCTTCCAGATTCCGGCATCCAAGTTCCGCCACCTTCTGGTAAATTTCCTTTTTTCTTGCTTCTTCTATCGTCCGGACTTCCTTAAGCCCGTAGTTTTTTCCGATCTGCTGTGCCTTTCCTTTTGCCATGTCATGATACATCATCAGGTTCACCTTGCGGATCTTTTGATATTTCCGGGAAAGCTCTGCAATCGCCCGGTAATGCTCCTCATTGTCATTGATCCCCGGAATGATCGGACATCTTAGGTACACGTCCTGTCCGGTTTCACAGAGCATCTTAAGATTTTCAAGGATTCTTTCGTTCCCCACACCGGTATACCGCCTGTGCGCTTCCGGATCTGTCAGCTTATAATCAAAGAGGAATATGTCTACAACCTCGGAGATTTCTCTGTATTGTTTCTCCGCCGCCTGCCCGCAGGTATCCAGACAGACATGGAATCCCTCTTTCTTTGCCTTGTTAAGAAGTTCCTTTAATCCTTCAAACTGCATCATGGGCTCTCCGCCGCTTACCGTCAGTCCCCCGCCGCTTCTCTCGTAAAAATCCCGGTCTTTTCGTACGATTTCCAGAATCTCCTCCGGCGCCTTCTCTTCTCCATAAAGTTTCAGTGCATGGCCGGGACATGCTTTCACACAGGCTCCGCATCCCTGACACTTTTCAAACGCTACTTTATGCTCTCTCGTGTTCCCGATGAAGTGAACTTTCTCTTTACAGACCGCCGCACAGCGTCTGCATCCCGTACAGTTTTTGGCTAGAAATCCAAGCTGGGGCGCCATGCTTTTTGACTCCGGATTATGGCACCAGATACAGTCCAAAGGACAGCCCTTCAGAAACACGGTCGTCCGGATACCTGGCCCGTCATGGAGGGCAAATCTTTGCAGGTCAAATATAGTAAGCTTGGACATGTACAATCCCTCCCGTTCACTTTTTCATATGCTTCTGTCCGCGGATTCAGATACCAGGATTAATTCAGCGTTCGATTTAAGATATCCAGCTGCACTTCGTCCGAAAGCTCAACATATCTGGCACTGAAACCACCTACCCGCACGATAAGATTCGCATATTTTTCCGGTTCTTTTCTGGCGTTTTCCAGATCTTCCCGTCCCAACACATTGATCATGGCCTGTGTTCCGCCCCGGCCAAAATAAGAATCCAGCACCGGAATGATCACGGTATCCCGCATCCGGTTAAAGGTGTCCTTCGAGAACTTCATATTCTGTACTACACCAAAATGAATGTCATTCCTTGCCTTTAACAGGGAATTGATAAATGCCGTCACACCGTTTTTATCCATGCCGGAGGTGGGATTATTCGCATTGGAAAGATAGGTCCCCGCCCTGCGTCCATCCGGCGTTGCTCCTGTATACCTGCCATGAGTGGCATTGTCTCTGTTATTGATATTTACCATACCAAAGCAGTCCAGTCCGAAATATTTTCCAGAAAGTGCCATAGTAGCAAAGCTGACCTGCTCATGTACTGCCTGCATCATTTCATCCGGTCCATCCAGGTCGTTTCCAAATTTGTCCACATCTAGGAGCATGGTTCTGACTTCTTCATATCCGTTAAAATCCGCTTTCAGAGCAGCAAGAAGTATCTCTTTGGAGATCTTCTGCTCGTCATACACACATTTTTTGATGGCATAAAGCGAATCCGAACAGGTGACCAGTCCATAAATCTCGTCACTTCCGCCACATTTCACGGTTCCGCCGCTGATCACACTTTTCCCTGCATCCAGGCAGCCATCATACAAAAGATTATGTAGGTTCAGGGACATATCGCCGGCAATGATCGCATAGCCCCGGGAGTGATTCCTGGCGCTGACATCAGAAAGAAATTCAATATTTCTGCAGTATGCCTGCCATAATTCTTCAAAGCTTTCATAGTCTGCCAGCGTCGTGTTATTGGGCGTAAGACGATACTGCCCTGTCGCATCATAACCGCCGTTTATGGTTCCCCACAGTACATTAGGCAGATTCAGGATCGAGTTGGGACTTGCAATGATCCGGTGGTCAATGGTAAATTCTCCGCAGCCAAGCGGCATCCACCCCAGCGCTTCCTCATAGCTGATCCCGAATACCTTCTGGATCCCCGGAATGATGTTTTCATCCTGATAGAGCATGGGGTAAGTCACTCCTTCACCCAGACAGTCCAGCGCCTTCTGATAAAGCTTTGGATCCATGCCCTGATACATCCTGAGAGTCAGCTGGGGCACAATGTCCCGCACGCGTCTGGACACTTCCATAATGACCATGGCCAGCTGATCTGCCTCTTTCGGATGTTTTCTTCCCAGTCCGCCGATGATCACCCGGTCATCTGTTACCTGCTCCTTGACGATCATCAGCCGCCAGAAGCTGGTCAGAAGACGGATGGCTTCCTCGTCATCCAGCACGCCGTTCTCTTTGTCCCGCACATAGTAGAGTCCCAGATAATCATCCATCCTGCCCCACTCCCTGGCACCGTCCAGAAGTGTATAGATGATGACCAGCTGAATTGCTTCCCGGAAGGTCTCTGGCTTTTTCTCCACCAGTTTCCGGCAAATCCTCTCCATCTCTTTTAACTCTTCTATGCGTACCGGATCTGTCCCGTCCATTTCCACAAGCTCATGAGCCTGTCCTGCATACCAAAGGAGCACCTTTTCCACGGTTCTTAGAGACATCCGGATCCCTTCGTAAAAATCCGGATCATTTTCCGGGTGCTTCTTTTCTTTTTCATCAACCAGCCTGTGAAGCCCTGGAAGCCCCAGAGACAAAAGCTTTTCATAATCCAGGAAGATCCCTGCCACCCTCTGGAGTGCAGAGGCCGCATGGGGCTGTCCCTCCAGATCAAGCGTCCTGCCGTCCGTGACGCCTCCGGTAACCATGTAGATCTTATCCTCCGGATCCATTTCTGCCAGGAATCTTCTGGTAGATGTATGGTCGCTCCAGAAATCCCGAAGTTCCTTCAGCCGCCTCCGATCCTTTTCGTCCACATCCGGATCCTGGATTTTTTCTTCAAACCACTGGAAATTCATCACGAATCCCCATTCACTGTTGATATACTGGGCATTCATCCCCAGTGGGAAAATATCGGCTCTCCCGCAAAAAAGATCGTTTGGCATGATGCCAAGCAGCATCTGCGGATACTGTGCGTCAAAGCATTTTGCTTCCCGGATCGCTGGCGGATCATTTTCACATGCCTGATACACCCTCGTAAACGCCTCCATATGATCCAGCAGCTCTGGAAAATCCAGCCGAGATTCGTTGTTGTAAATCGTATCGTACCCGTCGTAGCTTCTGGCTGTCCGGGTGGTATAATGCTCCTTCCAGTACATATCTTCACCTCCTGGGCTTTTTGTCGTTTTCTCCTGGCTCCTCGCCTTGTTTCCTACTCTGTTGTTCGCCTTGCTTCTTGCTTTGCTATTTCGTTGTCTGTTTTTCTTGCTGCTTAGTTGTGTAAACGTTTACATTTTATGGTTTTATCATAGCACAAACGTTGAGTTTGTCAAGCGATATTGCTATAATGAATATTAAGTTTCTTGTAATGTGAATGAAGTTTTAAACGTGGAGGAATGTTATGAAAGCAACGATCAAAGATGTGGCTAAATATGCCGGGGTTTCCACCGCCACCGTTTCCCGGATGCTCAATCATACCGGCACTGTTTCTGCACAGACGCAGCAGCGGATCAGCGAAGCTATCGAGGCCCTGGACTTTCAGCTTAATTCCCGGGCGCAGATTTTTAAGACCGGAAAAACAAACGCCATCGCAGTGGTGGTCCCGGATATTTCTAATCCCTTTTTTGCCTGTGTCATCCATGAGATCGAAAGCGTCCTGAACCAGCATAATTATACTTTGATGATCGCAAGCACGGAGGAAACGAGAGAGCGAGAAGCACAGATTTTGAGATATATTTCCAAGGGAAGCGCCGATGGAGTCATCCTGGCCTCTGCATTTCAGGACTATCAAGATTTAAAGCCTTTCATTCCCGGCGATATCCCGGTCGTCTTCTTTGACCGGAAGCTCAGAAACTGCCCCCACGATACGGTAACGGAATCTGACACTCCTGCGATCCGGAAGGCTATCAAGGGGCTGACTGAGAAAGGACACCGCCGGATCGGCTGCATCGCGGGACTTCCCTGGCTCAGCACCACGGCGGACCGCGTCCTGGCCTACCGCACTTCCCTTGATACCGCAGGAATCGGGCCCGATGAGTCGCTGATCTTTTATGCTTCCTCCATGCATGATGACGGCTATGCTTTTGCCAGACAGCTGGACGAAGCCGGCTGCACTGCCATCCTGATCGTCAGCAACAGTATGACGAGGGGCTGTCTTTCTTATCTTCTGGAGCATGGAAAGCAGCCGGGGAAGGATATGATCGTCGCCGGCTATCACAATCCGGATTTTCTGAATATCGACATGATCCGGATCCAGATGCCCTATCAGGATCTGGGGCGAAAGGCCGGAGAATTTGTCCTGGAACGCCTCCAGGATCCTGAGCTGCCCGTAAGGCAAATCGAACTGACTGCCCCGCTTCTCTAGGCTGCCTGCTATTTTCCATACCGATCCTTCGCATTTTCAGGCTGCCTGATGTTTCTAAATCAGGCTCGCGCATTTTCAGGCTGCCTGCTCTTTTCTAGATCAGGCCCGCGCTTCTTAGCAGGAACAGCCAGCCGGTCAGGGTAAACGCACTGAACAGCGTGGTCAGCATGACAGTGCTGGAGGTCAGCACTCCCTCATGCCCCATATTTCTTGCCATAACATAACAGCTGACCGTCGTTGCCGATCCCAGCATCACCAGGATCGCCACCAGCTCTTCCTCCCGGAAGCCAAATGCTATGGCCACAGGCAGAAAGATCACGCAGAAACCGACAAGTTTCATAACAGATGCTACGATCGCCGGCCGCCCTTTCTGCACCGCTTTCTGGATATCAAAGGAGGCGCCCATGGCCATCAGCCCCAGGGGCGTCGCCATACTGGCGATATTTCCGATAGTCTTTCCTGGGATACCAGAGAGCGGCAGCCCAAGCGCTGACCACAGAAGGCCGGCCACGATTCCCAAAATGATCGGATTGGTCACAATTCCAGTCATTGTTCTTTTTACCACTGTTTTATCGAGGCCTTGCTGCCCCGGCCGGAACACGGACAGCACCACCACAGCCATCATATTGTAGAGCGGTACGCTTCCGATGATCATCAACGGCCCCATCCCTGCCGAACCATAAATATTCTGGATAAATGCAATCCCAAGAAGCGCCGCGCTGCTGCGGTAAGAGGCCTGAATAAATTCACCGCGGATCGCCCGATCCTTCCAAAGCATGGAAATCCCTGCACATAGCAGAATCGAAAGAAGTGTTGCCACAAAGCAGAACAACACAAACTTTACGTTCCAGATCTGAGAAAAATCCACCGTCGCCAGATCCTCAAACACCAAAAGCGGCAGCGGCACCCGGAACACAAACTGATTCAATTTCGAGGCAAACGCCTCGTCGATCCATCCGATCCTGCGGAATACAAGTCCCAGAATCATTAGTAAAAACACCGGAATCGTCGCATTTAAGCTGAAAATAAGGTTATCCACAAATTATCTACATTCCTTTCCTTGACTTTCATTGGGGACGGGGGATTTCTAGAAATCCCCCGTCCCCAGAAACTTTTTTGTGTACAGGTGATAGTCTTCATCTTTAAACACATTAAATATCACCCGTTTTATCCCCGATTTCATCAGGTACTTATCCACATTTTCCACAGCAATCTTTGCCGCAAGCTTATTGGGGAAATGGAATTCTCCAGTGGAGATGCAGCAAAAAGCAATGGAAGAAAGCTGATTCTTTTCTGCCAGGCGCAGACAATTTAAGTAGCAGGAACGAAGCTCCTCTTCCTGCTGTCTGGTGACCTGCATTCCTACGATGGGCCCGACGGTATGGATCACGTGCTTTGCCGGCAAGTTGTAACCGCCGGTGATCTTTGCTTTTCCGACAGGCTCTTCTCTTCCCTGCGCTTCCATTAATTCAGCACATTCATTGCGAAGCTGGATTCCTGCGGCGGAATGGATGGCATTGTCAATACAGCCGTGGCAGGGAACGAAGCATCCTAGCATCTCACTGTTGGCTGCGTTAACGATGGCGTCTGCCCGAATCCTGGTGATATCCCCCTGCCAAAGGCAGATGCGGTCAGGATTTCGAAGCTCTGCCTCCGGATACTGCTCTGCCACGGTCGAGAGACTGTCTGCATCTACGATTCCTTTTTCCGCCAGCTCTTCCTTCAGAAGCGCATCCTGGATTTCATAAAACTTGTCAGACGCTTCCATCGGCCAGCGCACATTCATCAGACTCCGCAGAAGCCGGCGTTTTTCCACAAGGTTCACCGGTTCCTGGATTGCCGCATAACCGGCGTTCTCTTTTTTCAGATACTGGATCAGCCAGTCTATTTTTTCTTCTCTTTTCATGGTTTCCCTTTCCAAATTTTATTTCATAGTTTTGTCCTTCTTTATATATGGAAGGATCGCTCTATACGCCTCACACAGTTCTTCATAGGACGTCCGGCAGTTGGCAGGGCTGGTGGATAGCAGGCAGACTGCCGGGATACCGGTTTTCGGATAGCAATGCCTTTTATAAAGTTGTGCTGCCTTTGCTCCTGTGGCAAATACAGCCTGGATGTCCGCATGCTTTAAGATCACATCCATATCGTTGGGAACTGGATTGCGTATACTGCCGTCCTCCGCGCCCCGGATCTCACAGGAAGCCAGCACGTCCCACACGGCAATATGGTTCCGGAGGGCAAACTCGATTTTCTCTTCTTTCGTCTCCGGATAGGGTTCTCCGCAGACAGTGGATACCACCTTCCAGAAACGGTTCCTTGGATGGCCGTAATAGAACCCAACCTCCCGGGACTTAGGTGACGGCATGGTCCCCAGCATCAGCACCCGGGATGTTTCATCAAATATTGGCTTAAATTCATGAGTCACCTGCGTGATTTCCATTTTCTCTTCTGCCCTCTTTTCGTCAATCTGTGTCTTATCATAGCACAGTTTGCTTGCGGGAATCCAGTGATTATGATAAGGTGGTGGCAGGAAATCGAAAACAGGAGGCGGTAAAGCTTATGATAACAATCGAAATACCTGGATACCGGACACTTTGTCTTCAAAATCTACTATTGGATTATAACGGAACGATCGCACTGGACGGAGAAATCCCGGAGCCGGTCAGGAAACAGCTCCGGAGGCTTTCGGAAGAAGTTGATATCTACGTGCTGACGGCGGATACTCATGGCACTGCCGCCCAAATATGCGCAGATCTTCCGGTGACAATCCGCACATTTCCCACCGGAGCCGCCATGCAGGAAAAGCACCGGATTCTCCGGGAGCTGGGCGAGGATTCCTGCGCCGCCATGGGAAACGGGCGAAATGATCTTTTGATGTGCCGGGACGCCGCACTGTCTGTAGCGGTCATCGGCCCGGAAGGCGCTCATGGCCGTCTACTCTCTGACGCGGATGTGTGCGTTACTTCCATAAATGACGGGCTGGATCTGCTCTTAAAGCCCAAGCGGCTGATCGCTTCTCTGCGGGGCTAGTTCCGGACATTGTGAAAATATAATCTTTGATTGTCGGCTTATCTGCCTTATGATATAATTTATTCAATAACGTACTGACCACAAAGGGTCACACCTGCGTGAGAAGGCGCTTGGATAGATCGATGATTCGGCAGTCATTTTGCCTTTTACAGGCGAAAGACGGCTTTCTTTCAGACCTTAAGACCTGGTGCTTTCACGCACCAGGTCTTTTTGCGGTTTTAGGAGGCGGTCTATGGACGATTTACAACAGTTGGTTCAAAAATTACAAAACACACGGCATCTGGAAAAAGAAGAATGGGCCGCACTGATCCGCGGACGCACAGACATTCTTGCCGAATATGTATTTTCACTGGCAAGAAAGGAACGGCACCAATATTACGGACATGACGTCTATATCCGCGGTCTCATTGAATTTACAAATTATTGTAAAAATGACTGCTATTACTGCGGAATACGAAAAAGCAATGCGGGGGTTATGCGCTACCGTCTTGACGAGGAACAGATTCTTTCCTGCTGCAGCGCCGGATATGCCCTTGGCTTTCGGACATTTGTTCTCCAGGGCGGCGAGGATGGCTGGTTTACGGACGAACGGATGGTCCGCATCGTCGGCGCCATCAAGTCCCGTTTTCCTGACTGCGCTGTGACGCTTTCCATCGGAGAGCGTTCGAAGGAGAGCTACCAGGCACTCTTTCAGGCCGGGGCGGACCGATATCTTCTGCGGCATGAAACATTTAGTGCTGCCCACTATTCCTTGCTCCACCCTTCATCCCTGACAGCTGCTTCCCGCCAGAAATGCCTCTGGACTCTGAAGGATATCGGCTATCAGGTAGGCGCCGGATTTATGGTGGGCGCTCCCGGGCAGACGCCGGAATACCTGGCCGAAGACCTTTTATTTCTGGAAAAACTGAAGCCCCATATGGTAGGGATCGGACCTTTCATCCCCCATCATGCCACCCCATTTGCGGGGGAGCCTGCCGGAACACTTGAAGAAACGCTGTTTCTTTTAGGGCTGATCCGCCTTCTCCTTCCAAAAGTCCTGCTGCCCGCCACCACAGCGCTTGGCACCATCGCACCAAACGGGCGGGAGCTCGGCATCCTTTCTGGCGCCAATGTCATCATGCCCAATCTTTCCCCTGCCAATGTGCGGGAAAATTATACGCTTTACGATAACAAGCTTTGCACCGGAGCCGAGGCAGCGGCCGGCATACAGGAGCTGAAGGACCGGATGTGCGCCATCGGATACCAGATCGTAACAGACCGGGGCGACTCCCGGATGTAGATTTGAAATACATTTTTTAATTTATAAATATAAGGAGGATTTGTATCATGTATGATGTAAATTCAAAACACGCCGATGATTTTATCAATCACGAAGAAATTGTGGAGACACTGGCCTACGCAGATGAAAACAAGGATAATCTGCCGCTAATCGAGTCTCTCATTGAAAAGGCCGCAAAACGCAAAGGGCTTTCCCACCGGGAGGCGTCCGTACTCCTTGCCTGTCAGGATCCGGAGATGAATGAAAAAATCTTCCGTCTGGCGGAACAGATCAAAAAAGATTTTTACGGAAACCGGATTGTATTATTTGCGCCGCTGTATCTTTCCAACTACTGCATCAACGGCTGCACTTACTGTCCTTACCACTTAAAGAACAAACACATTCCCCGTAAAAAGCTGAGCCAGGAGGATATCCGCCGGGAGGTCATTGCCCTGCAGGATATGGGACATAAAAGACTGGCCCTGGAAGCCGGCGAGGATCCGGTCCACAATACCATGGAATATTATCTGGACTGTATCAACACCATCTACAGCATTAAACACAAAAATGGTGCGATCCGCCGGGTAAATATCAACATTGCCGCCACCACTGTAGACGATTACCGTCTCTTAAAAGAAGCGGGCATCGGCACCTATATTCTGTTCCAGGAGACCTACCACAAGGAAAGCTATCTGGAGCTGCATCCCACAGGGCCAAAGCACAACTATGATTATCATACAGAGGCCATGGACCGCGCTATGGAAGGCGGCATCGACGATGTGGGCTTAGGCGTTCTCTTTGGTCTGGACAAATACCGCTATGAATTTGCCGGACTTCTCATGCACGCTGAGCATCTGGAGGCTGCGTTTGGCGTAGGCCCGCACACCATCAGCGTGCCCAGGCTCCGCAATGCAGACGACATTGACGCCAGTGCATTTACCAACGGCATTGACGATGATACCTTTGCCAAGATCGTTGCCTGTATCCGGATCGCCGTACCTTACACCGGCATGATCATTTCTACCCGGGAAAGCCAGAAGGTGCGTGAGCGCGTCCTCCATCTTGGCATCTCTCAGATCAGCGGCGGCTCCCGCACCAGCGTGGGCGGCTACTGCGAACCCGAACCGGAAGACGAGCGTTCTGAGCAGTTCGACGTTATCGACACCCGTACTCTGGATGAGGTCGTACGCTGGCTCATGGAGATGGACTACATCCCCAGCTTCTGTACCGCCTGCTACCGGGAAGGCCGCACCGGCGACCGCTTTATGTCCCTGTGCAAGAGCGGCCAGATCCAGAACTGCTGCCATCCAAATGCACTGATGACCCTGGAAGAATACCTGATGGATTATGCCTCTCCGGAGACCAAAGCCATCGGAGACCGGCTCATCGACAAAGAGGTGCTGAACGTGCCCAACGAAAAAGCCCGGGCAGTCGTTGTGGAAAACTTACGGTTAATTCGGGAAAACAACAGAAGAGACTTTCGCTTCTAGCATTGGGGACGGGGGATTTTCAGAAATCCCCCGTCCCCAATGAAAAGTTATCCACACTATCCACATTTTATCCACAAGGAGGTTCTTCTCATGAGTTTAAATTCTACTCCTTCTTCTGAGCGGACTCACATCGGTATCTTCGGGAAACGCAATGCAGGCAAGTCCAGCCTGATCAATGCCATGACGGGCCAAAGTCTTGCCATTGTCTCAGATGTCAAAGGCACCACCACGGATCCGGTATTAAAATCCATGGAGCTTCTGCCTTTAGGCCCCGTTGTTATCATTGACACGCCGGGGCTTGACGACGAGGGGGCTCTGGGTGAGCTCCGGATCCAGAAAGCCTATCAGATGCTGAACAAAACGGACATTGCTGTTCTGGTGGTCGATGGAACGATCGGCATGACGGAAGAGGACGTCAAAATCCTGGAGCGTATCCGGACAAAGGAGATTCCTTATCTCATCGTGCTGAATAAAGCAGATTTGGTCGAGGAGCCGGCTCCTGTCCTTTCGCAAATACAAAATGATTACCATATAGATCCTGCGTCTGTCCTGTGGGTCAGCGCGGCCGCTCCTTCCGGCACAGCCGACGACATTTACCAGCTAAAAGAACGCATTGCCGCCCTGGCGCCGGCAGAAGGCCCGGCCCGGCCCATTGTCGGAGACCTGATCCAGCCTTCGGATTTTGTCGTCCTCGTCGTCCCCATTGACAAAGCCGCGCCAAAAGGCCGCCTGATTCTGCCGCAGCAGCAGACGATCCGCGACATTCTGGATTCAGACGCAGTCTCGGTGGTCGTAAAAGAAAATGAGCTGAAAAACGTGCTGCAGACGCTGGGCCGAAAGCCCTCTCTTGTCATTACGGACAGCCAGGTATTTGCAAAGGTGTCAGCCGATACTCCAACGGACATTCCTTTGACTTCCTTCTCCATCCTGTTTGCCCGCTACAAGGGAAACCTGGACACCCTGGTAAACGGCGCCCGCATGCTGGACCGGCTGCAGGACGGCGATACCGTGCTCATCTCAGAGGGCTGTACCCATCACCGCCAATGCGATGACATCGGAACAGTCAAACTCCCCCGCTGGATCCGGGCGCACACCGGCAAACAGCTAAACTTTGAATTTACCAGCGGAACCGAATTTCCCGCCGCACTCGACCGCTTCCGGATGATCATCCACTGCGGCGGCTGTATGCTAAACGAAAGAGAAATGAAGTACCGGATCCGCTGCGCCGAGGACGCCCAGATTCCCATCACGAATTACGGGACAGCCATTGCCTATATGCAGGGGATTTTAGAGCGAAGCATCCAGATCTTCCAGCGCTGACCGCCCACCAGATGCATGTAATCTGGTATGGCTTACAAAGCCAAAACTGGGTATTTGAGAAAAGACAGATTCGCTGTATGATAGAAAATAGAAAGGAGTTTTTCCTATGAAACATACAGCTATGACGATTTTATATGAACTACATGATAATCTTTATATCAATCTGACCAACCGCTGCCCATGTTCCTGCACCTTCTGCCTGAGGCAGAACCGGGAAGATATGGGAACCTCCGATTCCCTGTGGCTGGAGCACGAGCCTTCTTTTGAAGAAGTAGCGGCAGAATTTGAGAAATTTGACATGAACCGTTACCATGAGATTGTATTCTGCGGATTCGGCGAGCCTACAGAAGCATTAGACGTTTTATTAAAAACAGCACATTTCATCAAAGAACATTGGGAAAAGCCAATCCGCATCAACACAAACGGACTGGGAAATCTCATCCATGGGCGGGACATCACGCCTTCCTTTGAAGGCCTGATCGATACCCTTTCCATCAGCCTGAACACACCGGATCCGCAAAAATATTACCGGCTCGTACGCCCCAGGTTCGGCGAAATCTCTCACAATGCTATGCTGGAATTTGCACGGAACAGCAAAAAGTATGTTCCAAATGTTGTGCTGACCACTGTTTCCACTACTCTCACTTCGGACGAAGAGGAGCAGTGCCGCAGGATCTGCCAGGATCTTGGCGTAACCTACCGCATCCGTCCCTTCGAAAGTTAGTGCATTAAGCTGGTCAGAGTCTTACCTGACCAGCTTTACTTTTTGCCCCAGCAGACCTCCCATATCCGTCACATCCAAATAGCCCATATGCCCCATAAGTGCTGCCGAGCGCCGGCTTCTCGCCCCGCTGAGACAGTAAACATAAACAGGGGTTTCCTGATCCGGAATCACCGAGCCTATCTTCTTTAGCTCATGCAGCGGAAGATTTATACTGCCCTCAATGTGTCCTTCACTATATTCCTCCGGAGTACGTACGTCCAAAAAGATACTCCCTTCTCTCTTCTCCGCCTCCGAAATATATTCCTGAATCGATTTCTCTGGTCCTTTTGAAAATAACTTCATTACTTGTTCCCTCCTAAATCTCTGCTTATGAAATACTTTATCTATCAACTATTGTTCTGATGGTTTCAGTATAACACACCCTCTGCTTTTCTCCGTGACAAAGTCACGCTCACTTCCATCGGGGACAGGGACAAATGCAAATGGGGACAGGGCAAAACGCAGATGGGGACACCGGCAAATGCAAATGGGGACGTACACTTTTGCAAAAAGTGTACGTCCCCATTTATACTGCCCCCAACACTTCGCCGATCGGCGCCGCGATCACAAGCTCCGCCCCTACTTCTCTTGCCGTGGTGCCTTTGTTGATGACTACCAGATGACGGCCACGGAAGTAATCGATGAAGCTGGCTGCCGGATAGACTGCCAGTGAAGTGCCGCCGATGATCAGAGTATCTGCATTTGCGATGGCGTAAACGCTCTGGCGGATCACATCCTGATCCAGTCCTTCTTCATAGAGCACCACATCCGGCTTGATCACGCCGCCGCACTCGCAGCGTGGAATCCCCTTTGATGCCTTCACATAGGCGGCGTCGTAAAATTTACCACATTTCTGACAGTAGTTGCGATGGATGCTGCCGTGGAGCTCCAGCACGTTTTTACTGCCTGCCGCCTGATGAAGCCCATCGATGTTCTGAGTGATAACGGCGGTAAGTTTCCCTTCCTGCTCAAGCCTTGCCAGTGCCTGGTGGGCGGGATTTGGCTTTGCGTCCAGCGCCATCATCTTATCCTTGTAAAATTCAAAAAACACCTCTGGATTCCGTACAAAAAAGGTGTGGCTGATAATCTCCTCCGGCGGATAACTGTATTTCTGCCGGTACAGGCCGTCCTCGCTCCTGAAATCCGGGATCCCGCTTTCCGTGGACACCCCTGCCCCTCCAAAAAATACTATGCTTTTACTGTCATCAATGATTCCCTTCAACCTTTTGATCTCTTCCTCGTACATTTTCTGCCTCCTTCTGGCTGTAGCCGGTAAAGAATTCCTCCAGCGCGTCCAAAGTCTTAAGAAGCACCGGCAGCTCATTCTCATCCAGCTTGTCCAGGATGGCCCGGGTCATCTGGCGGTGATAATCCTCATGGTGACGGTAGGCCCTCACACCTTTGGCAGTCAGCTTTACATAAACGACTCTGCGGTCTTCTTCGCTTCTTCTGCGCTCTACATACTTTTTGTTGACCAGACTATTCATGGCAGTAGTCAGAGACCCCATCGTAATATTCAGTTTCTTTGCAATGGAGGACATATTGCCTCCGGATCCCAGCCCGATGGCCTCGATCACGTGCATGTCGTTGTTGGAAAGGTCCTTAAACTCTTCTGTGATAATCGCCTTTTCCTCCAGCTCCCAGATCTCATTGATCAGACTCACTAATGTGTGGTTGATCAATTCATACGCATCCTTCATTTTGATTGCCTCTTTCTATCGTCTCTTTTTACCTGCCATTTTCATTCCTACATTTATTATACTCTTCCCGGCACGAGAGAATCAATGACTTCCTTTACTGTCTCCATCCGTTCTGCCTTCCATGCGTCTGCCCCGCAAAACAGAAGCGCCTCATCAAGCTCTCCTTTGGCCGCATGGATCAAAGCATCCGTGATACAATACGGGATATTGGCCGGATCACATTTGTGCAGACATCCGTGACAGGGGGTATGGGGAATCTTCTCGCCTGACGCCACCCGCTCGATAAACCGGTTCCTGATAGCCCGTCCCGGCATCCCCACCGGGCTTTTTGTGATCACTACATCCTCTTCTTTTATCTGAAGATATGCTTCTTTATACCGGATATCCGCATCACATTCCTTTGTGGTGATAAACCTCGTTGCCACCTGAATGGCATCTGCTCCAAGCGAAAATGCGTGGTCCGCCGCCTGTCTGTCTGAAATACCGCCTCCAAACGCCGTAGGAATTTTTGTTCCGTAACGCTCCTCATAATCTCTGACAACTGAAAGGATCTTTCTTACCTCTTCGTCATAACGCACCGCACGACTGTTTGAAGCACACTCCGGCACACCGTCACATGGCAGTTCCTGCTGGTAAAACGCAAGCTCCTCCGGCTGAAATCCCAGATGCCCCCCGGCCTTTGGCCCTTCGATCACCAGAAGATCCGGAATCCTGTGGTATTTTCGATCCCAGTATTTTAAAATTACGGCTGCTGACTTGGTCGTAGACACGATAGGTGCAATCTTTACATCCGAATCCTGTACGATCTTCGGGAGATCTGTAGGAAGACCTGCGCCGGAAACGATCAGATCCGCACCTGCATCAACAGCCGCATGCACGTAATCCTCATAGCCCCGCATGGCGACCATGATATTAAATCCGATCAGGCCTTCCGGAGCGATCCTTCTTGCCTTTTCATATTCAGTTTTTACGGCTCTTAGATTGGCCTTTTTGGGATTTTTATCAAAGTCCGGCTCCCGGAAACCAATTTGGGCGGCAGAGATAATCCCTATGCCGCCCTCCTTTGCCACCGCACCGGAAAGACCGCCAAGGCTGATCCCGATTCCCATTCCTCCCTGGATAATGGGAACCTGTGCCACTTTCTCTCCTATCCGCAATGGTTTTCTATCCATAAATAAATCTCCTACTGTTTACATCTGACGGAACCTCTGGTATCTGCGCTCCGTAATTTCTTCCGCAGTCAATGCTCCGTATTGCCCGATAAATTCCCGGATCTTTTCATCCATTTCCCGGGTAACTTCCTTCAGATTCTGTACTGTATAATGGGACGGCTCCAGGAACACATGCTCCACCATCCCCAGCTCATACAGGTCTCCCGCGGTCAGCTTCATTACTTCTGCCGCTTCCTTTGCCTTGCTGCTGTCTTTCCACAGGATACTTGCAAATCCTTCCGGTGACAGAATGGAATAAATGGAATTCTCCAGCATCCACACCTCATCGGCAACTGCCATGGCAAGCGCTCCGCCGCTTCCCCCTTCACCGATGACGATGGAAAGCACCGGAACGGTTAAGCCTGACATTTCAAACAGATTCCTTGCGATGGCTTCACCCTGGCCCCGCTCCTCTGCTTCCAATCCGCAGAAGGCTCCCGGCGTATCCACAAAGCAGATTACCGGGCGGCCGAATTTTTCCGCCTGTTTCATCAGCCGGAGCGCCTTCCGGTAACCGTCCGGCGAAGGCATGCCGAAGTTATGTTCAATATTTTCTTTCGTATTCGTCCCTTTTTCCTGGGCGATCACCGTCACCGGCATGCCGTGGAAATAAGCAATTCCTCCAATGATAGCACGGTCGTCCCGGTAATAGCGGTCTCCATGAAATTCCATAAAGTCCGTAAATAAAGCGTGGATATAATCGCTTCCTACCGGCCGGTCCTTCATCCGCGAGATCTGCACCCGGTCCCAGGCTTCTGCCACCTGGTTGTGAAGCTTAAGTCCATCCCGCGCATCCGATGCTCCCGCCTGACCATTGCCTGCTCCTTCTGGCAGCTCCTTTTCACCAGCTTCTGCCGCCTCAGAAGCAGTACCCTCCAGAGTCCTCTCCCAAACGCCGTCCCTGCTGTGCATCCGCAGGATTTCTCCCAGGGTCTCCCGAAGCTTCGGTCTTTCTACGATGGCATCCACAAATCCGTGCTCCACCAGGAATTCTGCCCGCTGGAAACCTTTTGGAAGCTTCTGTCCAATAGTCTGTTCGATGACTCTTGGGCCTGCAAATCCGATGAGGGCTCCCGGCTCAGCCAGGATAATGTCTCCCAGCATAGCAAAGCTTGCGGTCACGCCCCCGGTCGTTGGGTCTGTCAGTACCGTTACGTAGAGAAGCCCTGCATCACTGTGGCGTTTCAGCGCCGCTGACGTCTTTGCCATCTGCATCAGGGAAACGATCCCCTCCTGCATCCTGGCTCCTCCGGAACAGGTAAACAAAATCACCGGCAGCTTTTCTCTGGTCGCCCGTTCCACGGCTCTGGTAATCTTTTCTCCGACTACCTCGCCCATGCTGGACATCATGAAACGGCCGTCACAGACGCCGATCACCGTGTCCTGCCCCTGGATCTTTACTTTTCCGGTGACTACAGCTTCCTCAAGTCCGGTTTTCTCCTGAAGATGTGCGATTTTTTCTTCGTAGCCTTTGTAGTGGAGTGGGTTACGGGTACAAAGACCTTTATCCCATTCCTCGAAGGTTCCTTCGTCACCCACCATCTCAATCCGGCGGTAGGCATGAACCCGGAAATACCCTCCGCATTTTGGACAAATATAATATCCCTTTTTTACGTCCTCGGCAATGATGGCGCCGCCGCATTTGTTACATTTCCGAAGAAGCCCTTCCGGCACCTCCGGCCCTCTGTGGTTCAGCGCAATATAAGATTTTCTGGCAGAGGATAATCTGGTCTTTTTAAACACATTATCTAGCTTCATAGGACTTCACCTTCTAAATCAGTCTATAATCTTTCGATAAATTCAATATCAACGTTTCCAGAACGGTAATCCGGATGGTTCAGGATTTCATACTGGTAATCTACGTTGGTGTCGATTCCTTCGATGATCACCTCACCCAAGGCGCTTTGCATTTTGCGGATAGCTTCCTTTCTGTTCTTCGCCCAAACGATCAGCTTTGCTACCATAGAATCATAGTAGGGCGGAATCGTATATCCGCTGTAAATAGCTGCATCGATCCGGATCCCCTTGCCTCCTGGCAAATACATGTCTGTAATGGTCCCCGGAGACGGCCGGAAGCCCTTTGCCGGATTTTCCGCATTGATCCGGCACTCAATCGCATGGCCGGAAAGATGCACATCTTCCTGCCTGTAGGACAGCTCCTCTCCGGAAGCGATCCGGATCTGCTCTTTTACCAGGTCAATGCCGGTCACCCATTCGGTTACCGGGTGCTCTACCTGGATCCGGGTATTCATTTCCATAAAATAAAAATTCCCGTTTTTTTCCAGCAGAAATTCGATCGTCCCCGCATTTTCATAGTGAGAAGCCTTTGCCGCTTTTACGGCTGCCTCCCCCATCTTTTCCCGCAGATTTTCATCAAGCGCCGGAGACGGCGATTCCTCGATCATTTTCTGGTGATTTCTTTGGATGGAGCAGTCACGCTCTCCTAAATGAATCACATTTCCGTATTTGTCAGCCAGAATCTGAAACTCGATATGTCTGGGACGCTGTACAAAATGTTCGATATACATGGTATTATCGCCGAAAGCCATCTGGCTTTCCTTCTGTGCGGTCTGGAAGCTCTGTGCAAACTCTTCCGGAGTATTCGCCACTCGCATTCCTTTTCCGCCTCCGCCAAGGGCCGCCTTTATGATGACCGGATAGCCGATCTCATCTGCAGCCTTTGCTCCGGTTTCCACATCGTAAATGGGCTCCTTGCTTCCCGGTATCACAGGGACGCCTGCGGCGATCATCGTATTCCTTGCTTCCTGCTTATTCCCCAGGCTTGCGATCACTCTGGAATTTGGCCCGATAAAGGTAATATTGCACTGTTCACACAGCTCTGCAAACTTACTGTTTTCTGACAGGAAACCAAATCCCGGGTGGATGGCATCCGCTCCACTGATGATCGTAGCGCTTAATATCCTGTCCATACTCAGATAGCTCTCGGAAGAAGGCGCCGGCCCGATACAGACCGCTTCATCCGCCAGCTTGGTATGGAGCGCTTCTTTGTCTGCCTCAGAGTAAACAGCAACTGTTTCAATTCCCATTTCCCGGCATGCCCGGATGATGCGGACTGCAATCTCTCCGCGGTTTGCGATCAATACTTTTTTTATCATGATTTCCCCACCTATCCAATCATAAAGGTCAGTTCTGCGCTGACAACAGTCTTTCCGTCTACGCTTGCGATAGCTTCGCCGACTCCCACAGGACCTTTCTGCTTAATGATCTTTGTCTCTAAGCGGACTTTATCGCCCGGCACGATCTTCCCTTTAAATTTACATTTATTAATGCCGCCAAAATATGCGATCTTACCGCGGTTTTCTTCCATACTTAAGATAGCCACCGCACCTACCTGGGCCAGTGCCTCTACCGTCAGAACTCCCGGCATGACCGGCTCCTGCGGAAAGTGCCCTGCAAAAAACTCTTCTCTGTAAGAAACACACTTATATCCCACGGCATACTGTCCTGGCTCATAATCCTCAATATAGTCGATCAACAAAAAAGGATGTCTGTGGGGAATGATTTCTTTAATCTGGTTGATGTCTAAATGCTTCATACTTTCCTCCTGCTCTACGGCAATTTCCTCTGCCGCCCTATACAATACGGAACAGCGGCTGGCCGTACTCTACCGGCTGACCGTTCTCTACCAGAATCTCTGCCACTTTTCCGTCAAAATCACTCTCTATCTCGTTCATCAGCTTCATAGCTTCCACGATGGCAAGTGTCTGCCCTTTTTTTACGGCGTCACCCACTGACACGAACGGGGCCGCATCCTCTGACGGGGCTGCGTAAAAGGTTCCCACCAGCGGAGATGTGACAATGTTGCCCTCCTTCTCCGCAGACGGATCAGCCGTTATCTGTTCCGGCGTCTCTGCTCCTGCTGTTTCCACTCCTCCCGGTATCTCTCCTGCCAAAGCGGATCCAGCCGCCGGAAAAGAACCAGGCGCAAACATCTGCGGCATAGACGGCGCAGAGACCACCTTAACCTTGCCTTCCTTTTTTGTCAGCTGTATTTTTACACCATTTTCTTCATACTTTAATCCGGTCAGAGATGAATCTGAAACGGCATTGATCAGTTTGATAAGATTTTCAAATTCCATATTTCCAGATCCTTTCTACCCTTCGTATTTCTTTAACAACAGGGTGGCATTATGTCCGCCAAATCCTAAGGAATTGGTCAGTACATAGTTTACGTCTTTCTCTACCGGCGCTCCGATGGCATAGTTCAGATCACATTCCTCATCTGCCTCGCGTGTTCCCATCGTCTGGTGGATGAAACCATCCTGGATGGTTTTGACACAGGCGATAAATTCTACGCCGCCGGCCGCTCCAAGGAGATGACCGATCATAGATTTGGTGGAGTTCACCACTACATCCTTTGCCGCATCGCCCAGCGCCAGTTTAATGGCTCTGGTCTCAAACAGGTCATTATGATGGGTACTGGTGCCATGTGCATTGATATAGTCTACCTGGGATGGCTCGATGCCCCCTTCTTCCATGGCAAGCTCCATCGCTTTGGCCGCGCCGCTGCCGTCTTCTGCAGGAGATGTAATGTGGTAGGCATCTCCGGTAGCCCCGTATCCCACAAGCTCTGCATAGATCTTTGCTCCTCTTGCCTTTGCGTGCTCCAGTTCCTCCAGGATCACCACCCCGGCTCCTTCGCCCAGTACAAAACCGTCTCTGTCTTTGTCAAAGGGAATGGATGCCCGAAGCGGATCCGTAGAAGCGGAAAGCGCTGTCAGGCTGGTAAATCCTGCCACTCCAGTCGGACAGATACAGCTTTCGGTACCTCCAGCCGCAATGATATCCGCATCACCGTACTGGATAGCTCTTAAAGCGTCTCCGATACAGTTGGTTCCTGTAGCACAGGCTGTTACCACGTTGGTACATTTCCCTTTAAATCCCAGCTGGATAGACACATTTCCTGCCGCCATATTAGAGATCATCAGCGGCACCATCAAAGGATTCACCTTTGACGGTCCCTTGGTCATGATCTTTTCATAATCCTTCTCCACTTCCTGAAGACTTCCGATCCCGGATCCAATGATCACGCCTGCCCGGTAGGGATCTTCCTTGGAAATGTCAAGCCCTGCGTCCTCATAAGCTTCCTTTGCTGCCGCAACCGCATACTGAGAAAACGGCTCCATACGTCTGGACGCTTTGAAGTCCATGCGCTCTTTTGCAACAAAGCCTTTGACTTCTGCAGCGATCTTTACTTTATAGTCTGTCGTATCGAATTTGGTGATCTCTCCGATCCCGACTTTTCCTTCCTTGATGCTGTTCCAGAACTCATCCACCGTATTTCCGATCGGGGTAACGGCGCCAAGCCCTGTCACTACCACTCTTCTTTTCATAGAAACTATCCTTTCATAAATATAGAGGTTCGTTTAGGTCTGCTACATGACCATTCCTCCGTCTACGTGCAGTACCTGTCCGGTGATGTACCCGGCTTCTTCAGACGCAAGGAATGCTGCTGCTGCCGCCACATCCTCCGGCTTTCCGAAATGTCCCAGCGGGATCTGCGCTTCGGACGCTTCTTTCACTTTATCGGAAAGTACGTCTGTCATATCGGTCTCAATAAATCCCGGCGCGATGGCATTGACCGTAATTCCCCGGGATGCCAGTTCTCTTGCCGCCGCTTTTGTAAGCCCGATCACGCCTGCCTTGGAAGCCGCGTAATTGGCCTGCCCTGCGTTACCGATGACACCTACGACAGAGGACATGTTGATGATCCGTCCGCTTTTCTGTTTCAGCATCTGTCTGGATGCAAAACGGATGGTATTGAAGGCACCCTTCAGGTTTGTGTCCAGCACCTTATCAAAATCCTCTTCAGACATTTTCATTAACAGGCCGTCCTTCGTGATCCCGGCATTGTTGACCAGGATATCCAGGCTTCCCTCTTCTTTGATGACCGTCTGGATAAGGGTTTCACAGGCTGTATAATCAGACACGTCACACTGATAAACTTCTGCCTGTCCGCCTGCCGCCTCGATCTCACTTTTTACAGCCTCGGCTTTTTCTTTTGATCCGTTATAATTAATGATGACTTTTGCGCCTTCCCGGGCCAGCTTACAGGCAATCGCCTTTCCGATCCCTCTGGACGCGCCGGTCACCAGCGCTACCTTTCCTGCTAACATGAAGCCTCCATTTCTGCAGCCGCCTTTTCAATATCGGAAAGAGCTGCTATGTTGTATACTTTCACTTCTTTATTGATCTTCTTCATAAATCCGGCCAGGGTACGCCCAGGTCCGATCTCAATGAAGGTATCCACGCCGTCTGCGATCATGACCTCCATGCTCTGCATCCAGCGCACTGGTGAGCTGACCTGCTCTTTCAAAAGCTCTTTGGTCCGGCTGATATCGGAGATGATCTCTGTCGTCACGTTTGTCACATACGGGATCTTAAGCTCACTTAAGCTGACCTCCTGAAGCTCCTTCATCAGCTCTTCTCCTGCCGGCTTTAACATCGGTGAATGGAACGGTCCACTGACGTTTAACATCACCGTCCGTTTTGCCCCTGCTTCCTTCAAAGCCTCCGCTGCCTTTTCCACACCGGCTTTTTCCCCGGTAATCACAATCTGCCCCGGGCAGTTATAGTTGGCGATTGTCACCCCTTCGATGGGACCTGTCACTTCTTCGATCTTCGCCGCATCCATAGCCATGACCGCACACATGGCACCTTCTCCTGCCGGTACGGTGTTCTGCATCAGGATCCCCCGTTTTCTCACCAGACGGATGGCGTCGATCTCCGTCATCCCGCCTGCTGCCGCGATGGCAGAATATTCTCCCAGACTTAATCCTGCGGTCATATCTGCATGGATCCCGTGCTCCTCTACGACTCTTGTCATGGCAAGCGTGGTGGTTACCAGCGCCGCCTGTGTATATTCGGTCAGGTCCAGTTTATCGTTTTCCTCAAAACAGAGTGCCTTCATATCCAGTCCCAGTGCTTCGCTTGCCTGGTCAAACAGTTCTCTTGCAGACGGGCAGTTCTCATAAAAATCTGCTCCCATACCTGCTTTCTGCGCTCCCTGTCCGGGATAGATAAATGCGATCTTACTCATAAAAACCTGCTCCTTTTATCAATGCATCGGTCTCTTTTACCAGCTTTGTAATCAGCTCTTTACAGGACATTCTCTCTTTTACCATACCTGCGATCTGTCCTGCCATCACGCTTCCGTTCTTCACATCACCGTCTACTACGGCTTTTCTTAATCCGCCAAGCGTGAGCTTCTCAAGTTCTTCAAAGCTTGCACCGTTATTTTCCAATTCTAAGTATTTCTTGGTCATATCATTGCGAAGCGCCCGTACCGGGTGTCCGGTAGTTCTTCCTGTCACACGGGAATCAATGTCCTTCGCCTTGATGATCCTCTCTTTGTAGTTTTCATGCACCTGGGACTCGTCTGTGACTACAAAATGCGTTCCCATCTGCACGCCTTGTGCTCCCAGCATAAATGCCGCTGCGATCCCGCGTCCGTCTGCGATACCGCCTGCGGCGATGACCGGGATATTTACTGCATCCACTACCTGCGGAACCAGTACCATTGTTGTGTTTTCTCCAATGTGTCCGCCTGCTTCGCTTCCTTCTGCCACCAGGGCATCAGCTCCGCAGCGCTCCATCCTTTTTGCCAGGGCGACAGAAGCAACGACCGGAATCACCTTTACGCCTGCTTCCTTCCACATCGCCATATATTTCTCCGGATTGCCGGCTCCAGTCGTCACAACCTTTACACCCTCTTCTGCAACGACCTTTGCCACCTCATCCGCATATGGGCTCATCAGCATGATGTTGACCCCGAACGGCTTATCGGTCAGCTTTTTCGCCTCACGGATCTGATCTCTCACCCAGTCTGCCGGGGCGCTGGCCGCACCGATCAGTCCCAGGCCGCCAGCTTCCGATACAGCTGCTGCCAAATGGTATTCTGCCACCCAGGCCATTCCTCCCTGGATGATTGGATATTCGATTCCTAATAATTTCGTTACTTCTGTCTTCATCTTTCAAACCCCGCTTTTCATTCTTTCTAAGTTTTAAAGTTTCTGAATTATTCTTTGTGAGATTCAATATAGGAAATAACGTCGCCTACGGTTGCGATCTGCTCCAGATCCTCGGTTGGGATCTCGATACCGTACTCTTCTTCCAGAGCCATTACAAGCTCGAAAAGATCCAGGGAATCTGCTCCCAGATCATCCTTAAAGGAAGACTCTTCTGTGATGCTTCCTGCGTCTACTCCTAAATTTTCTGCCACCATTTCTTTGATTTTTTCAAACATTTCTTTGTCTCCTCTTTCATTCATACTTTTTTATTCTTTCATTTCTATGATAAACTGCCGTAGCAGTTTATTCCCTTTTTTGCGCTTTCCTTATTTCCATTCCAGGATGGAAGCGCCCCAGCTTAAGCCTGCTCCAAATCCTGCCATCACGATTTTTCTTCCTTTTTCAAGCCTTCCGGCACGGTTCAGTTCATCCAGAAGAATCGGGATACTGGCGGATGAGGTATTGCCATATTCCTGAAGATTCATCGGGAATTTCTCAATAGGCTCAGAAAGCCGCTTTGCCACGGCCTCTACGATCCTCCGATTCGCCTGATGAAGGATATAGCAGGAAATCTCTTCCTGCGCCACCTGGTTTTTCTCCAGCACCTCTTCCACCGCCTGCGGCACACTTCTTACGGCAAATTTGAACACTGCCTGGCCGTCCATCTGCATGGAATATTCCGGCGCTGCCATGTTCTCCGGCTCCAATTTTCTCGTCAGACCATTATGATCATGACGGCTTTTGCAGGTCAGGGCTTCTCCCTTTGCCCCGTTGGAATGTGTCACCGGAAGATAATGTCTGCCCTCTCCCGCACGGATCACCGCTGCTCCGGCCCCGTCGCCAAACAAGATGCAGGTTCCCCGGTCGCTCCAGTTGGTCAGATTGGAAAGGCTTTCACTTCCGATCACCAGAGCTGTCTGGTACACGCCGCTTTCCAGGTAAGCCACAGCCGTGTTATATCCCAGCAAAAATCCGGTACAGGCCGCATTGAGGTCGAAACATGTGGCATGATCCGCCCCCAGTATCTTTTGCACCTCGCAGGCCGCACAGGGAAGGATTACATTGGAAGAAATGGTAGATACCAGGATCAGATCCACATCCTTCGCATCCACGCCCGCATCCGCAAGCGCAAGACGCCCGGCTTCAGCCGCCATCGACACCGTAGTCTCTTCCTCAATGATGTGGCGCCGCACCACGCCAGTCCTCTCCCGGATCCACTCGTCGCTGGTCTCCACTAGTTTTGCGATATCATTGTTGTCCATTGAATAGGGCGGTACATAAGACCCCGTCCCACATATGATTCCTGTCATAAGTATTCCCCTATATTGATTTGACTTTCAATTATTTTGACTTTCAAAGTATATCTCAGGCAGACGGGGATGTCAATAGGGGACGTACACTTTTTGCAAAAGTGTACGTCCCCTATTGCGTTTGCCGGTGTCCCCATCTGCATTTTCCCCTGTCCCCATCCGCAAAAATTCCCGGCTGTTCTGACACATCCAGTCAAAACAGCCGGGAATCCGACTCTTATCCATATGAACTTATGTAAAAAATGAAAGACTGAACATTCCTCTTTCCTGCCTCTGCTACTGCACGGCCGCATAAGGCTTTCTCTTAAAAATCTCTTTTGCTTTTGCGTCTACTTTTGATTCCATGATGTAGTAGGATCTCATCATATCTGCTTTGATTCTCTTTCGGCTTCTGCGTTCTTTCTGCATCATCATCAACCTCCGCAATCTGTATAAGTTTTGTTGAGATAAGCCTAACACAAAATTGTGATAAAAGAATGAAGCTTAAGTGAAATCCAGGTAAAAGTTCCTCTGTCTCTTTACTGGAGGATCGCCTTTACTTCGCCCGGCGAGATTCCCGTTTCCTCCGCAATCTCCTGTTCCGACCTTCCCTGTGCCGATAGGCGGAAGATCGTCTTTGCCAGGGTTATCCCCTCTTCCACTGCGTCCTGATACCATTCTTCCATTGCCTGACACATATTTATCTTCTCCTCCTTCTGCAGTTCTTTCACTTCCTTTAGTCCCTTCTCCATATTTAAGAAGCTGCACAGTGCCTGATAGGTCTCCACATCTACACTGCTGAAATATGCTTCGTTCTTTTGTATATATTTCTGCAATTCCCTTTTTTGTTTTCTATATTTTAACATGCCCAGTACCTGTTGTAAATCTTCCGAGAATTTCTTCAGATATACTTCTTCCATATGGCCTGCATCGATCAAGTTCATCCTGTAATTGGGAATACATTTTCTCAATGCGTCTGTAATCTCCCTGTCACCGTCATCGGCGAACATTCCATACAGATCCACTGCACCGTCCCATTTCTTTTCATTATAATAAAACACCAGGGTGATAACCGGATAGATGACATCGTCTTTTCGAAATCCTGACAGACACTCCTCAGCCGTCAAAGACTGGCTCTCCTTCTCCTTACGATTCTTTCCATATCTGCGGCGCAGTTCACGGATCTGATCCGTGTAGGTAACACCGTCATACAGCATACACCGCACTGGCATGGCATAATGGATCTTATCCTGAGATTCACAGGCCAGAATTGCCAGATCCGCTCCCTTCTTCCAGCGCTTAATAATATCCCTGCGCCGCCCCATTCCTTTTGTCTTTCCGCCTTTATCCGCAAGCAGGATATCTGTCTCCCGGTCCAGATTTTCCAGTTCTTCCGGCTTTATGACCTGCTGCCCGCCGAACACCACACCATTACACAGGCTGGCAAATCTTTCATTGTCCTCCAGCCACCTGTTAACTGCCACGTCTGCTTTTCCCATAGGCAAAACTCCTTTTCATTATTCTCTTTCATCAAAATCAGGGTTCTCTGGCTGAAGTGCCATGAAAATCTATCCGGACTTTAGAATTTTTAAGATATATGAATCGTCCGGTAATCTGATGTAACACAATCATATCACGGCAGATACTGAAACGCAATATATAACATTTATTTTCTTCTCAAGAATCTTCTCAAGAATCGCAACCAGACATAACTGTAGCCGCCCGAACCCTCGGGCGGCTATACACGCAAATATTGACATTCTCCTTACTGCGAAAATCTAAACTTTTACCCCAAGATTTCTTTTACTTCGCCCGGCGAGATTCCCGTTTCCTCTGCAATCTCCTGCTCTGACTTTCCCTGCGCCGACAGCCGAAAAACTGTCTTCACTAAAGCAATCCCTTCGCTTCGCCCCTCTTCCAATGCCTCCTGATACCATTCTTCCATTGCCTGACACATATTCACACACTTCTCCCCTATAAATATTCACTCCTTCTATAAAGTATCGCTTTTCTTAATAATATAATTCATTATTCTTGTCAAATCAAAAATATTCACACTACCATCTTCATTAACATCTGCCACTTTTAACGCTTCTTCGTTTAATATTTGTTTTTGAATAATATGATTCATGCATATTGTAAGATCGAAAATATTAATCATTCCATCCGCATTTATATCTCCTTTCTCTCCACCCTCTTCCGATCCAGGAATATAGACATAATCTGTTTCTGAGGCTTCTGGTAATTCATATAGAAAATTTACACCCGTCCCTTCAAACGAGTCCGCAATGTGATCTGAAAAATTCTGATTACCTACTAAAAAGTAATCATGCTGAAATTCTTCATACAATTGATCGTCCCATGTCGCATCAAGCCAATAATATTTTCCATCATCCATGCCTACCATATTCCAGGCATGTCCTCCGCCATTTCCTAAGCCTGTGACATAAATGTTTTCGATATCATAACAGTTCATCATAACCTGCATGACTTTCGCATAACCTTCACACACCGCTGATTTTTCGGAAGTCATGGCTCCTGCGATCGAATGGGCAATCGGAACATTTATATCCTCTGAGTATTCTATATCCCCAATCAAGGTATCATGAATTTTCAGCACTTTATTATACAGATCATCCTCTCCGGAAATTTGAGATTGATATACGTTTTTTGCTGTATTGATAATCTCATCCAGCGCCGTCTTTCTGATATCTCCATCTGCATATTCATCATAAGTTACTACGTCTAACGACTGTCCAGAATAAAGCACACTGTTCGAAAGCCAGAAATACTGTGGATTATCATGGCGGAATATAAAATAGACCTCTACTTTTTCATATCCTGTCAGATCAGCTGCACCCAATTCCTCCGTATTAATCGTAAACGCTATTGAATATTGATTCCCACTGCTCTCCATTCTATAACTATCTGCATCTGCCAGATTAACTGTGAAATTCCTGCATGCTTCTGATAATGCCCTATATAACACCTGCCGTTGTTCTCCATTGCTGCGTTTTATCATATCCTGATATCCATAATCCGATCCATAATCTAAAAAAGGATACTGTCCTTCCAACTGTGGCGACTGCTGATTCCAGCTTTTCCCTTCAACACTCCACTGCTCAACTTGTTCTTCAGGAATTTCAATACCTACAAGCTCCTCTAGTGTCCCTGTTCCCGATCTTATCGTATAATCTTCTGCTTGAACATCTTCGTAATCACCTATCAACCAGAATAAACAAATACTTAAAAAAAGCGCTTTTACATAACAGATTCTACTCTTTCTCATCATTTTCTCCTCAGTTTTACTCCATATTAGCAAAACAACGCGGCTTACCACCGCGCTGTTCCCACTTATGTTCTCTTATTTTGTGAATCTTATCTTTCTCCAGATGATCACGATTGCAGCCATTGCTCCTGCTAACAGCGCAATGTACAGTATAATATTTGCTGTATCGCCTGTGCGAACGGAATCACCCTTGTCTGCACCGGCTCCTGCTACGTTTCCGCTGTCAGTTCCGCTTCCCTGTCCCGGCTGTCCGGACTCTGCCGCTTTTACTAAGACTTCACAGGAAACTTCCTTATCTCCAACTTTTGCTGTAATAGTAGCTGTACCCGGCTTCAACGCCGTTACTTTACCATTCTCTACAGAAAGGATGGCTTCGTCAGAACTGCTCCACTCTACATCTCTTAAGTCCGTTGTATTCTCCGGATTGTAGATAACATGCAGTGTTTCGCTGGACCCTACCACCATTTCTTTGATGATCTTATCAAATGCTATGGATTCCAGAGGAATTTCTTTTACTTCAACTTCTGTCTCAACTGTATATGTTCCAACAACCTGACCTTCCCCGTCTTTTGCTGTAACCACAGCTGTGATTGTTGTAGAACCTTCTTTCAGACCTGTCAGTCTTCCGGTCTGTTCAATCGCTGCAACGTCTTCATCAGAACTTGTCCATTCGATAAGTACGCCATCTGTAATCTCGTTTTCATACATGATATCCTCAAGATTCAGCTGATAATACATATCAATAGACTGCCCTTTGAGAAGTGCATCTTTCAGTTCTTCAAATGCAAGTTTTCCACCCAGCTCAGCATCCAAATGATTTTCTTTCACTGTCACCTGAGTCTGTGCTGTATACTCTTTTGTCTCATTTGCCAGAGTTGTAACTGTAACTTTCGCAGTAATATTTGCTGTTCCCTCTTTTATGCCTTCAACAGTACCGTCACTATAAACATCTGCCACCTCTGGTGCATCACTCCGCCACTCTACAGATGTAATCGTATCATCATTTTCTTCTGGATTACATCCTACATCTAATACAGTGGTTCTTCCTCTATTCAGAGTTACATCCTGAGGAAGTGTTACGTTCTCAATATGAACCGGAACCGTGATTACACACTCAGCCTTCGTTCCGTTCCATGCTTCCGCAGTAATGGTTGCAGTACCGCCTTTATCAGTTGCAGTCACTGTCACTTTATCGCCGGAATTTGTTTGCTCTGGTGATACAGTTACTACAGACGGATCACTGCTGCTCCATTTGATAGACTTATTCTCATCGGTAGTTGTCTCAGGACCAACAACTGCTGTCAGTTCGGTTGTCTGACCTTTCTCAACAACTGCGCTTTCTTTATCCAGAGAAACGGTATCAATCGGAATCTCTGTCACTGTAACAGTCACTTCTGCGGTTACGTCATTTGCACCTTTCAGTGTAATGACTGTCGTACCAGCTTTCAAAGCAACTACATTTCCGTCCGCATCTACGGTCGCCACTGTCGGATCAGAAGATGTAAAGGTCACAGGTTCTTGGTCCGTCGTATCACTCGGAACAAGTTTGTAATCAATCACTGCTGTCTGGTTCTTTACCAGTTCCAGTGTATCTTGAACATCTATGCTTTCAAGAGGTGCATCAACTCTCACCACACAAACATCTGTATGATTTCCAACTTTAGCTGTAATGTTTGCACTACCAATTCCTACTGCTGTTACGGTACCGCTTCCATCCACATTTGCAACTGTCGGATCAGAAGATTCCCATGTAACAGTTTTATCATCCGTGGTATTCTCCGGATCATAGGTTACTTCCAGAGTTTCTGTTCCTCCGCGGTGAATGGTAGTTGCCTCTTTGATCGAGATTCCATTCAGTTTTACTTCCTGGACGGTAATTGCATAAGTAGCTTCCAGCGTTCCGACTTTTGCCTTGATGTTAGCCGTTCCGTCTGCCACAGCAGTTACCAGACCTGTCTGGTCTACTGTCGCTACATCTTCATTATCGCTGGACCATGTTACCGTCGTATCATCGGTAGTATCTTCCGGATTATAAACAACACTTAACTGTGTCGTCTGTCCTTTCTTGATCGTTGACTGCTCACCAGTAATCTGGATTCCCTGAAGCGGTGCGTTTACAGTCACTTTACAGGATGCGCTCTGGCCGCCTGCCGTTGCTGTAATGTTCGCTGTTCCCTTGCCAACTGCTGTCACCAGACCCGTCTGGTCTACCGTTGCCACTTCTTCATTGTCGCTGGACCATGCTACTGTATTGCCGGTTCCCTCTGGCTCTACTGTTGCCGTCAACTGCTCCGTACCGCCCCTGGCAATCGTTGTTTCATTCTTGTTTAATGAAATTCCTGTCACTGGAACTACAACGGATAAGTTTGTCGTATCATTTACCGTATGAGGGACAGCCTCTGTACCCATTTCATTACTTACTATCGTATTATTATATGTAAACAATGCGGTCCCAGCGGATGCATTTTCCAGCACCTTAAATGTAGCTGTCAAAACCACACCATTTGGCATCTTATTTGAATGCGCTATAACGCTTAATACTTCATTAGATGTTGCATTTATTCCAGACATAACTGCTCCATCTGCAACATTTCCCAGTTTATAATCGATAATCTCAAGACGAGAATTATCAAACTGCATCATATACTGCATGGTATACCCGTCTACATTATCTGACATCTCAACTGTAACCGTCACTTGATCGCCCGGTTTCAGTTCCTGCTTATCGGCTGTCACCGAAAACAATATTTCGTTTGCCGCTTTTGCCTCCTGCGGATACAGGTTAAAACAGATACCGGTGATCAGAGCGAATGAAAGTACGATGGAAATCGCCTTCTTCAACCTCTTCATCTTCTTAATCCTCCTAAATCCTCTCATAATTTTCAGGTTCTTCTTGCATTATATTCTCGCAAGAACTATTTGTCAACTTTTTATCCCTTATTAGTTCATATCTATTTCATCCGCAACTGCTAGATTAGTTCTTAGAAATTTTATGTAGTGAGGTGATTTTATGTCCAACATAGATCCTGTTATCATGGGCGAACGCATTAAAAAGCAGCGTCTCCTAAACGGATATTCCCGTGAGAGGCTTGCTGAGCTGGCTGATATTACACCTAGATTTTGTTATGACCTGGAACTTGGTCTTAAAAACATGTCCGTAAACACTTTATGCAAATTATCCGACGCTCTTCATGTTTCCGTAGACTTCATTCTTTACGGTGCCTCTGAAAACTCTGATGATCTTACTTCCATTATCGGAACAATTTCTTTGTGTCCTGCGAACAAAAGAGATCATTTAGAACAGATTATTTCCCACTACGTTCAGGCAGTACAAAACACGGACGAATAAGGAGCAGGAGTACAAAGAGACATCATTTTCTCTCTGCACTCCTTCCTTAAAACTATACAGATTCTGACTTTTTAATAATAAAGTTCATAATTCTTGTCAGGTCAAAAATATTCACCTGTCCATCCTCATTTACATCAGCTGCCTGTAACCTATTGCCGGTCAGCTCTGCTTTTTTGATAATATGGTTCATACACTGTGTCAGATCAAAGATGTTAATTTGTCCATCCCCATTGATATCTCCCAGCATTACCTCATCGCCCTGGGTTCTGGATGATACAAGGAACGAATAGTACTGTGTCACAGTATTTTGTCCTTCTATACTGGTTTCTAACATTTGTGTTGCAACGCCGGTTCCCTGTAATCCATTCGGAAATGCCATTTCCAGATATCCGTCTTCCGTCACTGCCAGGTTATCCTGCATAATGACAGCGTTTCCATCTGCTCCTACCTTTGAAATGCGGACAGGGTTATTCCCACACTCTTCGATAAACGCTTCATCTACCCGTATTCGCATCGTAAACGGAACCGTCGTATCTGTCGCATAAATATTGACAGGATAATAGCGGTCATCTGCTCCTACACCAGCCTGATCTTCTATCAAGTCTTCTCTTTGTATTTTGATCTGCAGCCTGCTCTTAGGTTCTTGAGAAATACTTGCGCCATCAATAACTATTTCCGAGGTTCTTTCCGGATCTGGAATAATAAGCGTCATATCCTTTTCCTTTATCAAGTTCAGAACCTCTGTTGAAATACTTTTTACACTCGGATTCCCGATATACATTCCGGTAAGAGCCAGCTTTTCTCCATCCTTTGCATTGGCAACTGCCTGTTCTAAATCTCCGGATTCCATATCAACAACCGTCATATTTTCCTGGCCAGTAACCGTAAGCTCGTAGGAAGTCCCAGCAGGCGCTGCCACCTGCTCTCCATTAAAGTAAAAACAGTGATTTTCTTCGCTGTATATATAGAGAGACTCATTCCCCCTGACTGATCCGTCTGTGAGGGTTACATTCCATAGCTGGTAATTCCCAGGCATGCAATATGGGTCAATTTCAAAATTGCACAGATATCCCTCGGCCCCCATAATCATCTCATCACAGTTTAAATCCAGATATGCGTCATTGGCTCCGTCCATGTCTGTATCTATAACATACCGCAGCAGAACATTTGATACGCCCATCTCATCTTCTGCTTTTAATGTACCTTGTAAGGCTGTTCCTGCCTTCACTTGATTTTTGTCCAGTTTCAACTCCACAAGTTTTGGTAGATCAAAATCTTCATCGGCGCTGCTTTCGATAATCTCAAAACTACAGGTATCTACTTTAGGGAAGTCTACATTTCCGAATGCTTCCTGCAGCTGCCCACTTTGCATTACATACATGGTCTGATTCCCGTTTTCATCCCCTATATATATGGATTGCAGCTGATAGTCTCCGTTTATTTTCGTTTGGTCTATATCAATCTCTACCACACTGCATCGGTTTTCTGATGAGTAAACCACATCTTCGCTCTCAAACTCTATTGTATTTGTTTCCCGGTTAACATCTACAAAAGTCCCTCCAATATAGTCAATATCCGACTGCTCTCGTTCTGTCTCTACCGTCAGGCTTACTTTCCCCGGTACTTTAACAGTCTGTGGATCCACCGCAACTTTTCTTATTACAGGTGGCGTCGTATCTTGATTCTCTGATTGAACAACTGTATAGTCAAACTCTTTTTGATACTTTCTCATATCAATTACATTATTTTCACTATCGTGTCCTGTAAATGTCACTCCGTCAGTTTCTATCGCATACCATACACCGGGAAGATCATTATCACTCCAGGAATTGATCCATATCATATCCAAAGTTCTTTCCCCTGGTATCGCATATTCATTTATGCTAACCGGAAAAACTATCTGCCGTTCACTTCCAGCCGACAGCACAAAAGATTCTCCTTCCGCTGTACTTTCACTATAACCACTGTATCCTGTATTACTGCCATTCCAAGAAATATGACACCATTCCGGATTAATCTCTACATCTTGATCAGTATCATTCTGCAGCGTAACCACAAACTCAAAGGAATCTCCCGCAGACAAATTATCTTTGTCTGCAACTCCTTCCGCCTGACAGTCTTTGATTTTTATCCCGACACTTTCCGAGATCAACACTTCATATGATGCTGTCGATGGATGAAATATATCCTCGTCATTGCTGATATTTACCATGGCATTGGTATTTACATCTCTGTAATAGGTCGTTGTATTGCCTGCATAATCGCCAACCTGTATTTGGCTGAGCAGATATCTTCCCGGCAGTTGGTTGTTATTAGGTTGTTTTGATATAAGAGTTCCTGTTCCTATTCCTTCTCCTTCCTGCGGATTTATATAATACGTAACTCTATTCCCCGAATACGCCCCAGTTTGTTCATATACGAGATTAATATATGAAATTCCACTACCTTCCTCTTTATAATCTATTTCAAACTCCATTTCTGAAATTGTATAAATATTTCCTTCTGTCACCACTCGTATATCGGTAATCTGAGGCTCCTGCGTATCAGCTTCTGCATTTTGCTTATTCGTTGCTTCTTTTTGTTCTGCAGGTGGATTTGTTGTCTCCGCTTCCGCATCTTCTCCTTCTTCAGCCGTCTTTGCGGTTATACTATCCTCATTTCCATGGTTATCTATTTTGTCCACAGTTTCTTCCACTTTCTGCGAATCATTCTGGCTTTCGACCTGCTTTTCCTGATCTTCCTGACCTGCCAGTTCTGCTGCCTGAACCTTTATCATTCCGGTATCAAATATGCAGAAGTTTCCCAGTACAACTGCGATCATTACAAAAGCAATTTGCTTTTTCCATTTCTTCATATCCTTCCCCCTCTGAACATCTTATTTTAAAGACTAAACAGTCTCTGATTTTTTAATGATATGGTTCATAATTCTAGTTAGATCAAAAATGTTTACTTGTCCGTCCTCATTTACATCGGCCGCTTGTAAACTGTTACCAGTTAGTTCAGCCTTTTTGATAATATGGTTCATGCACTGTGTCAGATCGAAGATATTAATCTGTCCGTCTCCATTGACGTCTCCCAGTGTCACATCTTTCGTCCTGGACGACACAACGAAAGAAAACTCCTGGCTGGTAATACTTCTTCCTTCCGCTCCTGCATTTAGCATTTGCGTAGCAGTTCCTGTCCCCTGCAGCCCATTAGAGAGGGCAACTTCCAGATATCCATCTTCTGTTACGGTAAGGTTGTCCTGCATGATTTCTGCGCTTCCGTCCGTGCTGACTTTTGAGATCCTGATCGGATTGTCCCCGCACTGCTCCAAAAACTCCTGCCCCACTTTGATTCTGACTGTAAACGGGAAGGCTGGATCTGATGTCACGATATTTACTGGATAGTAGAGATTATCCGATCCTATACCAGCCTCATCTTCTACCAAATTTTCTCTTTCTACTTTTAACTCCACTTTATCGGAAACGATATTCTGAAGCTCATTACCGTTTACTATGATTTCAGAGTTTGACTGGCTGTCTGGAATAATGACCGTCAAATCTTTTTCCTTAACAATATCCCAGAATTCAGCCGGAAACAGTTCTATTTTTACACTTTCCACATAGGATCCCTTTATGACCAGCGTTGTCCTATTATCAACTTCGCTGGCTGCCTTCGTCAAATCGTCAGTCCGAAGATCTAAAATAGGTCTGCTACTCGACTGCTTGATATGTAATGTTAATGGTTTTTCCGGCGAGAATTGATCAGTGTAATTCGTAATAATATTTGACCATTTGTTATAATAATAATAGCTTCCAGCTTCGAAAACAGATCCATCTGTAATCATAAGGTGCTCCAAATCATAATCGCCACCAGTGCAGTATGGATCGATATCAAATTCCGCTACATAACTGTCATTTTCCGCCACCACATTCTTGCTGTTTAATGTAAGATAAGCATTAGGAATCCCATCTTGGTTACTGTCACAGGAATAATAAAGCATCATGCTGGAAATACCGCTTGCTTCCTCTGCCTGAATTCGTACTCTTAATGACTCATCTGTCGTAAGTTCCGGATTCAACACCTCGATCCCTTTTAAGATCGGCGCATCAAAATCACTGGTTTCAGTCTCGCTTTCTGTAACTGTAAATTCACAGGTTGCCACTTTCGGTACCTCTTCATCTGTCTCAGATTCCCAGGGTATTAATTTCCCATCCTCATAATAATATCCACGGCTGTTTCCGGCATCATCGTAAAGCGTAAGCTGATTCATTCGATACGTTCCTTTTACTACTTTATCTAAATGATATTCCAGGATATAGCACTCTTCCTCCTCTGAATAAGTCAATTTCGTGACAGATGGGTCACTGGCAGGTGTTGCTATTCCATTCTTTGGATTATTGATATCTGTAAAACCAACTGTGGCATCTGTGACCTCTGCAACTTCCTCCCCTTCTGTCTTTATTTTAATCTGAATTGTTCCTGGCGCCGTTGTTTCTTCTGGCGTTACACTCACCTCTTTTAAAATTGGGGCTTCCTGATCCGGGGTCTCTGCTGTCGTTACTGTATAGTCAACTTCTCCCCGGTAATACAATGTCTCTATTTCCCCCGAACCTCCTACTCCAACGCCAAACTCAGTAAAACGCCCTGTAAATCCGCCCTCCTGCTTATTTCTTGTATACTCAGTCGCCGTCAACTGATCTCCGGCGTTATTAAGCATAATCCTACTTACTTCTCTGATTCCTTCTTTTGCGTAAGGATTAATCTGAACCGGGACAGTAATTTCTCTTTCCTGCAGTGGTTCCAATACAAATGCATTTCCCTCTCCGTAAGCACTCTGCCATATGCCAACTTCATCCATGGATCCCCATTCTACAGAGCAATACTCTGGACGTACCGTGATATCTTCCTGAGAATCATTCATAACTTTTAGATAAATATTGAAAGAATCTCCAGCTGTCAGGTTCTCTTTATCCACTCCGTCCTCTATCCGCATGCCATGAAGCTTTAATCCTTTTGCATACTGGATTTCAAAACTCTTTGCTTCAGGTGGGATTGTAAGTATGGTTCCCAGTTCCGTACAAACCAAACCATCCACTCCATCCTTCTTTATATATCGTGTCTGGTTTCCTGCATAGTCTTCCACTACCACGGAATCTATCTCATAAGTTCCGGCAGATCCACCTTCCGATACAATCTCCACGCTTCCGGATCCTGTTAACATCCCCTCTCCGCTTGGCGGATTAGTAAAATAAAACTCAACATCTTTATATCCAGTCGTATAATTAACGCTAATGCTTTTCACTCCGGATCCTATTTCTTCATAATCTACATCTATTATTTTGGCTGTTGTAGTATAGATGTCCCCTTGAGTCATGAAACGGATTCCTGTAATCTCCGGAGCACTGGAATCTACATTAGTCGAACTTGTAATTTTATAATCGATCTCACCATTATATGCTATGCTATCATCAGCCGAAGTCAGTTGTTCAGAATTATTATTATATTGAATCGTGTTGTACATTGTTGCAAAAGATATTGACTCCAGAACATACGATGCTTCTTTTGCATATTGACTAATATCAACGTCAACCTCCATTGTCATTCCATTTTCATCCGAAACAAATCTATCGGAATATCCATAAAAAATTGCACTTTTTTGTATGTCAGCTGCCCAATATACTAACGTCACCTGGAATATCTCCATCCCCTCCGGTATATCTGCCTGAATTTCAACTGTAAAACTATCTGGAGCTGACAGATCAGTCACATCTTTATTCCCTTTTATCGACACGCCTTTTAACTTTATGCCTTCAGTTTCTGCCGTATTTTCTTCTGCACTTTCTTCCACAGAAACAGAATTCTCCGAACTATCTGCTGCACTTTGTTCCTGCGGTTCTTCCATGACAACCTGTGGCTCCGTTCCTTCGTCATTACTTAATGTGCTTTTTTCTGTTGACCCTGCAGACTGTACATCATTAGTCTGTTCTTCCACTTCCTGCGCATATACTTCTGATACAGGTATATTTACTGCACATAAATTTCCTGCTAAAGCAATTGCCAGCAATAGCCCAATGTATTTTTTCATCTTTTTCATCTTCTCCCTCCTCGAGACAAAATCTTTTCTATAATTATAATTTGAAAAGAACTATAATTCAATATATTATCCCCTATTAGTTCATTATTTCTTTTGACCCAACGCCTATTATCGCATATAATACAAGTAGGATTTTCCCTACTATCCACGATTCCAAGGAGGTGTAGACTTATGTCAAAAAATATTTTTATGGATACTGCCAAGATTATGTCCAAAGGACAAGTAACCATCCCCAAGGATGTTCGTACTGTGCTCGGCGTATCAAATGGTGATCGTGTCACTTTCATCGTTGAAGGCAACAACGTCCGCATTGTCAATTCTGCGGTTTATGCTATGCAGGCACTTCAAAATGAATTAAAAGGCGAAGCAGAGCGTACCGGTTTATCCTGTGATGATGCTGTTATGGAATTGGTCAATGAATTAAGAAATGGAGGAAATACTTATGAAAGTCCTAATTGATACAAATGTCTTGATTTCAGCCGCACTAAATCCAAGAGGTGTTCCATACCAAGCCTATGTCAAAGCTGCTTCTTATCCTAATCAAGGTTTTATCAGTGAACAAAATGTACTTGAAATGAAACGTATCTTCCAGAAAAAATTTCCCAATCACCTCGGGGCGCTAGAGCATTTTCTATCTCTTGCTTTTCTGACAATAATAGTAATCCCCATTCCATCAGAAAAATTTTATTTAGAAAAACAAATCCGAGACATAAAAGACCGCCCGATTCTTCGGGCGGCCATACACGCAAATGTCGATATTCTTCTTACCGGAGATAAGGACTTTTTAGAATCCGGTGTCAAAACTCCTCTCATTTTAACTCCAGCTGAATTTTTAAAAATCTGAATCCCTCTACATACTGCAATTTATATTCTACATAGCTTCAACATTCTTCCACCAGCAGCTCTTCGATCTTTCCCGCCAGCTTTTTCCTAAGCCCATACACCACATGGGTGATCACATACTGGCCGTCGTTAACGAACACCTCGATCAGATGAGGCGACACGAAAATATCCAGCTGGCACGTTTCTTTTCCGGTCTTCGGAGTCTGCGCCTTCGTCCGGTAATTCCAAGCTCCGGAAATACGCTGCTCCGGTCTGTACAAACGCATCCGTCTTCCATCGTGATCTGATATCCACAGACATTTAAAGTCTCGCCGTCACGGATCGGCGCCTTGATGCGAAACGGCCGGTCCATATCGATCTCATCCAGGGACAGGCACCTTCTGGAATAGCAGGCATCCACGTGTGGATGCACCCGGAAATAAATGTGGCCATTCTCCACTTCTACCACCCGCGGCATGCTCATCATGCCGATCCAGCTGCCTCTTTTGTCCTTCTCGTCACGGACCACCTCCGGCATCCGGATCCAGCCGATCATCACCCGCCGTCCGTCTTCGTCCAGCGTGGTCTGCGGTGCATAAAAATCCAGCCCGTAGTCGATAAAGCGAAATTCTCCTAAAAGCCGCATGTCACACTCCGGAAGCTTCAAGTCAGCCAGCCCACATTTTGCATGGTGCCGGTGTTCGATCCCTGCCTCTGTCACATTCATAGGCGAACCTACGAACACGTAGGTATCGCCGATCCGAAACACATCCGGGCACTCCAGGGTCTCGCCAAAGGCAGGCGTACGACATTCACCCGCATATTCCCAGCTGGTGCCGTCCGCACTTCTAAAGAACACCGCCCGTCCGATCTCCTTCTGGTAGGTACTGCCAAGCACCATATAATAACGGCCGTCTTCTTCCCACACCTTAGGATCCCGGGTATCCTTGGTATCCCCTTTCTCTTCATCGGTGATCACAGGAATGATCTGCCTCTTATCCTTCCAGTTGTCAAAATGCCTGCCGTCCTCCGAGGTGATCATGGCCTGGGAAGCCTCATAGCAGTCATTCCAGGAACAGTGGATATCCTCCTCGTTAGATTCCAGATACCGCACTGCCGTATAGTAAAGATGCAGTTTTCCGTCAATCTCCAGGGCGCTCCCGGAAAAAATACCATTTCTGTCATAAGCCTTGGTAGGGAATACCGCAATTCCCAGATGTTCCCAATGCACCAGGTCTTTGCTGACCGCATGTCCCCAGTGCATGGTCCCCCACCGGGTTCCATAGGGAAAATACTGGTAAAACAAATGATATTCCCCTTTATAATAGATAAAACCATTCGGGTCGTTGATCCAATTTCCCGGGGCTTTTAAATGTAAGTTGTCTCTGATCATGTCTGAAGCCTCGTTTCTAATTTACTTATTTTCACAATTTTTGTGATTCCGCCGGATTGTTCCATGCTTAGCCCTTTGAAACCTGGAATCACTATTTCACAGCTCCTGCCACAACGCCTCCGATGATCTGTTTCTGAAGTGCCACATACAGGATCATGATCGGAATGACACAGAGCAGAAGTCCTGCCATGATTGTACCATAGTCTGCCGAATATGTACCATAAAAACTATAGGTAGACAGCGGCAGTGTCAGAAGTTCTTTGTCCGTCAGTACCAGCGACGGCAGAAGGAAGTCATTCCAGAACGCCATGGAGTTCAGGATCACCATGGTGGAGATGATTGGCTTTAACAGCGGCAGTACAATCTTAAAGAACGTCTGTGAGTGAGTACAACCGTCGATGTAAGCCGCTTCCTCCAGTGCGATCGGCACATTTCCCCGGATAAATCCGTGGAACATGAATACGGACATTGCCATGGAAAATCCGGTGTGCATAAAGATCAGCGTCAGCCGGTGATTCAGGATATTTAATGTTCCTCCGTAAATGCTGACCAGCGGGATCATGATCGCCTGGAATGGAATGATCATGGACGCCACCATCAGTGCAAAGGTCAGCTTGGAAACCATATTCTTGTGACGCACGATATAGTATGCCAGCATAGCTGCCAGGATGGTTACCAGCACCGTCGCAGATACCGTTACGATCAGGGAGTTCTTGAACGCATTCAGGAAATCCATCTGCGTAAATGCCTTGACAAAGTTATCAAAAGACAGTCCCTTGATGGTAAACAGCCAGGAAAACGGGCTCTTGATAATATCCCGCTTCTCTTTCAGAGAATTGATCACCACCATCAGGAAGGGAAACATGTATGCGATAAAGATGATGATCAGGCCGATCATGGCCAGCGCGTTGGCTAATTTTCTTTTATTTCCGCCGATTGTCGTCTTATTCATTATGCCTCTACCTCCTGTCTCTTAGTCAGATATACCTGTACTCCACTTATGACCGCTACGATGACAAACAGGATCAGGGCTTCCGCCTGTCCTACGCCGAACTGTCTGGATGTGAAGGCCTTTTCATATACATGCATAGCCGCCATCTCTGTGGTTCCGTACGGTGCGCCGCCGGTCAACGACAGGTTGACATCGTATACCATGAACGCTCTGGACAGCGTCAGGAACAGACAGATTGTGATGGAAGACATCATCAGCGGGAGAATGATATTTTTCAGCTTCACCCACCCGGTCGCGCCATCAATGCTGGCCGCTTCTATAACATCCTCACTCAGTCCCATGAAGCCGGCCACATAGATCAGGATCATATAACCGGACAGCTGCCATACACTGACCACAACCAGCGCCACGAATGCTTTGGTCGGATCTGACAGCCAGGATACTTCGAACAGTTTCCATCCGGTTGCCTCTCCGATGCTGACGAATACACGTGAAAATACAAACTGCCAGATATATCCAAGAACGATACCGCCAATCAGGTTCGGGGTGAAGAATCCGGCCCGGAAGAAATTCTGGCCCTTGATCCCCCTGGTCAGCAGAAATGCGATGGCAAATGCGATCACATTTACGATAATGACAACAAGAATCACATATTTAAATGTCAACGAAAGCGAGTCCCAGAACGCACTGTCTTTCATGACTCCGGCAAAGTTTTCAAGCCCTACGAAATTCTTGACAGATGCTACGCCGTCCCAGTCTGTCAATGTCAGATATACACCATAGATAAACGGAACGATCACTACTGCCAGGAAACAGAACAGCCCCGGCAGAGCAAAAAAACAGAACTCTTTTCCTCCATTTTTCGATCTCATGATTTTTCCTCCCTTTTACTCCTGCTCAGCCCAGTAATCTTCAATCTCTTCTATCAGTTCCTCCCGGTCGCAGCGGTCCGCCATATATTTCTGCATCGCTGCACCCAGGACAGACCAGTGGTCATTCGGGACGATAGCTGATGCATTAAATGTGGTTCCTGCGTGTACCTGTTCATAAATGTTTTTGCTCAGCGGATCCTCCGGTTCATAGGGATTATTCTGGAACGGCGGGATGATGCTGCAGGTCTTCACCAGCATCTGCTGTCCGATCTCGCTGTAAACGATCCAGTTCAGGAATTCCTTTGCTGCCGCCTGCTCCTTTTCTGTTGCCACCTGGCCGTCCAGCATTACCTGCTTGGAGGGAGACGCCTGGATCTTCTGGTTTGCAAAATCGTCAGGATCATCATTCATAAAATAGGGAAGGAATCCGTACTCGTCCCCGGTCTCGGCTCCGGCCTCTTCAAGATTCGGCCATGCCCAGTTGCCGTTGAACCAAAATGCTGTCTTTCCATCTACCAGATCGATGGCCATCTCATCATAATCGGCTCCCAGCGGGTCACCCTTTGCCACATTGTATTCTTTCAGGATATCAAACATATCAAGGAACTGAGACATGCGGTCATAGGTTTGCAGATCCAGTGTTCCGTCCTTAATCTCCTCAATCGCCTTTGCAGCTCCTTCGGAAGTCCCGTCATAGGTCTCATAAATGTACTGTAAATGGTGGGCTCCTACAGACCAGTCATCTTTTGCCAGAGAGATCGGCTTCTCGATGCCTGCGTCCTTAAGCCTGTCCAGAAGCTCTACGAACTCCTCCTGGGTATGGATCGAAGACGGATCAAAAGTCTCTCCTAACGCATCCTCGATCACCTTCTTGTTGTAAATGATCCTGCGGCCTTCGATACAGAGCGGGAAGCTATAAACCTTTCCATTCACGGTAGTCAGATACCCTTCCGCTTCGGCGGTCCAGGGCTCATTGGAAAGATCTGCCGCCTTTTCTTCTGCCAGTGCAATTACGTCTGTCGTATCCAGAATAGAAAGTGTAGGCGGTGTTCCGGAGTTATAAAGGCTGACTACCTTTGTATAGGGAGAATCTCCGTCCGTTACCGGCATAACCTCCACATGTACCCCCGACTTTTCCTCGAACACCTTGCTCATCTCCTCCAGCGCCGTCTGGATCTCCGCTTTGGAGTTCAGAAGGGTAATGCTGGTGCCGTCAAGCGAGGTATCATACTCAAAGGAATCCACGGATGTATCGATCGGCACCGTCTTTTCTTCTTCATTCGGATCGTCCGGGTCGCTGGCAAACCCAAAACGTACCCCGCATCCGGCAGCCATTGTCAGCACCAGCGCCACGGCAAGCCCGCAGGCCGTGACCCTCGATACGATTTTCTTCTTCATAGTCTCTCCTCCTTCATATTTTCGTTCTTAAGTAACCGGTAAAGTAACCGGTTACTTTATAGTCTCATCTTAGCACCAGCTAAGCATTTCGTCAACAAAATCCACTTATTTTTATTGTTTTTGTTAATACTATCCGAATTTATACTCTGTCCTTTATGGATTATTTACAAAACCGGTTACTTAACCGCTCCTTTCTTGTCTCTACTGTTCGTTTTTGCTATAATTAATCTATATTCAGGCTGAAAAAAGGAGACGTATTTTTATGGCGCAGAAAAAGAAAGTAACCTTTGACGATATTGCAAAATATACACATTTTTCAAAGACCACCATTTCCAGGTATTTTAATCATCCGGATTCTCTGACACTGGAAAATCAGAAGATTATCTCGGATGCTCTGGAAAAGCTGAATTACCAGGAAAATAAAGTAGCGCGTATTCTGGCCAGCGGAAAGACTGAGTTCATCGGTCTTCTGATCCCGGACCTCTATCACCACTATTATGCAGAGGTGCTAAACCAGATTCTTTCCACTTATGAGACTTTTGGTTATAAATTTCTGGTCTTTACCGGAAATGCCAACGAAGAGATTGAGCGCAGATACATCCAGGAGCTTTTGGCCTATCAGATCGAGGGCATGATCATCTTGAGCCACACCATCCCTTCCCGGGAATTGGCCCAACTGCCAATCCCTATCGTGACTATCGAGCGTGAAGATCAGTTTGTCAGCAGCATCAACACCGACAACTATATGGGCGGCTATCAGGCCGCAAGTCTTCTGGCAAAGCATGACTGTGATATCCTGATCCACATCAACTCCCCTACGGATCCCAAAATCCCCAGCTACGGACGGATCCAGGGATTTAAGGACTGCTGCCGGGAACAAGACCTGAAAAACGAACTTTTTTTCCGGGAATTCGGCCACAGCTATGAAAGTGTCCAGCCCCTTCTTAGAGAAATCCTCGATAAACTGGACGAAACCTATGCCGGACAAAAGAAGGGTGTCTTCGTATCCAACGATACTCTGGCCAATACCTTTTTAAATCTTTTGTTCCGTAAACACGGCTGTCTGCCGGCAGATTATCTGCTGGTCGGTTTTGATAATTCGCCGGTTTCCAGAGAGGCCGTGGTTCCCATAAGCACAGTGGGGCAGCAGATTGATAAGCTGGCCTACGAGGCGGTCCGCCTGCTGGTGGAGCAGATGAATGAACGCAAAAAAAGAAGACCGGCTCCTTTGCTGGAACCCGTCCATAAAGTGATCGCACCCACGATTTTCCGGCGGGAAACCACAGAACGGGAATAGCACTTCTGCCATTCCCGTTCTGTTTGATTATCTCTTTTCAGCTTCGTTTTCTCATCTTCAGCTTCAGCATCGCCAGCGCTTTTCTGGCATCCAGTTCATTCACTGTATTTTCTGCCAACACCGTGGTCTCATCACCCATAGCCCCGGTCTTATCATAGGCTTTATAGTAGCACAGAACTCCATCCAGGGAGTCGTTCTGCACTACAAAGTCCTTTGCCGGCACCATGCTGAGCGCTACCACCGGCACACCTCTTTTTTCCGCCGCCTCGATGGCGTGAGCATAGTCCACGTGGTTATTTCCCAGTCCGTTGCAGGAAAATACGGCTCCGTCCGCCCGGGCACACTCCAGCGTCACGCCTACCCGCTCCGCAGACAGATATTTGTCCTCATTCTTATCCGGCGATCCAACAATGATGATACCTCTTAAATTCACATCCTGATCCTCAGACAAGACCTCTACCAGCGGATCTCTGTAATAGTGCAGAGACGTTTCCTTCATACTTGTTCCAATTCCCATGTCACTGCCTCCTTATGCTTACCCTCGTTTTTACGAAATCCATCTGCTAGTCCATCGCCCGCATCACGCCGTCCCGAAATTCATTCGGTGTGACAATGGCCGGCATGCACCCCATATCGATAACAGAATGTCCGCCTTCAAATCCGCAGGGCTCATCGCCAAACATCCGGGTGTCATACACGGCTCCCTGTCCGGACACCTCCTTGACAATATAAACATCCTTGCGGTCCGGCTCATAGGTTTCCTGGAACACATGCTTCTCTGTGCATTTGTATCCATTGAATTTTTTCATCTGCTCCCGGAAGATCTGACAGAAGGTATCGCAGGCCCGGTGCGCCGCTTCCGGCCCCGGCCGGTCTGCCCATGTGCCTTCTTTCAAAACTACGTCAAAGGAAATCAGCATATCACTCTCAAGTGGTGTCCCGGCCCTTCCCCAGGCCACCTTCTCTGCCAGGATTCCATCACTGGCTCCGAAGTTGCACACCTGCCGCCCGCTCTCATCAATCCCGGTCAGCAGGACATACACGCCGGTCAGCGTATGGGTAATCCCCTCCCCGACTTTTCCAAGCACCTTTGTGGATAATGGAATGACATCCATAATGGTATTTGTATGCTGCTGATGCTCATCCGGAGCAATGATCCGGATATCAATGCTTTTGATCAGCGGCTCCGCCTTTAAGATCTCGTCCGCCGTTTCTTTGCAGACTGTCAGATGTCCGTCCACCGTCACCCTGTTTTCTGTCCCGTATGCTACATCCGTCACATGATAAGCCCGTACGGTAAGTCTGGATCCTGTTTCCATATTGCTGACCACTTCCTTCTATTTTAATTCCAGTCCCAGTCTCTTTACGACTTCATCCGCCGTCGGCGTGGCTGCCACGCCGCCAAATCCGGTCTCCTTTAAGCTGACATCCATCTTATCACCGACTTCTTTCATAGCGTCGATGACCTGATCTACCGGAATCTGGCTTACGATCCCTGCCAGCGCCATATCTGCCGCCGCCAGCGCATTGACAGCGCCGCCCACATTTCTCTTCACGCAGGGAACTTCTACCAGACCGCCTACCGGATCACATACCAGACCCATCAGATTCTTTAACGCCATAGCACAGGCATGTCCCAGCTGCTCCATGGTTCCGCCTTTGATATAGCAGATGGCCGCAGCTGCCATGCCGGATCCCGAACCGATCTCTGCCTGGCATCCTCCGGATGCTCCCGCAAGATAAGCCCGGTTTGCAATAATCTGTCCGATTCCGGCTGCCACATACATAGCTTCGATCATTTTCTCTTCCGGGATGCCGTATTCCCTGTAATATGTAACCAGAACTGCCGGCAGAACGCCGCAGGCACCTGCCGTCGGCGCTGCCACGATCCGCTTCATACAGGCATTGTTGCAGCCCATCTTCAAAGCATTGGTCATGACCTTCGCCATATAATCTCCGCAAAGGGTGTCTCCCTTTTTCTGGTATGCCTCCATCAGGCCCCCTTCTTTTCCTACCAGGCCGCTTCCTGAGACCTCATCTGGTTCATAGGCATCAATGCCTGTAAGCATTGCCTGCCACATTCCTTTCATCCGTTTCCAGGAATCTTCTTCTGTAATTCCGTTTTCATCCATATCTTCCAGCTGGATTGCTTTCCAGAATTCGATTCCGTCCTTATTACATCTTGCATACGCTTCTTCTACTGATTGATATGACATACGCTTTTGCTACCTCCAATTCTTCGAAATCTAAGCTCCATTTGCTTTCAGGAAGATGACCTTTAAGATTCCCTCTTTACTCTCCAGTGTCTTAATTGCTTCCTCTGATACGATCTGGTCTGTCTCAACCACCATTACCGCAAAGCCGCCTCTCTTATCACGGAACACAGTCATTGTCGCAATGTTTACATTTTCTTTGCTGAGAGCTGCAGACACCTCTCCGATCCGACCGGGCTGGTCTACATTCCGCACGATCAGGGTATTGCTCTCTCCGCTGAAGTTCACATCGATACCGTCCAGCTTGCTGACCCGAATACGGCCGCCTCCGATGGAGTACGCCTGGATCTTCATTGCTTTCTTGCCTTCCGCCTCCATAATGATCTGGGCAGTATTGGGATGTGCTCCCTTGATATCCTTATTTTCGATCACAAAGTCCATACCCTGCTCCTTTGCGATCTCAAAGCTGTGCGGGATCCGCATATCATCAGGCTTCATCCCCAGAAGCCCTGCGATCAGCGCCTTATCTGTCCCGTGCCCTTTTCCTGTGGCTGCAAATGACCCATGCAGGTATACTGTAGCTTTTTCCGGCTGTCTGCCGAACAGCTGTCTGGCGATCTGCCCGATACGGACAGCTCCAGCTGTATGAGAGCTGGATGGCCCTACCATAACAGGACCTAAAATGTCAAATATACTTCCCATTTGTTTTTCCTCTCTTTGATATTATTTTTGACATGTTTCTATCCTATATTATACTGGAACACTCGTTTCTTTACAATGTATAATTGCACCCGCCGGTACATTTGTGCATATGCTGGAGTAACCGATTTCTATGAGAACGAGAGGAATTTTTATGTATGTTCTTTTTTCTATAGCTATCATAATACTTTTGGCCGCGGCTCTCATTTTTCGTTTCCGCAGGAAGCGGATCATCTGCCGCATCTTAGGCCTTTCTGTCCCCGAAAAGGTCTATCGACTCAACTGTCTGCTCGCTCCTTTTGGTTTTGAATACCAGATCTCCCAGGATATTTTTGTGACAAGACTGGATGCCTGGCAGCGGGATTACGGCTACCACTCACTCTATGACCGCGCTTCGCCGCTGCTTGGCATGGTCTTTGACTGTGAACCGGTTTATTTTGACTATCAGGGCAAGACCTGGCTGCTGGAATTCTGGAAGGGTCAGTACGGCATCAATACCGGCGCCGAGATTGGCATCTACAGGGCGGACACACTCCTTTCTCCCGCCCAGCGTCCGTATACTCTTTTTCACACAGTGCCCGACGAAGAATTGCCCGTATTTGAGCTGGAACTGGTAAAAGGCGCCAGCCGCCGCTACCGGCTCCTGCGCCGTCACTGGTGGCTGGCCGGATTCTGCATGGGCGAATTCACCTCTCCTGAACTTCTAAGTCTCCGCCTTGCGGTCACATTTCATTCAGGAGACATGCTGGAAGCCTTTTACCAGGGACTTCTGAAGGCCGGCTGGTGCACAGAGGATATCTGTGTCTGCGGAAGAAGGATCTCTCTTTCTTTCTATATCCCTCACACTCCCCAGCCAAGGCGCTTGTTTCCGCTTCTAAGCGCATTCTCTCAATGCCGGAACCGCCTGTTTTTGTGGATCTACTGTAAGGTAACCGCTCCCTTTTGTTTTTCGCTGGACCAGCTTTTGTATCTTGCCGAATACCTGCCCTTCGCTTTTCGCCATATGATCTGTATCCAGAAGAAAACCGGACGCCGCAGAAAAGCAAATGATTTTTCCAGGAAGGACCGGTGATCCGGAATGTTTGAAAAAAGACAGCTTGACCAGGCCTTTCAGGATGCCGCAGTACTTCCTCTTTCTGCATCCTCCCGCTATGCTTTGTTTAGTGACTGCCACCGGGGAAACGGCCTTACCGGCGATAACTTTTTAAAAAACCAGCACCTGTATGCTGCCGCTCTTCGCTATTACTATGAAAATGATTTCACTTATATCGAGCTTGGAGACGGCGATGAGCTTTGGGAAAATCGTTCATTTTCCTCCATCAAAGAGGCACATGCCAGCACCTTCCAGATGCTTGCCCGCTTTTATGAAGATCAGCGTCTGTACCTTCTGTACGGTAATCACGATATGTCCAAACGTTCCCACAGGTTTTCCATGCAATGTAATTCTTTTCACCCCTGCATTACCTGTCGGAAAGAGCCCCTGTTTCCTGGCATCCGGTTTCACTCCGGGCTGGTTCTTAAAAATCAGGAGCCCGGACCGGACCTCTATCTCACCCACGGACACCAGGCTGATTTCCTGAACAGTGTACTGTGGCGGCAGGCCCGGTTCCTGGTACGCTACCTTTGGAGCCCTCTGGAACGGGTTGGTTTTCTGGATCCTTCCGATCCCTCCCGGAAAAATAAAAAAAAGGAACGAATTGAAAAATCTCTTTCAGGCTGGGCAAGGGCAAACCAATGCATCCTGGTCGCCGGTCACACCCACCGGCCGGTACTGGAAGCTTCCTCCTGCTATTATAATACCGGCAGCTGTGTCCGCCCCGGATATATTACCTGCATCGAGATCAGTCAGCTTACAGCCACCCTCATCAAATGGACCATCGGCGTCAGAACTGACCTGTCTCTTTCGGTCTCCCGGGAAATCCTGGCCGGCCCTGTTTCTCTGAAGGATGGCGGCTGCTTTCCCGGGGCGCCCGCCGCTGCTCCCATGCAAAAAGATTTGTAATCCGGTTTTAAATATGTTACCCTAGATTCACATCCGCAAGGAGCGGAGCAACACAATACACTAAGGAAGTGCAGACTATGAATAAAAAGGAAATACTGGAGATCCGGCGTCAGTTTACTCCGGAAAACTGCGCCATCACCCGGATCTGCGGGTGTTACGTGGATCACGAAAAGGAAAAGAAGGCCGAATTGAAAAAAGCCTTCCTCTCTCTGCCTGAAGAAGAGGCGTTCAAATATTTTGATATTTTCCGTCATACACTCTCCGGCACCCTGGGAAAAAACATGGTCACCATGGAATTCCCCCTGGATCAGGAGCTTTCCGGCGGAACTCAGGAATTCCTCCTGAAGCTTCGGGACAGCCGGCTGGAAGACGATCTTCTGTTAGAGGAATTTTATGACAAGGTCATCGAAAGCTACGACTATCCGGAAAATTATTACATCATCCTGATCCACGCCGTCTACGACGTGCCGGGAAAATCCTCCGACGGTCTGGAAATGTTTGATGCATCCGATACGGTCTATGAGCATCTGATGTGCAGCATCTGTCCGGTCAACTTAAGCAAGGCCAGCTTAAGCTACAACGCACAGACCAACAATATCGAAGACCGGATCAGGGACTGGATCGTGGAAATGCCCGTAAAGGGATTTCTCTTCCCTGCTTTTACGGACCGGGCGTCAGATGTCCATCAAATATTGTATTACACCAAAAAGCCCGAAGAGCTCCAGCCCGCATTCATTGAGCACGTATTGGGAAGTCAGATCCCTCTGACCGCGGGCGACCAGAAAACCTCCTTCCAGGCAATTGTCAGCGACACCCTGGGGAGCTCCTGCGACTATGAGACTGTCCGCAACATCCACGACAATCTGAACGAAATGCTGGAGGAGGCCAAGGAAGCTCCGGAACCACTCGAACTTTCCCGCCCGGATATCAAACGGCTGCTGGAAAAAAGCGGGGCATCCGAAGAGCAGATGGAAACCTTTGACCGGGAGTTCTCTGATGTGATGGGGGAACAAACCTCTGTCCTGGCATCCAATATAGCCAGCACACGGACCTTCCAGATCGAAACACCGGATGTGATCGTAAAAGTCAACCCTGATCGCTCTGACCTGGTAGAGGCCCGCGAGATCGATGGCCGCCGCTGTCTGGTCATAGCCATTGACGACCATCTGGAGGTCAACGGAATCGAAATTCACCCTTGATTTATGGGGGTAAAAAATTTTTTTAAAAAAATTGCAAAAAGTATTTGCCAAAACGAATATTTTATGGTATGATACTTTTTGTCGAGCGGAGATGGCGGAATGGCAGACGCGCTAGATTCAGGTTCTAGTGG